>Ga0302325_10007629_pt1 | contig 23951 bp, 20 predicted proteins | sample Palsa_T0_2_FD_201948 | JGI IMG/M metagenome (GOLD analysis project Ga0302325, IMG submission 201948) | Peat permafrost microbial communities from Stordalen Mire near Abisko, Sweden - Palsa_T0_2 | ecosystem: Environmental > Terrestrial > Soil > Palsa > Peat permafrost | place: Sweden: Abisko... | reverse complement strand
CGCCGAAGTGGCGCGGGACCCGCGGGAACTGGCCGGCCAAGTGGATGTGGTACTGTCCTGCGTGACGGACGCAGCGGCCGTGGAGGCGGTTTATCTGGGCGGGGACGGCGTCCTCAAAAACGCCAGAACTGGCACCAGGATTATCGAAATGAGCACGGTGGCTCCGGAAACCCCTCGCAAGCTCTATCAGGCTGCTCGCGGACTGGAAATCTCCGTAGTGGATGTGGCCATCTCCGGCAGCATTCCCGCCGCTGAGGCTGGGACACTGACGCTGCTCGGCGGTGGCGATCGCCAGGACTTCGACGCGGCCGAACCGATATTCGCGGCGCTCGCGAAACAGTGGTTCTATATGGGCCCGAGCGGCAGCGGCGACGCGGCGAAGCTGGTGGTGAACATTCTCTTGGGCGTCGGTATGGAGGCCGTCGCCGAAGCGGTCGCGCTGGGCGAGACACTAGGCCTGCCGCGCGATCTGCTGTTCGACACATTAGCCAAAACAGCGGTGGTCTCGCCCGTACAAGCGGCCAAGCTGGCCAGCGCCAAACGGAACGACTACCAAGCTCAGTTTCCAATTCACCTGATGCACAAGGATTTCGGTTTGGCTTTGGCGGCCGCCGCGCGCGCCGGGCTTTCGCTGCCTGCAGCAGAGGCCGCGGCCGCAGTTAACGCCGCGGAAACCGCCAGTGGCGCCGGTGAGGATTTCTCGGCGGTGGTGCGACGAATGGAACAAGCGGCCGGAGCGAAGAGCTCCCTGCCGCCGACCGCATAGGACCGAATCGATGTTGTGGAATCTATTTTCAACCGATCCCGATTGGACGCTCACGGTCATCCGCGTGATTCTAGGCGTGGTCTTCTTCGCCCACGGCGCGCAGAAGATGCTGGGCTGGTTCGGCGGGGCCGGCTTGAAGGAAACGCTGCGAACCATGCGCGAGTATCTCCACCTGCCGGCTCCCCTGGCTTTCCTGGCCGTGACGTCGGAGTTTCTTGGCGGCATGGGCCTCATCGTCGGCTTATTGAGCCGTGTGGCGGCAGTGGGAGTCTGCGTCACCATGTTCTCGGCGATTGCAATGGTGCACTGGCGTCACGGTCTTTTTATGGACTGGCTCGGCGATCGGAAAGCGCACGGCTTCGATTATCACCTGCTGGCTATTGCCCTGGCGATTCGCAATTGTAGTGCGGGGCGCTGGCGCAGCATCGCTGGATCGGCTCCTATATACCTTGCGATAGGAACAATTCAAGAATGAACTTACGAAAGCTGGGACAGAGTGACCTGAAGATCACGCCAATTGGCATCGGAGCCTGGGCCATCGGCGGCGGAAAATGGGAGTTCGCGTGGGGCGCGCAGGACGATACAGAGTCAGGTCTTGATCGAGGCATTAGCTGGATCGATACCGCCGCGGTTTACGGGCTGGGGCATTAGCAGCAAGTGGTCGGCCGCGCCGTCCGCGGGCTCAGCAAGCGTCCTTATGTCTTCACCAAGTGCAGCCTGGTTTGGGATGGATCCGGGGCGCGCGCAGTCGCGGTTGCGCCCATAACTTCGCTTCAGCCACCGTATTCGCTGCTGGCCACCGCAGTCGAGCACTCGATTTTTCATTTCACGATGAGGCAACAAATCGGCGTCATCGTCTACTCCCCTATGGCTTCCGGTCTGCTGAGCGGAGCCATGACCCGGGAGCGGATTGCCGCTCGTCCCGAAGACGATTGGCGAAAACGGAGCGCGAACTTTCGGGAGCCGGCGCTTACCAGCAATTTGCGTCTGCTGGAAGCGCTGCGCGCCATCGGCCAACGTTACAATTCAACGCCCGGCGCGGTTGCGATCGCCTGGACGTTGCGGAATCCGGCGGTCACCGGGGCAATCGTCGATATCCGCAGGGCTCAACGGGTGGACGGCGTGATCGTTGCGGCCGAGATGGAGCTCGATAGCACCGACCTGTTGGAAATCGAGCAAACCATGCCGCTCCAGGTGGCGTGACTCTTTCATGTTCATGGCGCAGGCGCGAGTGTCTGCGCCCCGCCCTCAAGTGTCGACCAGTGTCAACTAATCGACACCGGGACGCAGTGTATGGCACTAAAGGCGGCCTAACTACGGGCTGGACCGTCAATTGCACTGGAGGCGCAAAGGCTTGAGCTATGATCGAAATCTCCATTGACGGCACTCCCCATGATGTGGCAGCGGGAGATCGCTTGGTCGACGCGATCAATCGTGCCGGCGTTCCATTGTCGCAGGTCTGCTACCTCCCGATATTAGGGCCGATCCAGACCTGCGACACCTGCATCGTGGAGGTCGATGGCAAGCTAGTCCGCGCCTGTTCCACGGTAACGGCTGCGGGAATGAAGGTCTCCACCACGGCCGGCCGCGCGCGAGCCGCCCGCACGGAGGCGTTCGACCGCATTCTCCGTAACCACGATCTCTACTGTACGGTGTGCGACAACAACAATGGCAACTGCACCGTGCACAACACCACCAAACTGCTCGCCGTGGAACACCAGCGTTACCCGTTTCAGGAGAAGCCGTATCAGGTCGACAGCAGCAATCCGTTCTACCGCTACGATCCCAACCAGTGCATTCTGTGCGGCCGGTGCGTGCAGGCCTGTCAGGATCTGCAAGTCAACGAGACGCTGTCCATTCGCTGGGAAGATCCGCATCCCCGGGTGTTATGGGATGGCGGCGCGGTGATCGGTGAATCGAGCTGCGTCTCCTGCGGCCACTGCGTGACGGTTTGCCCCTGCAACGCGCTTATGGAGAAAACCATGATCGGGCATGCGGGCTTTCTGACCGGCTTCAGCGCTCCGGTCTTGCACAAGATGATCGACGTGGTGAAGGGTCTAGAGGCGGAAACCGGCTACTCGACGATCCTCGGCGTTTCCGAAGCGGAATCCGCCATGCGGACTACCCGCGTCCGGCGCACCAAAACGGTCTGCACCTATTGCGGCGTGGGATGCACCTTCGATGTGTGGACCAAAGACCGCCATATTCTGAAGGTGGAACCGGCCGCGGGGCCCGCTAACGGCGTTTCCACGTGCATCAAAGGAAAATTCGCCTGGGACTTCGTCAACAGCAAGGATCGTCTCACGAAACCGCTGATCCGCGAGGGCGATCGTTTCCGGGAAGCCGAATGGGACGAGGCCCTGGATCTGATCACCCGCCGTTTCAGCGAGATCAAAGCAGCGCATGGTCCCGACGCGTTGGCCTTCATCGCGTCCTCGAAATGCACCAACGAAGAAGCCTTCCTGATGCAGAAGCTGGCCCGCGCCGTGATGGGGACCAACAATGTCGACAACTGCTCGCGATATTGCCAGTCGCCGGCTACCATGGGGTTGTTCCGCACCGTCGGATATGGCGGCGACTCCGGCTCCATCTCCGATATCGAGCAGGCCGACCTTGTACTTATCGTCGGGAGCAACACCGCCGAGAGCCATCCCGTGCTCGCCACACGCGTGAAGCGCGCCCACAAGCTTCATGGCCAGAAGCTCATCGTCTTCGACTTGCGTGAAAACGAAATGGCGCACCGCGCCGATCTCCACTTACGGGTGACTCCCAGCACCGACATCGTGTGGCTGAGCGCCGTCGCCCGGTACATCCTGGACGAGGGCCTCGCCGATTCCGATTTCCTGAGCCAATGGGTCAACGGCCTGGCGGAGTATCGCCAGAGTCTGGAGCCGTTCACCTTTGAGTTTGCTTCCAAGACCTGCAATCTGCCGGTGGAGACCTTGAAGCGCGTGGCCCACATGATTGCGGAAGCGAAGGGTGTCTGCGTTTTGTGGGCGATGGGGGTCACTCAGCACAGCAACGGTTCCGACACCTCCACGGCGATTTCGAATCTATTGCTGGTTACCGGCAATTACATGCGCCCGGGCACCGGTGCATACCCCTTACGAGGGCACAACAACGTCCAGGGCGCCAGCGATCACGGCGCGATGCCCAACATGGTATCCGGTTATCAATCGGTGGACGATCCGGAGGTTCGCGCGCGCTTCCGGGCCGGTTGGGGCGTCGAGCTGCCGACAACCAAGGGGCTCGACAATCACGAAATGGTCGACGCGATTCACCGCGGCAAACTGCGGTCGATGTACCTGTGCGGCGAGGAAATGAGCCTTGTCGATTCCAACGCCAACTACGTGAGCGACGGGTTCCGGAAACTCGACTTCTTCGTGGTCCAGGATATTTTCTTCAGCGCGACTTGTCAGTATGCCGACGTAGTGTTGCCCGCCAGCCCCAGCCTGGAGAAGGAAGGCACTTTCACCAGCACGGAGCGCCGAGTGCAAAGGCTCTACCAGGTATTCGAACCGTTGCCGGGGAGCCGGCCCGATTGGGTGATCATTCAGGACGTCGCCAACCGCCTGGGCGCAGGCTGGAAATATCGCCATCCTTCGGAAGTGATGGATGAGGTGGCTGGGCTCACTCCCATGTTTGCCGGCGTCAATTACGCAAGGATCGAGGGCTACAAGTCGCTGCAATGGCCGGTGGCCGCGGACGGGACGGACCAGCCGCTGCTCTATACCAAGGGCTTCGCGTTCCCCGACGGCAAGGGCCGCCTGTATCCGCTCGCATGGCGCGAACCGCAGGAGTGTAGGGACTCCGAGTACGACCTGCATTTGAACAACGGCCGTCTGCTGGAACATTTTCACGAAGGCAATCTGACTTATCGCAGCCCCGGCATTCATGAAAAAACTCCCGACACTTTCGTCGAGGTATCGCCGGAACTGGCACGCTCCCGCGGTATAGAGAGCGGCAGCCTGGTGCAACTTACGTCGCGGCACGGCCGCGTGAATGTGCGCGCGTTGGTTACCGACCGGGTGCAGGACGGCGAGCTTTACATGCCGATGAATTCCAGTACCAGTCCCGTCAACCTGCTCACAGGCAGCCACACGGACCCTGCGACGCATACGCCGGCATACAAGGAGACAGCGGTTCGCATGGAGGTGCTCGCCCGGGTCGGTGAGAGTCCGTTGCCGCGCATCAATCACCGCTTCGGCCATCCCACACCGCAGAAAGGAGTGGAAGTAGAACGAAAATGGCGGCAGCCCGGCTATCGCTTTCCGGGCGAGTTGGTGCAGATCGAGATGAAGAAGGAGGCATAGAATCCGATGGCGCAACCGATTCCATTCCCGACGCCCACACGCGCGGCCGACTCCGCGGAACGCCTGGCGGAGGCGCTCGAGAAGCACACCGATGCCATCGTCTCCGCGCTGGAACTTCTGCAGCTCCTGCACGACCGCGGTGTCCTGAACTTGCTGCGCGGATTGGTGGGCGCCGGCGACCAGATCGTGGGCATGTTGACGGCCGCGGCAGGCGCTCCCGAATCTCTCCGCGGGATGCGCAATTTCATCCTGTTGACGAAGTTCTTTGCCAGCATCCCGCCGGAAGTCTTGGACAGCCTGGTTCGCACCGCGTCGGAGGGAGCCGAACGCGAAAAAGCGAACCGGGCGCCGGGGCTGCTGCAACTGCTGCGGAGGGCGGGCAGTGAGGATAGCCGCCATGCGATGGCGGTCACACTCGATCTGCTGGAGAGCGTAGGGAAGGCGCTGTGAACGTCGCCGTTGTACCGGTCCCGATCGGCCGGGTGGAAGGTGGCGCCGCATCGCATGCGGACGATCTGCTGGCGGTCGAGGAGGCCATCGAGATTCGACTGGGAAATAGCAACCTCACCATCACTATGCGAACTCCCGGAAACGACTTCGAACTGGCGGCGGGCTTCCTGCATTCCGAAGGGATGCTCCAGGATATTTCCCAGATTCCAGGCGTCGATTTTTCAGGAGGTTTGGGCCGCGGTTCAAAGAGGCGTGACGCTATGACGACGTCACCTGACGAAGGCACGCTACGCCCTCTCAGCCGAGCCATTGAGGATTCTGATATGTGCCATCGAATGTATGGGTCGTCTTGTAGTGCTCATACTTGCCGAGTTGCGCGGCTTGTGCGGTCTTCGCCAGAAGGGCTTCGATGTCGGCCGGCTTCATAGGCTGGAAACTCTGTGCGGCGCTCAACGCCTGGTCGAGTATCCGCATGGAGTCGCAACCCGTAATCACAACGCTCGTTGGCAAGTTCATGGCGTAGTGCAGGCATTCGACCGGGGAAGCGGTCTTGCTCTCCAGAATGATGTGATCGCCCATCGGCTTCATCCCCAGCACCCCGATGTCGTCCTTCACCAGCACCGGCAAAACGTTCTTTTCGAAGCTGTCGTAATGCGCGTCCATCACATTCAACGGCATCTGCACCGTATCGAAGCGGAACTGATGGCGGGCCGCGGTTGCCAGCATCTTCAAATGGATGGCGGGACTCTTGTGGCCGGTAAAGCCTATATAGCGGATCTTCCCCGCTTTCCTGGCCTGAAGCGCCGCTTCCATGGCGCCGCCGGCCGCGAAAATGCGATCCGGATCGTCCATCCGGATGACCTCGTGAAACTGCAGGAGGTCGATATGACTGGTCCCAAGTCTTCTGAGCGATTCTTCAATTTGTTGGGTAGCTGTCTTCTTGTCGCGGCCATCGATTTTGGTCATCAGGAAAGCCCGCTGGCGATAGCCGTCGCGCAGCGCCTTGCCCATGCGAACCTCGCTCTGCCCGCCGTTGTAGTCCCAGCAGTTGTCGAGAAAGTTGACTCCCCGGTCGATCGCCGCGCGCACGATACGAATACTCTCGGCCTCATCGAGGTCGGGCCGGACAAGGTGGTATCCGCCCAGCCCCACCATGGAGACCATTTCGCCTGTGTGACCGAGCTTGCGGCGCGGAACTTCTCCCATAGATTTCGCTCCTTTCGCAAACCTGGAGGCGCTGGCGAGCACCGAAGCGCCCGTGGCAACTCCCAGAAATTGTCTTCTCATGGAGTTGAACGTCATCTCACTCTCCTCGTTTCAAAATGCGGCGGCCTGTGTGGCTCGCTGCGTTCGGAGGACCTCGCCAAGCAGAAACACGTCAGTGAGCAGCGCACGCAAATGAACCGAGGCGTTCAGGTTGTCGATCAATTGAGAACTGATCTCAGGCTGGGCCAGGACGAGTTCCAGGGCCGCCAGCGAATCCCTCGCATCGCGATCCAACACGGCCAGGAATGCCGGCCGGTCTTCCCCAATCGCCTCCCCACAGCTTTCCGCGAGCCCGCTGAGACCGTTGACGGCGCGAGTCAAAAACTCCCTGACCTGTTTGCCCGACTCGCTGCCCTTGTCACTCGGGAGACCCTGCGCGGCATATGCCAGCATGAACTCGTAACATTCCTCGATAGCCTCAAAGCGTTCCTCAATTTCCGCGGCCATAAATCATGCCTCCCTGTCCGTCCGGTTTGAGCCCGGCTGCGATACTTTCACGGCCCACCGCTGCGGGTCGTAGTGTTTCAGATAGAACTCACGTTTCATGGTGCCGAAGACCATCGATTTGGTGATGTCCAGCTTTTCAGGGCGAACCGCGAAGTATACGTGCATCATGACCAGTGCGATGAGTCCGATGCCGGCCAGTCCGTGAAGCACATACATCAGGCCCCACGTCATGTCGCTGAACAGATATGGATTGCGAGGGAAGAAGATAGTGTGGACGCGGGACATCATGAACACGCCGGTGCCGATCGCCGACAAGCCAGTGGCGATGATCGCGCCGTGGTAGAGCTTGTTCTCCAACGGGTATTTCGCGAACCTGCGCGGCGGCGGCGCCGGGCGGCCCATGAATCGCTGGATTCTTCGCCACGCATCCGCCAGGTCGGCCTTGTCCGGCCAGATCGCCCAAAAGTCCAACCAAAAGGAAGCGTGAATCACATGAAAGACGATGGATACCGTGAGGACGCTGCCGGCGATCCAATGATACATCACCCAATTGAACTGCACACCGACCTTGGGAAGAAAGGCCGTGAAGAGCAGGGTAAACATCGAGGCTGCCATAATCCAGTGAAACAATCGCGCCGCCAGTGAGTGCCGGGGAACCTGCTTGGGCAGTTCGGCCGCAAGCGCCGGCGAAACGCTGCCCGCAAATTCCTCCGCGCGGGCGAAATACCGCACGTAGATTGCGTGCACAATAAGGAATAGCAGGCCCGCGATTGCGGCCACCCAAATCAGAAACCACGCCACGTGGATAGGAACGCTTTGTCCCCACGGGCTTGTGGCCCATTCGGTAATCCGTTTCAGGATGCCCATTTTGCTTCCTCCACTCCCCCAATCGCCCGTTTCACCAGGTTTCTCATCAAAGGAATCTTGTAGGCGTTGAACTGCAGGGGGACGGCTCCCTGCACGGCTAGTTTCCCCGCCATCTCACCCGTCGCCGCCGTCGCAGGCTTTCCGCGAACGGCGTCTTCCACCCCCTTCAATCGCAAAGGACGTGCGGCGGCGCCGTTCACGGCAATGCGGATGCGCTCGATGGTATTGCCGGAAACCTGCAGCGCGCAGGCCACGTTCATCAACGCAAAGTCCCACACGTTCCGGTCGCGCACTTTTTCGAAATAGAATCGTGCGCCCGCCCATGTGGACGGAATGCGAATGGCAGTCAAAAGGTCGCCGGGCTGCAGTATGTGCAGGCGCGTGATGTCGACATCCGGCCCGATGAAGTAATCCTCGGCGTCGACCACCCGTTCACCTCGAGGCGTGCGCATGACGAATTTAGCGTCGAGCGCAATCAGCGCCGGAGCAGAGTCCGAGGGGTTCACCGCCACGCATCGTTCGGCGTCGAGGATCGCGTGCTCGCGGTTGCGGCCTTCAGGCGTGTCGGCGTAGCAGATGTTGCCGCCGGCGCGATAGCACGGCCAGCCGGCGCGATAATACCAGCAGCGCGCGTCCTGCGATACATTGCCGCCGATGGTGCCTTGGTTGCGAATTTGCGGCGACGCGATCAACTCGGCCGCTTCAGCCAGAAGACCGTATTTCTCTCTGATGACGGGGTGCTTCACGATCTCCGTAAGCGTAGTCAACGCGCCGATTTCGAGGCCGTCACCGATCTGGCGAATGCCTCTCAGTTCCTCGATTCCGCTGAGGTCGACGAGTACCTTCGGCCGTTTGATTCGATCCTTGAGCCAGTCGAAGCTGTCGAGCCCACCGGCCATAATCCAGGCATCCGCTCCATACTGTTGCAGAAGACGCTGTGCGTCATTGACGGACCTCGGCTGCACCAGATCGAACGCGGGCATGACGTCTCGTATTACCGACATAAGTCCTCTCGAATTAAATGTGCGCCATCAACGGATGTTGCATCGGCCGCCCGGCTTCGAGCGAAGTCAAAATCGTGTCGGCGTTCACCGGCGCGCGCCGAAAGATCTCGTCGCCCAGGGCGTCCGAGAGCGCATTTAAGACAGAGGCGCATCCGCCTCCGACCGGTGGCTCACCGATGCCACGGGCGCCCACCGGAGTCTCGGGGTCCGGAATGTCGAGCGCCTCCCATTGCATGTTTACCGGCACATCCAGGATGGTTGGCGGCTTACTGTGGTGGAACCGCTTGGAGACCATCACGCCGTAGTGAGGATCGAACACCCACTTCTGGCCGATGGCGTGGCCGATACCGAGCGTCGACCGCCCGAGAACCTGTCCGCCGAGCGCTCTCGGATGGATCACCGTGCCGACGTCGGCGTAGGCCAGAAAGTCCACGACGTAATACTTGCCGGTCTCTACATCCACTTCGATTTCCGCGAAGCTGGCCACGTAGGAATGCGTCATGCCATCGCGCGGGTACTTGTCCTTGGCGGCCGCTACCAGCCCTTGTCCGGCCAGCGCCGCCACGGACGCTTTGGTCAATTTATGGACATCGTTTGGCGCTTCATGGCCATCGTACTTCCCGCCGAGTTCGATCGCGCGCTGGGCCGCCTGCGCCAGAGTCATACCGGCGGAGCCCTTGCGGAAGACCCGTTCGTTCGCGACCGTATAGTCCTCAGGCCTGCCGCCGAGGCTCTTCGCGGCAATCTCCTGGAGTTTTTGCCTGGCATCCATCGCCGCGGCGTGAGCGGCCCGCGTCATCGCGTGCGTAGTCTGGCTGCCGCCGGACACGCAGGTGAACGGAAGATTCCTCGACGTGTCGCCCCAGATCACCTCGCATTTCTCCCAGGGCACGCCCAGAACTTCCGCGCCCGCGCGGTGTACGTCAATCACCGATTCGGTTCCCAGATTGCCGATGCCCGACTGGAACCTTACACGACCGTCAGGAGTAATGACGAGAAGTCCGTCAAAACCGATGGTGCCCCCGACGTAGCAGCTCAGCGATACACCAACGCCGCGCACCTTGGAGCCGATCTTCTTGGGGCTCCGCGCCACTCTCGCCGTCCAGTTGAATTTTTCCGCGCCACGCTGGAGCGCTTCCTTGAGAAAGGCGCTGGTGGCGTGCTGCATTTGGCCGTTTACCAGAGGCCCGTACGGCGCTTTGCCTTCGGGACAGTTGCTGTAACGGATCGCCACCTGGTCCAGCCCCAATTTTCGGGCGGCCTTCGCGACGATGGGTTCGATGATCGAAATGCCTTGCATCCCGCCAGGCGCGCTCTGCGCGCTGCGCGGCGGTGTGTTCGTCAGCACGGTCACCCCGCGCCAGCGCATGGCTTGCGGCTGGTACAACAGCGAAACCATGCGTCCCGATGTCGGGGCGTCGCCCTGCGCGTCGTAAGGGCCGTTGTCCGAAATCACGAACATGTCGACGGCCAGGATGCGGCCCTCCTTGGAGAAGCCGACCTTCATACGGCCCTGGAAGCCGGGCCGGGCACGTCCGATGAAAGTCTCCTCCTCGCGGCTGATGCGCATCATCACGGGGGCATTGGCCTTCTTTGCGAGCAGCGCCGGGACAATCATGGTGACCCCGCCGGTGATCTTGCTGCCGAAGCCGCCACCGGTGTATTCGCTGATGAAGACAACCTTCTCCGGATCGATGTTCAGCCAACGTGCGATCGCCGGCCGGGTTTGGGCGGTGCTCTGCGCCCCGGAGTGCAGGTAGACTTTGCCGTTCTGCCAGTACGCCATCGCGCTGCGCGGTTCCAGCGTCTGGTGGCTGGTGTCTGGCGTAACGAACGTTTCGTCGAGCACCAAAGCGGAGTTCCGGAACCCCGCCGCGATGTCGCCATATGACCATTCATCCGGCGTCTTGCCCATCGGCAATCGCCCGCGGTTCGCCTCCTCGAAGTCCGCATCAGTCCACTTGAGTTCGCTAACCGCGGGCGCCGTGCCGCCTGCCGGTGTCGCCCAGATGTTGCCGTCCGTTCGGGGGTTCGGTCCGCCCGGCCGCAGGGTATCGAGCGGATCGACTACGAAGGGCAGCCGCTCGAAATCGATGTGAATTTTCTCGATCGCTTCAGCCGCGGTAAGCTCATCTACGGCCGCCACCGCGAGAACCGGCTCGCCCTGATACACCGGCTCCATCGTGAGTCCGCGCTCGCCCCACTTGCTCGCCTTGATGACCGTCCCGTTATCGGTGAGTGTGTCGGCCGGCGCCGGCAGATCGTCCGCCGTCAGAATCGCCCGCACGCCGGGCATCGCCAAAGCCTCGCGTGCATCTATGTGCCTCACCCGCGCATGCGGCAGCGGGCTGAGTAACAGCTTGCAGAACAGCATGCCTTCCGCGCGGAAGTCTTCGGCATATTTCGACCGGCCTGTGACCTTGGCCAGCAGGTCGGCAGTCGCGTAATTCTTGCCGATCAGCTTGTATTGCGGCCCGTATACGCGCTCGTTGTTCGCTTCAGACATGGTTCGACCTCACGTTCTCCGCGCCGCGCATCATGGCGGTCAGGATCTTGTCGTAATCCTGGCAGCGGCACAGGTTTCCCGAAATGCCGTGCGCCAGCTCCAACCTGGTGGGGTTCGGGTTTGTTTTGAGAAACCCCACCGTGGCCATAATGTACCCGGACATACAGAACGCGCACTGGAATCCCTGCTCGTCGATGATGCCTTGCTGGACCGGGTGCAGGCTTCCGTCTTCATTCGCGAGCCCCTCGATCGTCAGGACCTTGCGGCCGCGCACGGTGTGGGTCAGCACCGAGCAGGAGTAATGCGGCACGTCATCGATCAGCACCGTACAGGCCCCGCATTCCGCGCGGTCGCATCCCAGCTTTGTTCCGGTAAGTCCCAGCTTGTAACGCAGGGTCCACGCCAGCGTTTCCTGCTTCATCACATCGGCGCGGCGGACCTGTCCGTTGACGTTTAAGCTGATGAGCCGCTCGCCTGTGCCCGCGGCTCCGTGGACGATGGAGCCGCGGAAGAGGTACCCCGCCGAGCAGACCGCCGCACCCCCGCCGATTACTCCTTGGATGAATCTGCGCCTGGAAACAGCTTTTGGCGTGTTCCCGAGAATCCTCAGATTTGGATGGTCAGACATATTAAGAATCCTGCACTTGAGCCTCTCTAGCGATGACCGATGGGAAGGCTCCAGCCGAACGCCTCCTGCATCGCTGTGCAAACGGAGCGCCAGACATAAGTCGTTTTGCCGCCTGCCGATCGGACAAAATCTGTCCACCGGCGGTCATCTCCCGTCGGCGGGCCGACATCCAGCAGACCGTGAGGCTGGCGCCGCTCGCCTCGATAACTACAGGGTCGGCACTCTGGTCGTCGATTTGTTCGATGCGGACACCAGGAAGCCGATTTGGCGGGGGATCGTCCGTTGACGCGCTTTCAGATAAGTCCCGTGTCGCCTGGACGCCGTGTGGAGGGCCACAGTTCGACTCGCGGGGCCGAGAATGTGAAGCAAGCGTATTTAGAACCACAGACTTGAAGATCGGCGGCTCAGTTGCACTAGTTGGGATTGATTGCGGGAGCGCATGCTGCCGGATACCAAAGGAGACGCGATGCTTTTGCGGCAGTTCGGCCGCCAACCAGTCAGGATGTCGGCGCCAAACGTCGGATGGCGATCGCTTTGAACGCCTGGACCAGCAGTTTTCGACCGGACGGTCCGGATCTCATGAGGGTCAACGTAATGCAATCGTTGCGTTTTACCGAGTTTGGACCGCCGTCGTTGTTGCGAATCGAAGAAGTCGCGACCCCGGACCCCGGCGAAGGGGAAGCACTTGTTCATGTCGAAGGCCGCAGCCATCAACCCAAGCGACATCGGGAACGTCGCGGGACACTCGAGCGACTAAAGGAGTTTGGAAATGAAAGCACTGCTCATCTCATTCTTGGTAGGCCTACTTGTGGGCGTTTTATATGGGGTCATTCGAGTAAAGAGTCCGGCGCCCCCTATTGTTGCCCTACTCGGACTGTTCGGCATGGTGATAGGCGAGCAAGCTGGCGGATGGCTTCTTGCAAAGAAGATGCAAGCTGCAAATGTGGCTTCAGCTCACATTGCCGGTGAACGCAAAGATCAGCAGCAGCGTCCGAACGTGCAATCTGTAATTTCGGCCGAGCATCGTAGGAGTCACCAGTGAATTCTCCTCACAGCCATGGCGGGTGGCTTGCCGTTTATCGGAGCGACGCAATCCCAACCAGCACTTAGAGAGGCTTAATCATGAACTTGACCAGTATTCGCGCTTCGGGCGCTCGATCGTGGATTATCGCTTGTGCGCTCGCCTCAGTGCTGATGCCGCTTGTCGGCCGTGGGGCCGATTGGCAGATGAGCGGCAATGATTTGACCAATGATCGCAATCAGCCCCACGAGACCTCGATCGGCGTGGGCAATGTGGCCACCCTCAAACCGGCCTGGACCTTCAAGACGCTGGGCAGTGTCTCGGCGACCCCGCTGGTCACCGGCGGCTATGTCTATGTCCCGGACTGGGGCGGCGGTCTACACAAGCTCAACGCGCGTACCGGCCAGGTCGCCTGGTCGCGCAAGGTGTCGGAATACACCGGTTGGAGCGACTCGGTATCGCGTACTACACCGGTCTTGGCCGATGGCGTCATGGTCGTCGCGCAGCAGCCGCAGAGCTTCGGCGCCAAGCACGACAGCTCCTATCTGCTGGGCCTGAATCCCGAAACCGGCGATTTCCTTTGGAAGGTGATGCTGGACAAGCATCCGGCGACGATGCTGACGCAGTCGCCGGTCGTTTATAACGGCGTTATCCACATCGGCACCTCGTCGAATGAAGAACATTGGGCGACCGACACAAAGTACGAATGTTGCTCGTTCGTGGCGAGCATGACAGCTATCGACCTGAAGACCGGTAAGCTGATCTGGCAGACGCCGATGGTGCCGAAGGGATACACGGGCGGCGCCATCTGGAGCAGCACGCCGGCCATCGATCCCAAGGGCGGCGTGGTCTATATCACCACGGGCAACAACTACACCACGCCCAAGGAGGTCGCTGAGTGCCAGCAGAGCGGGAAACGCGACTGCCTGCCTATCGATGACCACATCGACTCATTTTTGGCGCTCGATCTTAAAACGGGAGCCATCAAGTGGGCGACCCGTGTCACGCCGTTCGACACCTGGAACGGCAACTGCTTCGTCAACGAGCCCGGGCTTGGCACCTGCCCCGAACCGCGCGGCGGCGATCTCGACTTTGGTCAAGGCGCCATGCTGTATACCGCAACGGTTAATGGCAAGGCCCGCGACCTCCTCGCCGCCGGACAGAAGAGCGGCATGTTCTGGGGAATAGATCGCGACTCCGGCAAAGTGGTGTGGGGCACGCAGGTCGGTCCGGGCGGCCAGTCCGGCGGAACGGAATGGGGCTCGGCTACCGACGGCAAGCGTCTCTATATCGCCATTACCAACAGCGCCTTTCAGGATTGGCCGATGCAACCTTCCGGAATTATCGCCACCGGCGGCATGTGGAGTGCGCTCGATCCGGCCACGGGTAAGATCCTCTGGCAGACTGCCGAGCCGACAGGAAGCTGGGCGTTCGGTCCGGTCTCGGTGGCCAACGGCGTGGTCTATGCCGGCGCGATGGATCCGAAGGGCTACATGCGCGCGCTCGACGCCGCCACTGGCAAGATCCTGTGGTCCTTCGCGTCGGGCGGTTCGGTGGCTAGCGGTCCGGCGATTGCCGATGGCATGGTCTTCTGGGGGTCGGGCTACGAACACCTGAACTCCCCGACCGTGCACCAGTCGGTCGGCAACGACATGTTCTATGCGTTCGAACCAGCAGTGCTTCCGCGCACTTCGCCGTCAACCGGTCCGAAATGAACGGGAAACGAGAGGGCTCCTCGCAATTCCGCCCTTGCGTCTTGATATCGGACGTGCATCGTCTGGATTGAGAAAGGTCTCCCGCGGCGGCCGCCTAGGCTAATTTAAATATGTGGCTTATGTACCGACGAAGACCGATGTTCCGCGGGAAAAACGTTCCAGACTCATGGCCGTCGTTCTGTCAGTTCACCGGTGTCTCCAAAAAGGGTACAAGCCGTTTTCATTTTCTATCGATCGCTCTTGCCATCGCGCTCTCGCCGTTGCCTGCGAGGGCGCAGACGCCAGATCCTCAACCACCTGGTTCGGCTCCAGACCCCAAACGGCCTGCGTTGAATCCGCTTCCTGCAGAACAGAATTGGAGTTTTCTCGGAGACTCTTCGAAGCGCACGGACTTCTTCGATCCGGTCAAGTACATTCCGTTTGACGATAACCCGCAAATGTACCTTTCAGTCGGATTCGAATATCGGATCCAATACGAGTATTACGACGACTTCCTGTTTGGCGAGGGTCCGCAAGACCACAATGGATACGTCATGAACCGGGTGATGCCTCATTTTGATTTCCACGCGGGCAATGACTTTCGCCTATTTTCCGAATTCGAGTTTGACTTCGAGGACGGGAGGACTGGCGGCCCACGGCCCCAAGTCGACGAAGACCGCGGCGATGTTCATCAGGCGTTCATAGAGATCGGTTCTCACGTCAGCAGTCCGCATGGCATAAGTCTGCGGGCGGGACGCCAGGAAGTAGTGCTTGGTTCGGGCCGCTTACTCGACAACAACGAAGGTCCCAACGTGAAGCTGAGTTTCGACGGATTTCGCTTGATCGCCGAAGGTGCGCACGCGAGGTTGGATCTATTCGCGGTCAAACCGGTCGAGAATAATACCGGTTTTTTCGACGATGTGCCGAATCATGCGGAAAGTCTATGGGGAAGCTATCTGACTGTTCCAGCCCCGGTCGTGAGCCGCGGGCAGGCCGACTTCTATTACATCGGACTGGATACGAAGTCGGCGACCTACAACAGAGGCACTGGCCACGAGCTTCGCCACACTGTCGGCACCCGGGTGTTCCGCCCAATAGGGAAGGGCTTGGACTACAACTGGGAACCCAACTACCAGTGGGGAAGTTTCGGGGGCGCCTCGATTCGCGCCTGGAGCGTATCAACGGAAAGTGGATTCACGTTTGATCGCATACGTTTTCATCCTCGACCACTGTTACGAGCGGACGTATACAGTGGCGACGCCACTCCGGCGAATCAGCGGCTCGGTACCTTCGATACCATTTTCCCCCGTGGCGCATACTTTACCCCCGCGGTGGCGCCTTTCCTGGCGCCCATGAACCTGATCGATGTGCATCCGGCACTTCAATTCCAGTTGAGGAAAAACATCACGGGGGCCTTTGCCTGGGACTGGTACTGGAGGGAATCGACACACGACGGGGTCTATGCTTTTGGAAGTTGGGCCCTGCTTGATGCCGCCGGCGCGAGCCATGCCCGCTATCTCGGCAATCAAGGAGATTTAGAAATTCGGTGGGCTCCCATGCCACACATCGTCGTTGCATTCAACTTTGCCGGCTTCGAGCCATGCGCCTTCTTCAACAGACTGACCTACAACGCCGGGCCCATCGCCGCGAATATCGGTTTCACGTATCGCTTCTAGCCTAGAGTTTTCTGGTCGGTGCAGGGCTGTCCGGAATGGCGGGCTCACATTTTCCGGACGTGGGCCCTGTTGCCTCCCTGTGTCGTCATGATTGCGTTGGGTCTGTTCAGCGATTGCGCCAAACCATCCCGGGAGAGCAGGATTACATCTTCGATCTCCGGGGCACGCAGCCTCGCGTGTCGTTGCGCTCGGCTTGGGACCGACGCTTTCGCTCGCGCAGGCAACGGCTTTAGGCGCGATTGATACGCAGCCGCTTCATCTTGGCGATCAAGGTCGTCCGCGGAAGGCCCAGCCGGACGGCAGCACCATGCGGACCGCCGAGCACACCCCCTGTCTGCTGAAGAGTCTGAAGGACGTGCGAGCGCTCCGCCTCTTCCATCGTCACGGGCGCGGATAATCTCGTGCAGGTCAGTCCGGGCAGCGGACCATTTAGCACAGCGCCTTTCGAAAGAATCACGGAACGTTCAATGAGGTTTTGTAATTCACGAACGTTGCCCGGCCAGGAATGCCGCGCAAGGGCGGCCATGAATTGATCCGCAATGGCCACAATCGGCTTCCGCATACGCGCCGCGTAATGCATCGCAAAATGGTGGACTAACAAACGAATATCCTCGCGGCGATCACGCAACGGCGGCAGCTCAATGGGGAAAACGCTGAGCCGATAGAAGAGGTCGGCGCGAAATTGATGCTCGTCGACCATATTAATGAGATTGCGGTGTGTGGCGCAGATGACGCGCACATCGGTGTGAATCGTGGCGGCACCGCCGAGACGTTCGAACTGTCTTTCCTGCAAGACGCGCAGAAGCTTTGGCTGCAGCTCTAGAGGAAGGTCGCCGATCTCGTCCAGAAACAAGGTACCCCGGTTAGCCCGCTCGAACCGCCCAATGCCTCGCGCCACCGCGCCGGTGTAGGCGCCACGCTCGTGGCCGAACAGCTCGCTTTCCAGTAAGCCGGCGGGAATTGCGGCGCAATTCACCTTCACAAACGGGCCGTTTCGGTTGCTGCACTTGTGAATGGCTTCCGCAATCAGTTCCTTGCCGGTGCCCGTTTCTCCGTTGATCAATACCGTGGCGTCGGTCGGCGCCACGATCCGCACCATTCCTAGTACCTGCCGGAGAGCATCGCTGTTACCGACAATGCGGGGTAAGCCGCTGCCGGAAAGTTCGTCGCTATCGAGCCCGATTGTCGTCAACACTGTATCGATTACAACAGACACGCTGTCGTTGACTGCGGGCGCTTCACCCACCCAAATCGCTTGTGCCGCCATGTATTACTCCTTCGCTACTACACTCTTGACGTTCACGCACCAAACCCTGCTTGAGCGCTAACTTCCGCCGCGAGATCGCGTGATCCACTCGCGGATGTATCCGGCGCAATTCTTCAGTGTGATACTGCCGGCTTCGCAGCGTTCGAGAAAGATGATGGCCTCTTGGCCCACAAGGGTTAGGTCCTTGAGGTCCAAGACTATACGGCTTCCACTCGCTTCCGAGCGAATTAGTGTTTCCATCTGGGCTATAGCTTCTTCGTCCATTCGGCCGCTCAGCGTAAAGACCACTTCCCCGCCTGCCGACCTTTGAATTCTCAGCATCCTATCCTTCTAGTTGAGGCGTGTGTTCCCTCCAACGCCTTCTCTTGCCGCACCCCTTGCCGCTCCCGGCGCTTGCACGGCTTCTCGTTCATCGCCAACCAGTAACGCGGGGGCAGGTCGGAATTTAGCAGTTCTGCTGGCCGCATTCCCAATTGTTTGGTCATTGGAGGCAAGCGGGCTGCCAATCGTAAGTTATTGATATTGCGACGCTTGACGTAAACTTTGTGATTGGCGAAGTTCGCCAATTGGCGAACTCCGTACAATGGACAAACGGTCGAGAATCACCTACGAAAGCGGGCTAGCTGTTCTTCTTCGAGGCGCCTGCAGCACCGAAGCGCTTCTTGTTGATCTTCAGCGACCTGATCTTCGACTCCAGGGTGGATCGTGGCATACCAAGTTTGGCAGCGGCGCCGGAGGGTCCGTACACGCGTCCTCCACTTTCACTCAATGCCGCCTCAATGACCGCTTTCTCCTGAGAAGGAAGCCTTCTAAAAAGGTGAGGACCCCTGTCCGGCTCCGTCGCTGGAGGTTGTCGAGAGAGCCAACTTTCATCGACTGAGAAAGTTTCTGTTTCGCATAGAATGACGGATCGCTCAATCACGTTCTGCAATTCGCGAATATTCCCCGGCCACGGGTACGACTGAAGCAGTTCGAGGCTCTTTCTGCCGACTGCCTGAAAGCTCTTTCCCGCTTTCCTTGCGAATCGATCTATGAAGTACTCCACGAGCAAGGGAATGTCGTCTCTTCGTTCCCGCAAAGGAGGCAATTCAATCGGAAAAACGTTGAGCCGGTAAAATAGGTCGCTCCTGAAGGTGCCCCCAGCGATGGCAGCCTCCAAGTCGCGATTGGTGGCGGCAATGACCCGAACATCACTTCGGATCGGTCCAGTTCCACCAACACGCTCAAACTCGTGCTCCTGCAGGACGCGCAAAAGAGCGATCTGGGTTTCGGCAGGCAGGTCTCCAGCTTCATCGAGAAAGATTGTGCCTCCTTCGGCCAGCTCAAAGCGCCCCACACGCCGCTGGGTTGCCCCCGTAAAAGCGCCCTTTTCGTGGCCGAACAATTCCGACGCGATTAAGTCGCGCGGGATGGCTGCGCAATTCACACTCACAAAGGGGCGTGAGGAGCGCCGGGAACGCCTGTGAACGGCGCGGGCAATGAGTTCCTTGCCAGTCCCAGTCTCGCCGGTAATCAGGACGCCAGAGTCGGTCCCGGCGACCTTGGATATACGGGAAAGCACCGTTCGCAAGGGGGGTGAAGTTCCGACGATCTCCTCGAACATCGACGCCCTATCGATTTCTTCGCGCAACGCGACGTTCTCGTTGTGGAGCCTCCGCTCAGCCTCCTTGCGATCCTCGATATCGGCGCCAGCGACATACCAACACCTCAGGCGTCCTTGTTCATCTCGTAGCGGGTTATAACGGAAGAGAAACCAGCGATACTTCCCGTCTTTTCTCCGTAAACGAAATTCGGCTTCGTGCGGGAGGCCGCTTAATAATCTAGTTTGACCCTCGCTCGCCATGCGCTCCCAATCATCCGGATGAAAAAATCCGCGACGGTCGAGGCTCAGACACTCCTCAAGGGTAAGACCGAAATAATCGAGCGCCGCCTGATTGACATAAACACGAGTGCGATCGGGCCCAAATACAGCAAGCTGCTGCGGCGCGAGATCCAGGATCTGTCGAAGCTCCCTTTCGCTTTCCCGGATCCGGTCTTCGGCGCGTGTCCGCTCAATAATCTCTTTGCGGAGCTCTTCATTCACACTTGCCAGTTCCGCGGTCCGCTCGACGACTCGTTGTTCAAGTTCTTCGGCGGCGCGCCTTTGCTGCCTCAGATACCGGGCTTCTTGCAAGCCGATCGCGGCCTGGTTCACTGCGACCTGCAGCAAGAGCTGCTCAATGGCCGTCGGGAAATCGGCTCGGTGCGAGGCTGCGGCGAACCGGCCGAGTTCATCGCGCAGCCCCAGCCGGAAAAGCGCCAGCGACACGACGCCTTGGCCAACGGGATTGGGCAGAACAAGAGTCTCGGTGAGTGTGTCGTTTGTCAACGCGTGGTCGAGTGCTCGACCGATCTCCTCCGGCTCGATGTGATAACGCCCAGCCGATCGCGCCCACTCCTTCCCCGAGTCCTCAACCGAATCGCTGATCCTGACGTAGGCGAAGTCCAAATGCAGCATCCGGACCAACGCATCTAGCAGCGTGATCGCGATTTGGGAGGAATCGTGGCTCAACCACATGGCGGGCAGCGCCAAGACGCTGACGAGGTCGTTGATACAACGCTGGAGGCGCTGGATCTCCTCGGCGGTGCTTCGCCTCTGGACTTCCATGTCAGACCGCGGAGCGAAGTAATGCGGCTGGTATCGCTCCTCGTATGCGGAGTTCTTGAAGGAACTCATCCGGCTCAACGTAAAAAGGATGCTGGTGAGGAATACCGCCGATGACGATCATCGGATGGGTTCGGAGCACGTCGGTAAAGACGTCCCCACCAAACCGGGTGAAATCGAATATACAGATCGTCGGATCTTTGTAACGGGGCCACAGGTAGTTGATCTTGGACTCGTACTCCACCGGACGATCGACACATACTCGCCGTTCCAGAGCCCCCTCCATGTCACCAAGGAAACGACTGAGGTGAAGGCCTTGTTGTTGACCACTCGCGAGGACTTCCTCGAGCGGCGCAAGCTGTCGGTCGAGATCGAAGTATTCGTCGCGCAAATATGTATCTCCCCTGCGATGCAGCTCGAATTGCCCGCTGCGTTGCGTTGTTGCGATGTCGATGCCGGCGGACGTCAATGGCTGCAAACGATCGTCACATCGGCCGGGACTGACGATACGGGACGCCTTCTCGCCGCATTGGAATCCCTCCTTGATGCAGGGAAGAGTTACGCGATACTCCTCTTCCGGACTATTGAAGAATGCACAGACATGACGTCGTTCTCCGAGCAATGAACTAGCGAGCCGCATCGGTTGGCTGGCCTCAGCGGACCATTCGGTCCGGGGGCAGGGTGTCGACCTGGTGGAATCCATAGTGACCTCCTCAACAAATGGCGATTATAAGGGCCAGCACCGCTCTGTTGGGTTGCGAGCCTTGCGGGGACGATCGCCGGCTATCGTCCGCAGCGATCGGACCGGCACAGGAGCTCCGATTCGGGATCCGCCAAGGAAATCGCATAGCCCACTATACGCCCTTGCGCGTGCGTTGTGCACACTGATCGCAATCACCGTCGGACCGTTCCGGTGGCCTGATCCGCCGCAGAAAGAATCCGGCATCTTTCCAGATGGCCCCGCTCCCCAGGCCGGGTGTGCCGCCAGGCCAATGCCGAACAGGCGCAGGCGAGTGAGCGCGCTGGCCACAGCCTGCTGGGTTTCCGACCATGGCCTCATCCGCAGAAACGCTTCTCCCACTGTGACTGGAAGTAACGGAGTGTTGAACGAAGTTTACCCAAGTAAACGTCGGGATCCGGGTCTAGCGGCAATCGGGATGCTTCGATCGGCGACCCGCGATTGGAATCGTTCACCCGCGCGCCGGCAAAATCCAGGTGCAAAACGCGCAGCCATACTTCCAGTCAGCGTGACCATACTGCGTGCATCCACTCCAAATGGCCGGGAATGTCTGAATGCCGATCAGATCGCTCAGACAGCCCTTGCAGGCGTCTGATTTCGCCGAGTGGGTCCTCGGGAGCTACTTGCATTTTCAGTTCGCGGCTGCACGCGATCTGTCGGAATTGGCACGGCGCTCGCGAATCTCCTGCAGAAACTGCTCCGGCGGCACAAAGAAAGGGTTCTTCTGAAGAAGGCCGCCGACGATGACGGTCGGGTGCGTGCGCAGTACATCCATGATGATGTCGCCGCTGAATTTTGTCAGATCGTAGGTACAGATGACGGGGTCGCGGGGGTCATGAATCAGGTTGAACCGCGCCTCATACTCGATCAGATCGCTCACGCCCTCACGTTCCTCCAGGGCCCATTCCATGTGAGCGATCAGGCGCGTCCGGGTGTATCCTTTATGCTGAGCGGCACTCAGCACGTCCTGCCACATCGCGAGCATTCGATCCTGATCGAACCGCCCGTCGGGGAAATAGGCCTGATTCCAATCGCAGAATTGAAACTGCCCGCTCCTCACCGCACCTTCCACGTCGATGCCCACGGACCCGAGCCGCCGTGCGTGGTCGTCGCGCAGCAGAGGGTTCACCACATGAAAGGCCTTTTCACCGCGCTCGAAGCCTTCCTTGATAAAGGGAAGAAGAAGTTGATACTCTTCCTCCGCATTGCGGAAGAAACCGCAGATGTGATGTTTCTCACGAAGCTCCGACCCGGCAAACCGTACTGGCTGCTCGGGCTGATTGATTGTGGCGTTCATGTTACGCTCCTTCCGAAATGGACATGGCGCGGCGGCGCGTATCTCCTCGACAGAAGACGTAGCCCATTATGATCCGGTTAGTTTCCAGACGGAATTTCCGCTTGGGCTTTCCGTAGGCATTATACTCCAGCCGCGTCCGCTTGCGCCGCCTTCTTGAATTTTTTCCATCCTGAGCGAACCGGCAGTGCGGTTTGCTGGCGGCCCCAATGGTGTGGCAAGACAAGGGTTCGAAACGTGTCCAGCCTGGATGGGCGAAGGCGAGAAACGAGATTAGGAGCCTCCGACCTTTAGAATGGGGAGCTTACCTGGTTCGATCGCGTCCTGGCCCAGGCACTCGCTGGCCAGGAAAGTTCGAAACGTATCCACGGTGGCCCGCCAGTGTGCTCCGGATGCGGATGGTGACGCGAGTGGCCTCCAAACCCACGATTGGCTGTTCGAATCAGCCCCGGAGTGCCATGGGCCTGTGGTGGAATTGCATACACACCAGTCTTAGAAACTGGCGTCTTCACGACATGAGAGTCGAGTCTCTCCAGGCCCACCAGGTTTGCGCCCCTGGCGGAATGGTTCGGCGCCACGCCGGCCATCTGCCTATGGGGTGAAAGTTCGCACGATCTTTCCGCTGCGCGCATCGCGCAGCACCACCGTCGAATCGGAATAGCCTGTTAACAGGCGGCCTTCTCCGGCCCACGCGACGGGTCCTTCGCCGTCAAATGGCGTGCGCAACTCGCGCGTCTTCTGGCCCGCCTCGCTGAACACGTCAATATGCGGCGGAGACCACGCGAAAATCTCTTTTCCGTTCGCGCTCCAGGCAAAGTCCAGACAGTTGCACGGAATCGCCTTCTTGGGCTTGAGCGTCTCGGGATCGAGCAGCGCCAGGCTGACGCCGCGGACGGAGGCTACTAACGAGTCTTCGCTCGTCCACCCCACCTGGACCGGGACAGATTGCCCGCCGGTATCCAGCTTAGTGGCGCCGAGCACTCTGCCGCTGACTGTCTCCCAGGTGGATACCTCGCCGTTGTCGGTGGCCACTGTGTAGAATTGGTCGGACGGGTGCCATTCGACATCCGTGATGATGGCGCGCGTTTCCAGCCGGCGCTGCCATTGCGTGTGCCCCGCGGCGTCGATCCGGAAGATGTCCCGGCCGATGGCGACCAGCAGAGTATCGGCCTGGTGCGCCCAACTGAGCGCCGTGATTCCGCGCACCAACAGTCTATGAGGCACCAGCACGGTCGATTTGCCGGCATCCAAAGCGTACGAAATCAGGCCGGCATCGCCTTCCTGCGTAAATCCCAGCAGGCGGCCGGCGGCGTTGAATCGCACCAGGGGTTTGTTCAGCGTATTTTTCGGTGCGGACGCGTTGAACGCT
>Ga0302325_10007627_pt1 | contig 23956 bp, 23 predicted proteins | sample Palsa_T0_2_FD_201948 | JGI IMG/M metagenome (GOLD analysis project Ga0302325, IMG submission 201948) | Peat permafrost microbial communities from Stordalen Mire near Abisko, Sweden - Palsa_T0_2 | ecosystem: Environmental > Terrestrial > Soil > Palsa > Peat permafrost | place: Sweden: Abisko... | reverse complement strand
CAGGAGCCAGCATTCCGTTCCGATCTCGTGGCCCATCAGGCGGAACATCGCGTCCAGCCCGGCCCCGTCGGCCACCGCCGACAGCAGCTGCCGGCGCCGCCCGAGCACCCGGGTCATGGCGGTCTCCTGGTCTCCGTTCAGCCGCCGCCCCACCTCGTCGGTGACGGCGGAGAACGAGGTTTCCGGCGGCACCGCAAGCAAGGTGACGCCGTGCCGTCCGCACGCCTGGATCACCTCGGGGGGCACCTGGCCCAGCGCTTCTCCGGCCCCCAGGACGACGGATCCCGCCTTGGCCAGCACGGTCACGAACCGCTCGGCATCTCCAGGCTCGCGGCACCACATCATGCCAGTCAGCACGAGGTCTCCGGGGGTCAGGTAACGGCCCGGGTCGGGCAGGTCGGTGGTGTAGACGTGCTTGATCGCACGGTCCAGGCCCGTGACGTCCGTCAGCAGCCGCAGACCCAGACCCGGCACGCTGAGCAGGTCCCGTACGCGCAAGGAATCACCTCCCGACGGTGGAGCGTTCCCGCGCACGATAACTGGCCATTGTTTAGTGAAAGCTACAAAACGCCTCGTGCCAGGTTACCGCTGTTTCATCTGGCTGCAGCTACCGGGCGTTCGGCTACCCCTGATTGGATGTTCGCATGGCGAACTTCGATCCTGCGGCATCCACGCTGGCCGCCTTCAACGCGGCGCCGCCCGAGACCGCCGAGCGGGACCTCCTCGCCTGCTGCGCCTCGGGGGGGTTCGCGAAGGCCATCGCCGGCGGCCGGCCCTACGCCGAACCGGACGCGCTCAGCGCCGCGGTTAGCGCCGCAGTCGCGGCTTTGAGCTGGGACGATATCGTCGAGAGCATGAACGCGCATCCGCGGATCGGCGACCAGCCGGCCACCGGCGACCGCCCGGCCAGCGCCGGCTGGTCGGCGGCCGAGCAGTCAGGCGCCGCCGCGGCCAGCGACCAGGTCCGGCGAGGGCTGGCCGAAGGGAACCTCGCCTACGAGAAGCGCTTCGGCCATGTCTTCCTCATCTGCGCCAGCGGCCTCACCGGGCAGGAGATGCTGGACCAGCTCCGGACGAGACTGAAAAACGATCCTCAGGCCGAACGGGGCGTGGTGCGTCGGGAACTGCTGAATATCACCCAGCTGCGGCTGGCGAAGCTGCTGGCCTCATGACGCTGTCCACGCATGTTCTCGACGCGATCACCGGGCGCCCCGCGGCCGGCGTCCGGGTGCGGCTCGAACGCGTCGGCGATGACGGGTGGGCGCCGGCGGGCGAGGGGACGACCGGCTCCGACGGGCGGCTGCGGCTGTCCGGCGAACCCGGCGTCTACCGCATGACCTTCGGCAGCGGGGCGTATTTCCAGGCGCGTGGATGCGCCACGTTCTACCCGGAGGTCTCGGTTACCTTCGAGATGACCGAGCGGGACGAGCACTATCACGTCCCGCTGCTGCTCAGCCCGTTCGCCTATTCCACCTACCGGGGAAGCTGACCCGGTGGACTTCCTGCGGCCAGCGTCGCTCGCCGAGGCGATCGCGGCCAAGGCCGAATACCCCGGCGCGGTGCCCATCGCGGGCGGAACCGACGTCATGGTCGAGATCAATTTCGACACGCGACGGCCGGAGGCCCTGCTTGACCTGAACCGGATAACCGAGCTGGCCTCCTGGGAGCCGGGCGGCGGCCAGGTCCGGCTCGGGGCCTGCCTGACCTACGCCCGGCTGATCGCCGAGGCCGGCGGCCTGCTGCCCGGCCTGGCGATGGCCGCGCGGACCATCGGATCGCCGCAGATCCGCAACCGCGGCACGGTCGGCGGCAACCTCGGCGCGGCCTCCCCGGCCGGGGACTGCCACCCCGTCCTGCTGGCCACCGGCGCGGTCGTGGAGGCGTGCTCGGTCCGGGGCACCCGGACGATCCCGGCGGGTGAGTTCTACCTGGGCCCCAAGCGCAGCGCGCTGGCCGCCGACGAGCTGATCACCGCGGTGCTCGTGCCGATCGCACGCGGGCCCCAGCAGTTCGCCAAGATCGGCTCGAGGAACGCGATGGTGATCGCGGTCTGCGCGTTCGCGCTTGACCTGCGCCCCGACACCGTGGGCACCGGTATCGGCTCGGCGGGGCCGACGCCGCTGCGGGCCCCGGCGGCCGAGGAATTCCTGGCCGGGGCGCTGGCCGAGTCGGGACTGCGGGAGTCGGCGGCCCGGCTGCCCGAGCCGGTCATCCGCCGGTTTGGCGAGCTGGTGGGACAGGCGGCGCAGCCGATCGACGACGTACGCGGCTCCGCCGCCTACCGCAGGCACGCCCTGTCCGTGCTGGCCCGGCGCACCCTGGCCTGGGCCTGGGATGCGTTCCAGCAGGATCAGCGGCGATGCGCGTGACCATGCTCGGGAGAGGGGCACGATGCGGGTGACGATGACCGTCAACGGCGAGCCGGCCACCGCCGATGGCGTGTGGGAGGGTGAGAGCCTGCTGTTCGTGCTGCGCGAGCGGCTCGCCCTCCCCGGCTCGAAGAACGCATGTGAGCAGGGCGAATGCGGATCGTGCACGGTCCTGCTCGACGACGTGCCGGTGTGCGCCTGCCTGGTCGCGGCCGGCCAGGCCGCGGGCCGCGAGGTGGTCACGGTCGAGGGGCTGGCCGGGCGCCAGGTTCCGGTCGCGCCGGATCAGCTGCACCCGGTCCAGCAGGCGTTTATCGACGCGGGCGCCGTGCAGTGCGGTTTCTGCACGCCCGGGCTGATCGTTCAGGCCTACAGTTTCCTGCGGCAGAGCCAGCTGCGGCCGGGCGCCGGCCTGCCCGGGGACCCGGACATCCGGGAGGCGCTGGCCGGCAATCTGTGCCGGTGCACGGGCTATGAGCAGATCCTGGACGCCGTGCGGCTGGCCGCCGCGCGGATGGCCGGAGACGCCACGTGACCGCGCCGGCCGGGTTTGGCGGGGCGCTGGTGATCGAGAACTGCGCGATCACGACGATGGACGGCCCGCGGGACGACCAGAGCGGCACCGAGCACCGCAGCGGCCACCTCGTGCTGACCGGAGGGCGGATCACCGCGGTGGGCCAGGGACCGGCCGCGGATGTTCCCGACGGGGCGACGCGGGTCGACGGCACCGGCTGCCTGGCCACGCCGGGGCTGGTCAACACGCACCATCACCTGTACCAGTGGCTCACTCAGGGTCAGGCCCAGCAGTCCGTCCTGTTCGACTGGCTCACCGAGCTGTACCCGGTCTGGGCCCGGATCGACGCCGGCCAGGTCCACGCCGCGGCCACCGCGGGCCTGGCCTGGCTGGCGCTGTCCGGGTGCACTACAAGTACCGATCACCACTACATCTTTCCCCGGGGAGGCGGCGGGGACGGCGACGCGCTGGCGGCGGAGATCAGCGCGGCGGCCCGCGTCGGCCTCCGTTTCCACCCGTGCCGCGGGTCGATGGATCTCGGCCGGTCCGCCGGGGGGCTGCCGCCGGACGAGATCGTGGAGGACACCGACGCGGCTCTCACCGCCACCGAGGATGCCGTGCGCCGCTTCCACGACCCCTCCCCCGGCGCCATGGTGCGGGTGGCGGCGGCACCGTGCTCTCCATTTTCTGTCAGCTCACGGCTGATGCGGGAAACCGCCGAGCTGGCCCGCGCGCTGGGCGTCCGGATGCACACGCACCTGGCCGAGACCCGCGAGGAAGACGCATACTGCCGGCAGAGCCTCGGCCGCACCCCCGCGGAGTACGCCGAGGAACTCGGCTGGCTCGGCGAGGATGTCTGGCTGGCACACTGCGTGCACCTGGACGAGCCCGCGATCGAGCGGTTCGCCGCCACCGGGACCTCGGTCGCGCACTGCCCGAGCTCAAACGCGCGGCTCGGCGCGGGTATCGCCCCGGTCCGGCGGCTGCTGCGGGCCGGCGCCGCGGTGGGCCTCGGGGTGGACGGCCCGGCCTCGAGCGAGGGCACCTGGATGGCCGGGGAACTGCGCCAGGCCCTGTTCGCGGCCCGGCTCAGGGACTCCTGCGGCCCGGCCGCGCTGACGCCCCGGCAAGCCCTGTGGCTGGGCACCCGCGGTGGCGCCCGCTGCCTCGGCCGGGCCGACGAGATCGGCGCCCTGCGGCCCGGGATGCTCGCCGACGTGGCCCTGTGGCGGGTCGACACGCTCGCGCACGACGCGATCGCGGCCGGAGCTGACGGCGGCCAGGCGGGGGGCGATCCGGTCGCCGCGCTCGTACTCGGCCCGCCCGCACCGCTCGAACTTCTCCTGGTCGGCGGCAGGCCCGTGGTCCAGGCCGGCGAACTGCGCACGGCCGACGTGAGCGCGGCCATCCGCGACGTCCGCGCGGCGCGGCTCCGGCTGGGGGCCCGCCGGTGACTCATCAGGTGAGGACCGCGGCCCCGAGCCAGACGGTTACCCGCGAGGCGCCCGTAGCTCCTAGGGGTCTTCGGGGCCAGGTGGGTGACAGTCCCGCTCGCCCGGACGGCAGGCAGAAGGTAACCGGAGAGTTCGCCTATTCCTCGGACCTGTGGCTGGACGGGATGCTGTGGGGCACCACCTTGCGCAGCCCGCACCCCCGGGCCCGGATCACCCGCCTGGATATCGCCGCGGCGCTGGCGCTGCCCGGGGTCGCCGCCGTGCTCACCCATGACGACGTCCCCGGGCACAAGACCTACGGGCTGGAACACAAGGACCAGCCGGTGCTCGCCATCGACCAGGTCAGGTACCAGGGCGAGCCGGTCGCGCTGGTGGCGGCCGACCACCCGGAAACGGCCCGCCGGGCGAGCGCCAGGATCACGGCGGACTATGCCGAGCTTGAGCCGGTGACCGACGCGCGGGCGGCGCTGTCGCCGGACGCTGCGCCGCTGCACGACGGCGGCAACCTCGTCCGCCATGTCCGGATCCGGGCCGGCGACCCGGCCGCGCGCGCGGACGTGGTGGTCACCGGGGAGTACCAGGTCGGCATGCAGGACCAGGCGTTCCTGGGGCCGGAGTCCGGCCTGGCCGTCCCGGCCGAGGACGGCGGCGTCGACCTGTTCGTGGCGACCCAGTGGCTGCACGTGGACCGGGCCCAGGTCGCGGCCAGCCTCGGGCTGCCCGAGGACAAGGTGCGCGTGACCCTGTCCGGCGTAGGCGGGGCGTTCGGGGCCAGGGAAGACCTGTCCATGCAGATCCACGCCTGCCTGCTCGCCCTGCGTACCGGCAAGCCGGTCAAGATGGTGTACTCGCGGGAGGAGTCGTTCTTCGGCCACGTCCACCGGCACCCGGCGTCGCTGCGCTACGAGCACGGCAGCACGGCTGGGGGCCGGCTCGTCTACGTCAAGGCGGACATCGTGCTGGACGGCGGCGCGTACGCGTCGAGTTCCCCGGCTGTGGTCGCGAACGCGGCCACCCTGGGCATCGGTCCCTACGAGGTGCCGAACGTCGTCATGGACTGCTCCGCCGCCTACACGAACAACCCGCCGTGCGGTGCGATGCGCGGGTTCGGCGCCGTGCAGGCCTGCTTCGCCTACGAGTCGCAGATGGACAAGCTCGCCGCCGCGCTCGGCATGGATCCGGTGGACCTCCGCGTCGCCAATGCGCTGCGGGAGGGGTCGGTGATGCCCACCGGCCAGGTCGTGGATTCGGCGGCGCCGGTGGCCGAGATCCTTCGCCTGGTCCGGTCCCGGCCGCTGCCGCCCGCCGCGGGACCCGACCTGCGCGCCTGGCCCGGAGGCGTCTCGAACACGACCCACGGCGAGGGCGTCGTCCGCGGTGTCGGGTACGCGGTCGGGATCAAGAACGTCGGGTTCTCCGAGGGCTTCGACGACTACTCCACCGCCCGGGTCCGGCTGGAGCTGGCCGGCGGCGAGCCGACCGCGCAGGTGCACACGGCCGCCGCGGAGGTCGGGCAGGGCCTGGTCACCGTCCTGGGGCAGATAGCCAGAACCGAACTCGGCATCGAGCGGGTGGTGATCCTGCCCGCCGACACCTCCATCGGCAGCGCCGGCTCCTCCTCAGCGTCCCGGCAGACCTACGTCACCGGCGGCGCGGTGCGGGCCGCCTGCCAGCAGGTACGCGAGCAGGTCTTCCGCCGGGCCCGCGAGCGCTTCCGCGGTCAGGTCCCGCCCGGCGGAGAGCTTACGCTGTCCGGCGGCAAGGTCGTCGCGGCCGGCGGGGTCATCGGCGAACTCGGCGACCTGCTCGGTGAGCCCGCCGAGCAGACGGTGACCTGGCGGCACCGGCCCACCTACCCGCTGGACCCCCAGACCGGCCAGGGCCAGGCCCACGTGCAGTACGCGTTCGCCGCGCACCGCGCCGTCGTGGACGTGGACACCGAGCTCGGCCTGGTGAAGGTGGTGGAGATCGCCACGGCGCAAGATGTCGGCAAGGCCATGAACCCGCAGGCCGTCCGGGGCCAGATCCACGGCGGCATCGCCCAGGGTCTCGGCCTGGCCATCATGGAGGAGATCCAGATAACGAACGGTGTGGTCAGGAACCCGTCCTTCACCGACTACCTCATCCCCACCATCCTCGACATGCCCCCGGTCCGGCTCGACGTCCTCGAGCTGGCCGATCCGCACGCCCCGTACGGCCTGCGCGGCGTGGGCGAACCGCCGACGATCTCATCGACGCCCGCGGTGGTCGCCGCCATCCGCGCCGCCACCGGCCTGGACCTGACCCGGGTACCGGTCCGCCCCGAGCACATCACGAGGACCTGAGACATGCCGTACATGTTCCTGAACGGAGGCGGGATGCGCGGCGGGTCGCTGCATCACCTGCTGGCCGGGGCACCCCTGGTCGCCGAGACCCGGACCGCGCCGCGCTACCTGCTGTACTCGGTCGGCGACAGGTATCCCGCCCTGCAGCCGTGCCCCGAAGGCGCCGGGGGTTCTGGGGGTCCTGGGGTTTCCGGAGGTGCCGTCGCCGGCGAGGTGTACGACCTGCCGCTCGGCCTGCTGCGCGATGCTCTCCTTCCGGCCGAGCCGCCCGAACTCGAGCTCGGCGTGATCGAGCTGGCCGACGGCAGCTCCGCCCTGGGCATGCTGCTGCGCCGGCCGTGCCCCGCCCTGGACGACCTCACCGACATCACCGCCTTCGGCGGCTGGCGCGCCTACCTCAGCCGTCACCCCGGCGACTAATGTGCCTGGCTTCCCTGACGCGGTCGCCACCGCGTGCGACGCGGTCGTGGACATCAGGAGACGCGCTTAACCGGCTTCGGTGACGTGGCCGTTGGCGACCGCGATACGGCGGGTGACCGCGACCGCCTCCAGCATCCGGCGGTCGTGGGTGACCAGGAGGAATGTGCCCGGATAGGTCTCGAGGGCGCCTTCGAGCTGCTCGATCGCGGGCAGGTCGAGATGGTTGGTGGGCTCGTCGAGGACCAGCAGGTTCACGCCCCGGGCCTGGAGCAGCGCCAGGGCCGCCCGGGTCCGCTCGCCCGGCGACAGCGAGCTCGCCGGGCGCAGCACGTGGCCGGCCACCAGTCCGTACTTGGCCAGCAGTGTCCTGATGTCCTCTGGGAGCAGGCTCGGGACCTGCGCCGAGAACGCCTCCAGCAGCGGGACCTCGCCGTCGAACAGGCTGCGGGCCTGATCCACCTCGCCGACGCCGATGCCGCTGCCCAGTGACGCGCGACCCGATACCAGCGGTAGCCGGCCGAGTAGCGCTCCGATGAGGGTTGACTTGCCGGCCCCGTTCGGGCCAGTGATGGCGATCCGGTCGGCCCAGTTGACCTGGAGGCTGACCGGGCCAAGGCGGAAACCGCCGCGTTCGATGACCGCGTCGCACAGCGTGGCGGCCACCGTACCGGACCGGGGCGCGGCGGCGATCTCCATTTTGAGCTGCCACTCCTTGCGCGGCTCGGCGACGACGTCCAGGCGGTCCAGCATCCGCTCCGTGGCCTTGACCTTGCCCGCCAGCTTTTCCGAACGGGCGACCTGCCGGTGCACGATGTGCTTGTCGTTGTCGGTCGCCTTGGCCCTGGCCTGCCGGACGCCCTTGTCGGCCCAGCCGATCTGGGTCCGCATCCGTTCCTGAAGCCCAGTACGGGTGCCGGCGTACTTCTCGTAGGCCTCGCGGGCGTGCTCCCTGGCGATCTGCCGCTCCTGGCGGTAGGCGAGATAACCGCCGCCGTACAGGCGTATCTGCTGCTGCGCCAGGTCGAGTTCCAGGACCCGGTGCACGGTGCGCTCGAGAAACGCGCGGTCGTGGCTGACCAGGACGGTTCCGGCCCGCAGGCCCCGCACGAACCCTTCCAGGATCTCCAGCCCGGCGATGTCCAGGTCGTTGGTCGGCTCGTCGAGCAGGAAGACGTCGTAGCGGGACAGCAGCAGCGAGGCGAGGTTGACACGGGCCGCCTGGCCGCCGGACAGGCTGGTCATCGCCTCGCTGCCGGCGTCGGCGCGCAGTCCGAGGGTGGTGAAGACCGCGGCCGCGCGCTCCTCTAGGTCCGCACCGCCCAGGGCGAGCCAGCGCTCCAGCGCGGTGGCGTAGGCGTCGTCCGCTCCTGGCTTCTCCTCGACCAGCAGCGCCGTGGCCTCGTCCAGGTCCTGCTGCGCGCGGGCGACGCCGGTGCGCCGGGCGATGAAGCCACCTGTGCTCTCACCCGGGCGCCGCTCCGGCTCCTGGGAGAGGTAGCCGACGGTGGCGGCGGGCGGGCTGAGCCCGACTTCGCCCTGATCCGGTTGGACCAGCCCGGCCAGGATGCGCAGCAGGGTGGACTTGCCCGCGCCGTTGGCACCGACCAGGCCGGTGATCTCGCCCGGGGCGATAACCAAGTCAAGACCGGAGAAAAGAAGGCGGTCGGCATGGCCGGCGGCAAGGCCCTTGGCCGTGAGTATCGCGCTCATCGCCCGCTCATCTTAGGTGCGGGCCGGCCCGCCGCCGTAATCATTTCCCGCCGGACCCTCGACGTCGGGCACGCCGACGTAGAAGATGACGTGGCTCAGATAGCCGGTGCCGCCACCGACAACCGACAAGCTCCTTGACCCAGGACCTCGGTTAGAGCATACTAACGGTTAGTGAATGCTAACCGAGATGCCGACCGGTGGGGGGCGCTCGCCGACGGCACGCGCCTGGCCATCGTGGGGTGCCTGGCCGACGGGCCTCAGGCGGTCGGGCAGCTGGCGGCCGGGCTGCCGGTGAGCCGGTCGGCGGTGTCGCAGCACCTGAAGATCCTCAAGGACGCCGGGCTGGTGGAGGACATGGCGGCGGGGACGCGCCGGATTTACCGGCTCAACCCGGTCGCGCTGGCAGCGTTGCGGGATCAGCTTGACACCTATTGGCAGCGGGCGCTGGCCGGGTACGCCGAGGCCGCGGAAGCGCCGGGCGAGGAGGGGTGATGGCCCAGACCGGGGCAGCGACGGTCCGCAAGAAGGTCGTGGTTGACGCGCCGATCGAGCGTGCTTTCGCGGTGTTCACCTGCCGGTTCGGGGATTTCAAGCCGCCGGAGCACAACCTGCTCGGGGCGCCGATCGCCGAGACGGTGTTCGAGGCCCGGGTCGGCGGCAGCATCGTGGACCGGGCGGTGGATGGCAGTGAGTGCCGGTGGGCGCGGATCCTGGCCTTCGACCCCCCGGACCGGGTGGTGTTCAGCTGGGACATCAGCCCGCGGTGGACGATCGAGACCGACCAGGCGCAGACCAGCGAGGTCGAGGTCCGGTTCTATGCCGAGTCCCCGGCCCGGACCCGGGTGGAGCTGGAGCACCGGCACCTCGACCGGCACGGGCCCGGATGGGAAGCAATCACCGATGGCGTCGACGGGCCGCAGGGCTGGCCGTTGTACCTGGACCGGTACGCCGCGCTGGTGAAGGAAGGCACTACCCGATTGTGAAGGCGGGGGAACCCGCCGATGCCGCACCTTGAGCCCCACGTTGGGCGCGTCTTGCGCGTCGGCATCCCGGTCAGTCAGCGGGATGGCTGAGGGAGCGGCGCGGCGGGCAGCTCTAGGCGCAGCGAGATGATCCTGGCGACGACGCTGCGCATCCATCGGTGCGCGGGGTCGCTGTCGTGGCGGTGGTGCCAGCTCACGACGGCCGGAACGCTCCGCAGGGAGAACGGCAGGGGAAGCGGCGTCAGCGTGCGCCCTTCCGGGACGCCGAGTCGGCGCGGGAGAACGCACACGGCGTCCGAGCCTTCCACCACGATCGCGAGCGCCGCGGCGAAGCTCGGCAGGGCGGCGGCGACCCTGCGGCGCAGCCCCCGCGCCTCTAGCACCTCATCGGCCGGGCCGCGCAGGCGGCCGCGACGGGAGACGACGATGTGGATCGCGTCCGCGAACTGCTCGATGGTTGGTGCCGCGGCCGTCAGCGGGTGACCGGAGCGCGTCACCAGCGCCATTTCGTCGGTCCCGACGACGTGTGAGGCGATCGACGCCGAACGGTCCGGAAGGCTGCCCACGTCGAGGTCGACCTCTCCCCGGGACAGGTTTGTTGTCGTCGTCGGGGTTCTCGCCGAGCAAGCGCAGCGCGACACCGGGGGCGTCCCGCGTGACCAGGTCCAGGAGCCCGGGGGCGAAGGCGGCCAGCAGGATGTCGTTGGCGCGGATGGTGAAGGTCCGCTCCAGGCGCGCGAGGTCCAGCTCGCGTGCGGCCTGCTCGCGCTCTACTCACCCGACTCACGGCCGGCCCACCGCGAGGAGCTGACGAAGGCCGCCATCCGCAATGAGGAGGCCTCCTCAGCCGGCCTGCGTGACGCCCTCCTCGCTCTTCGCCCCGAGGCGCGCTGGCTGGAAGAGGAGAACGAGACCGGCGCCCTCCCCGACGGGGAGTGGTGGGTCGTCGACAACGCCGAGGGCAGCGTCAACCACGTCCACGGCATGCCCGAGTGGGGTGTCAGCATCTCCCTCGTCATCGACGGCGTGCCCGAGCTTGGGGTGTTCCGTCAGCCCGTCGCAGGCCTCACCTACACCGCCCTACGCGGGCACGGCGGCTACGAAAACGGACGCCGGCTCACGGTGTCGGGGAAGTCTGGCCTCGACGTGGCCATTGTCGGCACCGGGCAGGCCGAAGCCGGCCAGGCCGAAACCTACGCCCGCATCGGCCGGTCGATCACCGCCTTGCTCCACCAGGCGTTCCTCGTCCGAGTCACCGTGCCCTCGACCTTCCCCCTGCTGCTGGTGGCCGGCGGGCACATCGATGCCTTCTGGCAGTACCAGCCCGTCCTGCCCGGCATCGCCCTGGGCATCCTGCTGGCCACCGAGGCCGGCGGCATCGTCACCGCCGTTGACGGCTCGCCGTGGACCCCCGCCTCCGGCACCGTGCTGGTGGCCGCCCCCGCCGTTCACGCCCCGATGATCCGGGCCCTGCGCGAGGTGAACTGAATGCGGGTCACCGTCCTTGGCGCCACCGGCGGCACCGGTCGCCACCTCGTCACCCAGGCCCTCGAACGAGGCCACCAGGTCGACGCCGTTGTCCGGGACCCCGGCCACGCGGCACTGCCCGCCAATCCGCGCCTGACCATCTACCGCGGGGACGTGCACGACGCGGCTTCCATCGCCGGCGCCATCGCCCCCGAGTCCGTCGTCGTCTCCGGCCTCGGCGTCGCGAGCAAGAACGAGGCAGGCACCCTCACCGCCGGCGCCCGGGCCGTGGTCGCCGCTCACCCGGCCCGTATCCTGTGGCTCGGCGCGATCGGCACCGGCCGCTCGGCCAGCGCGGTGGGTCGCCTCACCGCACGGCTCCTACGCGCCGGGTTCGGCGCCGAATACGACGACAAGGTCACCGCCGACACCACCGTGCTCGGCGCCGGGGGCACCGTGCCGCACTCCGGCCCTCTTTCTGACCGAGCCGACGATCCCGGCACCCGCGCGCTGCTCTTGTCAGCGGCCGGCAGCCGGTTCTTCCCGCACCGCACACCCCGGGCCACGATCGCCCGGCTCATGCTCGACGAAGCCGAAGCTCCCATGCACCCTGGCCAGCTCATCATCCCGGATCCGCAATAACCCCAGGCTGCCAGTAGTGCAGGCCGTGGCCGGATGGCGCGGAGGCCGCCGGCCGTGGATCGGTCAACTGGCCACGAAGATCATTCCCTGCGGCTCGAAGCTAGGACCGTGGAGCGAGACGGGCGTGATCTTCCCGGTGTACATGTTCAGCTGGCCCAGGTAGTTCGGCGGGTACCCAGGTCCCGGGCAGGTGGCCGGAGCGCCGTTCGCGTCGCATGGGGTGACGGCGACGAACGCGGTGCCTGGCCAGAACGTACCGGAGACGACCTCGATGGTGTCGGTGCTCGTGCTGGCGCCGAAGAACGTCCCGTGCCAGGATGTCGCCCAGGCGGTGTCGTCGACCGACTGCGACAGGGCCAGAGCCGTCAGGTGCTGATACCAGGTGCCTGGGCCGTGCACGTAGATCTGCTCTTTGTCGCCCTGGCTGGTCACCATGAAGTCGCCCGCGTACATGGGCGCAGTCGCCGGCACGACCTCATTGGAGTCGGGATCGGTGAGGCCTAGCCTGACCGATGCACCCGCATGCGGGCCGTTAGCGGCGGTTGCCCAGGACTCGTCGTAGAACAACGCGTGGACATAGGCCACCTGGTTGGATGGGTCCAGGCTCACCGAGTACACGGCCGGGTAGGCCGGGTTCGGCGCCGCCGTCCCGGTGGCGCCGGGAGCCGAGGCGCTGATCAGCATCTGGCCGTCGTAGAACGAGATGGCATCGGTGCCGCCGTGGTGCGGCAGCGGCTGCTTGCTGTACTGGTAGTGCGTCACCTGGCCTGTCCAGGAGTCGATGCTGTCGAGGCTGGAGTTCGCGTCCTCGTTGATGGTGGCGATGACCTGCCCTGTGGCCGGATTGGCCGTCAGGCCGTCGCACTTGCCGCGGAGGTCCCACTTGCGGATGACCTGGCCGCCCTGGGTGAACTCTACGATGGTGCTGTCACGGTTGCCGTCCGTGCTGGCCTGCCCCTGCGGGCCGACCCCGTTCTGGAATGTGGTGAACAGGTCGCCTCCGAAGATGGTGATGTCATCGGGCGAGCTCAGCCGTTCCCAGTGCCTCTTGCTGGATCCGGCCTTGGTGTACCAGTGGCCCAGGCTCTTGCCAGACAAGATCTGGCGTACGTCGTAGCTGGGCGAGGTCGGCCTGATGGTCCTCGCGCTGGCGGGCAAGGCGACGACCAGCATGGCCAGCAGGGCCGTTATCACCGCGCCGGCGACCGTTATCGTCGTGGTGTCCCGCCTGGCACGGGCGCGTCTACCGATCACCTGCATAACTTTCGACCCTTCTCGCAGAAGCCTGTCCACTGGTGTAGAAGAGTGTCCACTTCTAGCGGCTACCCCGAGCGCACAGCTGACCCTTACCTGTCGCGAAGGTGAACAAAATGTGAAATGGTGCTGCAAGCTGCCTGGAGGTTCGCTCGGTGTGCCGCAAAGGCTGGGGGCCGCCCTGGTGAGAGACTGGCGGCTGTGCGCACTCACGGACTGCGATTCGACCTCAACTGCTCGATCCTGTTCACCGAGCTGCCGCTGCTGAAGCGGCCCGCGGCCGCGCGAGCCGCCGGGTTCGACGCGGTGGAATTCTGGTGGCCGTTCGCCGATCCGGTGCCCGCAGACCACGAGGTGGACGCGTTCATCGGGTCGCTCGGCGACGCGGGCGTGCGGCTCGCCGCCCTGAACTTCGCCGGGGGCGACCTGGCGGCCGGGGACCGAGGGCTGCTGTCCCAGCCGGAAGGGTCCGCGGCGTTCCGGGACAATATCGACGTCTGCGTCGGCATCGCCGTCCGGACCGGCTGCACTGTGCTCAACGCGCTGTACGGGAACCGGGTGGACGGCGTGCCCAAGGCGCTGCAGGATGAGCTGGCCCTGGAGAATCTCGTAGTGGCCGCCCGGGCCGCCGCGCCCGGCGGGGCGACCGTGGTCGTGGAGGCGCTGAACTCCTATGACAGTCCGCGCGCTCCGCTGGTCTCCAGCCGAAGCGCGCTGGCGGTGATCAACGAGGTACGAGCCCGGGACGGCGTCTCCAATATCGCGTTCCTCGCCGACCTGTATCACCTCGGCAAGATGGGCGAGGACCTGCCGGAGATGCTGGCCCGCGACGCCGCCGACATCGCGCACATCCAGGTCGCCGACGTGCCTGACCGCGGCGCTCCGGGCACGGGCGAGCTGGACTTTCCGGTCCTGTTCGGGCAGATCGCGGACCAGGGATACACCGGCTGGATCGGCTGCGAGTACAAGCCGTCGGATCCGGCGGACAGTTCGACGAGCTTCGGCTGGAGGTAGCCGCTCATGGCCCGTATCGGATTCTGCGCTGCTGAAGGTCATCGAGAACCTGTCGAGGTCCGATGAGGTATGACCTGATCGTCCGGTCCCGCCGGACGGTGCTGCCGGACGGCACGCGGCCCGCGTCGGTCGCGGTCAGCGGACCGGTCATCGCGGCCGTCGGCGAGTACGGCACGAGCTATGACGCGGATCGCGACGTCGACCTCGGCGACTTCGCGCTGCTGCCCGGCCTGGTCGACACCCACGTGCATGTCAACGAGCCCGGCCGGACCGAGTGGGAGGGGTTCGCGACCGCCACCCGGGCCGCGGCGGCAGGCGGGGTCACCACGATCTGCGACATGCCGCTCAACTCGCTGCCGCCCACCACCTCGGTGGCGGCGCTGACCGAAAAGCGCGCGGCCGCGGCCGGGAAATGCTGGGTGGACGTGGCGTTCTGGGGTGGTGCGGTGCCGGGCAGCCAGGCGTCGCTGCGGCCGCTGCACGACGCCGGGGTGCTCGGGTTCAAGTGCTTCCTGCTCGACTCCGGCGCGCCCGAATTCCCGCCGCTCGACGTGACAGGCCTGCGGTCCGTGCTCAGCGAGCTGGCCGAGCTTGACGCGCTGCTGCTCGTGCACGCCGAAGACATGGCGGAGATCAAGCCGGCGGCCGGCCGTGACTTCGGCGCGTTCGTGGCGTCCCGCCCGCCGGTGGCTGAGCGCCGCGCCATCGAAAAGGTAATCTCGGCCGCGGCGCGCACCGGGGCGCGGGCCCATATCGTGCACCTGTCCGCGGCGGAATGCGTCGCGATGATCGCCGGGGCCAGGGCGGCGGGCATCCGGCTCACGGCCGAGACTTGCCCGCACTACCTGTACTTCGCCTCCGAGCAGGTGCCGGACGGGGCGACCGAGTTCAAGTGCTGCCCGCCGATCCGGGACTCGGTCAACCGCGAGGCGCTGTGGCGGGGCCTGGAGGCCGGCGTGATCGACTGCGTGGTCTCGGACCACTCCCCCTGCCCGCCCGAGCTCAAGTCTCTGAGCTCGGGGGACTTCGGCGAGGCCTGGGGCGGCATCGCCTCGCTCCAGCTCGGCCTGTCCGCGGTCTGGACGGTGGCGCGGCGGCGCGGGCGGACCCTGGACGACGTGGCGCGGTGGATGGCCGCGGGCCCGGCCGCGCTGGCCGGCCTGCGGGCCAAGGGCCGCCTGGCCGCCGGGTGCGACGCCGACCTGGTGGCGTTCGACCCGGAGGAGAGCTACGTCGTGGACGCGGCCCGGCTGCAGCACCGCCATCCGGTCACGCCGTACGCAGGGCGTACGCTGACCGGACGCGTGCGGCAGACGTGGTTGCGCGGAACCTCGCTGCTCGATGCCGAAACCGGCGTGCCGGATGGTGAACCAGTGGGTCGGCTGCTGAACCGGGATTAACGGGGAAGGATCTTGTCCATGGATGAGCAACTTCTGCCCGACTTGCTCCGGCTGCGCGGGTCGGTGCTGGCCGCGAGCGATGAGTTCTTCGCCGCCAAAGAGAACCTGATCAAGCCGAACGCACCCGTCTTCGTGCCGGAGACCTACGGAGCCAAGGGACAGGTCTACGACGGCTGGGAAACCCGGCGCAAGCGCGGACCCGGCGGTACGCTGCCGGACCGCACGGCCCGCGACTGGGTGATCGTCCGGCTCGGGGCACCGGGGGTGGTGGGCTCCATCGTGGTCGACACCGCGCACTTCACCGGGAACTTCCCGCAGGCCTGTTCGGCGGACGCGTGCTCGGTGAGCGGGTACCCGACCTTCGCCGAGCTTGCGACCGATCCCGTTTCCGGTGGCCCAGAAGGAATCTGGCAGGAGATCGTGCCGCGGGGCCTGCTGACCGGCGATCACCGGCACGCGTTCAGCGTGAGGTCCCGGCGCAGGTTCACCCATGTCCGGCTGAACATCTTCCCCGACGGCGGCGTCGCCCGGCTGCATGTGCACGGTGAGGTGGTACCGGATCCGGCCGTGCTGCAGGGCCTGACCTTCGACCTCGCGGCGCTGGAGAACGGCGCCGACGTGGCGTCCCGCAGTGACCAGTTCTACTCCTCACCGCGCAACGTGATATCTCCGGGACTCTCGCGGGTCATGGGCGAGGGGTGGGAAACTCGCCGGCGCCGGAAGCCGGGGTATGAATGGCTGGTCATCCGGCTGGCCGGGCACGGCGAGATCAACCTCGCGGAGATCGACACGTCCTGGTTCCGGGGCAACCAGCCCGACACCGCCTCGCTGCAGACGCTGGACGTCAGCACCGGCGCTGCGCTGACCGACGAGAGCGCGTGGCATGATCTGCTGCCGCCCGTCAGGTTGCTGCCGGACACCCCGCACCGGTACCGCGTCTACGGCGCGCCGGCCACGCACGTGCGGCTGAAGATCTTCCCCGACGGCGGCGTGGCCAGGCTCCGGCTGTACGGGTCGCTGACCGAGACCGGCCTGGCGGCCATGCGGCGCCGGTGGGACGAAACGGCCTGACCGGTAACGGCCGACGCGAAGTCGCCCCCGTGGTCTCATGGGCGGTATGAGCCACGTGGTAATCGCTCCGGACAAGTTCAAGGGAACGCTGACCGCCGCCCAGGTGGCCGCGCACGTGGCGGCCGGGCTCGACCGAGTCTGCCCTGGGCTGAGGAATGCCCAGGTGCCGGTGGCGGACGGCGGAGACGGCACCGTCGACGCGGCGGAGGCCGCCGGTTACCGCCGCGCCGAGCTGGAAGTCCGCGGGCCGACGGGCGGACCGACCACGGCTGCCCTCGCCTTGCGCGAGGGGACTGCCATCATCGAGTCCGCCCAGGCCAGCGGGCTGAGCAGGCTGCCGGGCGGCGTGGCCGCCCCGCTGACCGCCTCCAGCCACGGTGTCGGGGAGCTCATCGGTGCGGCGGTCAGGATGGGGGCTGCTCGGATCGTGCTCGGCCTGGGCGGTGTGGCCTGTACCGACGGGGGCGCGGGCCTGGTCACGGCGCTCGGCGCCCGGCTGCTTGACGAGTCAGGAGCCGAACTCGCGCCGGGCGGGGCGGCGCTGGCCCGGCTGCACCGGATCGACGTCTCCGGGCTGAAGGACCTGTCGGGCACCGAGGTGGTCGCGGCCACGGACGTGGACAACCCGCTGCTCGGCGCGCGAGGCGCCGCGGCGGTCTACGCACCGCAGAAGGGCGCCTCGGCGGAGGACGTGACGGTCCTGGAGGACGGCCTGGCCCGCTGGGCGGACGTGACCGAGCGGACGCTGGGCCGCGGCCTGCGGGATGAGCCTGGGGCGGGCGCGGCGGGCGGACTCGGCTTCGCCGCGCTAGCGTTCCTCGGCGCGAGGATGCGGCCCGGCATCGACCTGCTGCTCGACCTGCTCTCGTTCACCGGTCACCTGCCCGGCGCCCGGCTGGTCATCACCGGAGAAGGCGCGCTCGACACGCAGACTCTGCACGGCAAGGCCCCGGCCGGGGTGGCTCGCGCGACCGCCGCGGCGGCACCGGGCGTGCCGGTGGTGGCGGTGGCCGGGATCTGCTCGCTGACCGCTGACCAGCTTCGTTCGGCGGACATCGCCGCGGCTTACGCGCTGGCCGACATCGAGCCTGACCTGGCCCGCTGCCGGGAGCAGGCCGGACCGCTGCTCGAGGAACTTGCCGCCATCCTGGCCCGCGACTGGATCGCGCCATAGCCCCCCGATGGTGCTGGCAGGCGACGGTTCGGCCATGATAGAAGACCTATGTTTTTGAGTCTGTCGACATCTCCGCCCAACGTCGGCCTGTGGGCCCGCGGCAGCGGGCTTGAGATTGTCCTGTTCCTGACCGGCGCGGCGCTGCTGACCCGTATCGCCACGTGGCTGGGCGGAAGGATCACGACCCGGATCGACGCCAACGCCCGGGAGACGGATGCGCTGGTCCGCTCCGAGGCGTCCAAACACCGGCACGCGCTGACGTTGGTGATCACCTGGGTCACGCTGGTCGTCATCTACTGCGCGACCGGCGTGCAGGTTCTGGAGCGCCTGGATGTCCCGGTGACGAGCCTGGTCGCTCCGGCCGCCGTGGTTGGGGTAGCCCTGGGGTTCGGGGCCCAGCGCATCGTCCAGGACCTACTGGCGGGCTTCTTCATCATCACCGAGCGCCAGTACGGCTTCGGAGACCTCATCCGCCTGTCGGTGCCGAACGAATCCACCCCCGCCATGGGCACGGTGGAGGACGTCACGCTGCGGATAACCACCGTGCGCACCAGCGACGGCGAGGTGGTCATCACCCCCAACGGGCAGATCACCCAGGTGACCAACCTGTCGCGCGACTGGGCCCGGGCCGTGGTGGACGTGCCGGTGCCCGTCACCGCAGACGTCAACCGGGTCAGTGACCTGCTGCGGCAGATCGGCGAGCAGGCCTACAAGGATCCGAACCTGCGCAGCCTGCTGCTTGACGCCCCAGCCGTCCTGGGGGTGCAGAGCCTGGACGTGGACCGGTTCCAGCTTCGCATGGTGGCCAGAACCCTGCCCGGCAAGCAGTTCGTGGTCGGGGCAGAGCTGCGGATCCGGATCGCGGCGGGACTGCGGCAGGAGGGCATCAACCTGCCGACCGCGCTGGGAACCGGGGAACCGACCGGACCAGCCGGGAGCGGCTGATGCGAATACGGCTGACACGACTGGTGCGACTGGTGCGACGGATACGCACCTCCACCTGGGTCCTCGTCGCCATCTTCCTGGTCGCCTTGGCGGCCTGGGTGGAGGTCAGGCCAACCCCGGCACCAAGCTCTACGTCATCAGGGACCGGCTCTTCGTCCACGGTCACGCCCACCACCTCCGCGCCCGCCACGACATCTACGAGGCCGGTCCCGACGACCACCAGCACGCCGCACGCGACCAGCACGCCGCACGCGACCAAGACGCCAACTGCGAGCGCCTCCCCGACCGTGTCGCCCCCCGCGCTCGGGTCGCCCGCGCCATCCTCCAGTCTGACGGCCTCACCTTAGCAACATGGCCAGTCAGTTCCCCGGCGTGCTCGGGTACATCAGCTTGCCGCCGGCGTGAGGGCACCCTGGTAGGCACGCACGGTCTCGCCGCCGGGTGACCAAATCCTGATCTCGATACGCTGGCCGCCCGGCGGCGCGATGAAGCCAGCCTGGAACGGGCCCCAGCCTTGGAACACATGGGCCTGGTAGGGGGTAGTGGCGTCGACCGGCACGGAGATGGACTCGACCCCATCGGTGGCCGGCAGCGTCCGCCGCGCGAGCAGCGCGTCGCCGGTGTCATCCCAGACCTCCACGTTGACCGGCCCGCTGGCGGATAGGGTGACCGACGCCTGGTACCGCCCGGACGGCACTTGCCAGGCGAGGCCGGACACCACATATCCGCGGTGCCCGGTGGAGGTCACGTTCCAGCCGCTCACGGGGCCGGTCATCACGGCGCGCCCTGCGCTCCCGGGCGTGGTCCAGGCGGGAATCGGGGCCTGCCCGGGTACCTCGATCTCGTGCACGCCGGCGGGCCGATGCCAGTCGAACGCCCACACCCCGTTCGCGTGGGCGACCATCCTGGCGTGCAGGGGGCCGGCCAGCTGGGCGATCAAAGCCATCGCACTGCCGGTGTTCTGCGTTTCCACCCCGGACGCGGGCAGCACCACGAACCAGACATCTCGCCTGCCGATCGGCTGCGAGCCGGGCCCGAGCAGGACACGAACGTCGGCGTGGTCCGCGAAGCGGCCGATCACCCCCTGGGACACGATCACCTCGGCCGACGCCGGGATAAGCGGCTCAACCCGGGCCAGCGTGGCCGCCGCGGCGGCGGGCACCCGCAACCACTGGCCCGGTGCGCGCACGCCCCAGACCGCGGCCCAGCCGATCGCCTGCGCCACCACTAGGCCGGTGACGGCCAGGCCTAGCCAGCGACGGCGCGCGGTCAGCCAGCAGAGCACGCCCACCGAGGCCACGGGCATGAACACGTAGATAGGCAGGCTCTGAAACAGCGGCTCGGCAAACAGGACCCCATGAAAGAGGCTGTTCACGAGCGCCACCATCACGATGAGCGGCAGCAGGACCGGGAAGCCCAGACCCACCAGGCCGGACGGCGCGAGGTTGGCCCACAGATCCAAGCGTTTGCTCCACAACACGCTCAGCACGCGGATCGGGTGGGTGGCAATCCCCGTGACGAGCCTGGTCATGCTGATATAACCGGTGGCTTTGAAGCCGGGGACAGCCAGGTAAGCATAGGCCTGCAGTCCGTGCGCGGAGCCGCGGTTGCCGTGGATGAGGGTAATGACCAGCACCGCCACGAGCCCGATGCAGGCGAGCGCGGCCCCCTGCCGCCGCAGGCCGCGCCGGGCCAGCATGACGCCGACCCCGATCCCGGCCAGGTAGGTCCCGGTGACGTCACCACAGGCCAGCAGGGGTAGGACCCACCACCACGCCCGGCGCCGGCCGTTGGCCATATCCCAGGCCAGCAGAGCGGCGAACGCTATGCCTATCGTCTCGAAGTGGAAGTCGAACGAGATGCCACCAGATCCACGGGTCGATGACCAGGAGCAGGAGTCCCGCGCCTGCCAGCCACGCCGCGTCCCCGCCGGTGCGCCGCTTCCCGGCGATCTCGCAGAGCCAGGTGAAGGCGACCGCCTCGGCTACGCATACCCCGATGTCCTGCAGCCAGGCCAGGTCCACGCAGTGCGGCCATACCCAGTACAGCAGGGCCGCCGGCCACAGCATGAACTCGCTGTGGTTCTGCCAGAACGGGAACCTGCCCAGGGTGTCGCGCGGGTCGAGATTGCCGTGCGCGATCAGGTACCACGCCTGGTGGTACTGCGCGAAGTCGGCCGCGAGCGCGTAGCGCTGGTACAGGAGCGTGCTCCAGCACAGGAACGCGACGAACTGCACCGCCAGCACGATGTACCCCACGTAACGCACCCGGTGGACCACATCGCGCTGCGCGAAGGTCGTGTGGCGGGCCTGGGCGGACGCCAGTCTTACGCGCACTGTGCCAATGATCGTGATTGCGCACCCGATCCGAGATGAGGTGAAGGTCCGATCCAGCTCGCGTCGGCGGGTCCGCCATAGCGGCGCGTCAGCGACGCTGACATAACTATAAGTAGTTGTAAAACTACTTACCGTATTAACACTAGTTACCGCAAGTGAGGTCAGAGCCGCCGAGCAGCGCGGCCTGTCAGCCATCCTCCGGCGTTTCCTCAGGTCTTGTAGCCGCACCGACCGGCTCTGGGTCAGCCGATCGGTGGAGTAGCTCAGCCGTCCGGCGTGACCCGGAGTTCGAGGTGCTCGGCGAGGCCGCCGACGGCGCCGAGGCCGTCCGGCTCGCCCTCGCGCTGGCGGCTGACGTGATCCTGATGGACCTGCGGATGCCGGGCACGGACGGCCTGACCGCGATCACCGAACTAGGAAAGCGAGGCGGCGCCGCGCGTGTGCTGGTGCTGACCACCTACGACACCGACAGTCATGTGCTGCCCGCGATCGAGGCGGGCGCGACCGGCTATCTGCTCAAGGATGCGCCGCGCGCCGAACTGCTGCGGGCGGTCCGGGCCGCGGCCCGGGGCGAGGCGGTGCTCGCCCTCGGTGGCCGCCCGGCTGATGAGCCGGTTCCGGGCCCCAGCCGGCGCGGGGCCGCTCAGCCACCGGGAACTCGAGGTCCTCGAGCTGGTCGCGGCCGGGACCACCAACCGGGAGGCGGCCGCCAGGTTGTTCATCAGCGAGGCGACGGTCAAGACTCACCTGCTGAACATCTACGCCAAGCTCGGCGTCAGCGATCGCGCGGCCGCCGTGGCCGAGGCGTTCAACCGTGGACTGCTCACGCCGGGAACGCCAGAGCGGTCGTAGCGGGCAGGCGGGTCCGCAGTGGGCGGGTCCGCGGAGGGCGGGTGGCGTCCGGACCCAGCTACCGCTTCCGCGCGGCGCGGCTCTTCCCGGCCCGCGCGTATTCGGCCAGGGCCGAGGCGACGGCGTCGTCTGGCGACGGCAGGGCGCGAGCACGGTCAAGGGCGGCCTTACGCATCCGGGCGGCCAGCGCGGGATCGGTGAGCACCGCGCGGACCGCGCCGGCGAGCCGGTCCGGGTCGCCCGGAGGGACGAGGAGGGCGGCGTCCTCGCCCGTGAGTTCCGGTGTCCCGCCGACGCGGGTGGCCACGACGGGCACCCCCGCGCGGAGCGCTTCCTGCAGGATGAGCGGCTGGCCTTCCCACACGCTGGGCAGCACGAAAACGGCGGCGGCGGCCAGCAGCGCGGGCACGTCGTCGCGCTGACCGGCGAAACGCGCGTCGAGGTGCAGCGCGGCCGCCTGGCTCTTCAGCCGGGCTTCCAGGGGACCTTCGCCGACGATGACAAGCGCGGGCTCGGGCGTGATGTCCCGCCATCTGGAGGCGGCCTCGAGCAGGGTCCCGAAGTCCTTCTGGGCGGCGAGGCGGCCGACAGTCAGAACCACGGCACGGTCCGGGCCGGCGTCCGTCACGGCCGGCATCCGCGGGGGTTCGGGGGGGACCGGGTAGGCGGGGACTGGGGCGTGGCCGACCCGGCGGGCGCCGGCCGTGCGCATCCGCTGCTCCAGGTCCGCCGAGACGCACAGGACGGAGTCCGCGCGGCGCGCGACGATCAGCTCGAGCACCCGGTAGATCGCCCCGGTGAGGCCGCCCGCGGCGGGCGCGTTGTGCACGGTGACGATCAGCGCGGGCCCGGCGTCGTACACACTGGGCCGGACGAAGGCCGCCGCGATCGCGGCCAGCGCCCCGGCCCGCAGGCCGTGCGCGTGCACCACGTCGGGCCGCCAGGCCCGGACCAGGCGCCGCAGCCGCCGGATCGCCCCCAGGTCACGGAGCAGGCGCGGGCGGTCCGCGATGTCGACCGCGGTGAACCCGACGCCGGCGACAGCGCTGAAGTCGAAGTCGCGATCGGTCTGCGCAGCCCCGAACACCTCGCTCGGCACGCCCCGCGCTGCGCAGCCGGCCGCGAGCATGAGCACGTGCCGTCCGGTGCCGCCCGTGCTGGTGCCCAGCACGAAGGCGACCTTCACGTCCGGACCACGCGGCGGACCACCGCGCGCAGGTCCCCACCGTCCGCCCACGCCACCACCGCGAAGAAGACCACCAGCACGGCCGCGCTGGCGAGCAGCGTGCTGGCCACGTTCGGCAGGAAACCCGCGGCCGGGAAGCCGAGCGCCACCCCGAGGCCAGCCGCCGTCCCGGCCACCGCGCCAGCCAGGCCAGCCAGCGCGGCGCGCGCGCACCCGCGCAGCGCGTCCTTCCCTCGCGCCTGGCGGACCAGCATAAGCAGCGCGACACCGGACACGGTGAGCCCGATGGTCGTGCCGGCGCCGAGCCAGGGTACGACCGAGTTCGGGGCCACGAACGGCACGATCAGCAGGTCCGCGGCGATCACCAGCAGCCAGCCGCCGCTGACCGCCACGGCGGCGGCCCGGCTGCGCCCGTAGGCGTAGAGCACCCGGGACAGGTTGGCGGTCAGGCCGTACCCGACCAGGCCCGGCGCGAACGCGGCCAGCGCGATCGCCAGCTGGCGGGCGTCCGCCGACTGGCCGACGTGGGACTGGAAGACGCGGGCCAGCGGGACGCAGGTGCCCGCCATCCCCGCCACGCCCAGCCAGGATGCCACGATCACGGCCCGGGTGGAGGTGGCGCTGGTGGCGTCGAAGCGGTCATCACGGGCCGACAGCTCGGGAAACGCGCTGGTCGCGATGGGCACGGCCAGCACGGCGTAGGGCACGAAGAACACCGCCCAGGCGAAGCTGTAGAGGACCAGCGCGCCGCTGCCGCCACGGGAGTTCGCGAGCACGATCACCACCGCGACCGAGGCGTCCTGGGCGATGAGCGTCGCCACGCCCGCGGCGGCCAGCGACC
>Ga0302325_10007626_pt1 | contig 23957 bp, 23 predicted proteins | sample Palsa_T0_2_FD_201948 | JGI IMG/M metagenome (GOLD analysis project Ga0302325, IMG submission 201948) | Peat permafrost microbial communities from Stordalen Mire near Abisko, Sweden - Palsa_T0_2 | ecosystem: Environmental > Terrestrial > Soil > Palsa > Peat permafrost | place: Sweden: Abisko... | reverse complement strand
GTTGAAGGCGGCGAATGTCGAGCTCGACCGCAAGGTGCTCGCCGACCTCGCGATCAGCGACCCCGACCAGTTCCAGAAGCTCGCCCAGCAAGCACGAGCAGCGCTCCCAGCCTGAGCACCGCGGCAGGAGGGTGATCACCTCCCCCGACAACGAGAGGCTTTCGCTCGTGCGCAAGCTGCGCCAGCGACGTTGGCGCGCGAAGCTCGGCCTCTTTGTCTGCGAGGGCGAGGATCTCGTCGCCGCGGCGACGGCGGCGCCGGTTGACCTGCTGATCGCCGGGGAGACCGTCGAGCCGAGCCTCCTCGCCGGCGTATCGAGCGCCGCCCACCCGCCGCGGGTGATCGGCGTCTATCGCCGCTCGGATCTCCCCCCGGCGGCACCGCGGCCGGCCGTGCTCGCGCTCTGGCGGCTCGCCGATCCGGGCAACGTGGGCACGCTGATCCGGACGGCCGACGCCTTCGGCGCCGCGGTCGCGCTCTCGGCGGGGTGCGCCGACCCGACCGGCGCCAAGGCCCTGCGTGCCTCCGCCGGCTCGATCTGGCGCGTTCCGCTGCTGCGTTTCGAGGCGCGCGGGGAGCCGTCGGGGGCTGGACGGCGCGTCGGGCTCGTGCCCACCGGCGGGGTGCCGCTCGCCGAGCTCGATCTGCGCGGCGAGATTGTCTTCTGCCTCGGAGCGGAGCGGGGCGGTCTCCCGCCGCTGGTCGAGCGCGAGTGTGAGGGCTCGATTCCGATCCGCGGCGCGGAGTCACTGAACGTCGCGGCGGCCGGTGCGATCGCGCTCTACGAGCGTGCCCGCCAGAATCCGACGTGACGGCCTACCTCGAGCGGATCAACCTCGCCCCGGTCAAGGGGCTCGGCCTCGATCATCCGCCCCTCGTCGAGCTCACAGACGCCGGTGTGGAGTCGAACCGGCGTTTCTACCTCATCTGCGACGGTCGCCTCTACAGCGGCAAGGATCACGGGCCGCTCGTCTCGGTCGCGGCGGGCTTCGAGCGGGGGCGGCTGACCCTCGTGTTCCCCGGTGGGGAGGAGCTCGGGGGAGAGGTCGCGCTCGGCGAGCGGGTCGAGACAGACTTCTGGGGACGCATGGTGAGTGGACGGGTCGTCGTCGGGCCATGGTCGGCCGCGCTGTCGCAGTACACGGGCGCGGCGATCCGGCTCGTCCAGAGCGAATCCCCGGGTGTCGCGACAGATATTTCGGTGGGGACGATGCTCGGTCGAGCCTCCTGCGAGCGCCTGGGCGAGGAGCTCGGGACGGCGATCGACGCTCGCCGCTTCCGAATGCTGTTCGAGCTCGCTGGGCTCGACGCTCACGCCGAGGACGAATGGCGGGGCCGGCGCGTGCGAATCGGCGAGGCTGTCGTCGTCGTCGGCGGCCCGGTGCCGCGCTGCGTGGTGACCACGCAGGACCCCGACACGGGCACGGTGACGCTCGACACGCTGCGTGCGATCAGGTCCTACCGCGGTCTTCGAGCCGGGAGGTGGATCGACTTCGGCGTCTACTTCGATGTCGACCAGCCCGGGCACGTGCGGGTCGGCGACGAGGTACAGCCGCTGTAGCGCGACGCAGCGAGGCGAGGGAGCCGGGCGATGTCGGGGACCGCGGCGAAGCGGTTCGTTGCCCCTCACTGGCGGCGGGATCGCTCGTGCGCGCCGCGGCTGTAGGATCGGCTTGGCAGGCCGGCCCTCGAAGCGAAAGGCGGATCACAGCGGATGTCCTCCACCGTGGATGAAGACCAGGAGCCGCTCAACGGCCCAGCGCAAGACGCAACGCACGACAACTTGCTGCTCGACGAGTCGCCGCTTGACGAGTCGCCGCTTGACGAGTCGCCGCTTGACGAGTCGCCGCTTGACGAGTCGCTGCTCGACCAGTCGCTGCTCGACGACACCGAACGGGCCGCCCTCGGCGCCGAGCGCGAGCGGGCGAGAGAGCAGGCCGACGCCGACGACGACGAGCCCTCTCCACCGGTGATCGGCACGCCGCCGGGCTACTAGGACAGTTGCGACGTCAACGGCCCGCTCGGCGCTCGAGGCGGAGCGGAGCCTAGCTCTGCGCCTCCGCGAGCACCGCGTGCGCCGCGGCGAGATCCGGCTCGTGCACCAGGATCTCGCGTGGGCCGGAGGCCATGAACTCCTCCAGCAGCGTGTCGTCCGCCTCGGTGTCCCGGTAGCCGCACTCCAACCCGGCCGAGCGCAGGAGGCCGCAGACAAGCTCGGCTTCCGACCCGTCGGCGACGACCTTCAGCACGACCGTATCGTCGGCGTCCACCTCCCAAGCGTACTTCAGACCTGCCTCGCCGAGGCGGCTCGTGCGCCGCGCGCGACCCTGCGCGCCCGCGGGGTTCAACGCCGTCTGCGGCAGACCCAGATCGAATCCTCGTGCTCGTCCCAGGGGGTGCGGTCGAACCAGCCGTAGAGCGCGTCCACGACGAATCCCTCGCTGCCGAGGAGCTCCCGCCACTGGCTGACCGAGAGCCACGCGAGGAGGAGCTCTGCGCCGGTTCCATGGCCGCGCACCCTCAGTGTCAGCGACTGGCGGCTCTCGTCCCAGTCAGCGCGCTCGAAGATGCCGGGCTCGCGCTCGAGCCAGCGCGCATGGGTCTGCGCAATGTCCTCGGCGCCGGGGGAGAAGACGTCGAACACGAGGCGGCCGTCCGGACGGAGCAGGCGCGCGACCGCACGGAGCACCGAGCGCCGCTCGCCGTCGGTCTGCATGTGAAGGAAGGAGCGAAACGGAATCGTCACCAGCGGGACCGTCTCCTCGACGGGCGGGTTACGGAAGTCGCCGAGCCGCAGGTCGAGTTCGACGCCGGCGCGCTCGGCGCGCTCGCGCGCGACCTCGAGCATGCCCGGCGAGGAGTCGACCCCGACCACGCGGATCCCGGCCGTAGCCGTCGGCACGGCGATCCGCCCGGTTCCGACCCCGAGCTCGACCACGGGCCCGCCCGAACGGTGCGCCTCCTCGACGTAGAACTCCACGTCCTCGACGACGCTCCGCGACCAGGGGTCGTAGAGCCGAGCGATCACGTCGTAGACGCTCAGGATGCCGATCACACGCCCAAGCGTTGCACGAAGGCCGCGTGCTCGCGGCGCCTGCGCGCGATCGGCTCGTCGAGCCGCCTCCTGCGGCGAACGCCGGACGCGGATTCGCACCCGCGGCACGGCGTCCGCGCGCTGGGCCCGCGAACCCCCCCTCGAGGCTCAAGGCGCTCGCGGCGGAGACGCGGAGGCCGGGTGGCCTTCGGCTCGCGCCCGGGCGAGCCGCGCTCTCCCCGGCGGATCTCTCGTCGGGCGCCCGCCTGGTCGGTAGATTTCGGGGCGGCGCTCGGGTGGCTGAGCGAGTCCGACGGTCGTGGTCGGCCTGGCGGCTTCCTCACCCGCGCACCGGCGGTAGACCGGGGCGACTCCGACGGCCGTCCGAGTCGCTCGTCCGGCTCGGGATCCACGGGCGAGGGTCGTCGGCGCGGGCAGGGAGAGACGAGCAGGGAGAGACAAGCAGCATGGAGAGACGATGACCAACTGGCAACAACACGAGGAGCAGGGGATGGCCGCGATCGAGTCGGCCGCCTCGAGCGAGGCGCTCGAGGATGTCCGGGTCGGCCTGCTGGGCCGCAAGAGCGAGCTCAAGCTCGCGCTGCGTGAGGTGCGCGAGCGCGAGACGGGAGCGCTCCTCAACGGCATCCGCACACGTCTCGAGCGGCGGCTTGCCGAGCGCGAGCGCTCCCTCGCAAGCGCCGAGATCGAGCGCCGCCTGCGCGAGGAGGTGATCGACGTCACCCTCCCGGGAGAGGAGCTCCTGCTCGGCCACCTCCACCCGATCACCCAGGTTCGCCGCACGGTCGAGGACGCGTTCCTCGGCCTGGGCTACGAGGTCCGTGACGACCGCGAGGTGGAGACGGTCGAGTACAACTTCGACAAGCTCGCGTTTCTTCCCACTCACCCCGCGCGTTCGCCCCGCGATACGTTCTTCTTCGACGAGCACCGCGTCCTTCGCACCGAGACGAGCCCCTCGCAGATCCACGCGCTCGAGCAGCGCTCGCCTCCGATCTACATGGTCTCGATCGGCCGCGTATACCGACGCGACGCGATCACGGCGACCCGATACCCGATCTTCCACCAGTTCGAGGGCCTCGCGGTCGATCGGGGAATCACGCTCGCCGATCTGAAGGGGACCCTCCTCCACGTGATGCGCGCCCTCTATGGGCCCGAGCGCCGCGTGCGCTTCCGGACACACTTCTTCCCCTTCACCGAGCCGTCGATCGAGCCCGACGTCTCCTGCGGCATCTGCGGCGGCAGCGGCTGTCGCACCTGCAAGTTCTCCGGCTGGATCGAGATGGGGGGGGCCGGGATGGTCGATCCGGAGGTGCTTTCGAACGTCGGACTCGATCCCGCCGAGTGGGGCGGTTTCGCGTTCGGCTGCGGACTCGAGCGGACGGCCCAGCTCCGCCACGACATCCCCGATATCAGGGCGCTTTGGGAGGGCGACCTGCGCGTCCTGAGGCAGTTCTGATGCGCGTCCCGGTCTCCTGGCTCGCCGACTACGTCTCGATCGAGATGCCGCTCGAGGAGCTCACGAGCCGTCTGTCGGTGTCCTCGGCGGAGATCGAGGGCACCGAGCGGATCGGACTTCCCGCGGCGCCCGAGAACGAGGCGCTGCTCCGGGTCGGGAGGGTGCTCGAGGTCTCTCCGCACCCGAACGCCGACCGTGTCCGCCTCACGCGCGTCGATGTTGGCGAGGCGGAGCCGCGCTCGATCGTCTGCGGGGCAAGGAACTTCGAGACGGGCGCGACCGTGGCCGTCGCGCTCCCCGGAGCCGTCCTCGCTGACGGGCTGAGGCTGGAGCGTCGAGCGGTGCGCGGCGAGCTTTCCGACGGGATGATCCTCGCCGAGGACGAGCTCGGACTCGGCAGCGACCACGGCGGGATCATGCTCCTCCAGGCGGCCGAGCCGGGCACCCCGCTCTCCGAACTGCTGACGCTCTCCGACGAGGTGCTGCTCGTCGAGGCGACCGGGAACCGGGCGGATCTGCAGTCGATCTACGGGCTTGCGCGTGAGATCGCGACCCTCTTCGAGCTCCCGCTCGCGCCGATCGCGGCCGACGTCCTCCCTGCGGCGGAGCCCACCCGGCAGCTCGTGATCTCGATCGACGACCTCGTGGGCTGCCCGCGCTACATCGGCAGGCTCTTCGAGGGGGTCAGCGTCGGACCCTCGCCGCACTGGCTTCGCTACCGTCTCCACGCGGCGGGGGTGCGGCCGATCTCGAACGTCGTCGACGTCACGAACTACGTGATGCTCGCGCTCGGGAGCCCTCTTCATGCCTTCGACTTCGCGACGCTTCACGGAGGACGGATCGTCGTGCGCCGCGCCGCACGGGGCGAGAAGCTCACGACGCTCGACGGGAGCGCCCGCGAGCTCCTCGCCGATGACCTCGTGATCGCCGACGGGGAGCAGGCGATCGCCCTTGCCGGCATCATGGGCGGTGCCGAGACCGAGATCGCAGACAGGACCGCCGCCGTGCTCCTCGAGGCCGCGAACTTCGAGCCGACGACGATCTTCGCGAGCTCGGAGCGCCACCGCCTGCGGACCGAGGCCTCCAACCGCTGGGAGAAGGGGATCGACCCGCATCTCGCCCGCCTGGCGGCCGGTCTCGCAACCCGGCTGCTGCTCGAGCTCGCGGGCGGTCGCTGGAGCGCCCAGGGCGACGTTCACGGGGCGCTGCCGGAAAGGCCCGTCGTACGCTTCCGGCCCGAGCGGGCCGACGCTCTGCTCGGCCTCGAGACCGCGCCCGAGCGGCAGTACAAGATCCTCGAGGCGCTCGGCTTCGAGCGGCGCGAGGGCGATGTGCTTGTCCCGACCTGGCGTGCGCACGACGTCCGCCGCGAGATCGACGTGATCGAGGAGGTGGCACGCTTCCGGCTCGACGACGTTCCCTTCACGCTGCCGGTGCGGCGGGAGATGTACGGAACGCTCACACGCGACCAGCTCCTGCGTCGACGGGTCGAGGACGCACTCGTCGGCCTCGGATTCGCGGAGGTGTACACACCGAGCCTGCGACCCGACGAGGAGACGTCCTGGAGGCTTCCGGACCCGATCTCGGTCGAGTTGACGGCGCTGCGAACGAGTCTCCTACCGAGCCTCGTCGAGGCGGCGCGCCGCAACCTCGACGCGGGCGCTCGCGGAATCGCCCTCTTCGAGATCGCCCGCGTCTATCTTCCCGGCGGGGAGCTCCCCGAGGAGCGGCCCCGCCTCGCCGCGATCGCGCAGGGTGGCTTCCTCCACATCAAGGGGGCCGTCGAGTCGCTCCACGCATATCTCAAGGCCGAGCCGAGCTTCGAGCGCGGGCGCCACCCGCTGCTCCACCCGGGCAAGACCGCCCACACCGCCGCAGGCGTGCTCGGCGAGCTCCATCCCACGCAGCTCGACGGACGCTGGGGGGTGTTCGAGCTTGACCTCGGCGACCTGTTTGCCCTCGTGACCGAGCCGGTCGTCTACCACGACGTCATCAGCTATCCCGCGGTCAGAGAGGACCTCGCGCTGGTGGTCGACGAGACCGTCGCCGCGGGCGACCTGGCCGCGCTGGCGCGCGAGGCGGCGGGCGAGGAGCTGCGCGAGATCAAGGTGTTCGACGTCTACCGCGGCGATCAGGTCGGGCCCGGCCGCAAGTCGGTGGCCTTCGCGCTCGTCTTCCAGTCGGCCGAGCGGACGCTGACCGAGGAGGAGGCGCAGGCGCTGCGCGAGAAGGTCGTCGCGGCCGCCGCCAAGCGCTTCGGAGCGACGCTACGGAGCGCCTGAGCGCGCTCGCGACTCCGTTATCCCTTCGCGCGGCTGCTTCGCGGCTGTCTGCGAGTCAGACCATCTGGCCGTCGATCTGCCACACGGGACCCTGCGTGCCGACCGGGCGGATATCACAGAGGACGCGCAGCAGGCGGACTCGGCCCCGGATCCCGTCGCGGTCGCAGCGGACAAGGCAGGCCCGAACGACGCCGGGCGATGCGCCGTATCCGAAATGCTGTGCGCTCCGGAACCGCAGCGCCGTCATGTCGCCGCTCCGGCGGGGGTTGATGGGCGCGAGGAGCACGGCCGCGCTGTCGAGGTAGTCGGAGGAATCGAGCTCGATCTCGGCGAGGAGGTCGCTCCAGTCGGCGGGGACCGTCGCGAGCGCCGTCTGCCAGGAGACGCTGAGGGTCACGTGCTCCGGCGCGAGCGCGGGGCTGCGCGCTTCCTCGCTCGCGAGGAGTGTGAGAGTGGCGCGGAGACGACGTGCCTCGAGGCGCGCGAGTCCGCGCTGGAGCGCCTCGCCGCTCGGGCCGCTGCCGTCACTCGTGATCCGGATCGAGAGGCTCCGCTCGCCGGTATGGAGCGGCTGGAGCGGCGCGAGCAGGGCCGAGGCCTCGGCCGCGTTCGACGCCTCCTCGAGCCTGAGCCCGAGGTGCGCCTCGCCCCAGCGAGCGGGCAGCTGCGCCTCGATCTCCGTCCACTGATCGGCCAGACCCATTGGTCGAGAACGTACACTCAACGGATGGTCAAGGTCGAGAAACAGCGTGCCCTCCCCGAGGAACGGCTGCGCGCCTTTCTGCGCGAGATGCTCCTGATCCGGCGCTTCGAGGAGAAGGTCGAGGAGCGGTTCCGCGCGGGCGACCTGCCCGGGTTTCTCCACGTCGCGATCGGCCAGGAGGCCGCCGAGGTGGGTGTCTGCGAGGCGATGGAAGACGGTGACGTCTTCTCCTCGACCCACCGCGCCCACGGCCACACCCTCGCGAGGGGCACGCCCCCCAACGCCGTCATGGCCGAGCTCTACGGAAAGATCGAGGGCTGCTCGCACGGCTACGGCGGATCGATGCACCTCTACGACCTCGAGCGCGGCAACCAGGGCGCAAACGCCGTCGTCGGGGGCGGCCTTCCCGCCGCCGTCGGCGCGGGGCTCGCCTTCAAGCTGCGAGACGAGCCCCGGGTCGCGGTCTCCTTCTTTGGCGACGGTGCCACCAACACGGGCTCCTTTCACGAGTCGCTCAATCTGGCATCGCTGTGGAAGACGAAGACCCTCTTTGTCTGCGAGAACAACGAGTGGGCCGAGTCGACCCCCGGCTGGCAGCACTCACCGGTCTTCGACGACATGTCCAAGCGTGCGACCGCCTACGCAATGCGCGCGATCAAGGTCGACGGGCAGGACGTCGAGCGCGTCTACGAGGCGGCCCGCGACGCGCTCGAGTGCGTGCGCTCGGGCTCCGGTCCGGTCTTTCTCGACATCGAGACCTACCGGATGCACGGCCACTACATCGGCGACCCGCAGGTGTACAGGACGAAGGAGGACCGGGACGAGGCAGCCGAACGCGACCCGATCGTCCGCCTGCGCGGGCGACTCGCGGTGCCCGGGGAGGAGTGGGAGGCGCTCGAGAACGAGGTGCGCGAGATCGTCGAGGGAGCGGTCGAGTTCGCGCGCAACGGGACCGACCCACGGCCCGAGGACGCACTCAAGAATGTGTACGCGTAAGGCTCGTCGCAGACTCCGGAGGATGCAGCGCTCCGCCCCGGGGCGGCGGGATGCCTGAGCTGAGCTACCGCGAGGCGGTGCGCGACGCGCTTGCGAGCGCCATGCGCAGCGACGAGGACGTGTTCGTGATGGGTGAGGACATCGCCGAGATGGGCGGCTCGATGGGCGTCACCCAGGGGCTCGTCGAGGAGTTCGGTGTCGAACGGGTCCGCAACACGCCGATCTCGGAGATCGCGATCGTGGGCGCCGGGATCGGCGCGGCGATGCAGGGCATGCGCCCCGTCGTCGAGATCATGTACGAGGACTTCCTGACCCTTTCCATGGAGCAGATCGTCAACCAGGCCGCCAAACACCGTTATATGTCCGGCGGTCAGGTCAAGGTTCCCCTGACGATCCGGACCCAGGGCGGTGCGGGTTGGTCGCCCGGTGCCCAGCATGCCCAGCAGCTCGAGGCCTGGCTCGTCCACGTCCCCGGGCTCAAGGTCGTCTTCGCCTCCAGTCCCGCCGATGCCCGCGGCCTCCTCTGGTCGGCGATCTACGACGACAACCCGGTGATCTTCTTCGAGCACCGGCTGCTCTACCCCGTCAAGGAGCAGGTTCCCGAGACGCTCGAGCCGATCCCGCTCGGCAAGGCGCGGATCGTGCGGGCAGGGAGCGATGTGACGGTGATCGCCACCGGGCCGGTTGTCCATCGCGCGGTGCTCGCCGCCGATCAGGCCCAGGAGGAGGGCATCTCGGTCGAGGTCGTCGATCCGCGGACCCTGCAGCCGCTCGACGAGGAGACGCTCGTCGAGTCGGTGATGAGGACGCACCGCGCGGTCGTCGCCCACGAGGCCGTCAGGCGGATGGGGTTCGGGGCCGAGGTGGCCGCGATGCTCCAGGAGAAGGCGTTCGACTGGCTCGACGCGCCCATCGAGCGCGTGGGCGCCCGCTTCGCGCCGCTCGCCTTCGCCCCGGCCATGGAGCAGTACGTCGTGCCCCAGACCGAGGACGTCCTCGCGGCGATCCGACGGACGGTTGAGCGCTCGCGATGACGAGCGAGGTCAAGCTGCCACGGCTCGGGCAGGGGATGGAGAGTGGCACGATCGTCAAGTGGCTCAAGGCCGAGGGTGATCGCGTGGAGAAGGGAGAGCCCCTCTACGAGGTCGACACCGAGAAGGCGACCCAGGAGGTCGAAGCGGAGCAGAGCGGTGTGCTGCTGCGGATCACGGTCGCCTCGGGCGAGGTTCCGGTCGGTCGGACGGTGGCCGTGATCGGAGAGCAGGGTGAGACGGTCGCCGAGCCGCCGCCGCACCCCGCGGAGCTGAACGGCGGGGCGGAGATCTCCGCCACGCAGGTCTCCCAGCCCCGACCCGTGCACCCCGCGCCGTCGCGCGGCCTCGGTGCCGTGGTCGGCGAGGATGGTCCCGAGGCGGCGCTCGCCGCCGAACGGGTCAAGGCCTCGCCGCTTGCGCGGCGGCTCGCGGCCGAGCGCGGCATCGAGCTCCGGGGTCTGAGGGGAAGCGGTCCCGACGGCCGTATCATCGCCGAGGACGTCGAGCGCGACGCCTCGCGCGCCGTCCCCGTCGGAGGCTCCCCGCCACGGGATCCCCGCCCGGCCGCCCGAGCCGCGGAAGCGGACGCCGTCGAGGCGGTACCGCTGACGCCGATCCGCAGGGCGATCGCCCGCCGGCTCACCGCCGCCTCCCAGCTCCCCGTCTTTCAGCTCACCGTCTCGGTCGACATGACGGCTGCAAACGCGCTCATCGACCGCTCGCGCGAGCTCAACCCGGGAGTTCGCGTCACCGTGACCGATCTGCTCGCGAAGGTGTGTGCGAGTGCGCTCGTGCGCCACGGCGAGCTCAACACGCAGTTCACCGACGACGCGCTGATCCGCTTCGCCTCCGCGAATATCGGACTCGCGGTCGCGGCGCCGCAGGGCCTCGTCGTGCCGGTCATCGCCTCGGTCGAGCGGCTCTCGCTCGTCGAGGTGTCCTCGCGGCGCGCCCAGCTCGTCGCCCGGGCGCGGGAGGGGCGAGTTTCGCAGGAGGACCTCGAGGGCGGGACGTTCACGATCTCGAACCTGGGCATGTACGGGATCGAGCAGTTCGTCGCCGTCCTCAATCCACCGCAGGCGGCGATCCTCGCGGTGGGGGCGACGCTCGAGCACCCTGTCGTCAGAGCGGGGGCGGTCGTCGTCGCGCCGATGATGGCGATGACGCTCACCGTCGACCATCGCGCCGTCGACGGTGGGCCGGCGGCCGAGTTCCTGCGTACGGTCAAGACGTTCCTCGAGGATCCCGCGCTCGCGCTCTGAGCGTGCGCCTGGCCGCTCGACGATGATCGTCATCAGGCGCGCAGACAGGCTCGACGTTCCCTACCTGCGCTCGCTCCTGCCGCACGCTTACAGTCGACGGGTCAGCGCGCTCGATACCGACGTCCCGATCTCCTGCTATGTCGACAACTGGGGCCGGCGCGGCGACACGGCGCTGATCGCGATGGAGGACGGCCACTCCGTCGGGGCGGGGTGGTACCGCCTCTTCACAGCCGCGGCCCACGGGTACGGGTTCGTCGACGACCAGACACCGGAGCTGACCGTCGTCGTCGTCCCCTCCCGCCAGGGCGAGGGGATCGGGCAGGAACTGCTCGCCGGGCTGCTCGCGCGAGCGAAGCTAGACGGCCACCCGGGCCTCTCGGCCTCGGTCGAGAAGGACTATCCCGAGCGCGAGAGCCTGCTCGAGCAGGGGTTCGAGCCCCTCGGCGAGCACGGAACCGCGCTGACGATGCACCGCAGGCTCCTCTGAGCGCGGGAGGAAGTGGCTCCACGGGCGCGTTCGCGACCGCTCGTGCGACGCTCCGTCCCGCGCGGTGGGAGCGGCGTGCGCGCGGAGTGTGAGCCTCTGCTCGGCCCCCCCGCAAGACGGCCGTGAGGCGCGCCCCCGTTTGCCCGCAGCTCCCGCCCCCCGTCTGGCCGCGGTCTCTGACCGCGGAGGGGGAAGAACCCGGCTAAGAGCCGGACGCGACGGGCCGTCGCTTGCGGTTCGGGAGGTGGATCGCACGCCCGAGCGCGACGAGCCCGGCCTCCTTGATCGCCTCCGAGAGCGTCGGATGGGGTGCCATCCCGTCGGCGAGCGTCTCGACCGTCGACTCGGCGTCGATCGCCACGACTCCCGCCTCGATCAGGTCGGTCGCGTGCGGGCCGACGATCACGATTCCGAGCAGCTCACCGTAGCGGCTCTCGTGGATCGACTTGACAAAGCCGGTCGTCTCGTTCTGCATGACGGCGCGCGCGTTGGCGACCCAGGGGCAGACGCCCACGGCCACCGCCTCGCCGTACTGTTCGCGGGCCTGCGCCTCGGTGAGACCGACGGACGCGATCTCGGGATGGGTGTAGACCGGACGGGGAACGGCGCGGTTGTCGACGACCGCGTCGTGGCCGCAAGCGTTCTCGGCCGCGACCTCACCCTCGCGAAAGGCGGTGTGGGCAAGCTGCCAGTAGCCGGCGCAGTCGCCGACAGCGTAGATGTGGGGCACCGAGGTGCGCCGGTGGGCGTCGGACTCGATGCCCCTGCGTGTGTCGAAGGCGACACCGGCGGCCTCGAGGCCGATTTCCGACACGAGCGGCCCGCGCCCGACGGCGACGAGCATCAGGTCGGCCTCGACGACGTCGTCCTCCCCGTAGTGGACAGAGAGGGTGCCCTCCGACTCGGCCACCCCGGTGCATTGCTTGCCGAGGGCGAGCGCGATCCCCCTGCGCCCGAAGGCCCTCGCGAGCTCCGCCGCGGCATCCTCGTCCTCCTGCGGGATGAGCCGCGGCAGCATCTCGATGATCGTCACCTCGCTTCCGAAGGTCTCGAAGATCGACGCGAACTCGCAGCCGATGATCCCGCCGCCGAGAATCACGAGCCGTCGCGGGACCTCTGTCTGGGCGAGCAGGCCCGTCGAGTCGACACAGAGGATCGAGTCGAGGCCCGGGATCGGAGGAACAAGCGGAACAGAGCCGGTTGCGATCACCGCAGAGCGGAAGCTGACCGGGTCGGCTCCCTCGACGGCGAGTGTGTGCGGCTCGGTGAAGGAGCCGCTTCCCCTGAGCCACTCGACGCCGTTTGCCCTGAACAACGAGGCGATGCCGCCCGTCATCTGCGCGACGACGGCGGCCTTCCACTCGTTGGCCGCGGCGAGGTCGAGCGTGGGAGCGGCGACCGAGACGCCGAGCTTGCCGAACGAGTCGCGTGCCTGATGGAGAAAATGCGCGGTCTGTACCCAGGCCTTGGTCGGGATGCAGCCGACGCGCAGGCAGGTGCCGCCGAGCTCGGGCTCGCGCTCGATACAGACGACCTTCGCTCCGAGCTGCGCGGCGCGTATCGCTGCCGTGTAGCCGCCCGGCCCGCCGCCGAGAACCGCGACGTCGTACTCCACCTGCGCTCCTTCGTTCGCCTGCAGCGATGCTAGCGCGGGCACAATGAGTCAAGCGAGATGAGGCTCGAGGGGATTCACCACGTCACCGCGATCACCGGCGATGCCCGGGGCAACCTCGAGTTCTACACCGGCACGCTCGGGCTTCGTCTCGTGAAGAAGACCGTCAACCAGGACGACCCGACGGTGTACCACCTCTTCTATGCAGACGAGGCGGGAAGCGCCGGTGCCGACATCACCTTCTTCGAGTACCCCGGCGCACGGCCGGGCCGCGCCGGCGCGGGGATGGTGCACCGGGTCGTCTTTCGCGTCGGCTCCGAGCAGGCGCTCGACTTCTGGGCGCAGCGGGCGGGAGGTGAGCGGCGGGTCCGCTCGCTCCGGTTCGACGATCCCGAGGGGCTCGCCCTCGAGCTGTTCGTCGACGGCTCGGGCGACGCGCCGCTCTCGGCCGTCCATCCCGACATCCCGCCGGAGTTCGCGCTCCGGGGCTTTGCGGGCGCACGTGCCTACAGCCGCGACCCCGCCCTGAGCGACGCCTTCCTCTCCGGCCTCGGCTTCACGCCGGGCTGGGAGTGCCGGGGCGAGAAGCGCGGGAGCTTCTACGTCTACGACGAGGGCCCGACCGAGCGCGGCGTCCCGGGCGCGGGTACCGTCCATCACATCGCCTGGGCCGCGAGGCTCGAGGATCACGCGGCCTGGCGGGAGCGGGTCATCTCGCTCGGGGGCCAGCCCTCGCCTGTCATCGACCGCTTCTACTTCCGTTCGATCTACTTCTCCGAGCCGAGCGGCGTCCTCTTCGAGATCGCGACCATCGGGCCCGGCTTTGACACCGACGAGCCGCCCGAGAGCCTGGGTGAGCGCCTCTCCCTCCCGCCGAGGTTCGAGAGACTCCGGGGCGAGCTCGAGCAGCGCCTGACCCCGCTCCCGGACCCGCGGCCCGTCTCGAGGTGATCTACGCCGAGCGGCCCGCCCTGGCCGAGCCCGAGGGGGCTGTCGTGCTCGTCCACGGACGCGGCGCGAACGAGCGCGACCTGCTTCCGCTCGCCGATCGCCTCGACCCCGACGGCCGCCTCCACTGGTACCTGCCCCGCGGCCCGCTCTCGCTCCCGCCCGGCGGCGCCCACTGGTACGCGGTGCCGCGCGTGGGCCATCCCGACCCGGCGAGCTTCGCCGAGGGGTTCGCAGCGCTCGCCGGCTTTCTCGACGCGCTGCCGGACGAGCGGCTCGCGATCGCGGGCTTCTCGCAGGGCGCGGTCATGAGCTTCGCGGTCGGGCTCGGAGGGGGCCGGCCGAGACCCGCGGCGGTGCTGTCGCTTTCGGGCTTCATCCCCGAGGTCGCCGGCTGGGAGCTCGACGGCGAGCGGCCGTTCCCTCCGGTTGCGATCGGCCACGGCACCCTCGACCGCGTGATTCCGGTCGAGTTTGCCCGCAGCGCCCGCACGCGGCTCGAGGCAGCCGGCGCGGAGGTTCTCTACCGCGAGTCGCCGATCGACCATACCGTCGACCCCGCCTTCCTCGACGAGCTGGCTCCCTGGCTCGGCGGGGCGCTCGACGGCTAGCGTAGGCCGCGCGCGTTCAGCTCCCCGGTGGGGTCCTCTCGAGCCAGCGCTCGACCGCGCGGGCACACTGGCGGCCCTCGTTGATCGCCCAGACGATGAGCGACTGGCCGCGGCGCGCATCGCCGGCAGCGAAGATGCCCTCGACCGAGGTTGCATAGAGCGGCGCCGCTGCGTTGCCGCGCCCGTCGCGCTCGACCCCAAGCGCCCCGAGGAGCGCCGGCTCGGGTCCGACGAAGCCCATCGCGAGGAGCACCAGGTCGGCGGGCCGCGACTCCTCGGTGCCGGCGATCGTCTCGAAGGGGGGCGTACCGGTGTTGCGGGCCCAGTGGAGTCGCTCCAGCCGGCCGTCCGATCCGCTGAGCTCGGTCGTCGAGATCGCGAAGTCGCGCTCGCCACCCTCCTTGAGCGCGTAGGGCATGCGCAGCTTCATCGGCCAGCGCGGCCACGGTGAGAGCGCGTCGGGCCGGAAGGGAGGAGGCTCGCCGATCAGCTCGATCTGGGTGACCGAACGGGCACCCTCGCGGTGGGCGTTGGCGACGCAGTCGGCGCCGGTATCGCCGCCGCCGATCACCACCACATGCCGGCCGGCCGCGCTGATCGTGTCGGCCTCGGCCGGCGCGGGCGGCGGGGCCGCGACCTCCGGACCGAACGCGCGCGCGACGAAGCGGTTGCGCTGGTAGAGGTAGTCCATCGCGAAATGCACGCCGCCGAGCTCGCGCCCGCCCACGGGCAGGTCGCGGGGAACGCGCGAGCCGGTCGCGATCACCACCGCCTCGTGGTGTGCGCGTAGCTCGTCGGGGTCGAGGTCGACACCCACCTCGACGCCGAAGCGGAACTCTACGCCCTCGGCGCGGAGCTGGGCGACGCGGCGCTCGACGACGTGTTTGTCGATCTTGAAGTCGGGGACCCCGAAGCGGACGAGCCCGCCGGCGGCCTCGTCGCGCTCATAGACCCTGACCGTGTGTCCGGCGCGTGCGAGCTGCTGGGCACAGGCGAGACCCGCAGGCCCCGACCCGATGACGGCGATGCTGCGCCCCGTCTGCCTCGTCGCAGGGCGCGGGGTCACCCAACCCTCCCGCCAGGCGCGGTCGATGATCGCGAGCTCGATCTGCTTGATCGTGACCGCCTCGCCCTCGCGGATCTCGAGCACGCAGGCCGCCTCGCAGGGGGCCGGGCAGAGGCGCCCGGTGAACTCGGGGAAGTTGTTCGTCCGGTGAAGCTGCTCGATCGCCTCCTGCCAGCGGTCGCGGAAGACGAGGTCGTTCCAGTCCGGGATGAGGTTGTTGACCGGGCAACCGTGGTGGCAGAAGGGGACGCCGCACTCCATGCAGCGCGCGGCCTGGCCCGCGAGCCCCTCGAGCGGCAGCGTTCCCAGGAACTCGCGGTAGTCGGAGATCCGCTCCTTTGGGTCCCGTTCGGGGATCTCGACCCGGTCGAGCTTGAGGAAGGCGCCGAGCTCTCCCACTAGGCAGCCGTCTCGGTCGATTCGCTCTCGATCCCGGCGGTAAGGAATCCCTCGCCCCCGCTCGAGACGGGATGCTCGTCGGGATAGCTCACCGCGCCGTTTCCGGCGGCGAGCGAGGCGACCGCCGCCCTGAAGTCGCGCGGCATGACCTTGACGAAGGCCGCGCAGCGCTCCTCCCAGGAGTCGAGCAGGCCCCGCGCGACGGGCGAGCCCGTCCGGAGGAGGTGCTCCTCGACGAGGCCGCGCACGATCTGCGCGTCGCGCGCCTCGAAGGGGTCGAGGTCGACGAGCTCCATGTTGCAGCGCCCCGCGAAGCCGCCGTCGGCGTCGAGGACGTAGGCGATGCCGCCGCTCATTCCGGCGGCGAAGTTGCGCCCGGTCGGCCCGAGCACGACGACGTGGCCGCCCGTCATGTACTCGCAGCCGTGATCGCCGACCCCCTCGACAACCGTGTCGGCTCCGGAGTTGCGTACCGCGAAGCGCTCGCCCGCGAGCCCGCGGAAGAATGCCTTCCCGCTCGTCGCCCCGTAGAGCACCGTGTTGCCGACGATCACGTTCTCCTCTGCGACGAAGGTCGCCTCCTCGGGCGGCCGGATGGCGATCGTTCCGCCCGAGAGCCCCTTGCCGGCGTAGTCGTTCGCGTCACCCGAGAGGCTGAGCTCGATCCCCGGGGCAAGCCAGGCGCCGAACGACTGACCGGCCGAACCGTGCAGTGAGAAACGGATCATCCCCGGCGCGAGCCCCGCAGCCCCGCGGGCGACCGTGACCGCGTTCGAGAGCAGACCGCCGACGGCGCGGTGGACGTTGCGCACAGCGAACGCACCGCTCACGGGCGTCCCGTCCTCGAGCGCGGGCCGCGCCCGTTCGATCAGCTCAAAGTCGAGCGCGCCCGGGAGGGGGGAGTCCTGTGCCCGCGTGCGGCGACGCGGCGCTCCCTCGGGCGCATCGGGGATCGCCAGCAGCCTCGAGAGGTCGATACCGCGTGCCTTCCAGTGCTCGATCGCTTCGTCGGACTCGAGCAGCTCGACCTGCCCGACGAGATCCTCGAAGCGGGCGATGCCGAGCCCGGCCATGAGCTGACGGACCTCCTCGGCGACGAAGAAGAAGAAGTTGACGACGTGCTCGGGCGTCCCCGCGAAGCGCGCGCGCAGCTCGGGGTCCTGCGTGGCGATCCCGACCGGACAGGTGTTGAGGTGGCAGGCGCGCATCATCACGCACCCGGAGGCAATCAGCGGCGCGGTCGAGAACCCCATCTCGTCGGCTCCCAGGAGCGCCGCGATCACGACGTCACGGCCAGTCTTGAGCTGGCCGTCGGTCTGAACCCAGATTCGCGAGCGCAGGTCGTTGAGGACGAGCGTCTGCTGCGTCTCGGCGAGCCCGATCTCCCAGGGGATGCCCGCGGAGTGCACCGAGCTCAGCGGTGAGGCGCCTGTTCCGCCGTCGTGCCCGGAGATGAGCACGTGGTCGGCGTTGCACTTCGCGACTCCCGCCGCGACCGTGCCCACGCCCATCTCGGCAACGAGCTTGACCGACACCTGGGCCTCCGGGTTGGCGCAGCGCAGGTCGTAGATCAGCTGCTTGAGGTCCTCGATCGAGTAGATGTCGTGGTGAGGCGGGGGGGAGATCAGCCCCACGCCTGGCGTGGTGAAGCGGATCTTCGCGATGTAGGGGTCGACCTTGTGGCCGGGGAGCTGGCCGCCCTCGCCCGGCTTGGCCCCCTGGGCCATCTTGATCTGCAGCTGGTCGGCGTTGACGAGGTAGTTGATGTTGACCCCGAAGCGGCCCGAGGCGACCTGCTTGATCGCCGAGCGGCGCGAGTCGCCGTTGGGGTCGCGGATGTAGCGCACGGGGTCCTCACCGCCCTCGCCGGTGTTCGACTTCCCGCCGATGCGGTTCATCGCGATCGCAAGCGTCTCGTGCGCCTCGCGCGAGAGCGAGCCGAGCGACATCGCGCCGGTCGAGAAGCGCTTGACGATCTGCGCGGCCGGCTCGACCTGATCGAGGGGGATCGGCTCGCGGTCCCCTCGCAGGCGCAGCAGACCGCGGAGCGTGGCCTTGCGTGTGGCCTCCTCGTTGACAAGACGCGAGTACTGCTCGTAGGAGGCGTGGCCGCCGTGGCGTACCGCGTGCTGGAGCAGCGCGATCGAGTCCGGGTTCCACTGGTGGTATTCGCCCTCGGCGCGCCAGGCATAGACGCCGCCGAGCGGCAGGAGGCCGCGCTGGCTCTCGGGGTAGGCGCGGGCGTGGCGGTCGAGCGCCTCGCGGGCGATCACGCTCGTCCCGATCCCGGCTATCCGCGAGGGCGTTCCGGTGAAGTGGCGCTCGACGAGCCCGGGCTCGAGCCCGACGGCCTCGAAGATCTGAGCGCCGCAGTAGGAGGAGATGGTCGAGATGCCCATCTTCGAGATCGTCTTCAGGAGCCCTTTTGCGATCCCCTTGATCGCGCGCGACTGGGCATGCTCGGCGCTCATCGGCTCGCCGAGCCGACCCTCGGCCGCGAGCTCGGCGAGCGACTCCAGCATGAGGTACGGGTTGATCGCGGCTGCCCCGTAGCCGATCAGCGTGGCGAAGTGGTGGACGTCGCGCGGCTCACCAGACTCGATGACAAGTCCGGCCTGGAGGCGCGTCCCCTCTCGCACGAGGTGGTGATGAACCGACGCGACGGCGAGCAGGGCCGGGATCGCGACCCGCTCGGCGCCGAGGTTGCGGTCGGAGAGGATCAGGATGTTGACCCCGGCCGCGAGTGCATCATCGGCCTCGCGGCAGATCCGCTCGAGGGCACGTTCCATCCCCGCCGTTTGCTCGGAGACCGGCCAGGTGATGTCGATCGTGCTGGCGCTGAAGACATCGGAGTCGACCTGGCGCAGGCTTTCGAGCTCGCGGTCGCGAAGGATAGGCTGCTCGATCGTGAGCTGGCGGGCGTGGGCGGGCGACTCGCCGAGCAGGTTGCGCTCCGAGCCGACCGAGGTTGAGACGCTCATCACGACCGCCTCTCGGGTCGAGTCGATCGGCGGGTTGGTCACCTGCGCGAAGAGCTGCTTGAAGTAGGTGTAGAGGAGCGGTCGCTGGTCGCTCAGGACGGCGAGGGCGAGATCGTTGCCCATCGATCCGATCGGTTCCTCGGCGTTTCGGGCGAGGGGAGCCAGGATCACCTTCATGTCCTCCTGGGAGTAGCCGAACGCGAGCTGGCGCGTGCGCAGCGGCTCGACCCGCGGCACGCGGGGGGGACGCTCGGGCAGCTCGCTCAGCCGGACGACCCCCCGCCTGAACCACTCACCGTAGGGCTTGCGGGCCGCGATCTCCGCCTTTATCTCCCGGTCGGGGACGATCCGGCCCTGCGCGAGGTCGACGAGGAACAGCTTGCCCGGCTGCAGCCGGCCCTTGCGCAGGACGTTTTCGGGGGCCTCGTCGAGGACGCCCGTCTCAGAGGCGAGCACGACCCAGCCGTCCTTCGTCTCCATCCAGCGGCCGGGGCGTAGCCCGTTGCGGTCGAGAGTCGCGCCGATGACCGTCCCGTCGGTGAAGGAGATCGACGCCGGGCCATACCACGGCTCGGTCAGGCAACCGTGAAAGGCGTAGAAGTCCTTGAGCGCCTCGGGCAGGTCGTCACGGTCCGCGTAGGCCTCGGGGATCATCATCATCAGCGAGTGGGGCAGCGAGCGCCCCGCCAGCACGAGCAGCTCGAGCACGTTGTCGAAGTTCGCCGTGTCCGAGCCTCCCGGCCGCACGACCGGCAGCGCCTTGGCGAGGTCGTCGCCGAAGAGCTCGGAGTGCAGCTGGGACTCGCGGGCGCGCATCCAGTTGACGTTGCCCCGCACCGTATTGATCTCGCCGTTGTGGGCGATCATTCGGTAGGGGTGGGCAAGCTCCCAGCTCGGGAAGGTGTTGGTCGAAAAGCGCGAATGGACGAGCGCGAGTGCGCTCGTCATCTGCGGGTCGCGGAGATCGGGGTAGCAGCGCGCGAGCTGCGGTGCCATGAGCATGCCCTTGTAGACGATCGTCCGCGCCGAGAAGCTCGCGATCACGAGCTCGGGCCCCGCGGCGATCTCGGCGAGCCGGCGAACGACGTACAGCTTGCGCTCGAAGGCGTCGCGGTCGCCGGCAAGCGCGGGCGCTGCGGCGACGACGAGCTGGCGAATGACGGGAGCCACCCGCCGGGCGGTGGCGCCGACCTCGTCGAGTTCGAGCGGCACGTCGCGCCAGCAGACGACGCGCTGGCCCTCCTGCTCGACGGCGCTCGCGAGGATCTGCTCGAGCTCGGCGCGCCGTGCCGCGTCTGTGCGGGGAAGGAAGCAGACCGCGACCCCGTAGCGTCCCGCCGCCGGCAGCTGCTCACCGACCTCGCGGCGGAAGAACTCGTCGGGGAGCTGGAAGAGCGCGCCCGCGCCGTCCCCGCTTCGGGCGTCGGCGCCAGCGGCCCCCCGATGCTCGAGGTTCTCGAGCGCGCGGAGTGCGCGCTCGAGCGTCTCGTGTGCCGGGATCCCGTTGAGACGCGCGACGAAGGCGACGCCGCACGAGTCGTGCTCGAAGGCGGGGTCGTAGAGTCCGATCGGGGCCGTGGGCCGCGTGCGGACGGTCGTGGCGTCGTCGGATCCTGTGGCGCGGTGCGTCACCGTGGAGAGCCTTTCGGTCGTGAAAAGGGTCCCCGCCGCTTCTTGTGTGCTAGTCGGCGGGGCGGGAGAGAGTCGCCGACTAGCAGGCAGCCTTCGTGGCAGCCTTCGTGCGCGCCGCGACGGCGGCCGTGGTCCAGTTGGTCTTCGTGTTCTTCAAGTCGTTGTCGGTCAAGTCGTTGTCGGTCGAGTCGCGGTTGTTCGAGTCGCCGTTCTTCGAGTCGCCGTCGGTCGAGCGCGCAGTCATCACGTCTAAAAGGATAGGAACTCCGCGGGTTAACCGCAAGTTCGCGGCCGCGCAACCGCGATAGTCTCCCGGGCGTGGAGGCCGGCCAGCTGCCCAACGAGACCTCCCAGCGCGAGCCGGCCGAGGAGGTCGCGCGCTTCTACGCGCTCGCCAAGCGGGTCGAGTGGCAGATCCGTGATCTCCCGTTCGGTGAGCGGCCGCCGATCCCCGAGTTGCGCGGCTCCGCTCAACGCCAGGCTCGTCGGCGGGACGTCTGGCGCTCGGTCGTCACCCAGCAGCTCCAGGCCGACGAGCTCGCCGTCGAGATGGCGACCCAGCTCTTCGCGCTCGCACCCCATCCCGAGGCGAAGCTCTACTACACCACGATGGTCCAGGACGAGTCGCGCCACACCGAGGCGTGGCTCCGCCTCGTCGTCGAGGTGGGGGGGATGGGCGAGCGCGATCCCTACCTCGACCAGATGGCCGAGATCGTGATCGGAGCGGACTCCCTCGAGGAGAAGGTCTTCCTCATGCAGGTGTTCTTCGAGCGGCTGATCATCCCGAAGTTCAAGCTGATCGCGAAGGCTGCGCCGGGAACGGTTCTCGAGCAACTCTGTAACCGCCTGGCGATCGACGACGGGATCCACCACGGGGCAGGCGTCGCCTACGAGCGGTTGCTGCTCGCCCACGCGACCAAGAAGGCGAAGGCGAAGCTGGTCACGGCCGCCAACCGACTGCTCCCCGTCTTCGTCGAGCACGAGCTCTGGCGCCCGCCCGAGCGGGCCTGGATCGGTGAGGCGATGCGCTCGGCCGACATAGCGCGCCTGCGGAACGAGATCGACCACGGCGTGCGACTTGCCCGTTCACTCGGCCTGGACGTCGGCGACGTCCGGCTCCCGTTCTGAGAGGCGCCTACTTCGCCTTCGCGATCGCGGGGCCGAGCCCCGCGGGAAAGACGATGTGCTCGGGCGCAATGACGGGGCGGCCGACGTCGAGCTGGATCTGCGTCTCGCTCGTGAGCGGGATGTCGGCGGGGTTCCCCGTCCACACCTTGCCATCGTAGAACGTCGTCACCTTGCCCTCGGCCGGCCCGACGCGGGAGGTGGTGAGCTTCAGGCCCCAGACGGCGAAGAACTGGCCGAGGACGTAGGTGCGCTCGGTGGGTGACTCGATATGGATGATCCCATCCAGGGCGTGGGTGTGCAGCCACATGAAGCAGCTCCCCGCCTCGATGAACGGGCCGTCGGGCGTCTTCACGCCCTGGAGCGGCGGCCCGATCCCGATGCCGTACGGGATCGCGATGGCCTTGCCATCGACGAAGAGTGTCAGGTGGACGTGGATGTGGTAGTCGAACCGCTCGGCTCGCTGGCAGGTCACGCCGTCGATCGTCTCGCCGAGCTTCACCGTCTGGGGGCCCGCGAGCAGGTATTTCGTCGTGGGGACGGGAACGCCCTCCGGGCCGAGCGAGCCCGGGTTTGGGGCCGGGGTGAGCTTGCTGAGGCTCGACAGTGGAGCGAGCGGGAGCGCGGCTGCACCTGCACCGGCGAGCCCGGCGACTCCGAGAGCCGTCGCCGCTGCGATGGCGAGCACCGCCCTCACGCTAGAAGCCAACCACGCATCTGCCGCGGATCCTAGAGGCCACGGCGCGCCCCGCCGAGAGTAAGTTGCAACTTACGTAAGTGGCGAGTTACACTCCGGACATGGAGAGCGCGCTCAAGGCGATCGCCCTACCCAACCGCCGCCGGATCCTGAGGCTCGTACGCGACGGGGAGCTCTCCGCCGGGGAGATCGCCTCGCACTTCGAGCTCTCGCGTCCCGCGGTGTCCCAGCACCTGGCCGTTCTCAAGGACGCCGGGCTCCTGGCGGAACGGCGCAAGGGCACCAGACGCCTGTACCGTGCACGCCCCGAGGGGCTCGTCGACATCAGGGCCTTCCTCGAGGAGTTCTGGGACGACCGGCTGCTGATGCTCAAACGTGAAGCAGAACGCGAGGAGAGGAGCGCGTATGGAAAGCACGGCTGAACAGCTGTCGGTGCGGCGGGAGATCGAGATCGCGGCCAGCCCGGAGACGGTCTGGCAGTTCCTCGTCGATCCCGCAAAGGCGATCATCTGGTGGGGGACGAGCGCCGTCATGGACGCTTGCCCGGGCGGCAACTACCGGGTCGAGGTCATGCCGGGACGTGCGGTGCGCGGGGCGTTTGTCGAGCTCGATCCTCCGCGGCGGCTCGTCTACACCTTCGGCTGGGAGGAGGGCTCCGGCATCCCGGGCGCGATCCCGCCGGGTTCGAGCACGGTCGAGATCGAGCTCCTCGCCTCCGAGCAGGGAACGACGCTGCGCTTCCTCCACCGGGGCATCCCCGGGCCGGAGTCGGCGAGCTCGCACGGCCGCGGCTGGGACCACTACCTGGGGCGGCTCGCGCTCGTCGCCGCGGGCCACGACCCCGGGCCCGACGCGTGGCTCTCGGGCGCGATGGAGGGGCCGAGGGTCCCCTGACTCCAGGCAGGCATCCGTGCGGTTTTCTGTACTCGTGTTTCTGTACTCGTGTTTCTGTACTCGTGCGATGTAAGCGGTTTTCGCGGGTTTGTCCTGGTACCTCGACCCTAGAAGGAGACGATTGATGAAGAACTATGTATTGGCATACACCGGCGGCGGAACCCCGCCGACCGAGGAGGAGCGCGAGCAGGCCATGGCGGCCTGGGGCGCATGGTTCGGGAGCCTCGGCGACGCGGTCGTCGATGCCGGCAATCCCTTCGGAGAGGCGCGCTCGATCGCCTCGGACGGCGCGGTCGCAAACGGCGGCTCCGCCGGTCTCACGGGCTACTCGCTCCTCGCGGCCGACGATATCGACGCGGCCGTGGCCAAGGCGCTGAGCTGCCCCATTCTCGCGTCAGGCGGAGGCGTCCAGGTGTACGAGGTCTATCCGGTCATGTAGGCGGGCCCCGGGCTCGGGGCTTGGCCGGCTTGCGGCCGGTCTGCCCCGCGGCCCCGGGGGCGAGCCGCTCTATCTCGGCTCGGGGAGCGTGGGCTGGGGCTCGGCCCAGTGGCGCAGAAGCTCCACAATCGTGGCCGCCGAGATCGCCATGTCCTCCACGCTTATCCACTCGCGGACCGAGTGGTACTCGTTCCCGCCGGTGAAGAGGTTCGGGGTCGGAAGACCCATCTCGGTCAGGCGCGAGCCGTCGGTGCCGCCGCGGATCGCCCCGAGGCGCG
>Ga0302325_10007624_pt1 | contig 23967 bp, 19 predicted proteins | sample Palsa_T0_2_FD_201948 | JGI IMG/M metagenome (GOLD analysis project Ga0302325, IMG submission 201948) | Peat permafrost microbial communities from Stordalen Mire near Abisko, Sweden - Palsa_T0_2 | ecosystem: Environmental > Terrestrial > Soil > Palsa > Peat permafrost | place: Sweden: Abisko... | reverse complement strand
TCGGCAAGCGTGCCGAGTCTGCAGGGGTACTGCTCTCGTCCTGCGGTCGGTTTGGCCTCGGACTCGACCTGTTCTTCGCACGTCGTCCTGAAGGGCGCACTCTGCGTCTATGCATGCAGGCGCTCCATTTCGAGTGCCTGGGAGTCCTCGATGAAAGCTAGTAGTCTGGCCGCGATCTTGCTTGTCGGCGCGTCTGTCGTCGTATTTGCCCCCGCATTTTCTCAGGAGCCGCCCGAGCCACAAAGCGGGCAGGGGCAGCGCGGCGGCCGTGGCGGCGGGATGATGGGAATGGGCATGGGTCGCGGTACGGTGGGAACGGTCACCGAGGCGGCAGCCGACCATTACACCATCAAGACCGAGTTGGGCGAGATCTACACCGTCCATTTCAGCGTCAATACGCGCATCGTGAAGCAGCCGGCCGGGCAGTCGCGTCGCGGGCAGGGGCAGGGGCAGGGTCAGGGCGACGGCGGCGAGCGCACACCCCCGCAGGCGATCAAGGCTACCGACATCAAGGTCGGCGACGTAATTGCCGCAAGCGGCGAAGTGGATGCCAATGCGAAATCGGTTGGTGCTGTCTTCGTGATGTTGATAGACCCTGAGCGCGCCAAAGAAATGCGAGTGATGGAAGCCAACTACGGCAAGACCTGGCTGATGGGCCGGGTGACGGCGATCAATGAGGTAAAGGTCAGCCTGGAGGGCGGGCCGGATCATGCCGTGCATACGTTTGTGGCAGACGAGAACACCACCTTCCGCAAACGCCGCGACCCCGTGACCCTGGCAGATGTGCAGGTGGGCGACATGGTCCGCGTCGAGGGCGCGATCAAAGATGGCGCGTTTGTGGCGACGACTGTTGCCGTGATGGGCGCGCCGAATGGCGGACCGAATCGTAGCGGTGAAAATGGTCAGGGACCCGGATCGGTGCCTGCGCCGCCTCAATAGTTTCGATTCCTCAAGTCGAGAATCAATCGCAAACCTCCCTGCGAGGTAACTCTCTTTCCCTGTTCCCTGTTCCCTATCTCCTGTCTCCCATCTCCGTTTCGTCCGCCGATTCCTGCCCTTCGTCGGCATCTTTCGCCTTCTGTCCGAAAGCCCGCGCTTCTTTCTCCGCAGCCCGCTACCTTTCAAGTGAGCAAGACCCTTGAAAGGAACGGCCACGATGCATCCATCCGACGATCTCGTGCACGTCGATGCGGCCACCCGCAAATTCCCCCTGGACCATAGCGCGGTGACGGCGCTCGACCACACCAGCCTCCGCGTTGCCGCCGGCGAATTTCTCGCCATCGCCGGGCCGAGCGGCAGCGGCAAATCGACACTCCTCAACCTCATCGGCTGCATCGACAAGCCCACGTCAGGCCGCATCTTCATCGACGGCGTGGACACATCGCAGCTTTCGCCCGCCCGCACGACCGCGCTGCGCCGCGAAAAAATCGGCTTCGTCTTTCAAACCTTCAACCTCATTCCGGTTTTTACAGCGGCGGAAAATGTCGAGTTCCCGCTGCTGATCCAGGGCGTGAACGCAAGCGAGCGTCGCACCCGAGTGACTGAAGCTCTCGAGAGCGTGGGACTCGCGGCACGCGCCAATCATCGTCCCGATCTGCTTTCCGGTGGCGAGCGCCAGCGGGTCGCTGTGGCCCGCGCGATCGTTGGCCGTCCTGCACTCGTGCTGGCCGATGAGCCGACTGCGAATCTCGATACACGCAACGCGACCCAATTGATCGAGCTGATGCGCGACTTAAATCGCCGCCTCGGACTCACGTTTCTCTTTTCAACCCACGACCAGCGCTTGCTCGAACACACTCCGCGCATCGTCCGCCTCACCGACGGGCGGGTTGAATCAGACACTCATTCCCAAGGAGACAGTCATGGGCAAATTCTTGCTACTTGCGTTTCGTAACGTTTTTCGCAATCGCCGCCGCACCGTGATGACGCTGATGATGGTGGGCGGCGGCGTGGCCGGTCTGCTGCTCGTCGGCGGATTCTTCGCTTTCATGTTTCACGGCCTGCGTGAAAGCACGATCCGGAACGGCCTCGGCCACATTCAGATTTTCACTGCCGAGCACTTCCAGCGCGACGAAGTACACGTGCTTGACACGGGCATCAGCAATTGGCGTCGCGTGGCAGCATCCGTACGCACGGGATCACATGTACGTGGCGTTGCGCCGCGCATCGACTTCTACGGCATGCTCTCGAACGGCGTGAAGTCTTCGGTCTTCATGGGCAGCGCCGTCGAGCCGGACAGCGAACGATCCATGGGCTTCAGTCCCCGTATTGCCTCGGGCCGCGATCTTGGCAGCAACTCGAATGGCGAAGTCGAGGCTCTCATCGGCACCGGCGTCGCGAAATCGATGAGCGTGAAAGTTGGCGATGGGTTGACGATTCTAGCGGTCACGGCTGACGGCGCGCTGAACGGCATCGATGTGCAGATCGTGGGCATCGTCAACACAGGATTTAAGGATCTGGACGATCGCTATCTGCGCATTACTCTGCCTTCGGCACAGCGACTGCTGCAAACCGATCGCGTAACCAACCTCGTTGTCGGCCTCGACGACACCGAAAACACGGATTCGGTCGCAGCCACGCTAATTCCCGAGCTGCGGGGCCAATCGCAGCCGATGGTAATCCGGAAATGGATCGATCTCGCCGCCTATTACCAGCAGGTACGAACGCTTTTCAGCGGTATCTTTCTTTTCCTCGGCATCATTGTGTTCTTCATGGTTCTAATGGCCAGCGTTAACACGCTGCTAATGGCGATGTTTGAACGCACGCGTGAAATCGGCACCATGCTCGCGATGGGCACACCGCGCATTTGGATCGTTGCGCTCTTTATGGTGGAGGCCACGCTGACCGGACTCTTCGGAGCTGCTGTGGGCGTCTTCGGCGGCAATCTACTTGGCGTTGCGCTCAATGTATCGGGCCTGCACCTGCCGCCGCCGCCGGGATCCGACGTGCCCATGGCCTTCAAGGTTCTGCATGTACCGGGGCTGATGATCGGGGCTTCGCTGCTCGTGGTCATTTCTCTCGCGCTCGCATCCATCCTGCCGGCGATCCGCGCATCGCGGCTGCAAATTGCGGAGGCACTCGCCCATGTCTAAAGCGGATTGTGTTTTGCGCTGGTTCTTGGCGCTGTTCTTTCTCGCATTCCTTCTCACCTACGCGCTGGTGAGCCATGCGGCATCTGTACCCATGCCCGATGCGGAAGCGCTGCTCAAACGCTCTGACGCGTTTCGCAACGGGTGGCCTGCCTACGTGGTAAACGTGAAGATCACCACCTATGAGGCTGGCAGGTCCGATGAGGAGCACCTCTACGAGGTCTCGCAAAAGGGTACGGACAAGACCTATGTCGACTTCATGAGCCCGCGAGAAAAGGGCCGCCATCTGCTGATGCTGGGTGACGACATGTGGGTCTATCTTCCCGACACGAGCCGCCCGGTGCGCATCACGCCGCTGGAACGCCTGACTGGGGATGCCTCGAATGGCGACGTGGCCCGCACCAACTACGCGGTCGACTACTCGCCGGTATTTCTGCGCAACGAAAAGATTGGTTCGGTCGATTGCAACGTCCTTGAACTCACCGCCAAGCGCAAGGGTGCAACCTATCAGCGCGTTGTCTATTGGCTACGCACCGAAGATGCGCGCCCCATGCGTGCGGAGTTTTATCTTACCTCGGGCAAGCACATCAAGTCCGCCACCTTCGACGAATACCAGGCTTATGGGGGGAAGACACTGCTGCACAAGCTCACACTTTACGACGAGATTCGGCATGACTCGCACAGCGTCCTCGAATACTCCGAAGCCACGCAGCGCAACCTGCCCGACAAGCTCTTCTACCAAGGTCGCGCAGATCGGTTCTGATCATGAAATATGGCGCTCTCATTTCGGGTTTTCTGCTGTTGGCTGGGGCGTGTTGCACGCTCGCGCAGGACGCTGCATCTTCCGAAGGGGGTCCGGTCAAGACGCGTTACTCCGTCTCCGTCATCGATGATGCCACGTTTTACGGCAACCTGCGCGAGCCGTTGCCTACAGTTCTTAACCAAGTCCTCGTCGAGCCGTCTTTCGGCCTGCGCTATCAGGACCGCGTCAGCTTCTCCACCAGCTTGATCGGCCTCGCGGGCACGTACTCCGATAACTACTCGCAGCTTCGCGTGAAAGAAACCTACGCAGGTTTGTCGGCCGGCGACTTTGACTTCACCGCGGGACGCAAGATGGTCCGCTGGGGCACGGGTTACGCATTCACCGCGGCAGGCGTGCTCGACCCGCCGCGCAATCCTACCGACCCGACAGACCGGCTCAATCTGAATGAAGGCCGCGACATGGTGAAAGCGGATTGGGTGAAAGGACCGAACGCGTTCACGATTGCGTGGTCTACAGCTGCGCTCGCGCCGGCGAACGAGAACCTACACGACACGACAGCCTTCCGGTATAACGTTCTGGTGCATGGATTCGACACTTCGCTAATTGCCGGGCACGATCGCGGTTCCGATTCGTTCGGCGGACTCACGTTTACACGCGTGCTTGGGCAGGCATGGGAAATCCACGGAGAAGGCATGTGGCGCGATCAGGGAGCCGTGCTTCTTGGCGGCAAGTTCACCATGCATTCCGGCATTTCGTTCATCGGCGAGTTCTACACGCCGCCCAATACCGGGTACTATCGCGATATGTCTGTCTCTCCATTCGCAGGCCGCCAGCACTATGCCTTCTTCAATGCAAGCAAGACGCGGTTACGCGAGCTGCCGGGATGGAAGGAATGGGACGTTTCAGGCTCGATCGTCGCGAATCTCGACGACCACAGCGACGCCGGTGTGTTCGACGTGAATCGCTGGTTCGGCAATCATTTCTCTTCTTATTTGCACTTGGAGATCCCGCACGGCAGCAAGACATCAGACTACGGCGCAGCACCCTACTCCACGGCCACATCTCTTGGAGTGCGATTCCAGCTATGAACGACTGTGCCGATCCTGCTATGCCCACCCCCGCCAATAAGTCAAATGAGACTCCAAGTTATGGCCGATTCCTAACCAGGGCCATCTGGATTGTCTCCGGCTCGACACTGGTCATCCTGCTCCTGTTTCTTTCGACAGGCCGCATCAGGCTCTCGCAGATTGGCATCGAGATATTCGCTGTCTTTATTTACTCTGCTTCGATCGGCGTCCCTTCCATTCTTATTCTCACTCGCGTTTCTTTTCGTTACAGCAGTACTCTGCCCAGGCTGATCATTCTTATCCAATCGTTGGTGCTCGTTTGCACAGCGACCGCCGGATCGTTTGCCGGCGACTTTCTCCTATGGATCGCCGGCTTGATTCGTCAGGGCTATTGGCTTGAGCTGCGTGAATCCCTCCCATTCAGTATCGTCATCTCCCTGATGTTTGGCCTCAGCATCAGCACCTTCGAGACTCTTCGCTATAAACTCCAATCGGCAACGCTCGCCTTGCGCACGCAGCAGGTGGAGCAGGAGCGTGCCAACAAACTGCTGGTTGAAGCGCGCCTCTCTTCGCTTGAATCGCGCATCCACCCGCACTTTCTCTTCAACACTCTCAATTCGATCGCCGCGTTGATTCCGAGCGATCCCGCACGGGCGGAAGACACGGTCAGCAAGCTCGCTTCACTGCTCCGCTTTTCGCTCAACGCAAATCACAGCAGCCTCGTCCCGCTGGCGCTGGAACTGAAAGTGGTGCGCGATTATCTGGAGATTGAATCAACGCGCTTTGGCCCTCGTCTGCGCTATGAAATAACCGTGCCGGAGTCTCTGGGCCTGGTCAAAGTGCCACCCCTCGCATTGCAGTCGCTTGTAGAGAACAGTGTGAAGCATGTGGCCGCGCAACGCAGCGAAGGAGCCGCGATTCAAATCGCCGGATCGAGAATGAATGGCCGCATGCAGCTCGAAGTCATTGACGATGGTCCGGGATTTTCGCTCGGGTCCATCTCGCCGGAACACGGGCTGGGCAATCTTTCCGCTCGGCTGCAACTCCTGTTCGATGACGCCGGACAACTCGACGTGACGCGCGAGAATGGGAAAACCGTGGCGCGAATCTCGTTCCCCGCGGAGTCCTAGATCGCCGATGGATACTGCCGCCCTGCGCGCCTATCTCGTGGATGATGAACCGCTCGCCACCAAGCGGCTGCAGCGATTGCTGGCGGCGTTTCCGATCATTCACATTGCCGGGAGCGCATCCGACCCTGTGCACGCCGTTGAATTCCTGAACAGCGCTGGCGCCTCCACGATCGACGTTCTCTTCCTCGACATCGAGATGCCGGGTATGAATGGCTTCGAATTGCTGTCGCGGCTCACGCGCCAACCGTTCGTCATCTTCACCACGGCTTATGATCAGCACGCTCTGCGGGCATTTGAGGCCAACACCATTGACTACCTGCTGAAGCCGATTGAGGCCGACCAGTTGCAGCGAGCGCTCACGAAGCTTGGGAAGCTGCGGCCCGTCGTGAAACCCGAGTGGCAGCAGAGCCCCGAACTGCCTGCAATGCTGCGCGAATTGGCGGCGTCTCTGCGGCGCGGGGAAACCGGCTATCCGCACCGCATTGCATCGCGGATTGGAGAGCGCATCTCGTTTCTACCGCTAGACGACGTGACGCACTTCATCGCGCAGGATAAGCTCACCTATGCGGTGGTCAAGGGCCGCAGCCATTCCGTCGATCAGACCATCGTCGAACTCGAGCACCGCCTCGATCCCGCAAAGTTTCTCCGCATCCATCGCGGCGCGCTCGTCAACGTGGATTGGGTGCAAGAGGTGAATTCGTGGTTCGCCGGGAAGGTTGTGCTCACGTTGAAGGACGATCCGCACACGCAACTCACCGTGGCGCGCGACCGCGTGCGCAGCGTGAAGGAGCGGCTGGGAATTTGACCTCTGCCTATCCGCCCATGAACATGCCGCCGTTCACGTCGAGGACGTGGCCGGTGATGTAAGCTGCAGCATGCGAGGCGAGGAACGCCACCGATTGCGCAATCTCGAGGTCGGTGCCCGCGCGCCCCAGCGGAATCTGCACCATCATCACTTCGCGTTGTTTTTCATCGAGCACGGCAGTCATCGGCGTCTCAATGTATCCGGGCGCGACGGCGTTGACGGTCACATTGCGCGAGGCAACCTCGCGCGCCAACGATCGCGTGAATCCGATCAGTCCGGCCTTCGATGCAGCGTAGTTCACCTGGCCGGCTTGGCCCGTGCGCCCCACCACGCTGGTGATGTTGATAATCCTTCCCCAGCGGTTGCGCAGCATCGCGGGCAACAACGCCTGGGTCAGCAGAAATGCGCCAGTGAGGTTCGTGCCGAGCACGTCGTCCCAATCCGCGCGCTTCATGCGCATCATCAGCCCGTCGCGCGTGATTCCCGCGTTGTTGACCAGAATCTCCACCTTGCCGAAGCAGCCGAGGATTGCCTTCGCGCCAGCCTTGATGGATTCTTCGCTGGCCACGTCCAGGGCAAACGCCGTCGCCTGTCCGCCGGCAGCCGCGATCTCCGCCGCCACTTCAGCCAGCTTGGCCTCATTCCGAGCCGCCAGCGCGACCGTCGCTCCGGCTTTCGCCAACTCCAGTGCGCACGCACGACCTATGCCTTGACTCGCGCCCGTGACTAGCGCAATCTTTCCCTGCAAATCCGCCATCGTGTCTTCAATCCTCCAGCGCAGCAACCTTGCCTCGCATCGCGCTCATCCGAAGGTCATTATAGGGATCGTCGCTTAGGTCGAGGGCTAGGGATGTCGGCAGGAGGATAGAACAGAATTGATTGGTTCCGATCCCGACCCAGCGGCTGTCAAGCCGAAGGCATGGCCTGCGCGGGAATGCGCTGGCGTCCGCGGGCGGGCATGGCAAGTTCAGGCGGCCACATATAAACTGCGAGCCGCCGCGAGTAGTGCAGCACGGGCTCCTGCTCTTGAATGTCGATGCCGATCGAAGCCGGCAAATCGTTGCGTTCGATATCGGCCGCCGCATCCTCGAGCGGCCACGGCACGTGGTGCACGTTCGCGCGCACCAACTCTCCCGCATTATTGTGCGTAAACAGGCAGTAGCGCTCGGTGAGAAAATATTCGATCGTCCCGCTGCGGCTCTCGGCAAGCTTGCGCGTCGGGCCGAGTCCGCGATAGCGCGCCTTGAAGATCACCGGTTTTGACACAAAACGTCTGCGGCTAAAGAAAGCGAACTCCTTCTCCGACTTTGTTTCGATCCGCATTTCTGCCCAGTAATATGGCATGTGATAGAAACTGCGCGCCACCATCACCGCCAGCAGGTTGGAGCCATCTAGCGAGAAGAAATAGACGCCGGGAGTGCCGGTGCGATGATCCCGAACATAGGTGCGGAGATTGAGTTCGGGAAAGCTGCGCGCACCCGGAATCGTCGGCACACCGCGCACCTTGAGGCGGTCCATCCAGAACGGCACCACGCCGACCCAGGCCGATCCATCGAACGTATCGAGGTGCAGGCCTTCCGGCAGCAATGCGGCAACCTGCGATGGCTGGGCCCGCCAATGCGCAAAGAGCAAGTCATTCCACCGCTGGGTCATCGCCCAGCGGCCGGGCGGCAATGGCCGTGGCCGCTGCGATGTGCGCACTTTGATCTCCCGCATGGCCCCCCGCTCTTCTTATAGGACGTGACTGCCGAGGCTTGGGATGCACAGACTGACCCATGCCCCACGGTGGTTCTTCAGTTAATGCCCGCCAAGCGGCATCGCCAAGCGCTTTATCCCTCGGCCAAAAACACGGCCCGCCAAATGCCGCGGGGAGGGGGCGCTGGAGAACCGCCTCATGCCGTATTCTGGTCGCGAGCCCAACCCAATGTCCAGTGAATCTTTTCTTCCCGCAGGCGCCCGCAATCAGACCGACGTTTTTGCCGTCCACGGCGCCGATCCTGAGGTTTTGGCCTACGCCATGGCGAAATACTCCCGCTCCGCACTATCGATGCGCGAGTCGCTGACCGAGATCAGCGCCCAGCGTGCCGAGCAGTTCCTCAACACCTTTTATTTTCAATACGGTCACCGCTCCATCGCCGACCTTGCTCACATTGCATTTGCTGTGGAACGGCTGAGCCTGCTGGCGGCGATTGTCCTCGTGGACGAGCAAAGGTGGGACGGGCAGGAGCGTTCCACGAGGTACCAGAATTTCCTTAAATCGGGCTGGTTTTTTCCGGACTTTGGCGCGGATTCGGCTTCGGCAAAGTTATACGCCGAGACTGTCGAGGGGCTGTTTGCGACTTACCAGCGCACCACCGCGGCGGTTCAGGATGCATTGCGCCAACGCGTGGCACGGCCGGAAGCCATGAAGCCCGAAGCCTACGAGCGAACGCTCAAGGCACGCGCTTTTGATGTTGCGCGCTACCTGCTGCCGCTAGCCACCAACACGTCCCTGGGGCAGATTGTGAATGCCCGCACCCTGGAGACGCAGGTTTCGCGGCTGCTTTCGCATCCCATGGCCGAGGTGCGCGACCTTGGGCGCAGGCTTCGGGACGCAGCAACGGGACCGGCATGGAATGTCTACGGACAAGCCGGCGCTGCGTTCGTGGAGAAACTGGCTGCGAATCCTGAACTTGCTGCCGAGGCCGCAGCTCTGCTAACGCGCGAGGTGCGGACTGCGGCGACGTTGGTGAAATATGCCGAACCAAATGCGTATTTGATGGAGACGCGGACAGAGTTGGAGCACGTTGCCGCGGAGTTGCTGAAGGATTCGCCCATCGGATCGGCTCCCGTGGTCGACCTGGTAGAGCGCACGGAGACGCTCGAGGTAGAACTGGCGGCGACGCTGATTTATTGGGCGAGCGATCATTCTTATCGGCAGGTGCGGGATCTGATGGCTGGTCTTCCCGAGTGCCGCATTACAGAAATCATTGAAGTGGGCCTGCGCCATCGCGGCCGGCACGACGAGGCTCTCCGTGCATTTCATGCAGGAGCGGCATTGCGCTTTGACATCCTGATGGACATTGGCGGGTTCCGCGACATGCATCGACATCGCCGCTGCGTGCAGATCAAACAGGGGTTCACCGCGCGGCATGGCTATGAAACACCTGTTGTGGGAGATCTGGGCGCGGATGTGAATTTGCTGGCTGAGGCGGGCGCTCTTGGAGACTACCTGGCCGCGGCAGACTCGGCTCACAGCGCAAGTGCGCGGATAGCGGCGAGTCCAGCGCCCGAAGCTGCATCGTCCGCGCTCTATTTGCTGCCCCTGGCGACACGCGTTCGCTGCCTTTTCAAGATGGATTTCGCCGAGGCGCAATATATCAGCGAACTGCGGTCTGCACCGGCGGGGCACTTCAGCTATCGCCGTGTGGCATGGGAGATGTATTTGGCTTTGCAGCGTCAGCATCCTACGCTGGCCAAGCACGTTCGCGTTACGAATTTCACTGAGCCGATTGATTTGTTGCAACGGTAATTTTTGTTAGCTGCCTGCTGCAGCCTCTTCGGCCTTTGGTCGACGTGGGCGTAGCGCTTCCGATGACAGCCCATCCGCCTTGCGCAGGGCGGGGAACAGCACGGCCCACAGACCTGCTACAGCGAGCGCTCCCAATCCGCCCACGAGAGTGGCACGCACGGCACCCCACCATTGCGCAGTGAGGCCGCTTTCAAATTCGCCCAGCTCATTCGAAGCACCGATGAACAGCGAATTGACGGCACTGACGCGGCCGCGCATTTCAGGCGGCGTGGCCAGTTGCAACAGTGACCCGCGAATGATCACGCTGATGGTATCGGCCGCACCGCTGACCGCAAGTGCCGCCAGCGAAAGCCACAAATTGCGCGATATTCCGAAGACCACCGTGGCCGCGCCGAAGATGGCCACGCAGACGAAGAGGCGCTTGCCTGCGCTGCGGTTAATGGGGAAGCGCGCCATCGCTAGCGACATGGTCAATGCGCCAATGGCGGGGGCCGCGCGCAGCATGCCCAGCCCGCGCGGACCCGTGTGCAGAATCTCGTTGGCGAAGATCGGCATCAGCGCTACGGATCCGCCGAGCAGCACGACGAAAAGATCCAACGAAAACGAGCCGAGCAGCAGGGGCATGCTCCACACATATTTGAAGCCCGCCAAAACCACTTGCAGAGAGAGGTCGCGGTGCTCCATCCTTCCTGGCCGCACATGCAGGCTGCCGACCAGCACAAGGAACGACAGCATAGTCGTCAGCGTGAACACGTACACGATGCCTGCGCCTTCAAAGTGGGTGCCGGGAACGAGGCGCGCCAGGGGCAGCGTAAACAGCAGTCCGCCCAGAGCGGGGCCGGTGACGTTGGCGAACTGGAAGATCGCGCCACCCCACGTGACCGCGTTGACGAAGTGCTTCTCCGGAACCAGGTGCGGAACCAGCGCCGAGCTTGCGGGTCCCGAGAAGGCGCGGCCCAGGCCGACGACGAACAGCATGGCGTAGATGGGATACACGCTGCGCACTCCCCGATATGCAAACACAGCGAGGGTGAGCGAACAGAGTACCTGCATGGAATAGCAGACCAGGATAATGAGCCGTCGATCGAAGCGGTCGGCAACATGCCCGGCGGGCAAGAGGAAAAAAAGACCAGGGAGAAAAAGCGCCAGCCCTGTGTAGCCGAGATCGAGCGCGCGATGGGTAATGGAATAGACTTGCCACGCCACAGCAACGGCCTGCGCCTCCGCGCCAAGAATCGCGACGGCACGGGCCGATTGATACAGGCGGAAATCGCGCGAGGCAAAGGCTTCCAAACCTCGTCGATGAGGTTTCGTGGGCGGGGAATCCATCTATTCTCTAGGGTATCGTGTCGCCTTGCCCAAGGCACGAGAGGTAACGGCGGATCCTTCTCGTATCGAGCTCAAGTCCTGTAAACAAAAGGATTTTCGGGACTGCGATCCATCCCCGGAACTTGACTTGATCAGCATTCATTGCTACCGTCAATTCAATGAGTCTTGGCTTCAAAACGATACGGTGCGCGTGTTGTTGCGCGATGCGCCGGTCGTGTGGATGAGCTGACAAGACTCAAACAGTTTCCATACGGCCGCGTTTCAGCCTCTAGCTGACGCGGCCTTTTTCTTTTTCGGCATCGATTCAATCGAATACATTTCCGCTGTAGGCATCATGGGATTCGTTCTCTCCAACTCGCAGTTCCGCACCTCCGCCGCCCGGCGGAACGGTTGTTGTTGTAGCGGGTGACTCGAATTCCCTTTTCAAAATCTTGCGCGCCGAGAATTCATTTCTAAGCTGATCCGCAGCGCAATCTTCCCAAGTCCTGAAAATCGGGCCATTGATCACCAGAAAAACTTCAGGAGAAACCGTGACATTCGCAGCAAAGTTGTATCGCTTTTTCGCCCTCGTCACTTTCGCCGGCGCACTTACCGCGCAGGCGCAAATCGTCGGAGCTAATCTCAACGGCTCAGTCCACGACGCCAGCGGCGCCTCCGTCTCCGGCGCAACAGTGGTGGTGCGCCAGGTCGAGACCGGAGCCACGCGCACCCTCGCCACCGATTCCGAGGGGCGCTTCTTCGCACCCTCCGTGCCCGTCGGACCGTATACGGTCTCGGCCGCGCATGACGGGTTTGAGACGCAGCAACAGACCGGCATCACGCTGACAGTGGGCCAGAGCCTGCAATTGAACTTCGTGCTCGGTCTTGCAACGGTGCAGCAACAAGTTGTCGTCGTCGATTCCGGCGAGACTGTAAACATAACGACGCAGCAGACTGCCGGCCTGATCGACGAGCGCCAGGTAAAAGAGTTGCCGCTGAATGGACGCAGCTATGACGAGCTGCTCACGCTCAATCCCGCGACTGTGAATTACACCAACGAACGCTCGGGCGGCATCGGCTCGTCGAATTCCTCAGTGGGCAATATGTTCGCGGTGAGCGGACGGCGGCCGCAGGACAATCTTTTCCTGCTCAACGGCATTGAGTACACCGGCTCTTCGCTCATTAACGTCACGCCCGGCGGCACGAGCGGTCAATTGCTCGGAGTGGATGCAGTGCGCGAATTTAACGTGGCCTCGGACACGTACGGCGCGACGTACGGAAAACGCGATGGCGCACAGGTCAGCATCGTGACCTCGTCCGGGACAAACCATCTGCGCGGCACGGCGTTTGAATTTATCCGCAACAGCGCGCTAGATGCGCGCAATTACTTCGACCAGGGCACCATTCCCGAGTTTCAACGTAACCAGTTCGGCGGCTCGCTCGGCGGTCCCATTCGCTCCAACAAGCTTTTTCTTTTCGGCAACTACGAAGGCTTCCGGCAGAACTGGGGCTTGAGCGCCGTCACACTGGTGCCCGACAATGAAGCGCGCCTGGGCTATCTGCCCAACTCGGCCGGTGTGGAGCAAAAAGTCGGTGTCAATGCTGCGGTTGCGCCACTGTTGGCGCTGTGGCCAGTGCAAAACGGTCCTGAGTTAGGCGGCGGGATCGCCGAAGCTTTCAGTCATCCGCCGCAGCACATCCGCGAAGACTTCGGTACCACGCGATTCGACGACAACCTGAGCGGCAAGGATCTGCTGTTCGCGGTCTACACCGTCGACGACAGCGCAGCCAATACGCCGTCAGCGAATCCTTTGAGCTACGTGAATGAAAGCCTGCGCGAGCAAGTGGCCAGCGTCCAGGAGCAGCACGTCTTTTCGCCTGCACTCCTGAACACCGCGCGCTTTGGCTACTCGCGTGCCAGCTATTTCTTCACCGGCTACTCGCCCGTCTCGCTGCCTGGATGGGTGACCGGCGAGCCCATCGGCGCCATTGTCATTAGCGGCAGCACGGCGTCAAACGGCGCTTCGGCCATTTCGCAGGCCGGTTTGAACGTCGGCAGCAACAACACCGCGACGCGCAATCTTTTCACGCTGGACGATCATGTGTTCTGGTCACGCGGGCGGCACCAGATTGAGGCCGGCGTGTGGTTACAGCGCATTCAGTCGAACGACCTGCTGGCGCAAGATCAGTACGGACAGGCTTCGTTCAGCACGCTGCAGACGTTCCTGCAAGGCACTGTCAAGACATTCACGGTCGTTCCCTCACCCACTGAGTTGGGCTGGCGCTCGCTGGAAGGTGCGGGTTTCGTCGAGGACACGATCAAGCTGACACCGCGGCTCGAACTTCGCGCAGGCTTCCGGTCCGAGTCGACGAACGGATGGAATGAAGCGCAGGGCCGCGCGGCAAACTATGCGATCGTAGGTGGCGTTCTGCAAACGCAACCAGTCATCGGCGGTTCCGCGCTGAGCGAGAACAACGCGGTCTTCCTGCCCGAACCGCGCGTGGGTTTTGCATGGGACGTGTGGGGCAACGGCAAGACCGCGGTGCGGGGCGGTTTCGGTCTCTATCACGGCCTGCTCGATACGCTCGACTATCGCCTCGACCAGACTGCACCGTTCAACACTGCCGAGTCCATCTCGAACATCGCGGTATCGAAGCTCACCATCACGCCGGGGACACCTCCACCCGCCGGAACGAAGATTTCGCCCAGCAACGTGCAGCCCGACATCGACACGCCCGCCGTGCTCACCTGGAGCCTGCGCGTCGAACAACAGATTGCGCCGCGCACTTCACTCACCCTCGGTTATGTGGGTTCGCACAGTTATCACCAAATTCTTTCCGAAGACATGAATGAGCCTGTGCCGACCTACGAGGCCGACGGAGCGGCCTTTTATCCCACGGGTGCGGCCAACGCGAACCCGGCGCTTGCTAACTCGACGTCATGGGTGTCTCAGGGAGTTGGTTCGTATCACTCGCTGGTCGTCGACGTGCGCCGCTCCTTTGCATCGGGCTTCCAGTTCCGCGGCAACTATACCTTCTCCAAAAATCTCGACGACGGCTCCGCATGGAACACCAGCGTTAGCGGCAACACGCCCGCGTTCGTCGAATTTCCTCTGAATCCTAAACTTGACTGGGGCCCGGCTGCGACGGACGTGCGCCAGGCAGCCTCGTTCAACGGCAGCTATGAATTGCCTTTCGGTGCGAACCGGCGCTTCCTCAATCACGCAGACAGGCCAGTGAACTTCATCGTCGGTGGATGGACCGCAAGCGGCATCGTGACCGCGCAGACTGGCTTCCCTTTCACACCGCAACTCGGCTACAACCCTACGGGCAACGGCGACACGCGCAACCCCGTGCGTCCGAATTGGAATCCGAATTTCACCGGGACGCTTTATCCGGGTACACCGAACCAGTATTTCAATCCGTCGGCGTTTCTCCCTCCGGCAACCGGCACTTACGGCAACGTCTCGCGCGACGCGCTCTCTGGCCCTGGATTGACCGAGGTAGATTTTTCAGCCACCCGCAACGCGCACCTCACCGAGCGGCTCGGCCTCCAGTTCCGAGCGGAGTTCTTCAACATTCTCAACCACACGAATTTCCTGACGCCGAACGAAGTCGTCTATACGTCAGCGACATCGGGCATTTCGCCCACAGCCGGCGTGATCACGGCGACATCGACGACCTCACGCCAGATTCAGTTCGGAGCAAAGCTGCAGTTTTAGTCGGGTTCGCCAAGAATGGATAAATCCGCATTCCCGCCTCAGCCGCGCACTCTTCGGCCGGAGTGGGAAAGTGCAGATATACATCGGCCGCTCTGCACAGCAGCCGCAAACGCTCCATCCTTTATCCTGTTTCTTGCAGACACAAATCCAGGAACGTGCCGCACCGGGCCGTCGGGCGGCAGCCGCCGTGGCGCTTTGCGGTGTCTGCGCCTTCCTCGAGCTCTATTGCACACAGCCATTGCTTCCCATGCTGGCGCGGCTTTTTCACGCCTCGAAAACCGGCGTGGGCATGACGGTTTCAGCGGCCACGCTGGGGGTCGCTATCTCGGCGCCCATCTTCGGCGCACTCACGGAGCGGCTTTCGCGCAAACGCGTCATCGTGGCTTCGCTGCTTGGCATCTCGCTGCCGACGTTGCTCGCCGCCACATCCACATCGCTTGCCCAGCTCGTTTTCTGGCGATTTCTCCAGGGCATCGCTGTCCCCGGCGTAATCGCCGTACTTGTGACTTACATTGGCGAAGAGTGGCCAGCGGACCAAGTCGCCCTCATCATCAGCTTCTACGTTAGCGGCACAGCTCTCGGCGGCTTCATCGGCCGCGTGTCCGCTGGCATTCTTGCTGACCGGCTCAGCTGGCGCGTAAGTTTTCTCGCACTCGGTGCCCTGGCGCTGGCGGGAGCGGGCGCCGTGGCCCTGTGGCTGCCGCATGGGCGCAATCGCACCAAGCCGCAGCATCGACTCGACGCGCCTCCCTCGTTTCCCTACCAGGTACAGGGACTCTTTCGCAGCCGCCGCCTCATCGCAACCTTTGCTGTCGGATTCAACGTGCTTTTTTCGCTGGTCGGCGTTTTCACATGGATCACTTTCTATCTCAGCGCCGCGCCATTTCATCTTTCGACTACTGCATTAAGCTCGTTGTTTTTTGTGTATCTCGTCGGACTTGTGGTCACACCCGCCGGTGGCTATCTGATTACGCGCATCGGCCTGCGCGCAGGCATCGGCGGAGCCATCGCGTGCTCGATCGCCGGTGTGCTGCTCACACTCGCGCATTCGCTTCCCATCGTCATTCTCGGACTGGCGATGCTCTCGAGTGGCGTCTTTGTCGCCCAGACGGCTTCGCAGAGCCACCTGCGTGTTGCGGCTCCGGCGGGCGCGCGCGTCACCGCAGCAGGAATCTATATCACCTTCTATTATCTTGGCGGGACAGCAGCAGGGGTGGTGCCGGGGGCCTTCTGGGCTCTCGGCAAATGGCCCGCCTGCGTGGCCTTTATCGTCGCCATGCAACTCATCGCGCTGACCATCGCCTTCATCGGCTGGCGCACGCCTATTCGCGTGAATCCGTGATGATATGAGGGCCTGCTGCGAATCGCGGTCTTCAACTCCTTGGCGAAAGTAGACCTCCTTCCCGTCGAATCTTCTCGGCATACTCTTCGGCGAGTTGTTTGTCATGGAGCTGGTCGGCGGCCTTGCTCGCTCCGATCAGGGAATCGAAGCGATTGGGCGCCAGCGCGAGAGCTGATTGATAAGCCTCAAGAGCCTCAGCGGGCTTTCCCATTTGCAGAAGCATATCCCCCAACATCTCCGCTGAGGGTCGGGGCAGGATGTCGGCATAGTACATTGGATGGTCTCGCTCAAACTGAGCGATATTTTTCAGACGGGTAACGGCCTCGTCGTGTTTGCCCTCCGAGAAAAGCGTCCAAGCCTCCGCCTCGGTGAGTGCAACTCCGAGAACGTCTCCGAAGCCGTGTTCCTTGTCCCAGGCTGCAGAAGATTTGCGGTATTTCTCAAGAGTGAGCTGTGCTTTCGGCGTGTCACCGGAACGAGCCGCTCCGATTGTCTCAATCCAAAATGCGTCGAAGTTCTCTTCAAAACTTGAAGTGGAGGGCGGCTCAATCCCGGCAGCATCGCTCCAGTGGTGAGTCTCCAGATCGAAGTAAATGCGTGCATCGACGAGCAGCCATGGATCGGTGCCAGACTTGGCGACTTCCTCAATCCGGCCGATCGTTTCCTTTGCTTTGCTGTCTTCGCCCAATTGTAAATAGGCGTACTCTATGTTGTTCAAAGCGTGAAGCTCATCGAAACGAGCTTCGCGACTGGATCTCACCCATTCAGCGGCCACGCGAGCTGACGCTTCATTCGTCTGGATCGAATCATTCCAGTAGCCGAGACGATTAAAGATATGAGACGGCATGTGGAGCGCGTGTGGGGAGTCGGGAGCGATTGCTGCGTACTTTTGAGCCGCAGGTAGCGCTTCTGCAGCTAATTCCGGGGTGTCTGCTGCATGAATGATGTAGTGAGCAGCACCCGGGTTGTTGGGATACCGTTTGAAGATGGGCTCGAAGATTGCGAGTGCCTTACGGCGCTGTTCGAGTCCTTGTGTTCCCGACCCTGCTGTCCATGTAAGGCCGAGTCCGTAGAAGAGGCTGGCGTTGATGTCGTCGGGATATTGCTGGCGAAGCTCTTCCATCAGGGCGAGGTACTTGCTCCATCGTTCGCTGGCAGGCGTTGTTGCAAAGCCCTCGTACATCGCCCGGACAGCGTTCAAGTACAACTGTTCGCGTTCCGTGCCTGCTTTGATCGAAAGCCACGGCTCGAGTTCTGTCCATCCTTTGGCGAGATCCTTCTGCGGCGCGCTGGCGCCACTTCGCTCGGTCGTTGACAGTGCGATGCCCCATGCAGCGATCACGCATTGAGGGTCCGCTTGTTCAACGCTTCTGAATGCAGCCTCAGCCTCTCTAAACTCGAAGGAGTGAAGCAGAGCAACACCCCTATCGAAAGGTGCCTGGACCTCTGCCTTGCAGGAAATGGGGAAATGAACATCCCCGAGCGCCGCCTTCTGCGCCACGAGCGCAGCGGGAATGAGCAGCGAACCGATCAGGCAAACCACAAGCATTAGGAAGCGGTGCTTTCTCGGCAAAGTAGTCCTCCCGCTGAAAGCATACCTTTCCCGCTTTGCTACGAGTTTTTCCGAAACGCGATACGATCTGCCATTTCCCTGAACCGCTGGGCCACAATTTAGAATCTAAGTTTTCGTATGCATAATCTGTAGAATCATTGAAAGGGCAGCGCTTCGCCGTCGCGAGCCCTTTCCCCAACGACCTACGACCCAAAGCAGAGATAAAGGAAGAGTCTTGGCAGATACTTCTCTGGCTCCAACTGCCGCAGCCAACGCGGAGACGACGATCACGAATCCGGATGTTGCGAGCGCCGCACGCTGGAAACCGCGCGTCAATCCGTGGCTCATCGCCATGACCGTGGCCCTCGCGGCCTTCATGGAAGTCCTCGACACCTCCATAGCCAACGTTGCTCTGCCCCATATTGCCGGCTCCCTCGGCGCCTCCACAGACGAGGGTACGTGGGTCCTGACCAGCTATCTCGTCTCCAACGCCATCGTCCTTCCCCTCGGCGGATGGGCTTCCAGCGTCCTCGGCCGCCGCAACTTTTTCGTCTTGTGCATCACAATCTTCACCGTCTCCAGTTTCCTGTGCGGCGCGGCCCCATCGCTTCCCATGCTGCTTCTCTTCCGCATCATTCAGGGCGCCGGCGGCGGCGGCCTGCAGCCCATGGCCCAGGCCATCATGGCTGACTCCTTCGAACCCCACAAGCGTGGCCAGGCATTCGCCCTTTATGGCCTCGTCGCCGTTCTCGCACCCTCCATCGGCCCTACCATGGGCGGCTGGATTACCGACAATTTCTCCTGGCGCTGGATCTTCTATATCAATATCCCCGTCGGCATACTCGCCTTCTTCCTCGTAACCCGCCTCGTTGAAGACCCCCCGTGGATCAAGGCTGATCGCTCCCGCTTCTTCAAGATGGACTACGTAGGCCTCGCCTTCCTCACCATCGCCATGGGCGGCATGCAGATCATGCTCGACAAGGGTGAGGAGAACGACTGGTTCGCTTCCAACTTCATTCGCTTTTTCGCGTTCCTCTTCATCTCCGGCATGATCGCGCTCATCTGGTGGGAGTGGCGACAAAAAGATCCGCTCATCAATCTCAAGGTCTTCCGCTTCAAAAATTTCGCCATCTGTTGTTTCTTGATGATGCTGGTAGGCGGCGTGCTCAACGCGAATACCGTCCTCCAGCCGCAGTTCATGCAACAACTCCTCGGCTGGACCGCCACCACCGCTGGCCTCGCCCTCACCGCCGGCGGTTTTACCCTGGTCCTTGTTATGCCTCTTGCCGGCTTTGCCACCAGCAAGGTATCCGCGCGCTATCTCACCGCCCTCGGCTTCCTCCTGTTCATCATTACTTTCCGGATCGCGGCGGAGGTCACCACACTCAACATGACCTTTGCACAGGCTTCCTGGCTGCGCGTCGTCCAAATGATCCCGCTCCCCTTCTGCTTCATCTCCATCACTACCGCGGCCTACGTGGGCATGCCCAAGGAAGATTCGAATCAGGTTGCCGGCCTCATCAACTTTGCCCGCAACATCGGCGGCAGCATTCTCATTGCGGTCACCAACGCCCAGGTCACCAACCGCACTCTTTGGCACGAGCAGCATCTTCAAAGCGCCATGGGCCCAGCTTCTCTCGGCTACCAGCGACAGCTCAGCGGCCTCACCGGCTTCTTCGGCACCGCCTTCGGCGACCCCAACGGCGCAGGCCGGGCCCTCGCCAACATCTATAACCAGCTAAACCTCCAGGCCGGCGTGCAAGGCTATCAAGACGTCTACATGGAGCTGTCTTACATGTCCATCTTCCTGGTTTTCCTCGCTTTCTTGCTCAGCAAGAACAGGCCTGGCCAGGGAGCGGGCGGCGGCGCAATGCATTAGAACGAGCGCTGCTGCCGGCGATTTTTCTGACGTATCGGCCCCCGCGCAATAACGGATTGATCCACCCGAAAGAGCAATGGCAAACCTGATTCCCGACCTGACCCGCGCCGCCGTTCTCAGCATGGACCTGCAAACCGCCATCGTCTCGATCTATGCCAAGGGCCAGCCGGATTTCCTTCCACGCGTCGCGAGTGTGCTGAAAGAAGCAAGGGAGCGCGCGATTACTGTGATCCATGTGCAGGTGGGCTTTCGACCCGGCTTCCCCGAGGTAAGCGAACGTAATTTGCTCTTCGGTGCGATCAAGGTAAATCCGCAGTGGCAGCAGGTGTTTCAAGGACCGACAGGCACGATCCATCCCGACGTTGCGCCTGTCGATGATGAAGCTGTCGTCGTGAAGCACCGTGTGAATGCATTTCATGGAACCGACCTCGGGATGATCCTGCGCGCGAAGGAGATCGACACGCTAGTCCTCCTGGGAATCGCGACGAGTGGCGTGGTGCTTTCCACTCTGCTCGACGCCAGCGACTCCGACTATCGCTTGATTGTGGTGAAGGATTGCTGCATGGACAACGATGCCGATGTGCATGCCTGCCTCATCGAGAAGATTTTTCCACGACGGGCAACAGTCTTGTCTGCGGACGAGCTTCGCGAAGCCCTGGGATCAAACTGAACAGAGGCAATCCTGTCTGAGTGTCCGTTCTCCTTGCGGAGATCTTTCTGCGCGCTGACTGCACTACGAGATTCCCAGCGAGAGCTCTCATCGCTGGGTTCTGCGCAGGGGAGGGCAAATTTGGCAGATCAGATTCGTGGGAAGAAGGGCTCGGGCCAGTGAGACGAAAACGCCAGAGACCTTGCGGCCTCTGGCGCTCTCCGGGTGTCCTGATAGCTCATCGGATCATGCATCGTCCCGTTCAGCCTCTCGTGCTGGTTCCGGGTTTCCCCGGCTCCTGCATCCTCCGGCTTGGCTAGTTGCGCGTCTCCGGGTCGCCCCGTGCTCCGCGTTCTTTGGCCGCGCCGGGTGACCGCTTCCACGGGTTGCCCCGCTTCCTCGGTCGTTTGGCTGTGCCAGCGATGGATTTTCGAGTTGCCTCGAATTTCGCATCCTTCCGCGCTGCCGGTTTCAGTGATTCGCCGGGTCGCCCCGTTTTCCTCACTTCCCCCTCGCAACGCTTTCGATCCAGGCTTCCGGTTTCCCTTCTTCCTGCATCTCCGGCTTTGCCGGCGACGGAGCTTCGAGTCGCCTCGAATCTCGCATCCTTCGGCGGTGCCGATTGACCGATCTCCAGGTCGCCCTGAACTCCGGTCCCTCGGTATCGCCTTCGATCCGTTCTTCGGGTCGCCCCGCCTCGCGGATCGTCCGGCTCCGGCTGGTGGTCTCCCAAGTCGCCCTGGGCGTCGCACCCTCCAGTTGTGCCAGCGGCGAGTCTTCGAGTCTCCCCGAACCTCTTTCCCCTGGCATCCCCAGCGGTGAAGCTCCGAGTTGCCCCGGCTCTTCGTTCCTCTGGTTCCGTCGGTGGTCCCGACTTTCAGGTTGCCCTGAATCTCAGGTCCTCCGCCGTTTCCGATGACTGGATCTGCGGGTCACCCCGCATCTCTGTCCCTCGGCTCTCCGTCTATGCTTCCCCGGGTTGCCCCGGCTCCGCAATCTACGGTTGGGTCGATGATGAATCCCTGGCTGTCCTCGAACTTTGCATCCTCAGCTTGCGCCGCGGATGAATCTTCGTGTCCAGCAGGTCCAGCTTTTCCTGCCTGACCTTCGATGCTTTCTTAATCTCACTCGGCTTTCCACCGTCAGCTTGCACCTTCAGTGAATCGCATCACTCGACCAATCCTGCATCTCTTGCCTGACCGGAGCTGCTGTCCAACTCCCTACAGGGTCACCAACTGAATGAGACAGTAGGACGGTTCGATCTGTGGAAGCAAGTGTAAAACCCCGGTTAATTTGTGGATATCACCATCGTTGGTGCATTCATTTTCAGATGTGGATTTAGCTTTGCGATTTGCACGAAAAGTGCAGCATTTATGCGGTTTTTTCGTCACCTTATTTCGATCCACATTTACACAGACCGACAGGACTTCGCGCTTCGCGCTCATTTTCGCTCTGTAGTTCGATTTCGATCACACGCATAAATGGGGCTTCAAACTTTCATGGGGGCGCCGTAGAAATGGGTAAAAGAGGAGTCCGTATACGGCGCGTCGTGATCGTGTTTTTTCTCCTCATCGGAAGTTTAGGACGGCGCCAGGATATCTTCCGCGAACCGGTCTGAATTTAACGAGCAAAAGGAAAAACGGGCTTGTTTGCGTTTCAACGATTAAGCCCTTCAGAGATCGGCCCTGGAAGAGAAGTCCATTCAACGAGCGAGACGCGCGGCATGGGCAAATTCGGCGGGTGGCTGGCAGGCATTCTAGCGGTGATTATTGGGGGCTACGCTGTCTGGTACCTCACCAAACCGCCAGCCACCACTACGTTTGAAGGTATGGTGTACTCGGGCGACGCTCCGGTGCCGAACGCGATGGTCGCTGTAGAACTGACGGGCGGCGCCGCGAGCGGCACTTATCACGACGTCACAGACGATCATGGCTCGTACAGCCTCGTCTTCACCGGGCTGCCTACAGCCACCGGCGCGACCATACGCGTCACCGCGCCAGGGTATGAGAGTGCCGATACGCAGTCATTGACTAGCCCGTTGCAAGGGGACATTCGCCTGGACTTCCCGCTGCTGCCGGCGGCTGCGCCCGTCAAGCCGGCCATCGCGCACATTCCCCCCTACATTCCGAAGCTCGACGCGCTGACAACGAAGATCAAGATCAAGCAATGAGGACTGGGCGGGACTGGCCGTCCAGGCGGCGGCTACGCGTGCCGACGCAGCTATTGTGCGATCGCAGAGATTGTTCCACGCTTCCAAATTGTTCCACGTGGAACAATTGTGCGAATTGACACAGGTGTTGTCAGAGTTTGCGAAGAATTTGCTGTTTCTATGAGTCTGTGATTGGATAACTCGGATTGAAGGGGAAGATCAGCTCGTCTTCGGAGGGCACTGGCTTGCCGTTCACGGTGGCGGGTTGAAAGCGCCAGGTCTTGACCGTCTCGAGGACAATCTGGTCGAGTTTGGTGCCCATTCCTTTCACCAGGGTCTCGCGGACCACCTGGCCGAGCGGGTCCAGGTCGACATCCACCACAATCTTTACTTCAGAAGCGGGCAGAAGCGAGCGGTCCGTGACCGGCGGACGCGGCGAGTAGGTTGGGAATGCCGGACGCGCGTCTTCGGCGTCGCTGCCGTTCCCGGTCAGGGCATGGGCCGATCCATCGCCTGCGTGGGGCGTCTTGGGTGTGCCGCCGCCGGCCATTTCAGGATGTTTCGGTGGGATGGGAAGGATCGTCTTCTTGGCCGCTTCGGGGTCGGCCGTCGGCTTACGAGTGTGTGCTGCGAAAACGGAAGCGGGCAGTGGGATTCTGACGGCGTGGGAACCGCCTGCGGTTTCGAGCAGCGCCAGAGTCTGAACGGGAATTGGCTCAATCCGCCGTTTGCGGGCTGCATTTCCGAGCAGCAGAGCGAGCACGAGAATGCTCACGTGCAACGCTACGGAGAGCAAGACCGAGGGAAGGCGCCGTTTCGCCACGAAGTTCGGATTCGGACCGGTTGGAGATTGCATGGGGGCCTCTCCCTGCGCGGGCAACGTTCGTGGATCGATTGTCGCATAGGTCGTTAGGCTCCCAACCCGAGTCTTTCGTGGGTCCCAATGCCCACTCCGCAGGGGGATAACCAAGTAGTACTCCCCCATAGGGGCATTGCTGTCC
>Ga0302325_10007623_pt1 | contig 23968 bp, 22 predicted proteins | sample Palsa_T0_2_FD_201948 | JGI IMG/M metagenome (GOLD analysis project Ga0302325, IMG submission 201948) | Peat permafrost microbial communities from Stordalen Mire near Abisko, Sweden - Palsa_T0_2 | ecosystem: Environmental > Terrestrial > Soil > Palsa > Peat permafrost | place: Sweden: Abisko... | reverse complement strand
TGTTTGGCTTCTAGATATTGCTCAAATACATACGGGTCCTGCGACAGCCGCAGGAATCGTTGGTAGCTCACGCCGTGGCAGGCACAAATGCCTCGGAGCGAAAGATCTGAATTTGCGATGTCGTCGAGTATCTCATCAAGGGGCCAGTTCCGGCGGCGCGCAATTCCGCGTGCGATGTTCCAGCGACTGCGCAGACGCGGTTCGGTGCGCATGTAGCTTCGAAACACACCTACAGGGACGCCCACTTGGTGAAGCGCATCCAAGGGAATCGTTCCTTGGCAGATGAGCCGCATGAGATCGTTCCAGCTTTGCACAGATATCAGCTCTACGGCGTCGTATGGCAGGGGTTGCGCGGGCTCATTGTGCAGCTGCGCGCAGAGCCGCTGCGCCATCAGCGGAAACAGTTCTCTAAACCCACAGCGCATCGACGTGGGGCATTGCGCGCCCATGCCGCCGCTGATGCCGGCGCAAACTGCTCTTGATGCGTGCCGGGTCGCTCACGGCTCAAGAAAATAGGGCGACGAGTTCAGCGTCAGCTACAGGCGTGCCGGGGGGTTGGCGCGTGCGTCGGATTTTGACGGGCGCGGGACCTATCACGAGTTCGTAATCGCCCGCCCCGCAATGAGAAGCTCTCGAGCCTACACTATATCCATTGCTCGTAACGCCTCCGGGATTGCCGTGAACGTGCCGCACCGGGCGCTTGGCTTCCGCGGAGCAGTGTTTGCACTCGTAGCTGACTGTCGGCGGATCAGACGGGCGACGAGCTTTGTCGGGCTGGCAGTACACGATTATTGGGCGGTCATTGCTGTGCGGTTCCATATTGAAACTCCCAATTGCTTTTTGTTCGCATCAGCTCCTGATCTAACTTGAACGGGTGGATTGAAAACATCGAAATCTCTGTACTGCGCGCAGCCGAGCTGCGCGGATTCCTCGAACGTCTTGGCGCTCAAAACTGAATTCCCAACTCGGGGCGAAATCCCCGCCGTGCTCTACGCTCGTGCCCATCGTGCTGTAGACCGTGGTAATCGTCGGCGGCGGGGGCGGCGGCGCAGGAGCGTGCTTAGGAGGTCGCACAGGCGCAGGTGTGAGCGCAATCGGGATTGGCCGGTGCAATCTCTCACGCAACGCCAGTATTGGGCGGCCGGTGCTCATGACGCCGCCTTCTGCTGCTGCCCGGTACGCCCCGCCGGGATAAGCAGAGCATCGAATTGCGCCTGAGTCACGCCGCGCACCGTGCAACCCAGCATCAATAGCCCGTATGAGTAGCCTGCGTCTTTGACAGCCTTCCGGAGCGTGCTGGCATCGGCATTGCTGCGGCACCAGATGTCGGCGTCAACGAGTTCAGCATGCGCATCGGGGCCGTTGGCCGCGGGCTGCGGTGCAGTTGGTGCTGGCTCGGGCTTTGACTCGAGGGACTGCTCTGGCCCGTTCGAAGTAGGTCGATCACCGGTTCTCCCAGGTTCCTGCAGAACCCATTCCATACCTCTGCCCCGCTCTAGGACCCCGGTCGGTTCAAGCTGACCTCGCCATGACGGCCCACCTGACGCAATCCCCACCACTGAGACGGTGAAGACACCAACGTTGCGGTAATTTCGAGGCTCAATCACGCGGCTTCAGTATCCGCTGCCTACGCTTCATGGGCATGTCACCATGCCCTATGCAAGGCTCGCTTTCGGCTGGTGGCTAACCTTTGCCGGGTGGGAGTCAAACCCACTGGATTCCATCAAAGAGTTTCCGCTATCTACGTAGCTTTCCCCCTTTCCAGGCTTACCCTGGCGCGACCCAGTATGACCCCCACTCGCGCGAAGGTCTAATTTGAGAAACCCTATGGAAATAGGCATTTCGTGGGGTCGCATCCCCTGACTGGTGCCGACGGCCGGATTCGAACCGGCACAGCTTGCGCCGCTAGCCCCTCAAGCTAGTGTGTCTACCAGTTTCACCACGTCGGCTTGAGATCAGTGCGTGCCCGTGCCAGGCGTCGTCGCCGGCGGCGGCGACGGGGCTGGCAAGTGCTTGGCAGGCTGGGGCGCCGTTTGCGCCGCCTCATCGAGAATCGATTTCGGCTCCGTCACGCCCTGCCGGCCCATGTATGCGAGCGCAAGACTGTTGATCATGAAAATGGCAGCGAACACCGCCGTCGCGCGCGACAGTGCGGTGCGCGCGCCGCGCGCGCCGAACACCGTGCCCGAGGCGCCCGCACCGAAGCCCGCGCCGGCCTCCGCCCCTTTGCCACGCTGCAGGAGCACGAGGGCAATAATCGCCACCGATGCAAACACCTGCACGACCGTCAAAATCATGTGCAACATCGAACTTCCACTTTAGTGCGCCCGGGCAGCGCTTAAGATTGCGATAAACTCGTCCGCCTTCAACGACGCGCCACCAATGAGTCCGCCGTCGATGTCCGGCATGGCGAACAGCTCCGCCGCGTTGACCGCCTTTACGCTGCCACCGTAAAGAATACGGGTCCGCGGGGCGATTTTAGCATCCCGGGCCGCGAGCTGCGCGCGGATGAAGGCGTGCACGTCCTGCGCCTGCTCCGGGGTTGCATTGCGACCGGTGCCGATCGCCCATACCGGCTCGTAGGCAAGCACAGCGCTTGCAAGCGACTCGACGCTGGCAAGCTGCAGCACCGCCTCGAGCTGCCGTGCCACGACTTCATGCGTGCGCTCGGCCTCACGCTCCGCGAGCTGCTCGCCGACGCACAGAATCGGCACCAGACCCTTCGACTGCGCGGCGACGAACTTGCGCGCCACGGCCTGGTCGCTCTCGCGATACAGCAGGCGCCGCTCCGAATGTCCCACAATCACGTAGGAACAGCCCACATCCTTTAACATGGCGGCGGAGACTTCCCCGGTGAACGGGCCCTGCGCATCCGCGCACACGGTTTGCGCGCCGAGCAGTATCGCCGAGCCGCGCAGGAGGCGCGCCACGTCCTGCAGATACACGAGCGGCGGGCACACGACGCACAGCGCCGCCGGAGCCGCCGGGAAGTGCGCGATCATCTCCTCAATGAGGCGCGCGTTCTCGACACGCGAGCCGTGCATTTTCCAATTTCCGACGACTAAGGGCTGACGCATGGCGCGATCTTGCGGCTGGGGCACCCGCGCGCGGGCGCGGGATCATAGCCTAGGCAGCCGCCAGGCGCACGACCTCTGCCAGCTCGGTAGCGAGCGCCCGCGTGACCTGCTCGTCGCGTCCCTCGACCATTACGCGAATCACAGGCTCCGTCCCGGATGGACGCAGCACGACGCGGCCCTCGCCGCCTAAGCTCTTCTCAATCCGCGCCACCGCCGCCTGCACCGCGGGGATGCCCGTGGGGTCAACACCGCGCGTCACTTTGACGTTCAGCAGCACCTGGGGAAAGCGCTGCATGCCAGCGGCGAGCTCGGCGAGGGAATGGCCGGTCTGCTTCATGACGGCGAGCACCTGCAGCGCGCTCACCAGGCCATCACCCGTGGTGGTTTTGTCGAGGCACAGGATGTGACCGGAGGTCTCACCGCCCAGCACCCCGCCCGCCTCTTTCAGCATGCCGAGCACATTGCGATCCCCGACCTGTGCGCGGCGAAACTCAACCCCGGCAGCACGCAGCGCAAGCTCGAGGCCGAAATTGCTCATCACCGTGCCAACTACGGGACCCTTCAAGGTGCCGTCCAATTTGCGCGCGCGTGCGATGATATAGAGGAGTTGGTCCCCGTCGACGATGCGTCCCAGATGATCCACCATCACGAGGCGGTCGCCGTCGCCATCGAGCGCCAACCCGACGTGCGCGCGCACGCCCGGCACCGTCATCTGCAACAGATCGGGCAGGGTTGAGCCGCAGCCGTCATTGATATTGCGACCATTCGGCGAGCAGCCGACCGGCACGATCTCCGCGCCCAGGTCCGCCAACATCCGCGGACCGACCTTGTAGGCGGCGCCGTTGGCGCAATCAATGACGATCTTCAATCCCGACAAGTCCATGCCGGGGGGCATGGTCGAAGTGCAAAACTCCTGATAATAGGTGCGCGAGCGATCGACACGCGTGGCGCGCCCGAGGTTGCGCGAGGCGCGCGTCACCGGCCCCTGTTCAATCTCAAGCTCGATGCGCTCCTCCAGATCGTCCGAGAGCTTAGCTCCCGTGGCGTCGAAGAATTTGATGCCGTTGTCGTCGTAGAGATTGTGTGAAGCGCTGATGACCGCGCCGAAATCGCAATCGAAGCGGCGCGTCATGTAGGCAACGCCCGGAGTCGGCAGCGGCCCAATGAGCATCGCGTTGACGCCCGCGGCGACGAAACCCGCCTCGAGCGCAGACTCAAACATGTAGCCGGAGAGGCGCGTGTCCTTGCCAATGAGTACCGTGCCGCCGTCGGGTGCGAGCACGCGCGCTGCAGCGCTTGCCAGATTCAAGGCAAAGTCCACCGTCATCGGATGCTCGCCCACGCGACCGCGCACGCCATCAGTGCCGAAATACTTACGTCCCAATTTCGTTCGCCTCCGTCCCTTGTACCTCAGCGCCGCGCTCGATCGCGGCCACTGCCTGCAACGCATCGACCGTCGCAGCCACATCATGCGCCCGGATGATGAGCGCACCACGTAATACCGCGAGCACCGCGAGTGCCATGCTGCCGGCGAGCCGGTCGCCGTCGGGCCGCGCGACGATGCGCGCGACCATCGACTTCCTCGACAGGCCCACGGCGAGCGGCCAGTCGCCGGCGATCTCATCGAGCCGCCGCAGCAGCTCGATATTGTGCGCCTGCGTCTTGCCGAAGCCGAAGCCCGGATCGATGGCGATACGCTGCCTTGCAAAGCCGGCCTGCTCGCAAGAGTGCGCGCGCGCGCCCAGGAATGCTTTGACCTCCTTCACGACGTCGACGTAGTGCGGGGCGCGCTGCATGGTGCGCGGCTCGCCCTGCATGTGCATGAGACACACCGCGCAACCGCTCTCGAGTGCGGCCTCAAGGGCCCCAGGCTCCTGCAGGGCGCGCACGTCGTTGATAAGGCCCGCACCCGCACCGGCGGCCGCGCGCATGACCTCGGGCTTGGAGGTATCGATGGAGAGGATCGCGGGGGCGCCGCTTAGGTGCTCGATCACGGGCATCACGCGGCGCAGCTCCTCCGCGAGCGGCACAGGTTCGGCGCCCGGACGGGTAGATTCTGCGCCAATGTCGATGATGGCCGCACCCTCGGCGATCATGCGCAGCGCATGGTCGCGGGCGGCCGCGGGTTCGAGGAAACGCCCGCCGTCGGAGAAGGAATCCGGCGTGACGTTGAGCACTCCCATGACGACGGCGCGCGACAGATCGAGCCGCTTCGCCCCGCATTGCAGGAACGGGGACAAACCCCTCGGGCCTTTGCGCGCCTAAGCGGGGGAGCCGACCACGCTGCCGGGCTGACCGCCTTCGAGGGGCGCCTTCGGCGGCGTATTGGACAGGCTGTCATCCCAATCGCTCGGCGGCTTGGGAGGCCGACCTTCCATGATGTCCTTCAGCTGGTTCTCGTCGATCGTCTCGTATTTGACGAGCGCCGCGGCCATCGCGTGCAGCTTGTCGAGATTGCTGTCGAGAATCTCCTTGGCGCGCGTGTAGTTGATCTCGATGACCCGCCGCACCTCTTCGTCAATGGCGTGGGCCGTGCCGTCGGAGACCTGTTTGTGCTGCGTGACACTCCTGCCGAGGAACACCTCGCCGGTCTCCTCGGTGTAGGTCAGCGGTCCTAATTTGTCGGACAGGCCCCATTTGGTGACCATGTTGCGCGCGAGCTCAGTGGCGCGCTCGATGTCGTTCGAGGCGCCGGTCGTAACCTGCTCGGGCCCGAAAATTATCTCCTCGGCAACCCGTCCACCGAAGAGCGTCGTGATGGCGCTGTCGATGCGGCGCTTGGAGAGGCTGTAGCGATCCTGCTCGGGCAGAAACTGCGTGACGCCGAGCGCCCGGCCGCGCGGAATGATCGTGACCTTGTAGACGGGGTCGTGCTCGGGAACGCTCATCCCGACGATGGCGTGGCCGGACTCATGATAGGCGGTCATGCGCTTCTCGGCTTCCGTCATCACCATGGAGCGCCGCTCGGCGCCCATCATGATCTTGTCCTTGGCGCGCTCGAATTCATCCATGCTGACGGTGCGTTTGTTAGCGCGCGCGGCAAACAGCGCCGCCTCGTTTACGAGATTCGCCAGATCCGCGCCGGAGAATCCCGGCGTGCCGCGCGCGATGAGCGCCGGCTTCACATCATCGGCCAGCGGCACGCGGCGCATGTGCACACGCAGGATCTGCTCGCGCCCGCGCACGTCGGGCAATGGCACGACCACCTGGCGGTCGAATCGACCGGGCCGCAGGAGCGCCGGATCGAGCACGTCCGGCCGATTTGTGGCCGCAATGACAATGATGCCCTCATTGCCCTCGAAGCCATCCATCTCGACGAGGAGCTGATTCAAAGTCTGCTCGCGCTCGTCGTGGCCGCCGCCCAGGCCCGCGCCGCGATGGCGGCCCACGGCATCGATCTCGTCGATGAAAATGATGCATGGCGCATGCTTCTTCGCTTGCTCGAACATGTCGCGCACGCGCGATGCGCCGACGCCGACGAACATCTCGACGAAGTCGGAGCCGGAGATAGTAAAGAACGGCACCTTGGCCTCGCCTGCGATGGCGCGCGCAAGGAGAGTCTTGCCGGTGCCGGGCGAGCCGACCATGAGGACGCCCTTGGGAATCTTGCCGCCGAGCTTTTGGAACTTGCCCGGGTCTTTCAGAAAATCGACGATTTCAGAGACTTCCTGCTTCGCCTCCTCAACCCCGGCGACGTCGGCAAAAGTCACATTCACCTGGTCCTCGCCCAGCAGGCGGGCGCGGCTCTTGCCGAAGGACATGGCCCCACGCCCTCCGGAGGCGCCCTGCATCTGCCGCAGCATGTAAACGAAGACCATGATGAGCAGCAGTGCCGGGGCAAGCTGGAGCAGAAGCTGAGCAACGAAGTTGGGCTGTTTCGGCGGCCGACCTTCGATGGCCACGTCGGCCTTCGACAGGGCGCCGATCAGCGCCGTGAAATCGGTCTCGGGGTTATAGGTCTTGAACTGGGTCTTGTCCTTTCGGACCCCATAGATCATCTCGCCCTGCAGAACCACCGATTCGACGCGGCTCGACTTAACGTCGTTCAGGAAGGTGGAGTAGCGCACCTCTTCGGGCTGCCCCACCGGGGGCATGTAGCGGCTGAATACCGCCAGCAGCACCAGCACGATCACGACCCAGAGCAGGATATTCTTCGTCAAATCGTTCAAAAGCCCAACCTCGCGAGCAGCAATTCCACTGCAACTTGCACTCGAACCTACACCATCACAAACGCCTTCGCCAGCAGATAGAGCTCAGGACTGCGAGAGCGCGAAGCCTGCGGTTTCAGGAGCTTAACCGACCCAAACTTGAGCCTTGCGCCGCGCACGAGCTCCTCGAAGCCGGCACCCTGAAACACCTTGATCAGGGCAGTGCCCTCGCGCTTCAAGACTCGGGCGGCTAATTCAAGCGCCAGCTCGGAAAGATGCATTGACCGCGGCGCATCGATCGCATCGACCCCGCTCAGATTGGGCGCCATGTCCGACAGGAGCACATCGACCCCGCGCTCAGGGCACAGAGCGAGTACGGCTTCGAAAACCTCCTGCTCACGAAAGTCCCCCTGGACGAACTCGACGCCCGGCAGGGGCGCAAGTTCCAGGATGTCGGTCGCGATGATGCGCCCCGAGCGGCCCACCTGCGCGCGCGCATACTGCGCCCAGGCGCCGGGCGCGGCTCCCAGGTCCAGGCACACCTGGCCCGGGCGCAGCAGCTTCTCGCGCCGGTCGATCTCCTCGAGCTTGAAGACTGCGCGCGAACGCAAGCCCTTGCTCTTCGCGCGCTTGACGAAGGGATCGGAGAAGTGCTCCTGCAGCCAGCGGCTGCTGCTCTTCGAACGGCCGCTCACTCGTAGCGCACCGCGATGATCTCGTAGGAGTGCCGGCCGCCCGGCGCCTGCACATCGACGATATCGCCCGTCTCCTTAGCCACGAGCGCCCGCGCTATCGGCGAGGTGATGGAAATGCGCCCGGCGCGGATGTCGGCTTCATCCTCGCCCACGATCTGATAGACGACGCGGCTCGCATCATCCTGATCCTCAAGTTCCACCGTGGCGCCGAAGACTACGCGCTCGCTCGCTGGCAGCGACTTCGGATCGATGATCTCGGCGTTGGCGAATTTGGCCTCGAGTTCGTTGATGCGGCCCTCGATGAACCCCTGCTGCTCGCGCGCGGCATGGTATTCGGCGTTCTCCGACAGATCCCCGTGCGCGCGCGCTTCGGCGATCGCATGAATTACCTGCGGCCGCGCTTCGGACTTCAGGCGCTTCAACTCGGCGCGCAGGATCTCGGCACCGCGTGCGGTCATCGGCGTGCGTTTCATGTGGGCAGTCCCTCGCGATGCAGGTCTTGCAGACGGTTCACATCGACTTCATCCAGGTGATCGAGCGCTTCGCAGGTTGCGACCGCCGCCGCCAAGGTCGTGTAGTACGTCACGCGGCGGTGCACGGCCTCGCGCCGGATCGAGTTCGACTCGCGGATGGCCTGCTTGCCTTCGGTAGTGTTGACGATGAGATCAATCTCATCGTTCTTGATCATGTCGACGATGTGCGGGCGTCCTTCGCGCACCTTGTTGACGCGGCGGCAGGCAATGCCGGCCTCGGCAAGGGCGCGCGCGGTGCCATCGGTTGCGACCAGCGTGAAGCCGTAGGCGATGAGTCGCGCGCCGAGCTCGACCGCGCCCGGCTTGTCACGCTCGCGCACGCTCAACAGACACACTCCACTCCGCGGCAGGGTCACGCCGGAGGCCGCCTGCGCCTTGGCGTACGCCTCGCCGAACGTGCGGCCCGTACCCATCACTTCGCCCGTCGATTTCATTTCGGGCCCGAGGATGGGGTCGGCTTCCGGGAATTTGACGAACGGAAACACCGCTTCCTTCACGCTGAAATAATTCGGAACGCGCTGCTCGAGGTAGCCCAGCTGCGCAAGCTTGCGGCCCGTCATGACGCGCGCCGCGATCTTCGCCAGCTGCACGCCGGTCGCCTTTGAGACGAACGGCACGGTGCGCGAGGCGCGCGGATTGACCTCGAGGATGTGGATGACTCCGTTTTGGATGGCAAACTGGATGTTCATGAGACCCACCACGGAAAGCGCCTTGGCAAGCTTGCGCGTCTGTTCGCGCAGCTGCTGCTGGATGTCCGCACTCAAACTATTCGGCGGCAGCGCGCAGCCGGAGTCTCCCGAGTGTACGCCCGCCTGCTCGATGTGCTCCATGATGCCGCCGATGAGCACATGCTCTCCGTCGCACACTGCATCGACGTCCACTTCGATGGCCACATCGAGGAAGCGATCAAGGAGCACAGGGCTGTCGTTCGAGACGCGCATCGCGACTTTCATGTAGGTGCGCAGGTCCTCTTCATTGAACACCACTTCCATGGCGCGCCCGCCGAGTACATACGAGGGTCGCACCACCAGCGGATAGCCAACCTCACGCGCGAGCATCACCGCCTGCTCCTCGGTGCGCGCGCTGGCATTGGCGGGCTGCTTCAACCCGAGCTGCTTTACGAGGATCTGGAAGCGCTCGCGATCCTCGGCAATATCTATCGAATCGGGCGAGGTGCCGATGATGGGTGCACCGGCCGCCTCGAGCGCGCGCGACAGCTTGAGCGGGGTTTGGCCGCCGAATTGCACGATGACGCCTTCGGGCTTCTCCCGGTCGAGAATCTCGAGCACGTCCTCGAGCGTCAGCGGCTCGAAATACAGCCGGTCGGATATGTCGTAGTCGGTTGAGACGGTCTCCGGATTACAGTTCACCATGATGGTCTCGAAGCCATCCTCGCGCAGCGCGAGCGCCGCGTGCACGCAGCAGTAGTCGAACTCGATCCCCTGACCGATGCGATTCGGGCCGCCTCCCAGGATCATGATCTTGCGCCGTTCGGTGGGCGCAGCCTCGCACTCTTCTTCATAGGTGGAGTACATATAGGCGGTCGAGGTTGCGAACTCCGCCGCGCAGGTGTCGACGCGCTTGTAGACCGGCCGTATGCCCCACTCGTGGCGGCGCTGGCGCACGCGCTCCTCGCTCTGCGCCGTCAGGCGCGCAAGCCTGCTGTCCGAGAAGCCCTTTCTCTTCAGGGCGCGCAGGCGCGCGGCATCAAGTCCCGGCGCCCCCGCCGCGCGCACTTGCGCCTCCTCCTTGACGAGATCCTCGACCTGCGCAAGAAACCACGGATCGATACGCGTCAACTCATACACGCGCTCGATGGGCCAACCGGCGCGGAAGGCATCGGCGGTATAAAGGAGTCGGTCGGCACCGGGTGAGCGCAGCTCATATTCGAGTTTCGCGACGCTCTCCTCGGAGAGCGGCAGCGGGAGCATCTCCGCGAGTCCATCGAGGCCGGTCTCGAGACCCCGCAGCGCCTTCTGCAGCGACTCCTGGAAGCTGCGGCCGATCGCCATCACCTCGCCTACGGATTTCATCTGCGTCGTGAGGCGATCGTTCGCGGCGGGGAATTTCTCGAACGTGAAGCGCGGTATCTTCGTCACGACATAGTCGATCGAGGGCTCGAAGGCGGCCGGGGTTCGCCCGCCCGTGATGTCGTTCTTCAATTCATCGAGCGTGTAGCCGACGGCGAGCTTCGCTGCGATCTTGGCGATCGGAAATCCCGTGGCCTTGGAGGCGAGCGCGGAGGAACGCGACACGCGCGGGTTCATCTCGATCACAAGCAGCCGTCCATCCTCGGGATTCACCGCAAACTGCACGTTCGAGCCGCCCGTCTCGACGCCGATCTTGCGCAGCACCGCGATCGATGCCTCGCGCATGCGCTGATACTCCTTGTCGGTCAGCGTCTGCGCGGGCGCCACCGTGATCGAGTCACCGGTGTGCACGCCCATCGGATCCAGGTTCTCGATGGAGCACACAATGATGCAGTTGTCCGCCCGGTCACGCACCACCTCCATCTCGAATTCCTTCCAGCCAAGCACCGACTCCTCGAGCAGCACTTCGGAGGTCGGCGACGCGTCGAGCCCGCGCACCACCATGACCTCAAATTCCTCGCGGTTGTAGGCGATGCCGCCGCCCGAGCCGCCCAGGGTGAACGACGGGCGGATGACGACCGGATAGCCGACTTCGGCAACCGCGGCGAGCCCTTCCTCCAAGGTGCGCGCCAGACGCGACTGCGGCACCTCAAGACCGATGGCGCGCATCGCATCGCGAAACAGCTCACGGTCCTCGGCCATGTCGATCGCGGCGCGCGAAGCGGCGATGAGCTCGACACCGTACTTCTCGAGCACACCCTCGCGCACGAGGTCGAGCGCCGTGTTGAGCGCGGTCTGCCCGCCCATGGTGGGCAGCAGCGCATCGGGACGCTCCTTCTCGATGATGCGCGCGACGGTGCGCCAGTTGATGGGCTCTATGTAGACGGCGTCGGCCATCTCCGGATCAGTCATGATGGTCGCGGGGTTGGAGTTGACGAGCACCACGCGGTAGCCCTCTTCGCGCAGGGCCTTGCAAGCCTGCGCGCCCGAGTAGTCAAACTCGCAGGCCTGTCCGATGATGATCGGACCTGCGCCGATCAGCAGGATGCTGTGGATGTCGGTGCGCTTAGGCATTCGCCGCCAGGAGTTTCTGCAGGCGCCGCAGCATGAGCTGGTTGAAGCGCTCGAACAGCACGCGCAGATCGTGCGGACCGGGACTCGCCTCCGGGTGGCCCTGGAAGCCGAACGCCGGGTGCTCCTTGAAGGCGAGCCCCTGCAGGGAGCCGTCAAAGAGCGAGCGGTGTGTGGCGCGCACCGTGTCGGGCAGTGTCGCCTCATCGACGGCAAAGCCGTGATTCTGGCTGCTGATGAATACGCGCCCGGATTCCAGGTCCTGCACGGGGTGATTGGCGCCGTGATGGCCGAACTTCATCTTCACGGTGCGTGCCCCGCTTGCAAGCCCGAGGATCTGATGCCCGAGACAGATCCCGAACACCGGCACATCGGTCTTGAGGAATTCCTGCACGGCGCGAATGGCGTAGTCACACGGCTCCGGATCCCCGGGACCGTTGGAGAGAAATACGCCATCCGGCGCAAGCTCGAGCACCTCGGCCGCGCCCGTCTGCGCCGGCACCACCGTTACACGACAGCCATGGTCCGCCAGCAGCCGCAGAATGTTGCGCTTGATGCCGAAGTCGTAGGCGACCACATGCAGGCGCTGATGAGCGCGAATGTTGAGCCGCGCATCACCCAGCGTGCCCTCGTTCCACTGATAGGCGCGCCTGACAGACACCGCCTTCGCAAGATCCATCCCCTTCAATCCCGGAAACTTGCGCGCCGCCTTGACTGCCGCTCCTTCATCGGGTTGTTCACCCGTCATGATGCAGCCGGACTGTGCGCCCTGCTCGCGCAGCGTGCGCGTCAACTTGCGCGTATCAATCCCGGCGATCGCGACGATGCGGCCGCGCTCGAGGAATCGGCTCAGGGGCTCGATCGCGCGCCAATTGCTGGCTGCAACCGGGAGGTCACGAATGACGAGGCCCGCAGCGTAGATTTGCGCCGCTTCCAGATCCTCGGGCGTGGCGCCGGTATTGCCGATGTGCGGATAGGTGAGCGTGACGATCTGGCGCGCGTAGGAGGGGTCGGTGAGAATTTCCTGATAGCCGGTGAGCGCAGTGTTGAAAACGACTTCGCCGGTGGTGTTGCCTTTGGCTCCGATGGAGTGGCCGCGGAAGATCGTTCCATCCGCCAGCGCCAGCACCGCGGGGACTGTGGTCATGGGCTGCGCCCGACACTGCGAGGGTGTGAAATTCTGGTCCGGATGAACAAAGCGGGAGGAGTTCTCATCGAACATCCTCCCGCCTTGCACGGACTAACCCAACCGATTGCAGCGAAAGTTTACGGGCGCCGGATCGGTGTGTCCACGGCGGGAACGGGTTTTTGCGGGCGGGCCGAATGCTGCGCTGCCACTGCGGAAATTGCCCTAACATCCGGTTTTCGAAAGCAAAATGTCACCCATGCTGTAGCGCCCGGGTGGCTGGACCGTAAGCCACGCCGCCGCCCGCAGCGCCCCTTTGGCGAAAATCGCGCGATCCCCGGCCCGATGCGTGAGAGTCAGCTCCTCCCCGTCGCCCGCGAAGAGCACCGTGTGCTCCCCCACGAGGTCCCCGCCGCGCACGACGGCGAAGCCGATATCGCCGCTGCGCCGCATCGCGCCGCTCTGGCGATCCATGACGGCGATGTCGGTCAGCTGCCCGCCCCGACCCTGCGCCACCGCCGCGCCCAGCGCGAGCGCGGTGCCCGAGGGCGCATCCTTTTTCATCCGGTGATGCGACTCGATGATCTCGGCGTCGAACTCGCGCGGCAGGGCGGCCGCGGCGGCGCGCGCGAGCTCCAGAAGCACCGTCGCTCCCAGGCTCGTATTGGGCGAGACGAGAAGCGCGATCTCGCGCGCGGCGCGCTCAAATTGATGTGCCATCGCGGGCCCGTGGCCCGTAGTGCCGAGCAGCAGCGGCTTGCGTGCCTTACGGCAGGCCGCCAGATGCTCTTCGGTCGCTTTGGGACTTGAGAAATCGATGGCGACATCCGCATCCGCCAGTGCGCTCGCAAGATCGCTCGTCACCGCGACAGCCAGCGCGCGCACCCCGGCAAGCTCGCCGGCATCGCGCCCCAGAAGGGTGCTCTCGGCCGAATCTACGGCGCCCGTGATGCGGATATCACCTGATTCCGATGCGACGCGGATGATCGCCTGGCCCATGCGGCCAGTGGCACCCACGAGCACCGCGCGAATCATGGACGCGGGTCGCCGGAGAAGAAGCGCTTGACGCCCTCGAAGAACCCCTGCGCGCGCGGTGCGTGACGTCCTGAATCTCCGCGCAGCGAGTCTTCCAGCTGCCGAATGAGCTCGCGCTGCTCGGCGCCGAGCTTGACCGGGGTTTCAATCACGACGCGGCAGAAAAGATCCCCACGGGCGCCACCGCGCACTGGTTTCACACCCTTGTCCTTCAATCGAAACACGCGGCCCGACTGCGTTTCCGCGGGCACCTTGATGGTCACTTCGCCATCGAGCGTCGGCACGAGCACCGAGCCACCCAACGCCGCGGTTGCAAAGCTCACCGGCACCTCGCAACTCAAGTGCTCGCCGTCGCGCTCGAAAATCGCATGCTCGCGCACCTGCACTTCGACATACAGGTCGCCGGCCGGCCCACCGTTCCGGCCGGCCTCGCCTTCGCCCGCGAGGCGAATGCGGTCGCCGGTATCCACGCCCGCCGGCACTTTCACCGACAGCGTGCGCGAGCGCCGCACACGACCCTGCCCGAGGCAGGTGTCGCAGGGGTTGCGCACCACGGTGCCGCTGCCGCGGCAGCGCGGACAGGTTTGCTGCAGCTGGAAGAAGCCCTGCGACATGCGCACCTGGCCCGAACCGCCACAGGTGTCACAGGTCGCAGGCGAGCTGCCTTTGGCGGCGCCCGTGCCGTGACAGGTCTCGCACTCGGAAAGTTTCGGCACCTCGATTTCCGCGGTCTTGCCGAAGACCGCCTGACTGAGATCGAGGTCGAGCTCGTAGCGCAGATCCGCGCCGCGAAATACCTGGCTGCGGCCGCCACGCCGCGAGCCGAAGATGTCGCCAAAGACATCGCCGAAAATATCGCCGAAGGCATCCGCGGCGCTGCCGCGCCCGCGACCGGCGGACGCAGCCTCGAGACCCGCATGTCCGAATTGATCGTAGGCGGCGCGCTTGTGCGCGTCGCTTAGGACCTCGCTCGCCTCCTTGGCCTCCTTGAATTTCTCTTCGGCGTCGCCGTCGTGCGGATTCCTATCCGGATGAAATTTCATCGCCAGGCGACGATAGGCTTTCTTGATCTCCGCTTCGGTCGCGTTCTTCGGTACGTCGAGTACCTTGTAATAGTCGCGCTTTGCCATGCCCACCTTGCCGGCGTTGGGTTTTAAGAGGCCTTGCGATCCTTGTCCTTAACCTCCTCGAATTCGGCGTCCACGACATCCTCATGACCTGCCGGGCCCTTTGATGCGCCATCGGACGCCGGGCCGCCTTCAGACGCGCCCGCACCGGCGGCGCCTGCGCCGCCTTGCGTGTTCGCATAGGCCCGCTGTGCGACGGCGGCGGAGGCCTGCGCCAGCGCCTCGGTCTTCTTCTCGATGACGGCCTTGTCCTCGGTCTTCAGTGCCGAGCGCAGATCCGAGATCGCGGATTCGATCTTGGCGCGCTCCGCGCCGTCGACCTTCTCGCCCAGATCCTGCAGGGTCTTGCCCACCGAGTGAATGAGGGCGTCGGCCTTGTTCCTCGTGTCAACGAGCTCGCGGAAGCGCTTGTCCTCTTCGGCGTGCGCCTCGGCATCGCGCACCATGCGCTTGATCTCATCCTCATTGAGGCCGCTTGAGGCCTTGATGACGATCTTCTGTTCCTTGCCGGTTGCCTTGTCCTTCGCCGAGACATTCAAGATGCCGTTGGCGTCGATGTCGAAGGCGACTTCCACCTGCGGCATGCCGCGCGGCGCCGGCGGAATGTCCGTGAGATCAAACTTGCCGAGCGACTTGTTGTCGCTCGAGCGATCGCGCTCGCCCTGCAGCACGTGAATGGTCACGGCCGTCTGATTGTCATCCGCGGTTGAGAAGGTCTGCGAGGCCTTGGTCGGGATCGTCGTGTTCTTCTCAATGAGTTTCGTCATGACGCCGCCCAGGGTCTCGATGCCGAGCGACAGCGGGGTGACGTCGAGGAGCAGCACGTCCTTCACTTCACCGGCGAGCACGCCGCCTTGAATGGCAGCGCCCACCGCGACCGCCTCATCAGGATTGACGTCGCGCCGCGGCTCCTTGCCGAAGAAGTCCTTGACGTACTTCTGCACCAGCGGCATGCGCGTCTGTCCGCCCACCAGGATGACTTCCGCAATCTGCTCGGCGGTAACGCCGGCATCCTTCATCGCCGTGCGGCACGGACCGATGGTCTTCTGCACCAGATCCTCCACGAGCGACTCGAGCTTCGCCCGCGTCAATTTGATGTTCAGGTGCTTGGGGCCCGCGGCATCGGCGGTGATGTACGGCAGGTTGACGTCGGTCTGCTGGCTCGAGGAGAGCTCGATCTTCGCCTTCTCGCCGGCCTCTTTCAGGCGCTGCATGGCGAGCGGATCCTTGCGCACGTCGACGCCCGATTCCTTGAGGAACGTATCGGCGAGGAAATTGATGATGCGCAGGTCGAAGTCCTCGCCTCCGAGGAAGGTGTCGCCGTTGGTGGAGAGCACTTCAAACTGACGCTCGCCGTCGACGGCCGCGATTTCGATGAGCGACACATCGAAGGTGCCGCCGCCCAAGTCATACACCGCGATCTTGCGATCGCCGCCCTGCTTGTCGAGCCCATAGGCAAGCGCCGCAGCAGTGGGCTCATTGATGATGCGCTTCACTTCAAGCCCGGCGATGCGGCCGGCGTCCTTGGTCGCCTGGCGCTGCGAGTCATTGAAATAGGCGGGTACGGTGATCACCGCCTCGGTGACCGTCTCGCCCAGATAGTCCTCGGCCGTCTTCTTCATCTTCATGAGGACGCGCGCCGACACTTCCGGCGGCGCCATCTTCTTGCCCTGAGCCTCAACCCAGGCATCGCCGTTGTCGGCGCGGATGACCTTGTACGGCACCATCTTGATGTCGCGCTGCACTACCTCGTCGTCGAAACGACGCCCGATCAGGCGCTTGACGGCGAACAGGGTGTTCTGCGGATTCGTCACCGCCTGACGTTTAGCCGACTGACCGACCAGCACTTCATCGTCCTTCGTAAAGGCAACGATGGAGGGGGTGGTGCGATCGCCTTCGCTGTTTTCGATCACGCGAGGCTTGCCGCCTTCCATGATGGCGACACACGAGTTCGTCGTGCCGAGGTCAATGCCGATTGTCTTTGCCATGAGATGACTCCAAAAGTTCTAGCCGCAGTCTGTGCACTTTTTGGGGTGCGCTGCGCCGCAATTCAAGTTATTTCCGTCACGATGCGCATGCTTCAGGGGGTCTTGGCGATGATGACCCGGGCGGGGCGCAGGAGCCGGCCGTTCAGCTCGTAGCCGTTCTGCACCACCTTCAGGATCGAATTGGGCTCCGCGCTCGTCGAAGGCTGCGCCATCATGGCTTCGTGGCGGGAGGGGTCAAAGGGCTCACCCAGAGGGTCGAGGGTCTTCACATCCTGCGCCTTGAGAGCCTTGTCGAGGAGCTGCAGGGTGGCCCGCTGCCCGGCGAGAAGACTTGCGCTGTCGGCGCGACCCGCATTCTCCACGGCAAGCTCCAGACTGTCCTTCACCGGCAAGAGCTCGAGCACGAATTTCTCGAGGCCATAGCGGTTGGCCGCCTCGATGTCGCGCTGCGCGCGCTTGCGCACATTGTCGAGCTCGGCAACGGCGCGCAGATACTGGTCCCAGTGATTCTTGGCGCGCTCTTCGGACTGCACAAGCTCCTGTTGGAGACGCTCGAGCTCCACCAGCTGCGTGGCGGTTTCCGGCAGGACGGCCGTCGGCTCGGCATCAGAGGAGCGCATCAATAACTCCTGAAATTACAGACAATTACGGGATATATCTCAAAACAAAACGAACTCTGACGAGACCTAACCCGCATTAGATACCCGACGTGGGGCTTCAGCGGCGCATATTCAAGGCCGAACCCAGAAGCTTCGCAGTCATCTCAACAATCGGAATGACGCGCTCGTAGGCCATGCGCGTGGGCCCTATGACCCCCAGCACGCCGACCACGGAGTCGCCGCTGGCATAGGGTGCGGTCACCACGCTGCAGTCATCCAGAATCTGGTAACCCGACTCATGGCCGATGAAGATCTGCACGCCCTCGGCGCCCAGGCTGTGGTCGAGCAGATGCAGCACGTCGCGCTGCTCATTGAAGGCCTCGAAGAGGCGCCGCAGCTTCTCGACGCTCGAGAGCTCGGCAACGCCCATGAGATTCGTCTCCCCCGCGATGACGTATTCCAGGCGCTCCTTCTCCCCTTCGGCGAAGAAGCGCTGCGCGACCGCGAGCGCATCGAGCATGATCTGGTTCATGTCCTGATGAGTCTCGCGCAGCTGTTGCAGCAGCTCGCCACGCAGCTGCGCAAGAGTACGCCCGCGCAGCTGCGCGTTGAGATAGTTGGAGGCGCGCTTGAGCTCCTCGGCGCCGTAGCGGCGTTCGAGCTGGATGATGCGGTTCTGCACTTCGCGATCATCGAACACCAGGATGACGAGCACGCGGTTCTCGGAGAGCGCGACGAACTCGATTTGGGTCGTCGCCGCAACGGGTGTGCGCGGCACGGTCACGACACCCGCCAAATGCGTGACGCTCGAGAGCAGCTGCGAGGCCGCCGCGACCAGCGCCTTCTTGTTGTCGTGCGTGCCATCGAGCTGCCGGCGAATCTCGGTCACCGCCGCGCCGTCGAGCGGCTTTACCTGCAGCAGCGTATCCACGAAAAACCGGTAGCCCTTGTCGGTCGGGATCCTGCCTGCCGAGGTGTGCGGGGAAGTGACGAAGCCCCATTCCTCAAGGTCCGCCATCACGTTCCTGATGGTCGCTGAACTTAACTGCAGCCCCGAGTCGCGCGACAGGACCCGCGAGCCGACCGGCTGGCCGTCGCGGATGTAGTTCTCAATGAGCGCCCGCAAGAGCTGTTGGGCACGCTCATTCAGCGCATCTTCCGGAACATCGTTGACCATGTGCGCTAGAAGCTAACGAGGCGCGTGGCGAGCGTCAAGCAAGGCCTCGCAGCGATGCCGAATGGGCGATTGGCCGCCCTTCCCGGGCGTGTTACAAAGACGCGCCCGCGCGGCGTGCGCGGTCCATGCAGGATCCTATGATGGCCTTTCCCGTTCGCGCCTGTGCGCTCGTCGGCCGCTTTGCGGACCCGCAGGTCGCCGAGCCGTTGCGAGTGCTCGTGCCGCATCTTCGCGCGCGCCGGATCACCGTGCTGGTCGCTGCGGAGACGCCGCTGCCCGCGAGCCTGGCGGGCGTCGAGCGCGTGCCGATTGCTGAACTTGCCAAGCAAGCGGATCTCGTCATCGCCATCGGCGGGGATGGCACGCTGCTCTTTGCCGCGGGCCTGGTTGCGCGCCACGATGTGCCGCTCCTCGGGATCAATCGCGGACGCCTGGGTTTTTTGACCGACGTCATGCCGGAGGAGCTCGCGGCGGAGGTCGATGCGGCACTGCAGGGCCGGCTCGTTCCGGATGAGCGTCCGCTCCTGGCGGCGCGGCTGGTAAACGCAAATGGCGTCATCGTCGAGGCGCTTGCGCTCAATGATGTCGTCCTGCAGAGGCTTGCGACCGGACGCATGGTAGATGTCGAGTCGCACGTCGATGGGCGCTACGTCAATACGCATGCTGGGGACGGCTTGGTGGTCGCGAGCGCCACGGGCTCAACCGCCTATGCGCTCTCCTGCGGCGGTCCGATAGTCGAGCCGCATCTGCCCGTCTTCGTCATTGCGACGATCTGTCCGCACACGCTTTCCAACCGGCCCATCGTCGTGTCCGACCGTTCCAGCATCGAGATCCGGCTCCTCGACCGGCGCGACCGGCATGCGCAGCTGGTGTGCGATGGTGCGGTGCTTGCCGAAATCACGCCCGGCGACCGCTTGACCGTCAAACAAGCGCGCGAGCGCGTCACCCTCCTGCATCCCGTCGACCACGATTACTATCGGCTGCTGCGCTCCAAGCTGCATTGGGGCCACGGCAGTCACGATCACTCGCGTTAGAATCCTATGCTCACCTCGCTGCAGATCCGCGACTTCGCCATCATCGACGCCGTTGAGATCGAATGGCGCCCGGGGCTCACCGTGCTCACCGGGGAGACGGGCGCCGGCAAATCGATCGTCGTCGATGCCCTGACGCTCCTTGCCGGCGGACGCGCCGGCGCCGAAGTCGTGCGCCACGGCGCCGAGCGCGCCGAGGTGTCAGCCACCTTCGACATCGTGCAAGGTCCGCGCGAGCTCAAGCGCTGGCTCGATGAGCAATCAATCAGCTGCGAGGGTGAGCTCGCCATCCGCCGCGTCGTCGGTAGCGATGGCCGCTCGCGCGCCTATGTGAATGGGCAGGCCGCGCCAATCCAGCTGTTGCGCGAGGTGGGCAACATCCTCATCGACATTCATGGCCAGCACGAATTTCAGTCGCTCGTGCGCGCCAGTTCGCAGCGCGAGCTCCTCGATGGATTCGGGCGCCTCGAATCGCTCGCCGCACAGGTCGGCATCGCGCACCGCGTGTGGCTTGAGATCCTGAATCGCACTCTCGCCTTGGAAGGCCGGGCGCACGAGCTTGAGTCGCGCCTCGAGCTCTTGCAGCACCATGCGCGCGAGCTGCAGGCGTTGCAGCTTGGGCCGACCGAGTTCGAAGACCTGACTCTGGAGAGTGCACGCCTTGCGAACCACGGACGCCTCGCTACGGGTGCGCAGGCGGCACTGCAGCAGCTCTTCGAAGAGGACGAGGGCAGCGCCCATGCGGGTGTGAGCCGCGCACTGCAGACGTTGAAGAGCCTGGCGTCACTTGACGCCGGACTCTCATCCGCCGCGAAGCTTGTGGAGGAGGCCGGGATCCAGATCCGCGAGGCGGTGCGCGAGCTGCAGCATTATCTGGATGGTCTCGATGTTGACAGCGGCCGCCAGGATTACGTGGAGGGGCGGCTGGCGGCGATCGAGGAGCTTGCACGCAAGCACCGGGTGACGCCGCGCGAGCTGCACGAGCGCGCCCGCACGCTCGGCGAGGAACTCGATGCGCTCGAACACGCCGACACGGATCTTGCAGGCCTGAAAAAGGATCAAGCCGCGGCGCTTGCCAGCTACCGCACGCTCGCGCAGCAGCTCTCCGCGCGCCGCTCGACCGCCGCACGGCAGCTCGCCAAGGACATTACGCTGCGCATGCAGACGCTCGGGATGACCGGCGGACGCTTCCAGGTTGAGGTCACGCCGCTGACGGAAGCCGAGCCCGCCGTGCACGGCATCGACCAGATAGAATTTCGCGTCACCGCCAATCCCGGGCAGCCGTTACGGCCGCTCGCGAAGGTTGCCTCGGGCGGGGAGCTGTCGCGCCTGTCGCTCGCCGTGCAGGTGTCGTGCGCCGCACGCGACACGCGCTGCATGATCTTCGATGAGGTCGACGCAGGCATCGGCGGCGCGGTCGCCGAGATCGTCGGCCGGGAACTGCGCGCGCTCGGCGAACGCGGTCAGGTCATCTGCGTAACTCATCTGCCGCAGGTGGCCTCGCAGGGGCATCAGCATCTGCGCGTGACCAAGGCGAACGACGGGCGCACCACGCGCACCCAGCTGCGGGAGCTCTCTGCCGCCGAGCGCGTCGATGAACTCGCGCGCATGCTGGGGGGCATAGAAGTGACCGCCAAGGCGCGTGCGCATGCGGGGGAGATGCTGCGCGCCGCGGCACCCGCTGCCGCGCCGGCGCCCGCCACGTCAGCCAAGCGGCGCAGCCAGCCCTAGGCGACTTTCTTGCGATACGGACAGGGATCCTTGCGGCATTTGCCGTAGAGGATGAGCGAGTGCTCGCGAATCTCAAAACCCAGACGCCGCGCAACCGCCGTCTGCCGCGCCTCGATTCCCTCTTCGGTGAACTCCTCCACGCGGCCGCAGTCGAGGCACACGATGTGGTCGTGGTGCGTGCCTTCGTTTAATTCGAAGACCGCCATGCCATTCTCGAAATGATGCCGCGTCACGAGGCTTGCGGCCTCGAATTGAGTCAGCACCCGATACACGGTCGCAAGGCCGATGTCTTCGTTCGATTCGAGGAGACTCCTGTAGATGTCCTCCGCCGACAGGTGGCGGGTGCTACTGCGCTCCAGGATCTCCAGAATCTTCAGCCGCGGCAGCGTGACCTTGAGACCCGCTTTGCGAAGATCCTTGCCTTCCATTCCAACTCTCCGCCGCCACCTCGTAAAACCGAGTGGTCCGGCCTGCCGTGTATGATAGAGGCCGCATTATCCCCCATCGGACTCTCATGCGCCTACGAGAAGCCTGTCGAATGATCGCGCTGCCGGCGAGTGTGCTGAGCGCGCTCCTCGTCGCATGCCTCATGCAGGGCGGCTGCGTCTACCGCATGCCGATTCAGCAGGGTAATTTCCTCGAGCCGCGGCTGGTGGACAAGCTCGAGATCGGCATGACGCGCGCCCAGGTGCGCTACCTTCTCGGCACGCCGATGGTGCCGGCCACCTTTGACGCCGACCGCTGGGACTACGTCTACTATCTGCGCAAGGGCCACGTGCATGCGCCCGTGCATCGCCGGCTGACGGTATTCTTCGCATCGGACAAGGTGGCGCGCGTCGAGAAGGAAGGTGAGAACGCCGCGCCGGTCACCGAGCCACTGACCCCGGTCCCGTCCTCCCCCAAGAGCTCGGGCGCCTAGCCACGCCGCGCCGCCAGGCGCGCCTGGCGCACACGCTCGCGCCGTTCCTCGCGCGGGTCGCGCGGCAATGCGCGGTAGAGCTCGATCCGGTCACCATCACGAGGGGTGTCGCTGCGGGTGCGCAGCTCACCGTAAATCCCTACCGGCGCGTCATCCCAGGGCACATTCGCCCCAGGTGCCTGCGCGCGCGCCGCGCTGATCGCATCCTGAATGCTCGCGCCGGCGGCAAGCTCGACACTCCACAAATACTGCCGCTCGGTGGTCGCATAGGCGACGCTGCAGCGCTTGAGGGGCGACGCACTCATGGGTCTGCACTGCGCGCGCGCGTGATGAAGGCATCCATGAGCGCACCCACCGTCTGCGCGAAGAGCGGCTCGAAGATGACGGCCGATACGGGATTTGAAAATGCGAAGCGCATGGTGAGATCCACGCGGCAGCCGGAATCTGCGATGGGCGTCAAGAGCCACTCGCCCTCAAGCACGCTAAAGGGCCCGCGTAGCAGATGCATAGTCACGCGCCGATCGGGTTCGAGCTCGTTGCGGGTGGTGAATTCCGCGCGCAGCGCGCCGCTGCGCACACCCAGCGTGGCGACAATCTCCTGTTCGGAACGCGATTCGATGCGTGCATGCGTGCAGCCGGGGACAAACTCCGGGTAGCGCGCGACATCACTGATGAGCGCGAAGAGCCGCGCAGACGGCTGCGCGACGAGCGCCGAACGCTTGACCTCCCGCATCCTCGGGATCCTAAAGCAAATTCCCCCTGAATTCGCAGCCGCTGCACAGCGCAGCGGCATCCGACCGCCCCATTGCCTGCAGCAGTACAATCGAGCACCGTATTGACGCCCTGCCCTCATGACACAGTCCCCTGCCACGCCCCGCCTGATTGCCGAGAACCGCAAGGCGCGCTTCAACTACTTCATCGAGGAGCGCTATGAAGCAGGACTTGCGCTTGAGGGCTGGGAGGTCAAAGCAATGCGCGCCGGACGTGCGCAGCTCGCCGAGGCGTACGTTTATCTGCGCGCGGGTGAAGCCTTCCTCATCGGCGCGCATCTCTCGCCGCTGCGTTCCACATCGACCCACGTGACTGCCGATCCGGTGCGCACGCGCAAACTCCTGTTGAGGAGAAGCGAGCTGCAGTCGCTCATCGGCTCGGTTGAGCGGCGCGGCTATACGCTCGTGCCGCTTGAGCTTTATTGGAAAGATGGCCGCGCCAAGCTTTCGGTCGGACTTGCCAAGGGCAAGAAGCAGCACGACAAACGCGCGGTCGAAAAGGATCGCGACTGGGAACGTAACAAGGCCCGAATTCTGCGCGGCCGCTGACCGCGCGCCGCTGAGCCCCGTGCGACGAGCCCGATACTGCGCGTAGGACGCTCGTGGCGGGCCTAGGGTCGAAACTTGGCGCGAGTTGCGCTGTCTGAGCTATGCTGAGCGTGACGTATTGGGGGCGACCGGATTCGACGTGGGTCGCGAAACTTCAGTGGCGTTTCCGAGGTGCAGTAGTCCTCGTAAAACACTTCTGCAAACTTATAGTTGCCAACGACAGTAACTACGCCTTAGCTGCCTAAACGCAGCTAACCTCTGACCGCCTCGGGCCTATACGAACGAATCAGGGGTCGCGCTTA
>Ga0302325_10007622_pt1 | contig 23969 bp, 21 predicted proteins | sample Palsa_T0_2_FD_201948 | JGI IMG/M metagenome (GOLD analysis project Ga0302325, IMG submission 201948) | Peat permafrost microbial communities from Stordalen Mire near Abisko, Sweden - Palsa_T0_2 | ecosystem: Environmental > Terrestrial > Soil > Palsa > Peat permafrost | place: Sweden: Abisko... | reverse complement strand
ATCCCAAAATCCTTCCGAAGAGAATCAAGGGCGCCAGACTCGCTCATCCGCCCACCTTTGGGAATCCCCCCCGATTCGACGCGGGAGGGATATGCTCTAGTGATCGCCTATCGCAACGGAGCCCCGGTCCGCATACGCGACGTCGGCCGGGCTGTCAGTGCACCAGAGAATGATCTGATCGCGGCCTGGTTCAACCAGAAGCGGGCGATCATGCTCGCGATCCAGCGGCAGCCTGGCGCCAATGTCGTCGACACCGTAAACCGGATCAAGGCGATGATGCCGGTGCTTCAGGCCTCGATCCCGCCTGCGGTCAAGGTCAACATCATCTCCGATCGTACCGAGACGATTCGCGCCTCAATCAGCGACGTGCAGTTCACATTGATGCTGACAGTCGCACTGGTGGTAATGGTAATCTTCCTGTTCCTGCGCAATTTCTGGGCTACCGTTATTCCGGCCGTCACCGTGCCGTTGTCGCTGATCGGTACCTTCGCCGTACTCTACGAGCTCGGCTATAGTCTCGATAACCTCTCGCTGATGGCCTTGTCGATCGCGGTCGGCTTCGTGGTCGACGACGCCGTTGTTGTGATCGAGAACATCGTACGGCACATGGAGGAAGGGGCCTCGCCGTTCGAGGCGTCGCTGAAGGGCGCCGGTGAAATCGGCTTCACGATCGTGTCGATCACGCTTTCGTTGATCGCGGTGTTCATTCCGCTGTTTCTGATGGGCGGCTATGTCGGCCTGTTGTTTCGCGAATTTGCCGTCACCGTGAGCGTTTCGCTGGTGTTGTCGTTGATCATCTCGCTGACGCTCACGCCGATGATGTGTTCGCGCCTGCTGAAGCCCGAAAGCAAGGAGCACGGATGGCTCTACGGGCTTTCCGAACGCGGCTTCGAGGGCCTGCTCAACCTCTATGAGGCCGGCCTCAAGATCGTGCTGCGGCACCGCTTCACCACCCTGATGACAATGATCGGCACCATCGCGCTGACCGGATATCTTTACGTACTGATCCCCAAGGGCTTCTTTCCCGAACAGGACACCGGATTGATCATCGGCCTCTCCGAGGCAGCGCAGGACATTTCCTTTCAAGCCATGGCCGAGCGCCAGCAAGCCCTGCTCAACGCCCTGATGCGGGACCCAGCCGTCGTCTCGATCGGCGCGGCGGTGGGGGCCGGCGGCGGCAACACCACGGTCAATGACGGCCGTGTTTACATCGCGCTGAAGCCCAAGAGCGAGCGCGGCAGCATGGATGAAGTGCTCGCACGGATGCGGACCAGCCTCGCCAAGATCCAGGGGATCACGCTCTATATGCAAGCCGCGCAGGACATCACCATTGGTGGGCGCGTGTCCAAGACGATGTATCAGTACACATTGAACGATGCCGATCCCGGCGAGCTCAATCATTGGGCAGGGCTGTTCCTCGACAGGATAAAAGCCGTTCCCGGCATCACCGACGTCGCGACCGATCAGCTCAATGCCGGACCGATGCTCGACATTACCATCAAACGCGAGGTCGCCTCGACCTACGGCATCTTGCCCTACACCATCGACAACACCCTCGATGACGCGTTTGGCCAGCGTATCGTCTCGACCATGTATACGACCCTGAACCAGTACCATGTCGTCCTCGAAGTTGACCCCAAGTTCCAGTACGGGCCGGAAGCGCTGAACGGCATCTACGTCAAATCGTCAAGCGGTCAGCAGGTGCCGTTATCGACGCTCGTCGATACCGTTGTGAAGGTGGCGCCGCTCGTGGTCAACCATCAGGGCCAGTTCCCGTCTGTGACGATCTCGTTCAACCTTCTGCCGGGCACCGCGATCGGCCAAGCGGTAAGTTCCATTCAGCAGATCGAGAAGGATTTCGGCAAGCCGCTCTCGCTCCAGACCAGCTTTCAGGGCAACGCCCAGGCGTTCGGCGCCTCGCTGTCAAGCACGCCGATCCTGATCGTCGCCGCGCTGTTCGTCATCTATCTCATCCTTGGCGTGCTATATGAGAGCCTGATTCACCCGATCACCATCATTTCGACCCTGCCGTCGGCCGGATTAGGCGCGCTGCTGCTGCTGATGGCAGTTCACTACGATCTCAGCGTGATCGCGATCGTCGGCATCATACTGCTCATCGGAATCGTCAAGAAGAACGGAATCATGCTGGTCGATTTTGCCCAGCACGTCGAGCATGAACAGGGCCTGACGGCGGAAGAGTCGATTTATCAGGCCTGCATCATGCGCTTCAGGCCGATCTTGATGACCACGATGGCCGCCCTGCTCGGTGGTGTTCCGATGATGCTCGGCACCGGGGTCGGGTCGGAAATCCGCCAGCCGCTCGGCTACGCCATCGTCGGCGGCCTCGCTCTGTCCCAGCTCCTCACTCTCTATACAACGCCGGTCGTCTATATCTATCTCGACGGGCTGCAGACCTGGCTGTTTGGGCACAAGAAGCAAGTGGCGTCGGGGGACGCGGAACCAGCGCCTGCCGAATGAGTTTTCTTTGACAGGTTCCGGTCTTTGCAAGTTCTGGTCTTCGACTGGCTCTGCTCCCTGCTCTTGCCCCGCACCGACGTGAGCGATCATCATGATTTGGCAAGAAGCATGCTGCGCGTTACGAGGGATTCCGTCTCGATTCGACACAGAGTACTAAACCCCAATTTAGTGGCCCTCCAATCAACCGCTGCCTAATTTTGCAGTTGAACATCCAAATCGAACCCGGGACGCCATGAGCTATTCCGCTGCCATACATATCGTCAGTCCTGCTGACTTCGATCAGGGAACAGCGCAGACGCCGGGCTCAGAGCGTTGCGCCGCCATTGCGCCGGAACTCGGTATTACGTCGGCCATCTGGGGCGGCTTGTTCGAGGTGGAACCGGGATCCCGGACAGGAATTCATCATCACGGAAAGCAGGAGACAATTGCCTACGTCCTGTCGGGCGTCTGCGAAATTCGCTGGGGCGAAACAGGAGAATCGGTCGCGCGTGCCAAGGTCGGCGATTTCATTCATGTCCCCGCGTTCCTGCCGCATATGGAAATCAACCCTTCGGACCAGGAGCCGTTCCGATGGGTTGTCGTGCGCAGCACCGCAACGCCCATTGTTGTCAACCTTCCGGACAACACCTGGCCGTAAGCCGGATGTCTTCGAGCAGCTGGGTGGCATTTGGCCGTAAGCCTGATGCTTCCCTGCAAAGAGCCTTCACAGGTTTCGCGAATATGGAGCATGTCATGGACGAGCACGAATCCGATACTGGGCTCATCACGATTGATGTTACCCGCCGCACGGTGATTGAGACCGGCACCACCGCGCTGCTGTTGACCACGCTGCCGCGCGCAGCGCTTGCGGCTGGCCCGATCGATGACAACGAGCCGCCCGCCCCTCCTGTGGCCATCGAACTTCAGATCAACGGCTATCCTTACTTGCTGACACTGGATCCCCGCACAACGCTGCTGGATGCTTTGCGTGAACATCTCGCGCTGACCGGTTCGAAAAAGGGTTGCGACCACGGTCAATGCGGAGCCTGCACGGTGCTGATCGAAGGACGCCGCATCAACTCCTGCCTGACACTGGCCGTGATGCATGACGGCCAGTCCATCACTACGATCGAAGGGCTCGCACTGGGCGATAATCTGCATCCGCTGCAGGAAGCGTTCATCGAACATGACGGCTTTCAATGCGGTTACTGCACTTCCGGCCAGATCTGCTCCGCGATCGGAATGCTGGCCGAAAGCCGGCTGGGCATGCCGAGCTATGTGACAGATGACCTGACGCAACCGGCCGCCAAACTCACCGATGTTGAAATTCGGGAGAGGATGAGCGGCAACATCTGCCGCTGCGCAGCCTATCCCAACATCGTTGCCGCCATCAAACAAGCCGCGGGAATGCCGACATGAAAAGTTTCACCTATCAACGAGCGGACTCGGCAACTCTCGCGGCCGCCGCAACCTTAAAGCCTGGCGCAAAAATCATCGCCGGCGGAACCAATTTACTTGACCTGATGAAGTTGCAGATAGAGACGCCTTCTAGTCTGATCGATATTAACCGCTTGCCGCTCGACAAGATCGAAGATACCCCCGATGGGGGCTTGCGTATCGGGGCACTGGTTCGGAACAGCGATCTAGCCGCCGACCCGCGCGTGCGGCAGCGTTACGGCGTCCTGAGCCGTGCATTGCTGGCAGGCGCCAGCGCGCAGTTGCGCAACAAGGCCACGACTGGCGGCAATTTGCTGCAACGAACGCGCTGCTATTATTTCTATGACATCACAAAACCCTGCAACAAGCGCAGCCCCGGCTCCGGCTGCGCGGCGCTCGCGGGCTTCAATCGCATTCACGCCATCCTCGGCACCAGCGAGCACTGCATCGCGACGCATCCGTCGGATATGGCGGTGGCAATGCGCGCGCTCGATGCCCGCGTTGAGACGGTCGATCGTGAGGGCGGTACCAAGGTCATTCCAATAGCAGAATTTCATCGTCTCCCGGGCAACGCCCCCGAGATCGAGACGTCGCTCGAGTCTGGCGAGATCATCACCGCTGTGACGCTGCCTCCCCCGCCTCCGGGTGTGCAGGTCTACCGCAAAGTTCGCGATCGTGCCTCCTACGCTTTTGCGCTGGTTTCCGTCGCGGCGATCGTCGATTGCACGCGCGGCCGGATCCGTTCGGTCCGGCTGGCGTTCGGCGGCTTGGCGCATAAACCGTGGCGTTCCGCACGGGCCGAGCAAAGATTGACCGACGCGCCTGCGAACACTGCCACCTTCAACGCAGCCGCCAAAGCCGTACTCGAGGGCGCGCGCGGGTTCGGCGGCAATGATTTCAAGATAGCCCTGACGCGGCGCACCTTGCACAGCGTGCTGGCAGAGACGACCCGAACCTGAAGGGAGAGAACGCATGGAGATGAACTCACCCGTCGGCCCCAATGCCCTCGATTCACAGGGCATTGTCGGCAAGCCCATCAGCCGCGTGGATGGCCGACTGAAGGTCACCGGCGGCGCGCGATACGCCTTTGAGATGCAGCAGGAGAACGTGCTGTACGGCTTTGTGGTCGAAGCCTCGATCGGAAAAGGAACGATCAGGTCGATCGACACGCGTGCCGCGGAGATGGCGCCGGGCGTCGCGCTGGTTCTGACCCACCGCAATGCGCCCGCCCAGGGCGCCGGCAATCACCGTGAGGCGCACCCCGTGCTCACTGGCCCACAAGTGACGCGTTACGGTCAGCCGGTCGCCTTTGTGGTTGCCGAAAGCTTCGAGCAGGCCAGGGCCGCAGCCTACCTGGTCGATGTGAAATATGATCTTTTGAGCGGAAAATACGCGCTCCGTACTAACCTCCATGAGGCGCGCGTTCCGAAGCCAAACGATGCCCCGCCCGCCGACAGTGCGGTGGGCAATTTCGCAGAAGCGTTCGCCAGCGCTCCCGTGCAGATCGACGTGACCTACAGTACCCCATTGCAAAGTCACGCGATGATGGAACCCCATGCCACGCTGGCGACGTGGGAGGGTGACGAGTTGATTCTGCACACTGCGAACCAGATGCTCAACCAGGGTCAGCAGGCCATCGCGACAACTCTGAAAATTCCCGTTGAAAAGGTACGCCTCATCAGTCCGTTCATCGGCGGTGGATTTGGCGGCAAACTCTGGGTCGCCGCCGATGCCATCCTGGCGGCGATCGCCGCGCGACGGCTCAAGCGGCCGGTGAAAACCACGCTGACGCGGCAGCAGATCTTTCACGTCACGACGCACCGCTCCGACACGATCCAGCGCCTCCGCCTCGCCACGGATCGCAACGGCCGTATTCTCGCGATTGGCCACGATGTGTTCTCGGGCAATTTACCTGGCGAGCAAACGTATGAGGGTGCCGCCCTGCAAACCCGCACGCTCTATGCTGGACCCAATCGGTTGACCCGGCATCGTCTCGCGCCGCTGGATATTCCGGTTGCGTCGTCGATGCGCGCACCTGGCGAGTCTGTCGGGCTGATGGCGCTCGAATGTGCAATGGATGAACTTGCCGAAAAACTCGACCTCGACCCGATTGAATTGCGCGTTCGAAACGAGCCGAGCGAGGACCCGGAGAAACATATTCCCTATTCCAGCCGCCACCTGGTCGCCTGCATGCAGGAAGGCGCGCGCCGGTTTGGATGGGACAAGCGTAACGCGAAACCGGGCCAGATTCGTGACGGACGCTGGCTTGTCGGAATGGGCATGGCCGCGGCAACCCGCGGCAATCCGCTTCGGTTCTCCAAGGCCAATGTCCGATTGGACCCCGACGGCAATGCCACGGTGCGAATGGCCATGACCGACATCGGCACCGGCACCTATACTATCCTCGCGCAGATCGCCGCCGAGATGCTCGGTCTACCGACAGAACGCGTCAGGGTCGAACTCGGGGACACCAACTTTCCGCAGTCGGCGGGTTCGGGTGGATCGTGGGGCGCTGGCAGTTCGGGCTCGGCCCTGTTCGAAGCCTGCAATGCGTTGCGTGAAAAGTTGGCGCGGACCGCCGGCATCGATCCGGCGACCGCCCGCTTCGCCGACGGCAACATCGCATCCGGAGAACAGTCCAGAAAGCTGACGGACCTTGTCGGTGCAGGGATGGACGCCGATGGCGAGATCCAGCCGGGACGCAACAATACAGATTTTTCGCAGCAGTCATATGGCGCGCATTTCGCCGAGGTCGGAATAGATGAGGATACCGGCGAGGTACGTCTGCGGCGCATGCTCGGCGTATTCACCGCCGGTCGCATCCTGAACGCCAAGACGGCGCGGTCTCAGGCGATCGGCGGAATGGTGTTCGGCGTGGGCGCCGCGCTGCACGAAGAAATGACGCTCGATCCGCGCTTCGGCTATTTCGTCAATCACGATCTCGCCGAATACCACGTGCCGGTGCACGCCGATATTCCGGCCATCGACGCTATTTTTCTTGACGAACTGGACGACAAATCCAACCCTCTGAAGAGCAAGGGCATCGGCGAACTCGGGATCTGTGGCGCCGCCGCTTCCATCGCCAATGCGGTCTACAATGCGTGCGGCGCCCGGATTCGCGACTACCCGATCACGCTGGACAAACTGCTTTCCAAGCTACCGGTGCCCGCATGATCGGGACAGAAGCAGCAAGCATTCGCCGCCGCCCGATCGCGGTCGCCATGATCGCAGTTGCCGCGACCACGATCCTGGCGACCGGTATCGCGACCTCGCGCAGCAAGGCCGCTGGGCCGGAAGCGGCGCCGCCGCCTCATGCGACCGAATATCTGCCGAGCATCAGCGATCTGATGATCGCGACGATTCAGCCGCGGCACGAGCGACTCTGGCGAGCCGAACAAGATGAAAATTGGAAATTTGCCACCTACGAGCTTGGCAATCTCCACGGCGCATTCAATCGACTCGGGAACGCCCATCCGGTTGAACACGAGATATCCTTTCCGGAGATGATCGCGTCGGTCACCGAGCAGCCGTTAAAGGAGCTCAGCAGCGCCATTCAAGCCAAGGACCACGCCGCATTCGCCAAGGCCTATGCCGACCTGACCGACGCCTGCAATTCCTGCCACCAGGCTCTCAACCACGGCGTGGTCGATATCCACGTACCGAGCCGAACATCTGCGTCGGATTCAAACACCAAGAGCACGCCGAAGAATTGAACGCATCGTGGTGCAAGAGCATCATTTTGGATAGGAGAGGTAACATGTTTTCGAGACGGGATATGCTGGCAGTCTCCGCTGCAGGCGCGATAGTGACCGCAAACGCAGCGCACGCCGCCTCCTTCGGCAATCCGGACCAGCCGCCGCAAGGCGCTATCAACGCCAAGGCTCCGGGAAATCTCAGGGATCCCGGCCCGCAAAGCGAGGCTCTCGGCAAGCAATTTCCCTCGGCGCAATTTCCGCCGGCGACCGATATCGGCGGCATGCCGATGGACTGGGCCTCATTCAACAATGCGCCAAAGCGCGTCCAGAACGGCGGTTGGGCCCGCCAGGTCACAGTGGAAGATTTCGCGATTTCGAAGGAGATATCAGGCGTCAATATGCGGCTGACCACAGGCGGAATCCGGGAACTGCACTGGCATCAGGCTGCCGAGTGGGCGATCATGACCTACGGCAGTTGCCGCGTGACCGTTCTCGACGCCGCGGGCCAGCCATATGTTGCCGACGTCAATGAGGGCGATCTCTGGTATTTTCCTGCCGGCGCTCCACATTCTCTGCAGGGGATCGGCTCCGACGGTTGTGAATTCGTAATTTGCTTTGACGACGGTCACGCCAACGAATTCAACACATTGCTGGTATCGGATTGGTTTGCTCATACGCCGCCCGAAATACTGGCCAAGAATTTCGGCGTTCCGGCGGAGACATTCGCGAAAATTCCATTGCAGAACCTCTGGATCTTCCAGGGCACCGTGCCCGGCGACCTGCTCGCGGATCGCGCCGCCGTCAGCAAGAACGTGGCGGCCGCACCCTATCCGTTCGTCTTTCCTCTTGGATCCTCGAGACCAAACAAGGAATCCCGCACTGGCAATATTCGCGTTGCCGACAGCACAAACTTCAACGTGGCCAGGACAGTCGCTGCCGCGCTGGTTACCGTGCGTCCCGGCGGCATTCGGGAGATGCACTGGCATCCAAACGCCGACGAATGGCAGTATTATATCAAGGGCAAGGCGCGCATGACGGTGTTCAATACCGGCCCCAACGCGATGACGATGGATTTCAATGCCGGCGACATTGGTTACGTCAGGAAAAACCTCGGGCATTACGTCGAGAACGTCGGCGACACGGATTTACAGTTTGTCGGCGTCTTCAGGGCTCCTCGCTATGAAGAGATTTCTCTTTCCAACTGGCTCACGCATACGCCGCCGGCACTGGTCGCCCAACATCTGAACATCGACGAAGCAACGATCGCAAAATGGCCGGATAACGCCCCTGGCCTGATGCCCAAGTCCTAACTCGCGAAATCAAGGTCGGCGGCCTCCGGCACCGATAAAATTGCTCAAGGCCCGGTTATTGACCGGCAGTCCTTCAGGATCGCGGACGACGACAATATGAACCTGTTCGACAATATTACGATTGGCATGGCCGCGGAGCACACCGCGACCATCACCCCCGAGATGACGGTCGGCCATTTCGTAGAGCACATGCCGCAGGTCTACGGCACGCCCATGATGATCCTCCACATGGAAATGGCGGCAGGCGCCTCTATCGCCTCACATCTGCCGGAGGGCTTTGTGAGCGTGGGCATGGACGTCAAAGTCCGACACCTTGCCGCAACGCCGATTGGCCGCACCGTCCGCGCTATTTCTCGCGTCATGCAGATAGAAGCCAAGAGCGTTGTGTTCGAGGTCGAAGCCTGGGACGGTGCCCGCAAGATCGGCGATGGCACCCATCGCCGCGTCATCGTCAACCTGGTCGAATTCGAGAAGCGGTTCGGAGTAAGGCAGCTCGTGATGAGTCTGGATTGAATCAATCCGGCGACGGGGCCGGCCTTAAGAAAATGGCGCGTGCTGTCGTACGGAACTTTGTTTCGCGTCTTTTCATCATGGTCTTGCCGGTAACGTGTTGTTCGGGATCTAATCCATCGGAATACTGTAGCGAGGTCGGCAATGACGGGGCCAGCGCCCGCGTTTCTACGGCTGTGAGTCACTCACAGGTTTCGCTGGAACTTGTCAGTGTCCGTATCCGGCCGTTTCCCCGACCTTGCCTCTGAATACGGCGTAGCTAATGACCGTGTAGAGCAGCATCAGGGGAAAGACGACGACGCCGCCCCAGAACATGAACGCAAGACTGGAGTGCGGCGCGGCGGCTTGATTGACGGTAATGATGAAGGGAATCATGTATGGCCAGAAGGAAAGAGCCAGGGTGCCAAATGCCGATAAAAAGATCAGAGCGACCATATAGAACGGCCAATGGTCATTGTGATTCAGAATGCTTAGCGCCAGCACTGTTGCAGCGATCGCGCCAATCGCCGGAAATACGAACAGATACGGCCGATCGATCCAGCGATGCAGAATTGGAAGGTGTTCGGCCAGCGCGTAGGCGAAGACAAGCACGAGGAACGTCAGCACGCCGATCGCGAGAACCGGAATCTGCCGACGCGCCACATCGCGAACCTCAGCTTCGCATTTCTTCAGCAGCCAGCAGGCGCCGAGAAGCGCATAGCCACGACACAAGCCGATGCCGCAAAGGACTGCAAACGGCGTGAGCCAGCCGAAGTCACCACCGGAATATTCGCCATTTGTGAACTGCAGTCCTTCCACCAGTGCACCGACCGTCATCCCATGTATGAAAGTCGCGACCAGGGACCCACCGGTAAAGCTCAAATCCCAGAGCCACCGCAGCCGTTGGGTTTTGTAACGAAATTCGAACGCCACGCCGCGCAAGATCAGGCCCAGCAGCATGACGATGAGGGGAAGATAGAATGCAGACAACAACGTTGAGTAGACGGCCGGGAAGGCGCCCCATAGAATCACCGCGGTGACAACGAGCCAGGTCTCGTTGCCGTCCCAGATTGGCGCGACGGCGCTCAGCATCGCGCCACGTCTAACTTCTTCGTTCGTCAACCCAAACAGCAAGCCTACGCCGAGATCAACACCGTCAAGCAGCACATAGAGCAGAATGCTGATGGCCAAAAGCGAAACCCAGAAAGTGATCATGGTTATTCTCCGACGCCGGCGTGGCTGGCTTCGATCAGATCTGTGTTGGCCAGCGACATCGGGCGATTTGGCACGGCGCCGTCATGGGCGCTCTCGAACAGCTTGCCGCGGGGGCCGGTGTAGATAAGCCGATAAATGTAAAACGTGCCGAACAGGAAGATGAAAGCATAGACCGCACAGAAGATCACAAGCGAGATCGTCGCAGCGCGCGTCGTCAGGAATGGCGTCATGGCATCCGCGGTTCTCAGGACTCCATAGACCACCCAGGGCTGACGGCCAACTTCAGCGGTGAACCAGCCGGTGATGATCGCAACGAAGGGAAGTGGAAAGCTCAGGAAAGTCAGCCAGAGCATGGGACGACTGTAAGCCAGGCGATGCCTGTAACTCAGGTAGGTACCGAGCCAGGCCAGCCCCAGCATCACCAGCCCGCATCCTACCATGATGCGGAAGCTGAAGAACGGGACAACCACCGGCGGCCAGTTTTCCGGGGGGATGCTGTTGAGCCCAATTTCGCCCGCGGTGAGGCTGTCGGAGTCGATCAGGCTGCCGAACGGCGGGGGTAGCGTGATCTCATACAGGTTGCGCCGATTCTCCACATCGGGCCATGCGAACAGGACTTCGGAACCTGGTTTCTCATCGTTCCAGCGCCCCTCGATCGCGGCCATCTTGGCGGGTTGATATGTGTTAACGTATTCACCATTCAGGTGACCGAACAGAAGCTGGGCCGGCATCAGCACGGCGGCAAGACCAAGGCCCATGCGCAGCATGATGCGGGACTCGGCGTGATATACCTTCCGCAGCAGATACCAGGCGCCGGTCGCCGCGACACAGAAAGCCCCGGTCAGATAGGAAGCCAGCAACATGTGCGGAAATCGCGACCACACCACCGAATTGAATATTATCTTGGTCCAATCGTTCGGAACGAAGACACCTTTTTCCACGACATAGCCTGATGGCACCTGCATCCAGCTATTATTGACCATGATCCAGAATGCGGAAAACGTGGTCCCGAGCGCGACCATCGCTGTTGAAAACAAATAGAACCAGGGCGGCACGCGGCTGCGACCAAAGATGAGAACGCCGAAGAAACTGGCCTCGAGCATGAAAGCGGTGAAGGTCTCGTACATCAGGAGCGGCCCCTGAATCGGTCCGGACATTTTTGACAATGTGCTCCAGTTCGTACCGAACTGGAATGCCATCACGATCCCGGATACGACCCCCAATCCGAATGCCACACCGAATATCTTCAGCCAGAATTCGAAAAGCACCTGATAGACCGGACGACCGGTTCTAAGATGAAGCGCTTCGAGGACGGTCAACCACGCGGCAAGCCCAATCGTGAAGGATGGAAAGATGATATGGAAAGTAATGGTGAAGGCGAATTGAAGTCGCGACAGGAGAAGCGCCGTCATATCCATTACAAACACTCCCAGCAAAGCGTGATCTGCTTGAAGCTAGTGACGGGCCAAGGAAGGGCTATTAAATTCGCGGTTACCTTTGACTTTCGAACTGGAGCGATCGCTATTCCAATTCGAAAAGCGGATGAACAGACCATCGACCTCCATTTTTCCAACCGGCAAACTTTTTGATCAAAAGGGATTTTCTCCGAGGCGGCACGTGGTTGCTTCCGTACTGCAACCACGCAACCTCTCTATATACCCAATCGCCGGCAGCGTTGCGTCATGCAGCGACGCTGCGTGACGGCGGAGCCATGAATTCCGGACCGACCGGATCGGTGATAGTGTCGCTCAGAATTCGATCAATCTCCGCCTTGGCGGCGGCATCGAGTGACCAGCCAGCCACCTCATCGACCGGCCGTAACTGATCAGGATGACGCGCGCCCCACAATGCCGTGGTGATGCCCTGATCGAGCATCCAGCGGACTGCCAGGTGAATAACGCGCTTGCCGAAACGCTGCTGGGCGATCCCATCGAGCTTTTGAACGGCGGCCACATATTGAGCGAACCGTGGCCCGACGAACTTTGGGTCAGTGCGTCTCAGATCGTCGCCGCCGAAGACCGTGCCTGCCTTCATTCGTCCGGACAGCAGGCCGCGGCACAGCGCGCCATATCCCAGCGTCGCAATGTCATTTTTTCGACAATAGGGCAGAAGGTCCGCCTCGATTCCACGTTCGAACAGATTGTAAGGCGGCTGCAGCACATGAAGCGGTGAGACTTGGCGAAATCGCTCCATCTGAAGAACCGAAAAGTTGCTCACACCGATGGCACGGATCTTTCCCTGCTCGAACAACGCGTACATCGCTTCCGCGGTTTCCTCGATCGTCACCAACGGGTCGGGCCAATGAACCTGATAAATGTCAATGTAATCGGTTCGAAGCCTGCGCAAGGACTCCTCAACCTCCCACATGATGCGGGCGCGGCTGGCATTACGCGATACTTTTCCGCCGTCCCACTGCAGTCCAACCTTGGTGGCAATGAGCACGTCGGAGCGCAGCCGGCCTTCGGCGATCGCCTTGCCTACGATCTCCTCGGAACGGCCGAATCCGTAGACCGGGGCCGTGTCGATTATGTTGATGCCATGCTCGAATGCGGTCCGGATGGTAGCGACAGACTCAGCTTCGTCGGTTCCGCCCCACATCCACCCGCCGATGGCCCAGGTGCCGATGGCGACCGGTGACGCCTTGAGCGATGTGCCGGTAATTTCCGTAAGTTCCGAGCTCATTTTGAGGGCTTCTGCTCGATGAGCCATGACGCTGTTCCTTTCTTGGTATGTATGCCGGTTGCGTGTCGGCGGCAGACAAGTCCAACCTCACTCGGCAGCGACCGCCGCCACCGGCACGAGCCCCGCTTCCTCTTCGGCGATAAGCCCCAGGGCGGTCCAGTCGAGCCCGCCATATCCACGCGCGATTCCCGTGATCAACCGGTCCCGGACCACGTTGACCGACGGCATGGGAACGCCCGCCTTCTCTGCCTCGGCAAGCGCCAGGAGCACATCCTTAAGCACGAGCGGCAAGACAAATCCCGGCGCATAGGTCTGGCTGGCAATCTTGTCGCCGTAAATCTTGTGCGCGCGGCCGCCAAACATCGTGCTCGTCATAACGTCGATGAACGACTGCGGATTCAGCCCACGCTTCCGGACCACGGCAACGACTTCTCCGAGCATCTCCAGCGCCGTCGCGCTCATCATGTTGCCGAGCAGTTTGACGAGGTTTGCGTCTTGCGGGTCGGTACCGACCACAAAAGTCCTCTGTCCGAGACTGTCGAAGATCGGCTGGCAGCGTGCGACATCGGCTGGGACGCCAGCGGCGACGATGAACAACTGGCGCGCCTTGGCGGCATCCGGATTTCCGAAGACCGGTGCTGCCACGTAGCCTTGTCCCAGCCGCGCATGCTCACCCGCCAGAAGCGAGGCAGCCGCCGTACTGATCGTGCTCATCGAAAGATGAATCGCGCCGGGTATCAGACCCGCGGCCAGACCGTCGAGGTCGTCGTCCCTGCGGCCGAACACGACTTCGCGCACGGCGTCGTCGTCCGGGAGCATGCTGATGACGACCTCACAATCGAGCAGGTCACCGATGTCCGTTGTAGGCCTGAGACCGATTGCCTCAAGTTGGCCGATCTGATCGGGGTGGCGGACATATGCGATCACCGGCCGTCCGGCAGCCGCCAGGTTTGCGGCCATTGCCGCTCCCATGTGACCGAGGCCGATGAAACCTATTTCGCCCATGAGTGGGCGGCCGGATTGCAAGCCGCCCCGACGCTTGATTGGCGGAACTTCGGATACACCCGCGAGGTCAAGGGGAGAGCGGGTTTTGCGCTTTGACATGGAGACTCCTGATCGCCCGCAGCAGCACCCCGTGATGCGCACCTTGCGACGGACACAACTGTGGATGTGGTAGCGAGCGGATCTTGCGCTTGTCCAAACTTGCTCTGCACTACATATTCTTGCTTGGATCTCCTGAAGACGATGCTCGATTGGCACTCATCGAGCGCGCAGCGCCCCGGAAGGTCCTGCATGCCGCTCCAAATAGCCTCAAGTTTGGCCATCTGAAACGCCAATTTAATGGTGCTAAAACTCGATGCCCCTATCCTGTCCTTGAAATTCAGTTCCCGTACAAGCGGTCCGCAAACGCAGGCAACGTTTCTGCTGTTGCGAAAGGCAGTAATGGCTGATGGCAACGTGACCGCACCGGCGCTTCCAAGCACTCGAGAAGAACAATCAAGCGCAGGAGGAGAGCGGATGCGCGTGTCGGCTGAAAGCACGAGAGGCATCGGCGTCAACTCTTCGGATTTTCATTCCTCCCATCGATCGATCGTCCAATTTTCGCCGCCCGATATCGCTCGTCGCCGAATCGCGAATTGGGGCGCAATCCAAGCAGACACGGTAAAGGTTACCCGTCGCGGGACCTTCGAGTACGGTTTTCAAGCTCGGCGGCATTTGCTGATCGCTTACGAACGGGCAGAGCGACATGAGGGCGAGACGCTTATCGAGGGCTTGCCAAGATCGACTTTGCGGGAATTCAATTGCAAGCTGAGCTTCGTGCCTGCCGGGCATCGATACTACGGATGGGAGACCCCGCGGGTGCTGACGCGCGTCACCTATTTCTATATCGATTTGCAGGATCGTCTGTTTGATCCAAGATCAGGCATCAGCTGCCCCACAATTAGCCCTCGACTTTTCTTCTTCGATCAAGCCGTCTGGGACACCGCACTCAAACTCAAGGCCGAAGTTGGAAACTCCGATCCTTCGAGCCGCCAGTATGTCGAGGCCTTAAGCCTCGTGCTGATGCACGAACTCATTCGATTGGAACGAGCGACACCCGAAGCGGCGAGGCCGCTTCGGGGCGGCTTGCCGGCGCGTCAGCAGAAGCGCGTGGTGGAATTTATCGAAGAGCATCTCGCGGAGGACATTTCGTTGGCCACTCTCGCCGAATTCGTCGATCTCAGCCTCTATCACTTCGCGCGCGCTTTCAAGCAGTCTTTCGGGGTGCCTCCGCATCGCTACCATATGGCTCGCCGGATGGATCGCGCCAAGAGCCTGCTCCAGAGATCCGCGCTCCCAGTGACACAGATCGGCATCCAAATTGGCTTTCGCGAAACGAGCTCATTCACGAGGGCATACCGCAAATATGCCGGCGTTTCACCAAGCGAATACCGCCGTCACCAAGAGGTCTAGTCTCGCAAGTTCCACAATGGCCTCGAGCAGGTCGGCTGCCCATCTGGTGAACATCGGTCCAGCATGCCGCCCTATCCAGGCCGAAATCAGGAGAAGTCACATGCCCATGCTCGATTGGAATACTTATCGCCAGCAACTCATGGCGCGGGTCGGCGAAATCGCCAAAATCAGCCCCGATACAATCAAGGGCTATCAGACGCTGAGCGCCGCCGGCCAGAAGACCAACCTGCTCGGTCCGAAGATCCGCGAGCTGATCTCACTCGCCGTCGCGGTCACTGTCCGGTGTGACGGCTGTATCACGGTCCATACCGAAGCCGCGGCGCGTCACGGCGCCTCGCGAGAAGAGATCGCGGAAGCACTCGCCGTCGCGACAGCTGTCAATGCAGGTGCCTCAATCGTCTATTCCACCCGCGTCCTCGACGCCTATCAGCAGGTGACGCAGCGGCAGCCTGCCTGATCTTCACGAATTCGGGTCAAGAAATATCTTGATGGCCGAATTTGCTCTATTCCGTCAACTGATCAGAAAAGGCTTAATGCCAGATACTGCCAGCATTTTCGCCTCACGTGCCGGCTCCGCCGCGATGTCGATTCAGTGCGGTTTTGATACTGTCAATCAAGACGGGTCCAGCGAACGGCTTGGCCAGCAGGCAAATGGCTCCGGCCTTCAACGCTCGCGCGCGGACGCTGTCGTCGGGGAATGCTGTGATGAAAATAAAGGGAACAGTGTAGCCTTGGGTACGCATATGGGTCAGAAGGTCCAAACCGCTGATACCGGGCATCTGTACATCCGCAACGATACACGACAAGTCGTCTAGACGAGCAACCTGCAAGAACTCCTCGGCCGAGGCGAATGTCTGGACCAGGTATCCATGCGAACTTAGAAGATTGTCGGTTGCGGCGCGGACTGATGCATCGTCGTCGACGACTGAAATCAACGAAAGCGTGGACACGATGGACCTTCCTGAAGCGGGAACAAGGCGCTTGCCTTGGCATCGCCTTGGCCCGAAAATGGGCCGTCAATCAGGATTTCGAAATAATACTTTGGTTTGTGCGCTCAATAACTTAGTGCACAATCCGAAACAATCGGCCTTTTGGCGAACCGAAACTAAAGTCTATCTCGCTCTTGAGGCCAGTCAAGTACCTAACAATGGTCCTGACATTCCCCACGCAGCGGTATTCGATTTGAGCAGGTGTCGGAGCGCGATATAATCGATCTCGCTAGTTTCCGCACCACCTTCACCCGACGAAATGGATCGGGTGTAAATTATGCTTGCCTGATGCGATGAATGCCGAGCGTTTCGGCCTTTCGCACCAAATCGGCCAACGACTTCGCACCCATTTTCTTCATGAGGTGCCCACGGTGGATCTTCACGGTAATCTCCGCAAGTCCAAGTTCGGCGGCAATCTGTTTGTTCATGAGCCCGGCGGCAACCAAAGTCAGTATCTCCCGCTCACGGGCGGTCAGAGTCTCAAAAAGGGTCCGCAAGTCCGCGACGATCTTATCGGATTCGCGCCTCTTCCGATCCCGTTCAATCGCCGCCACGACAGCGTCGAGCATATCCTGGTCGCGAAACGGTTTGGTCAGGAAATCGACCGCTCCGCCCTTCATGGCTCTGACGGACATCGGAATATCGCCGTGGCCGGTCATGAAGATGATCGGAATATGGATGTTCGCCTTGGCTAATTCGGTCTGAAAGTCCAGGCCGCTCAATCCAGGCAACCTGATATCAAGGACCAGGCAACTGGCGACCTCCGGAAGCTCGCTCTGCAGCATTTCGGACGCCGAACCGTACAGTTCAACTTGCAGCCCCACCGATTGGAAGAGATTACTTAGCGCCCTGCGCATCGATGCGTCGTCTTCGACAACGAAGACGATCGGCTCCTTTGCGCTCGGAACTCCATGCGAAGATTTGGAGCGTTCGGTCATGACGCTTCCTCGTGGTGCAGGGGCAGAATGAATTGAAATGTAGCGCCTGGCCCCTCATTGCGGCAAGCCGACAGACGCCCCCCGTGGGTTTCCACGATAGAACGGCAGATTGAGAGCCCCATGCCCATACCACCCGACTTGGTGGTGAAGAAGGCCTTGAACAGCCGATCCGAATCATCGTCGGAAATACCGATACCGCGATCTGTCACACTCAAGAGTATTCCGTGCGGCCCGTCTCGTCGCGATCGGATCACGAGTTCGCGTGGTCGATCGCTGACCGGCTCCATGGCTTCAATGCCATTCATCACCAAGTTGATAATCACCTGCTGCAGCTGGATCCGGTCACCAAGGATCATGGGTAGAGCCGGCGCAAACTCCGTTCGCAACGATATCCGGTGGATAGTCAACTCGCGCTGCACCAGCGTAATGACATCCCTGACAACGCTGTTGATGTCGAGCGGCACCCTCTCCAGGTCGGTCTTGTTCGCGAGCGCCCGGACACGCCGGATCACCTCGCTGGCCCGGATGCCGTCTTTGATGACCCATTCTGCCGAGCGGCGCGCGGCGGCGAGATCTGGAGGTTCGCGGTCGAGCCAGCGCAGACCGGCTTCGGCGTTAGCGATCACGGCGGCGAGCGGCTGGTTCACTTCATGCGCGATGGAAGCCGTGAGTTGGCCCAGCGTGGTCACGCGCGTTACATGCGCGAGTTCCGCCTGCGCCTCTCGCAGAGCCTGCTCCGCTTGGTCCGCGCGGATCGTCGCAGTAATATCGGTGCCAGTGCCCCGATAGCCGAGAAAATTGCCGCTTGCGTTAAAAAGCGGCTTGCCGCTTGACCGGACATACACCGGGGATCCACTCTCGTTTATGGTCTGGTACACGAAATCGCGAAACGGCCAATGCGCGTCCTGCATCGCCTGGTGCAGTCGCCATTTTTCAGGTTCCGATTCTACGTCGGTAGCAATACCCCATCGGGTCACGCCCGGAAGGCTTGAGGGCACGAGGCCAGCAGCATTGATGTGCTCCGACACGCGGGTGACCCGATGGTCCGGTCCGGTCTCCCAGAGCCAGTCGGAGGCTGTTTCGGCATAATCGCGAAAGCGCTGCTCGCTCTCGCGAAGCGCCTCCTCGGTCAGCTTACGGTCCTCGATATCGGTAGCCGACCCGTACCATTTGACAATGTTACCTGCCTCATCGCGCAGCGGCTCGGCGCGGAACAAATACCAGCGATATACACCATCGAAACGCCGGAGCCGAGCTTCAAGCTCGCCTGGCATGCATGATTCCCGTATTGCGGCCCACTTCACCAACATGCGCTTCTTGTCGTCGGGATGAAAAGCGCGAGGCCAGCCCAACTCCGCCTGGTCCAGTGAGAGGCCGGTATAGTCAAGGGCTGGTTGATTAAGGAAATCGGGGCTCCCCTCGGGTCCGGCGCGCCATACCAGCGTCGGGATCGTGTCGATGACCAATCGAAGGCGATCCTCGGATTGCTTGATTTCGTCAAAGGCCCTTTGCAACTTCTCCCTTGCTTCGTGTTGCTCGGTGACATCCACATGCGTGCCGACCAATTCGATTACATCTCCCTCGCCGTTGACGACAGGATGTCCCACGGAATGGACGCGCTTTATCGATCCATCCGGAAGAGCTATCCGAAAATCGACTTCGAAATCCGTTTTCTCTCGCACTGCCCGTTGCGCTACCTCGACAAGATGTGGCCTATCCTCAGGGAAGATCCTATCCCGGAATGCGCGCTGTCGTACAACGTCGTTTCCCGCGTCTAACCCAAACAGGTGATAGACTTCGGCGGATCGATACACGAACTCCTGACAGCGTACATCCCAGGCCCAACTGCTTGTATGACTTAAATGCTGGGTTTCGGCCAAATAGGCCTCGCTACGTCGCAGCTTCCGCTCCGATTCCCTTGCGGTCGTGACATCCGAAACCGTTCCGATGAACTCGATGCTACCCGATACATTCCTGGTCGCACGAGCCACGGCATCCACATATTTCACTGAGCCATCCGGCATCAATAATCTATATTGATGGTCGAAATCGCTCCCTTCGCTCGCCGCCTTGTCGATGGTCTCTTGCACGGCAGCGCGATCTTCCGGATGCGTGCGCTGGATAATGCACTCCACGGTCGGCCTGGTCGTCCGGTCAAACTGGAAAATTCGGAAAGTTTCGTCCGACCAGAAGATTTCTCCCGTGGAGACGTTCCATCCAATGCTCCCCGTTTGGCTCAATCTCTGCGCTTCGGTCAAATACATTTCGCTATGCAGCAGGGCGGATTCAGTCCGCTTTTGATCCTCAACCGCGACCTGCAAATCATCGCCGGAGCGCCGGAGAGCTTCCGTCGCTCTTCTCTGCGCCGTAACCACGAATGCAACAACTATAGATGTAATCGTAAGCAGAACCAGGCGCGGCACTTCCGAAATGTCCGCAGCGAGAACATTCGCCTTCCATGTAAATGAATTGCTCGGTGGCACCAGGTTATAATGGAAAGCGACAAGGGCCAGCGTGATCGCCAACGACGCAGGTCCGAACCCGCCAAACCACGCAGCGAAAATAACAGCGCAAAGCATCAACAATGCGATGGGCTCTGGGTGCAGTAAACGTGCGGTAATTTCCGTAGCGATGATCGCAATAGCGACCGAGAACACCGCCATCGCATAGTGGAAGATCCTATGCGCCCTTGGCCACGGTTGATGGTGATCCGATTCAATCATTCTCCTCGCTCGTCCCGATTAAGGTGGTGAGACTGCCGGCGGCCGAAAGAACTCCGCAACGGAATTCCGGAAATTCAATATCTCCTTACGCATCATTCGCCGAGCGTTCCGGGTCTCCGAGGAACATTATTAGAGCACTTTGGAAGAAAATCAGCAATTCGTTCCAGTCCCAATTCGCGTGCGAACGGCGGCGATTCTGGCCGTCAAATGACTTGCGCGGACACTCGCCATTGCGACCCAAATAACATGGAGCGCCAAAGGCAGGCACCACAAACCTCCGTATATCTTTGCCATCCCTTTCTATATCGCACGCTTACCCACGTACGATTGGTCAGCGATCCCGATCCTCATATTCTCACTGCCAATCGCAAGAGCCGATTGCAGGTGACGCAATGTCCACGATTCCGGCCAGAGAGATTGAGCGCAACCACGAGAAGCCCGCCGTTCGGGATCACGTAAGTGTTCCGCCAGCAAATCGCACCTGTGACGGCAACGACATCTGCTGCCTTGCTCCGGGAGGCGGCACATGAAAGCCAAATTACCCGCACGGAGTGCCGGCGAAAGAGCGGAGAGAACCAACCCTTACCCACCCAGGACCAACAGGAGGAAGAAATGCGTAACAATCCTCAATGTCTTTCAAACGGCGCAACCAATCGCTGCGCGATCTGTGAGAGGCAGTTCGGCCTCGTCCGGCACTACTCCTGGCGAACCGCTCTCTGTTCAAAGAAGTGTGCTGACCGCTTCCGGGTCCGTCGAGAGGGCGACCGCAGTTGGTTACGTCGACTTCAGGTCGCCTGAAACCGGTCGCGGCGAGATTCTGGCGGCAATTTTCCGCAATCCAGGATCCCGAAGCAAGGAGATTGCAGAGTGAACCCTCTATGCAAAACTCTCTTGGGCTGCTGCCTTTGCTACGTGCTGGCGATGCCAGCCCATGCACAAGACGCGGAAGATCACGCCGCGCGGCACCATCCACTGCAGGATATGCCGCTGCATGAGAAATTCTATTCGACGTGGCACATGCCCGACCATCCGTCGACTAGTTGTTGCAATGATGCAGACTGCTATCCGACCGAAATCAAGTACTTGGACGGCAACATCTACGCCAAGCGCAGAGAAGATGGAAAATACATTTTCATTCCTCCGGAGAAAGTCGAACGGAACAGGGACAATCCCGACGGCAGAAATCACCTCTGCGCTCCGCCACCAAATTTCTCCCACTCATCCGATACCGTGTTCTGCTTCGCGCTAGGAGGTGCCACATGAAATTCGTATTGGTCAATGACAAGACGCCCCGCAAGCAATCTTTCTGCGTGCTGTGCGGTGATCCAATCGGGTCAGGTTATCTGCGAGAGATCGGGACACAGCTCTGCTACTGCGATCATGATTGCTACACCAATCACTGCACGAGTGCGGTCCTGGCTCTCGCAAATTTTGCCAGAACATCGCTGGCAGTCCTCGCGCCATCCAGAGTTAAGGAGCAATCCGAAGCCGAGTGCTAAGGCCTAATAAGCCGGCGGTTTGGCCCGAATCGTCGGATCACCAGTATTGTGGCCATGCCGAGAAAAATCTATCTGGTCGCCAGGAAAACACCAACAGGACGGCTTCGATGTATCCACGCCTACGCGCGTGAAGGGATTACCGGGGACTTCTGCTGAACGAAAACCACATGGCCCAACGACTGGGTGCGGTCGGAAGAAAGGACATCGCGATGATACGATATAACAACAACCGCAAAACGCTCGATCAGAAGGAACCGACATTCGTCGGTACTGACTCAGGGGCTGCAGCGTCGAGATCAATGCATTTGCGGACTCCGTCAAGCCGACCTGGACAGCATCGGAGTTTCATTCGGCGCACGCGAATACTGACAACATTGCAAACTGGAACGGCGGAGGTCCTGGCCGATATCGACGGCTTACCTGTTATGTTTCGTATCCATGTCAAAGATGCACCCGCGGAGATACATCGCGATCTTGGTTCGAACGATTCCGACCTTCATTTGCTGCTGTCGAGCACACTCAAGAAGATGGTCGATCGGATGCGCGGATCATCGCTGCGAAGTGACGTCGTCCCCGCAAAACAGCCGCTCGCGGCCGTTGAATTGATATCCAATGGAGAACCTTCGGCCGGACCGCCAGCCCCGTCGACTGAAACGGTTCTGCGCGTGGGGTCGCTGGAGCTTGATCTGCTCGATCGAACTGCACGGCGGGGCGACCGGCAGATCGATCTGCGGCCGCGCGAGTACCAGTTGCTCAAATACATGATGCAACGGAGTGACACCTTGCTGACGCGGGAAATGCTCTTCAAAGACGTTTGGCACTATAGATTCGTCCCCGAGACGAACCTTGTCGATGTTCATATGGGCCGACTGCGTCGCAAGGTCGATGGGGCAAATGAAGCCGCCATGATTCGCAATATTCGCGGCGCCGGATTCGTCCTGAGCGCGACTCCTATCTCCCAGGAATCACCGACAAAACCTGCTGAACTATCAATCAATCCGGCCGCCGGAGACGCGTCTCCTCAATCGACGCACGGGACGTTGCAATGACGGTCGACCACACCAGCCGCAACACATCCGACCGGATGGACCTGCCATTCGTCGGCTTGGCTACATTCCCGCCGGCGAGCGCGTTTATGTCTCGATCGACATCGACAGTTTCGATCCGTCGGTCGCGCCGGGAACCGCTACGATCAGCTGCGGCGGCTTCACCTACTGTGAAGGCGAGGACATTCTGCGTGAGGTCGCCAGGCGATTCGATGTCGTCGGCGTCGATTTCGTCGAGGTTTCTTCGCCCTGCGATCCTTCCGGGATCACCTCGCTGCTCGCCGCACGGACCAGCATCGACTTCATCGGGTCCATTTTCCACGAGCGGGCCAGGCGGCGCGCCTGACACCGATCACGGACTGTCACGTCCGGCCACCGCGATAGTCCATTCAATCACATGACAACTGGAGCAATGCAATGAACGACCAATCCAAACGACCGCCCCTGGCCCATGCGTCTGGTACGCCGGTCACGGACAATTTTAACATTCAGACTGCCGGGCCGCGCGGTCCCGCACTGTTGCAGGATGTCTGGCTGATTGAAAAATTGGCCCATTTCGCCCGTGAAGTGATCCCGGAGCGCCGCATGCACGCCAAGGGCTCCGGCGCCCACGGCACCTTCACCGTCACGCACGACATTACTCGCTACACCAAGGCCAAGATCTTTTCGCAGATCGGAAAGCAGACCCCGATGTTCGCCCGCTTCTCCACCGTCGCAGGTGAGCGCGGCGCCGCCGACGCCGAGCGCGACATTCGCGGGTACGCGCTGAAGTTCTATACTGAGGAGGGCAACTGGGACGTCGTCGGCAACAACACGCCGGTGTTTTTCTTCCGCGACCCGCTGCGGTTCCCCGATCTCAACCACGCCATCAAGCGTGATCCGCGAACCGGCATGCGCAGCGCCGACAACAACTGGGACTTCTGGACGCTGCTACCCGAAGCTCTGCATCAGGTCACGATCGTCATGAGCGAGCGTGGCATTCCCAGGAGTTTCCGCCATATGCACGGTTTCGGCAGCCACACCTACAGCTTCCTC
>Ga0302325_10007621_pt1 | contig 23970 bp, 14 predicted proteins | sample Palsa_T0_2_FD_201948 | JGI IMG/M metagenome (GOLD analysis project Ga0302325, IMG submission 201948) | Peat permafrost microbial communities from Stordalen Mire near Abisko, Sweden - Palsa_T0_2 | ecosystem: Environmental > Terrestrial > Soil > Palsa > Peat permafrost | place: Sweden: Abisko... | reverse complement strand
CGGGGCGGGACTCACGGCTTCTCCGAGCCCAATCACAACGAGTGGGACGTTAAGCATCACGCCGAACGCTTGCGCGGCGGGCCAGGCGCTGACTGCGTTGCCGTTCACGTGCACGCCCTTCGCCACGCTGGGGTCCGATACGTTCAAAGGAAGCCTGGCGGTTGATAAGACTGCGGCCGGCGCGGGAGGAAATATTACGGCGGCCGGCACGGTGTCGGGTAATGTGGTCGACGCCACGACCAGCCTCAACATCGGTGGGTATCCAGTAGTTCAGACCACTACAGCCTCGAGCTCAAACTTCAGCGCCGGTATTGGCGCCGGATTTAATGGGGGGAGCCTTAATACCGCGGTAGGGCATGATGTGCTGTTTGGAAACACCGGGTCGTATAACACGGCCGTGGGGGGCTCCGCTATGTTCCCTCCCCCCTGCTCAGGCAACGGCTCGCTGTGCAACAATGGGAACTACAACACGGCTGTCGGGTATTCCGCGCTTGAGAATAACGCCACTGGCAGCGCAAACACAGCCATTGGGTATCAGGCCGGGCCGGACTCGGCATCCACCAACCTGAGCAACTCCACCGCTATCGGCGCGAGCGCCACGGTCAGCCAAAACAACACCCTGGTCTTGGGGCAGACCGCCGCTGGGTCGCCCGGAGCGAGCTGGGTTGACGTGGGCGTTGGGACGGCGGTGCCTGGGTCCACTATGGAGCTTTATGCGAACGTATCCGGCGGCCTCGGGCCTACCTTAACACTCACCAACGCCGGCGGCGGCACCGGCCCGGGAGCCTCGCTCGACTTCAACACCTTCCCTCCGGACTACGGCAGCGGCTATAACCCGACCGCCCGGATCGAGGCCATCGACAACGGGAACTTCGGCAGCAACCTCGTCTTCTACTCGAACCAATACACAGGCCCCTCCTACGGACTGCAGGCGAACATGAACATTTTGGGCGTCGGCGGCGTTCTTATAGGAGGCGGCGCCTCCTTAGGAGCATTCGACTACTCCCTAGGAGCACTAACCGCCACCGCCAACAACAACCTTGAATTTGGCCAATACGGCGTAGCCGCATACGGCGGCTTCAACTCCGGTTATGGGGGAGGAGGAGGAGTCATGGCCCAAGGCGGCTACCAGGGCGACGGAATCGACGCGTACCCGGGGACCAACGGCGGCTGCGGGCAGGATTGCCCGCCCTTCTACGCGGGGAACTTCCAGGGCAACGTAGAAATCACCGGCACGCTTAACGGGATGAGCCCGCAGGTCAAAATGGACGACCCGCTCGATCCCGCCAACAAGTATCTCTTCCACGCCTCGGTTGGTTCTTCGGAGATGAAAAATATCTACGACGGTACCGTCACCACGGATAGCCAGGGGCTGGCGACTGTCCAACTGCCGGAGTGGTTTGAGGCGCTCAACACCGACTTCCGCTATCAGCTCACGGTGATCGGGCAGTTCGCCCAGGCGATTGTGAGCGGCAAAGTCGCCAACCATCAATTCAGCATTCGGACGGACAAGCCGAATGTGGAGGTCTCCTGGCAAATCACGGGAGTCCGCCAGGACGCCTATGCGAAGGCCAACCCGCTGGTGGTCGAACAAGAGAAGGACGCGCGCGAGCGCGGTTATTACATTCATCCCGAGCTCTATGGCGCACCCGAGGAGCAGGGCGTCGAGTGGGCGCGCCATCCGGAGACGATGAAGAACATACGGGAGACCAGGGCCCGGCAGTTGGCGGAATCGCAGAAGCGGGGCGGCGCCACTCGCGCCGCGACGCAGCCGCTGGCCAAGCCGCCTGGCCTGAAGAACGCGCCAGCGCCAGTGCTGAGGCCCGCTCCGGCGCAGAAGCCCGCGCCAGCGTCGAAGCCGGCTCCAGCGCCGAAGCCGGCAGAGCCGCGGACATAGCCGGCGGCGGCGGGCCGCCGTAGGATGATCGTTTTACCGGTTACACCCGCCGGCGTGCGCAGCGTGCCCGAGAAGGTGCAAGAGCAGGCGCTGATGACGATGCAGGGTATCATTACGGCACAACCACGATAGGTGCCTGCCAAAACGCCGCCTTCTGTCCGGTTGGGTCGAGCACCGTCACCTGGCAGTCGTACTTCCCTGGCGGAAGATTGGCGAGCGCGATGCTGAATTGGATAGGCATCGTGTTTAGCCGGTTCCCCGCTCCGCTCGCTACCTCGATCGGCTGGGTCTCGAAAGCTTTTTTCTGCCCGGCATAAAGACTCACAAACGCCACCAGCGCCTGCACGTCGGCCGCGCCCTGCGCATACGCCTGCAGATAGACGTACATCTCGCGGCCCTTGCTGAAGACCCGCGTTACGCTGGGAATCAACTTGTGGCCGTCCCGCACCAGCGGGTTGGCTGTTTCGCTCCTGTCCTTGCCCTTTACCGCGTTATACAGCGCGTCCTTCAGGTCCACACGCTGGCTGCTCAATACGACGGAGCTGATCGGAACGCGCTTCTCTTCTTTGTTCAGGTTCGGAATCAGAAAAGTAGTTTGATATGTCCCGATGCGGCCCGTCTCCGCATCCCGCGCCAGAAACTTGATCGTATATTTTCCGGGAAGCAGCGTAAAGCCGGCGTCGTATTCGATGGGGCGCTTCACTAACTCGGCTGCCGTGGCATCGCTCAGCCTGATATCCACCTTATCGCGCACGTTGGTAATGGTCGTGCCGTAGTTATCCTTGATCTCGCCGACAAAATCGATCAGGGTCCGTTCCGCGCCACCCCGTTTGGCCAGCGCCAACTCCCGCCCCGGAATCTTGACCACTATGGGCACGAAATATTCGGCGCGGTTCAACTGAAAGTAATCCACCTCCATGGCGATGGTAAGCTCTGTAATCGGGTCGGGCAGCATCAGCGCATCTTCGAGCTGCCGTTCTTTGTCGGCAGCCGTAAACTTGCCGAAGATTTTGCCGGCGAAGTAGCCTTGGCGATAATCCAGAGTCGCCGCCAGTTCCGCGTTCAACGTGATTTTGATACGGCGGAACTTGCCGTCCTGCGCGGTGTTGCTGGTGTAATATCCGATGATGTAGTAACTCGAAATGGATTGCGCCGCCTGCAGGATTCCCTTGGCCAGGTCGTTGTAGTCGAGCAGCGCCTTGCCGCCGGTGTCGCTGCCCAGCGCATAGAGGGTATCTTGCGATTGCTGCAGGTTCGTGGTCACGGCCAGGGCCGCCGCGCCGGAATACATGCCGGCGTTGCCGGGCGATCCCATTGTCGCGTCGCCCAGAGGGGCCTGCGCGACCAAACCGCGCGCGTCGATCGGCCAAAACGAAACGCCGGCGCGGATGGCGGCGTTGATGGTGGCATGCAGTTGCGCCTGATTGTTCAGGCCGTTCAGCCGCAGGCCGCTGGCGAAATAAATCAGCGATTTTTTCTCGTTGAGCTGGCCTAACATATTTGCGGCGGTCTGCAGGGCGGATAACTGGCGGTCCGTGTTAAAGATGTTAAACTCGCTGTCGTCCTGGCCGAAGGCGGCTCCTGTATCGGCGGAACTGGCGTCGTCGGTGGAATAATCCATGCCTTGGCCTTCCCCCACAATCATGGTTTGGACGATGCTCAGAAGGCGGTCATGATCGGCGGTGAAGTCCTGCAGAACGTCGACCGCGCCGCCGGCATAGCGCAGGATGGCCAGGAGATCGGCGGGGGTCATTTGCGTCCGGACGAACTTCTCGACAGCGGCGAGCGCGCGCGACTGGTCCCCGGGGGGCATGGCGGTCATGTCGAAGTAGAGCGCCAGCAGCCGTCGATCTTTGTACCGAGTGTTTCCCGGCGGCTCGCGCGAAATTTGCGTTCGCCCCAGCTTGTCGTATATATGAATATGTTCAGGCTCGGACCCCGCGTGCGCCGCGTCGGGTGTCAGGGGCAGATCTTGGTGGTCGAAGAAACGGATCTCTTGCGGCACACCGTTCTCGGTAACGGCGAAGTCCTTTGCGGTCAAGCCTTCGATGGGACTGCCTTTCTTGTCAGTTACCACCACGGATTCCACTACTAACTGCGTGCTGGTGGTGAAGGTGGCTGTTCCGCCGCCGGGTGGCGCATTCTGGCCAATCTGCTGCGCCCGGACGGCCGCTGCAGCGAATAGAAGAATGACGATCGCGCTCCGCATGTATCAGAACCTCAAGCGCAGTGTAGTCTGCAGACTGCGCATCGCGTTGGCCGCAGCCGGCAATCCGAACTGCGTGCTGTTCTCTATGACGTTCCAAGCGGTATAGGTGACATGGTTCAGCGCGTTAGTGGAATCGACGCGCAAGTCGAGATTCAGCCGGTCGCTCACCCGGAAAGTGCGGCCTAGAGAAGCGTCTAGAGTAAACTGAGCGGGGCCGGTGATGGAATCGCGCCCGGCATTGCCCCACCGTCCCGGCAAAGGCGCGATGTAAGACGCGGGATTCAAAGAATAACCGCCGATGTAGTCGGGCCGGATGGTGCCCGTCACTCCCGTGGCCGGTACAGCGGCCAGATAAACGGGGGTTTCAGGTAGGCCGCTGCCGGCGGTGATCGTGGTGGCAAAGGTCCACTCCTTGAAGAGCGCTCCCTTCCATCCGCTCAGGAGCGTGCCTCCGCCGGTGCCCATGCCGGTGGTGTACTGCATCTGCAGGCTCAGTAGGTGCCGCTGATCGAAAGTCGATAGTCCACGTTCGGCGCTCAAGTCCAGCCAGTTTTGTGCAACGGCTAGATTTGCTGGGCCGGTTCCACTGGACGCCTGCGTTCCGGAGGTTGTGGCGCTAGGACTGTTCTGCGCGATTGCGCTGGCCCCCTGGCCTCCGAGCGCCGCGTCGTCGTCGATAGATTTCGAGAAAGTGTACTGTAAGATCCCGGTCAAGCCGTTGTGCAACCTGCGCCGCAACTGCATTTGAGCGGCCTCGCGGGTGGAATTGCCATTGGAAGTCATGTAATAGAATCCGGTAGGGCAGGTGGGACACGGATCGCCCGCGCCAATAGGAAAAGTATTGGGCAGGAATTCCTGCGGGCCGCGCGTGCCTTTGATGCCGAGATACGCGGCGGTCATTTGCAGCGAGCCGGGCAGGTCGCGCTGTACTGAGAGCTGCCAGTTCTGCGCATATCCGGCGTGGAAATTCGGATCGATGGCGAACGTGTTGCTCGTGATCAATGGCGATGGGATGAAGCCGTTTGCCAGAGTCAGCGGGTCCGCCGCGCTGTTTTGCACGCTCAAGGTCTTCGACAGCGGTGGTTGCTGCGCCATCTGCACCGCGATGGTCTGATAGACCGACGTGTCGTAGTAGATTCCATAGCCCGCGCGAACCACTGTGGACGAGCCGGAAATGGGACGCCAGGCGATGCCCACGCGCGGCTCGAAACCGCGCTTATCGGGACGCACCAGCGAGTTGGGATAGCGCTCACCGGTTAGTGGACCATCCGGGTCGTTGGCTACCACCGGCGCTACGGCCGCAAATCCTGGAGCGACGTCCAGGTTCACCAGGCGGCCATACAGCTCAGTAATGGGAGCGCCATATTCCCAGCGCACGCCCGCGTTCAATGTGAGTTCCGGACTGATCCGCCAGTCGTCATTGATAAAAGCGTCGTAGACGGATTGCCGGAAATATTTATCGGCGTTGCCGAAGGCGATGGAACTGGTATCCGGAATGCCCAGCAGAAAATCGGCGAAATCGGAGCCCGTGGCGCCGCCAGTGGCATCACCGGTAAAGGTGAAGACCCCGCGCGGATTCTGTTGCGAGAGGTAATTGAATTCCTGCCTGCGAAAATCGCTTCCAAACATGACGTTGTGGGCGCCGTGATTCCATAGCATGGAATCCGACAGCCCGCTGGTCTGGTTGCGATCGAACGAGCTTTGCGCATCGGACAGACCCGCGATGCCGCTTGCGAAAGTGAGACTCGGCGGACCCCAGTTCATGGGGTCTTGATCGTTACCCGCAATTCCCGCTTCACCCGAAACGTTTTCGCGACCTTCGAAGTAGGGCGTAATGTGAGTAGCTAACCGGCTGAACTGGTATCCCAGATTCAAAAACCATCGCTGGTCCAGCCGGTGCGACCAATTGACGCTCGTGTTGATCCCGAGCAGGTCGGTGGTATCCAGAAAGCCGAACAGATTCGGGGTATCCGATCGCATGCTCTGGAACGCAAAGCGGCCGTAGATCTGGTCTTTGGGGCCCAGTGTCTTATTGAAGCGCGACTGTAAGGCGTCCTGATGCGCGGCACTGAGAATCGGGATCTGATAGTTGTAGCCCGTATTGCCGTTGAAGTTCGGAAGCGGGTAGAAACTCAGCAAAGCTTGCGCCTGAGGGCTGATCCGGTTCTCCGGAATGAGGTTGCCGGGGAACGGCACTCCGGTGGTGGGATCGAGAATCGGGCTCGTGAATATTCCGTTGCGCTCGGCCAAGTCCGGCATCAGACCGGGTAGCGTGCTGGCGTTCCTGTTCCGGGTCCACTGATACGCCGCGAAGACATACGGAGGGCGTTTGAAAAGATGGCCGATTTGCAGCGGACCGCCCAAGAAGGCCATGCCTGTCAGCCGGTCATAGGCTAGCTTCGGCGTGTTCTGGCCAGTCAAGGAAAACTGCTGCGCATCCAGAGCCGAGTTGTCGAAAGTCAGGCCGATTCCGCCGTTATACAGCCCTTTCGAACCATTGCGGTTATTGCCGAAAGCGGCCAGTTGCGCGAAGGGCGAAGCCGCGCCGTTCTGGGAGCTGCCATTGATGAGAAAGCCATCGGCGGCGCGCTGGCTCATGTCTTCCGCGGACAAATCTTTCGCGGGAGCTGGCGGGGCTGGTGCAGTGGGCGGAGGTGCAAATGCCGCGGCGGTTTGCACTTGAGCCTTGATTCGATCCAGCGGCAGGAGCTTCAATTCCCACGTCGCCGCCATCGAGGATGGGGCGGTGTTCCGGACGGTCTCAAAACCCAGCATTTGGATTTCGATCATCCAGTTTCCGTCCGGTAAATCGGGAAAGACATAGATACCTTCGAGATCGGTGATGGCGACGAGTTTCTTGTCGCCCACCGTTGCCGTAACCGTTGCGCCGGGAACTGGCAGTCCGCCGAACGTGACCTGTCCGCGATACTCCGCCGCCGACAGGGCGGAGGCCCAGAGCCACAAAGCAACGGCGGCGAGACGGAGATAGGTATCAGTGCACCAGCATGCCATGAAAGTCTCCCAACATTAGTCCTCGGTCGACCATTTCACAAAATCCGCGTTCATCGGCGTTCATCAGCGGCGAATTTGGACGGGGCGTCATTAAGCGATACCTCCGATGGACATGATTGGCCGCTGATGAACGCCGATGAACGCGGATTCTTGGACGTTACACTGACAACCGTTAATTTTCGACAGGAACTCTCTCCACGTGATCGACGACAAGAATCTCCATCGGTTGCTTTTTCAGCTCTAATTGCAGCCCTAGTTGCGTCTCCACCGCCGTACGAATCGGAGCCATGGCCTCACGAAGGTCAGTGCCGTTGTGCGGCGCACTATCGTCCAGCGTAAAGTCCAAAGCGATATCGAAGGTTCCCTTAAGGTCAGTTTGGTCCACGACGGGCATGCGCAACTGATCCGACAGGAATCCGGCCAACCGCGCCATAGACGTCTTGCTCCCCATGTGACGCATTGGACCGTCGGTCTTCATCTGAAATCCGCCGGCGACATCCTGGACTTCGTGGAGTTTCGGCCCTCCTTTGCTCACGCGCAACAGATAGACGGGACGCTCCTTGGTCTCGTGGTGCAGGGCGAGTTTGAATCTCTCCGCGAGCAGGGTTTGCAGCATGGTGGGCTGTCTTCCAGCATCCGCCGGAAACGTCGAATCGATGTCGTATCCCTCCGAATCGAGCCAGCCGGGTCCCGATATCTGGCTGTCTTGAACCTTATACGCCCGCATGATCACCCACTTCAATGGCACATCCGTGCAATGGAGTCTTCCAGGGGAGTCCTTCCATCGGGCGCTGGGACCGTAACCTGCCGGATTCAGCTTTACCGATGCGGCATCGAATGCCGGGGGCACTGTCGCAGACTGACCGAAAAGCACAGCCGACGCGGCCGCCACGAGAACCATAATGCGCATGCCTCTTGTCATCGGATGACAAACTTCTCCAAATCCCGTGACAGTTCGCTGTGTGTATCCACTGTCACTAATTGTGCGCCTGAGGTGTCCATCGTCTCAACATCCGGGGAAAGGTACTCAAATGTGCCGAGGATCCTATACGTTCCCGCAGCGAGACCGTCAAAACGATATTGGCCCCGCATTTCGGAGATTGCAGTACGAAGCTCGGCGATGCGCGTGCGTGTGACGGGATTGTATGGCTCGAGGTACACGGGCACGCCCGAAATCGGGTCGTCCGAGCTTTTCACGATGCCGCGGATGTCACTGGGCCCGGAAGAGAGCGAAAAGCGTCCGCCATGGCCTGGCGATACAACCTCTTCCCAGCCATCCGCACGTCCGTAGGCCGCCGGAGACAGACCCGGCCCGGAGAAGCCGGAGACGCAATAGCCGGCATGCGGCAATAACATTACTTCCCACCGGCCGGGTGGGATGGTGGCCGCACCGCTGAGCAGGGGCAGCTCAGACGCGGGTCCCGCTCCCGCGAGATCTCTCCGCCTGATCCGTATTTCGCCGGAAGAGTTGGCCGGCGCGCCCGAAACCGTCACCGCGGCGGGGGGCCGCAGTAGCAGTGAAACCATCATGTCCCGGCCAAGGGATATGCGCTGATATGCGCCTTCTATCATTTCCCCCGGGCCTGGGTTGGCAGGCGCCTGGGCGAAGACTTCGTAGTCGCCCGGCGGGAGACCTGCGAACCGAAACGAGGGCGCTTCGACCGTCTTGCGGCCCATCTCGGACACCATCGTGAGCTTGACGTCCGCGCCAGGCGGAACGGTTGCCACGCTGACAGAGAGGCTGTACAACCGCCCTGGCAGCGGGCGAACATCCACGTCGTTGGCTTCCTGATCGGGCCGCAGGTCCACCGTGTGCGCCTGCTCCAGCGTGTCGGTTTCTTTTGAGAACGTGGGCAAGTACGAACTGTCATCGTATTGCATACCAGTAGTGCGCACCACGTAGGTGCCCGGCGGCAGGCTATGCAGGCGATAGACACCGCGCTCGTCGGTGGTGGTTTTCGCGATCAGCTCGGGTGGCTTGCTGTCGCGGTAGGCGACGACATCATGGCCGGGCAGACCTTCATCGTTCTCGTCCGCCACAGTGCCGCTAATCGCGCTGTATCGAAACAACCGGATGTTGAGGAAGACAGGGGCGGCATCTTCGAGTACCACTGGCACGCCGGCCGAGTTCCAGCGCTTCTGCCCATACTCGGCCGGCATGAAGCTATTGCGCGACGCCTTCACGATGTACGTGCCGGGTGCGAGTGCACCAAATGTGAATCCGCCATGGGAATCGGCGCGTTTGGTTTTCACGCCGCCCGGCGTCCCCGCAATCGGCTGCAAAGTAACCACCGCGCGGGCGAGGACTTTGCCTGTGAAATTTTCGACCACAACGCCGCGAATCACGCCAGCGCGCAGGGATATCCCGGCTGCCGCGGCCATGAGGCAGGCGCGCGCAAGACGCATGCATGCATGTGTTCGCATTCCGTGCTGCCCCCTAGCTTCTTAAGACGCGTCCGAAGGCGGAAATGTGCAAGCCAACTTCGGGCTAAACACTAGTTTTCGGACGGCCTATCCACGTGGTCGATCACCAGCGTGTCCACTGGGCCTTTTTGCGATTCGAGTTTCAGCCCGAGCTGCTCTTGGAGGGCCGTGAAGATCGTTGGACCGGAACCATCGGGAGGAGGCGCCGCGTCCCTGGGCTGGCCATCCCCGGCTCCCCTGAACATCTGACTCTGGCCCTCATCGGGCGTCCACTTCAGCGTGAACTCATAGTTGCCCTTCAGTCCGGTCTTGTCCAGAACGATGCGGCCGAGCTGCATGGAGAGTACGTTGGCAAACATACCAAGGTTGGCGCCGGTCACATTAAGCTGACCCCTTCCCGTCATCCAGATACCGCCTTTCGGCGGTGGTCCGCCCGGCTTTGAAAGCTCCGTCGGCGCCGAGTCGGGTGGCGTAACGGCGGCTTCGTGGAACTTGGGACCATTCTTCGCCACGACCAGTGCGTATACCTCCATTTCTTTCGTGTCGTGATGCAGGGTCAACTTGAATCGATCGGCGAGCATCGACTGAAGCATCAGCATGAGTTGCGCATGCCGCTCCTCGGGAGTGAGCTTCCGGTCTTGATCGGCGGGGGAATCTTCCGGCTTGGCCTCGATATCGTAGTGTTCCGAGTCGAGCCATCCCGGTGCGCCGGAGATCTGCGACTCTTTCACCCCATACGACTCTTGCAGCAGGAATTTCACCGTAATATTTTCCGCCACAAACCTACCGCCCGGCGCCATGCGGATCATCACATTACCCGTGCCTCCCCTATTCGGCTTGATCGACACAACTTCGAATGTGGGAGGCGTGGATTGCGCCAGAATTTGTGTGGCGCACACGAGCCCAAAGACCATGGCATCGGCTACCGCTGCCATCGCGCGTAAGTCTAGTCGCATTAACGTGCTCTCCTCTAGTTTTCAGAAGGTCTCTCCACGTGGTCGATCACGATCGTGTCTACCGGACCTTTTTGCGATTCCAGTTTCAGCCCGAGCTGCTCCTGCAAGGCCGTAAAGATCGTTGGACCGGACGCATCGGGCGGCGGCGCGGCGTCCCCAGGCGGCCCGCCCCCCGGTAGGCTAAGCATCTGACCTTGACTCGCGTCGGGCGTCCACTTCAGCGTGAAATCGTAGTTGCCCTTCAGTCCGGTCTGATTCACGACCAGGCGGCCGACTTCCCTTTGACGCGAGAGCACGTCGGCAAACATGTCCAGGTTCTCGGCGTCGATACTAAGTTCCCCCCTCCCCATCCGGACGCTATGTCTGGGTTGAGGTCCGTTTGGCGGCCCTGGAGGGCCTAGGGGAACCTTATCGTCCGGTGTGTCGACCGACTCGTGCGCCGATTCCTGTAATTTGGGACCGTTCTTCGCGACGACCAGCGCGTATATCGGCAGCTCTTTCGTGTCGTGATGCAGCGTCAGCTTGAATCGATCCGCGAGCAGGGACTGGAGCATCAGCCTAAGTTGCGTCCCCGACTCATCTGGGCTGAGTTTCCGCTGCACATCGGCGGAAGAGTCGTCTAGCTTGCCCTCGATATCGTAATGTTCAGAATCGATCCAACCCGGCGCTCCAGAGATCTGAGACTCTTTCACGCGGTACGCGAATTGCACGAGGAATTTCAGCGTGGCATTATCCGCAACGAACCTTCCAGGCTCCGCGTTGATCCTAAAAAGGCCTGTGCCCCCGTGGTTCGGCTTGATCGATGCAACATCGAACGAGGGCCGTGGCGCACTGCTTTCCGCCGGCGATTGGGCCCGGCTTTGGGAGGCGTTCATGAGACCGAATGCGATGGGCCCGGCTACCGCGGCAAGTCCGGCGGTAGCCAACAGCAGTTTTCGGCCGAAGCTGAGCTTTTTTGCCAATTGGTGGGTCATGATCCGAACAATCCTTTTCTTCAGGTCGGAACCGGAGATCCCGGACATGCACGCCAGAGGCGACTCCAGGTAAAACTGGCAAGTCTTCAGAATGCTTTCGGCATAAACCTCCGGCTGGCCCCCGAGACGCAGTACTTCTTCATCGCAGGCGCGCTCGCGTTCCTCGACTAAACGCGCTCCCAACCACCACACCAGAGGATGGAACCAGAAGATCGCTTCGACCGCCATGTGAATGGCCGCCGCCAAATTGTCGCGGTGGCGGACGTGGCACCGTTCGTGGGCCAGGATCGCCTCCAGGTGCGCGGGCGCCAGGCGGTCTGTGATGCCTTCCGGCAGTAGCAGCACAGGACGAAAGATGCCGAAAACACCCGGTTCCAGCATGGCTGGCGACGACAGCACAGGCACGTCCACGGCCAAATCCAGCGGCGACCCTGCACGCATGGCGACACGGATTCTACACAATCGCCGCCACCAGGAGAAAGTCACAACCAGGAAACCGCATGCCCATACGGCCAGAAGAAAGGCCGGCAGCAGGCTGGCGTCGTGGGGGAGCCCGGCTGGGGCCACCGCAGCGGGGGTTAGCAATGGAGAGAACGGTTGACTGATCTGTTCTACTACGACAGACAGCCTAGGTTGCGCTGCGCGGCTGCCGGCCGACCACCCCGCCAACCACCCAAGCCGGCTGCCCGCGGCCGCCAGCAGCGAAAACGGGATCAGGAATTTCACCGAGGCGACAAGCCAAAGCCAATGCCGCGTCCGCGCGTGGTTGTTGCGCAAAGTGAGCGTCAGCAGTCCTGCGATACACGCAAAAACCGTCGATTGCCAGAGGTGGTTTGCCAATGCCGAAGTAAAGTAGACGGTTATCATTGCGATTTGTCCTCCTTTGCCAGTTTTCGAAGGGCGTTTTGGGCTTCCTTGACGTCCTCGAGGGTGAGCTTACCGGATTCGACGAGATGCGCCATGATTGGTTGAGTACGGCCCCCGAAAAAACGCAGCAGTTCGTCGATCAATCTCCGTTGCGCGGCGTTGCGCGAAACGACTGCCTCGAAAATATGCGCGTTGCCGATTTTCTTTATTCGGCGGACCGCCTTTTTCCCTTCCAACCGGTAAACAGTAGTTTGCACAGTAGTATAGGACGGACGGTCCTGCTCGGGAAAGGCTTCTTGAATTTCCCGAATGGAAATCGCGCCGCGGTCCCATAGGGCCTGCATAATCTGCAGCTCGAGTTTGGTGAATTTGGTTGCCGCCATCGATTTCCTACTACTACTGTTTGTGATTCTACTACGATAATGTGCGAAGCGCAAGAGGCGGGCCTTAATTTTCCGAAGGTCGGCTCTAGCCGCCTGAAAGGCGGCTGCGGGCAGGATTGTCCGCCCTCCAAGTTCAAAATGTGAACTTCACGCCCGCTTGCACCAGACGGGGCGCAGCCGCGCTAACCACGCGGCCGAATGTTGCACTGTCGATATTGCCGTCGACGGATTGCGGTCCAAAGAATTGAGCGTGGTTGAAAACATTGAAGGCTTCCAGCCGAAATTGCAGTGCCTTCGACTCCGTAAAGCGCAAATTCTTGAGCAGCGCCATATCGAAATTCTGCATTCCGGGTCCATGGAAATAGCGCCGTGATACGTTGCCGGGCGTGCCCAAGGCATTCTCGCCGAACAGGGCAGTATTGAAATACGGCTGTCCGTTTCGGGTATTGCGATTCAGATTCAGCGAGCCAGGCGTCACATCCGGTTCATCGACGCCATAGTTGTTGATCCCGTTAGGCTCCGCGCCCAGCAGCGAGTTGTCGCCGTAGTTGATGAGCGTCACGGGGAGGCCGGTGCTGAAGCGCGTGATCCCGGAGAATTCCCATCCCCGCGCCCAGCGGTTCGTAGCACGCAGCAAACGCTCCAATGGGACTTGGTAGTTATAGCTCACCACGAAGTTCTGCGTAATGTCGAAAGCCGACAACGCCATGCTAAGAGACGGATTAACCGGGTTGACCTCCTCACCCAGGTTGGACGACTGATCCAAAGACTTGCCGTAGGTATAGGCGGCAAGCAACTGCAGCGGCCCGCTGGTATGCCGCAAGCTGACCTGCAGAGAGTTATAGTGCGAGTTGCCGATGGTGGTCTCGAAAGTATCGCTTCCGAAATTCGGTCCCAGAGGCCCTCTCGTCCCATTGATCGTCTGCCCTCCCGCGGTGATGAAGACATTGCTCTCGCTGAATGGACCGCAGGGGGTTTGGCCCGGCGCAAGATTGGCCGGATTGCTGAGCTGCAAGCACAGCGCGGGGTTGCCGGGATTGGCCTCCTCAAGCACCAGAAGATGGTGCGCCTGAGCGCCCACATAACTGGCGCTGAGCACCGTGTTGTTTCCGAAGCCATGCTCGATCGACAGCATGTATTCGCCGGTGTAAGGAATCTTGTTGTTGACCGGATAAGCCGGCACTCCGCTGATAGGTTCAAATTGCGACCAGTCGACGCCCGTATCCGGATGGCTAGCCGAAGTGTTCAACGGTGCAAGCTGAACCGGAAAATACTGGCCCACGTTTTGACCGTTGCCCGCCGTTATGAATGGCGTCGCAAACAGTGGTGGAGCGGAGCTGGTGTAAGTGGTTCCATACGGCGCATTCGCGCTCATGACTCCAATCGTCAGCGCCTCGATTGCCGTGTAGAACATGCCGTAACTGGCTCGCACGCTGGTCTTACCGCCGCCGGGCGAATAAGCCAAACCGATACGCGGCGCAAAATCGAGATTTCCGGCGGGCGCCAGCGTGCGGGGAACGCCTGGATCGGTTGGGAACAGAATACCGGCGGGGGCGCCCGGAAAAACGACCGACTGCCGGCCCGGCTCGAACGTGGCGATCTGATTGTATTTTTCATACCAGGACTCGATGCGATCCCAGCGTAGGCCGTAGTTCAAAGTCAGGTTCTTCCGCACTCGCCAACCATCCTGCGCGTAAAGCCCCGCGTATTTGTTGCGGCCGTAGAAAGGCTGAAGCTGGCTCTGGTTGTACTGGCTCGGAATTCCCAGCAGGAAGTCCGCGAAATCGATGCCGGTCTCGCTTCCGTAGAAGATGAAGTTGCCATTCAACTGCGCGATTGGATTGACATTCACCTGGTCGTAGTGGAACTGTCCACCGAACGTGATGGTGTGCGTTCCGGCGACCTTTGAAAAATTGTCGCTGGATTGAAAAGTGTTGTTGGACTGCTTCAGTTCGTTGCTGTTCGTGCCGATGGAGAAGTTGTTGAAATCGACGCTTTCCACTCCCTCGGTTTTAGGCGACAACGGGACGATACCTGGCGTATTCTGGCCCACCACGAAACCCTGGGATGCCAGGCTGACGCCAACTCCGCCGATTGGCTGGCCCAGATTCATGGAATCGCGCATGAAGCTGAAGTGAAATTCGTTGACGGCGGTCGAGCCGAACGTCTTAGTGTCACCCAAGGCAAGCAGTTGTGCGCGGCCCAGGTTCAAGGCATTGAACCCTGGCACATTGGCGCCTCCTTGTGCGGCAGGGTAAGGATTGTTCTGCGGCCAACCGTCCAGAAAATAGTAGGCGGACAGCAGGCCCCAGCGGGTGCTTCCATCGACGCGGTACGCGCCCTTGTTGTCCCGCAACGCCTGGTTGTAGGCCGAGGTGGAAAATGTGCCATCGGGATTGTTGGGCGCCGGAATGTATTGCAGAAGATTGGCGGCGGGCGCCGACCAGGCGCGCTTGGGGATGGTGGCGTTCGGAAGAACGCACTGCGCGGAACTTGTACATCCGGGAAAGTAATATGGCTCGCCTGCCGTCACGCCGTAGCCCAGTTTTTGCGAAAGCTGGCTGGCCCAATATGCGCCGCTCACGGTCGTCGGGACCGCGCTTCCGTTTTGGCCGATAGTGGTAAACGCGCTGGCGGCGTCGGACAGATTGCCGGCGCGGTCCTGAAGCGAAGGAACGGGGATCTCGCCCGTATCGATTCCCTGGGTCAATCGCGTCCCTTGATAATCGCCGAAGAAGAAGATCTTGTTCCTGCGGATCGGCCCGCCCAGCGTGCCCCCGAATTGGTTTTGGTCAAAGGCGCCGCGCGTGGGCGAAAAATAGTTGCGGGCGTCCAGGTCCGTGTTGCGCAGGAACTCGAAGGCATCGCCGTGTATCGCATTGGTCCCGGACTTCGTTACCACGCTGATTTGCCCGCCGCTGAACTCGCCGTACTCCGCGTCGAAGTTACTGGTGAGAATGCGGAATTCGGCGATGGAATCCAGGTTGGGTACGATGGCCGCGCCCATATTGACGTCTTCTTCGACATCGCTTCCATTGAGCACAAAACTGTTGGCGAATTCGCGCTGACCGTTGATAGAGACGGTACCGGGATTCAAATCGCCGGAAGGAGAAAATGCGCTGACACCCACATCCTGAGTGGTGTCGGACGTCAGGGAGGTGATTGGCGCGACGCCGGCTTGCAGAGCGAGCAAGTCCGTGTAGCTGCGGCTAATCAACGGCACGGCGGTCATCTGTTTGCCGGTGATGACCTCGCCCAACTGAGTGTCCGCGGTTTCGACGTGCGCGGCTGCCTCGAAAACGGTCACCGTCTCGGTCCTTTCTCCGATGGCCATCGACGCGTCCACGATCACCTTTGCGTTGATATCGATCGCGACACCGGTGCGCCGGAGAGGCTTGAACCCGGAGGCGTCCACCTCCACGTCGTATCGTCCCACCGGCAGGCTCTGGAAAGCATAGAAACCGCGGGCATCGGTGGCGATGGTTTGCCTTACGGCAGTGGCCGTCTCCGTGGCCGTAACTTTCGCGCCGGGGATCGCCTTGCCGCTAGTATCCGTAATGGTTCCTAATAGGCTTCCGCCGTCTCCTGCCCACAGGGTCGACGCCAGCAGGGCGAGCAGGCCAATTTGTAATCTTTTCGGATTGCAACTCATTTGCATCAAGAGAACAGAATATCGTATTGATGCGTGGCTCGTAAAGACGTTTCAGCAACTCAGTTGCAATTGAAGCTGAACGGAAGAATTTGCGTAATGAACGGGCCCGGCTGGCGGCGGGACACGGGCGTCCCGCGCGGTCCGGTTGGGACCGCCCCACCAAGCCGGCGTCAAAGCTCATCTTGACACCGCCCCAACCAAAGCGATACTCTGGTTTCCCTATGCGTTGGACTGCGATCAACTACCTTGCCATCCTCGCCGCCGGAATCGCCAGCATGCTGGTTGGATTCGTGTGGTATTCACGCGCCCTGTTCGGCCCGCTCTGGGCCAAGTGCCGCGGCATCGATATGCACGATCCGAAACAGAGCCAGGAACTGAAGAAGGGAATGGGCGCCACGTACGCGGCCACCTTCGCGGCCACGGTGCTGAGCGCCGCTGCGCTCTGTTTGCTGGTCGTCCGCATCCAATCCGGCGGCGTGCTAGGCGGACTCAAGCTGGGTTTCCTGGTGTGGCTGGGATTCACCATGACCGTGCAATTGACCGCCGCGCTCTTCAGCCACAAGAACAAAACACTCTTCTTCATCGACACCGGCTATCAACTCGTCTGCTATCTGGCGATGGGCGGCATTCTCGGCGGCTGGCAATGAAATCCTGCTAGGTTGACCGTTCGGCGATCCCGAACTACGCATCTTCGGCGGCGGGACGGCAGGCGCGTATTGCAAGCCATTTGCATCAAGAAACGAGATATCGGACAGCTCCGCGCCATGCCGGCGCGGATTGAAACGCACGTCGATTGCGCAAGGTTGGGCGAGCCGCGACCGTCAGGGAGCCATTCCCGCGCTAAAATGGAATTACCTCAATCGAATGCGCAATCGTCTCCGTACGGCCGCCATACTCGCGCTCTTGCTATGCTTGGCGTCGCTGGCGTCGGACGACGGCCTGGAGTCCAGCGTCAAGACCATCACGGAGGCCTACGCGATCGTCGAAGATAATGCCGCCGAGCCGGTTTCCGCCGAGCAGGCCTTCTTTCAAGGCGCCATTCCAGGCATGCTCCACCGCCTCGATCCGCACTCCGTGTTCTTCGATCCCGGCCAGTTCGAGCAACTCAAGAAACTCCAAACCTCCACCGACAAAGGCTTCGGCAGCGTGGTTTCGGTGCTTCCAGGCCGAGTCATCGTGCTGCAGACGCTGCCCGGCACCCCTTCGGCGAAATCGGGGATGTCGCCCGGCGACGAAATCCTGGCGGTCAACGGCTACCAGCTCAGCCGCCTGGATACGGATCAGCTCATCGCCCTGCTCACTCAATCGCGCCAGCAGCAGGCCCTGCTGGTGGTCCGCAGGCCCGGCAACGCGCGTTTCCTGAATATCGTCATGACCCCCGAGGAGATGCAGGAACCCAGCGTGGAGCGCGCCTTCCTCCTGCAGCCCGGCATCGGCTACCTGCGCGTATCCAGCTTCGATGAAAAGACCGGCAGGCTCATCCGCGACGCCATCGAAAAGCTGGGCGGCCGCAACCTCAAGGGGCTGGTGCTCGATCTGCGCAAGAATCCCGGCGGCCTGGTGACCTCCGCGCTGGAAACCGCGGCCTTGTTTCTGAAGCCCGGCGCCAGAATTGTGACCGTGCGCGGCCGCAACGTCGCCGAGAAATCCGAAGACGTTCCCGCCAGCGCCACTCCCTACGAGTTCCCGCTGGCGGTGCTGGTCAACGAGAAAACCGCCAGCGCCTCGGAAATCGTCACCGGCGCCTTGCAGGATCACGACCGGGCCACCGTGGTCGGCGAAGCCAGTTACGGCAAAGGCTTGGTGCAGAGCGTCTACCCGCTTTCCCAAGGCACTGGACTGGCGTTGACCACGGCGCTCTACTATACCCCTAGCGGACGCTCGATTCAGAAGCCGCTGGATTCCTCCCAGTTCGCCCTGGCAGCCGCCACCGCCCACCCCAATGGCAAATCCGAATTTCACACCGACGCGGGCCGCAAGGTGACCGGCGGAGGCGGTATCGTGCCGGACTATCTCGTCGGACCGCTCGCCGTCACCCGCCTGCGGGCTGTGCTGGACGCCAGCGGCTCCTTCACTACTTTCGGCACCGGCTACGTGGCCGACCACAAGATCGCGGAAGATTTCGAAGTGACTCCCATGCTGCTCGACGATTTTCAAGTCTTCCTCTCGCAGCACGGCATCCAGCCCGGCGTGCCCGAGTGGTCCGCGGAGCGCGAATTCATCGTCAACCGGCTAAAGGCGGAAATTTTCAACCTGACGCTGGGAGTGGAAAAAGGCGACGAGGTGGAAGCCCGGCGGGATCCGCCGATTGTGAAAGCGTTAGAGCTGTTAAGAAAGGAGTCAGGAGACCGCAGTCAAAAGACAGAATAGCAGCCCGTGCAGTGCTGTTTCATTCTGACTTCTGTCTTCTGACCTCTAGTGTGCCGCATACAGGGGCGCCACCGAAATCATCGCCAGGCCGGCAATGAACAGGACGAACATGATGAAGACGAGCGCCTTGATGCGCGGGTCGGCGCCCTCGAATTCCTTCCATAAGAGCAGGCCCCAGAGGGCGCTCACCATGGCCGCCCCCTGACCCAGCGCCAGACTGATGGCCGGACCGACCTGCACCGCTTCCGGCGCGCTGGACGCTACGAAGTTGGCGATCGTGCCGGAGCACCAGACGATGCCGCCTACCAAGCCCAGCAGATGCTGCTTGGGAAGACCTTTGAAGTAATCCGGCAACTCCAGCGGCTCGCCTTGCACCGGCAGATTCATGAAGAACAGGTTGAAGACGAAGGTAGAAAAGAATATACCCAGCGCGAACACCACCGCGACGCTGTAAGGTCCAAGTCCGTTATCCCCTGCCGTGCCGCCCCAGTCGTTGGACTTCGCCATCACTACCAGGGGGTAGAACGAACCCATCAATACGCCGCTGGCCAGGCTCAGGAACACACCCTTGAGGCTGACTTTCTTCCTGGTGCTTTTGGCCTTGCCTGACTGGGCATGCATCTCCGCCCGGAAAAGCTCCATGGCGCGGTAGGCGACGGCATCCACTATGATGGCGCCTACCACCAGCGCGCAGCCGGCGAACAGCAGAATAGGATTCCCCTGCGGCCGGATCGCGTAATTCCAGATGACCCCGATAATGAGGGCCAGGCCGATACCCACCGGAAACGCCACCGCCAGTCCGGCCACGGTGATGGCCGCCACCAGCAGCATATTCGCCAAGTTGAAGATCACACCGGCAGCGACGCCCATAGCCGCGTAACGCTTGCCGGCGTTCATCAGATCGTCGAGGAACGAAAAGCCGTCGTAACCCAGCGAACCGAGCGTGAAGGCACAGATTACGGCGGTCAGCAGGACGCCGAATGCGTAGTCGAAATAGAACAGCTCGAAACGCCATTTGCCCGACATCTTCTGGGTATTGGCCCAGGATCCCCAGCAGAGCATGCTAAAGAAGAGCACCAGCAGGGTCGCGATATAGGTGTGCGGCAGGATCATGAAACCCTTCTAACTTGAAACCTGAGCCTACAACGTATGTATCGGGCGGGTCAAGCGCACTAGCGGCGCGTGCCCCGGCTCCTGCCACACCTGGAGCGGTCGGGGCGATTGGCTGCAATCGGGCAGCGGCGTCACGGAATAATAGTTCAATCCGTAGCGCCAGCTCCGGTGCATGTGCTCGATGCACACGCCATCGCGCCGGGCGGCGATCTCGCGCCACAAAGGCCGCGCGGAATATGCGCGATCGATGGCCGGCAGATCGATCAGTTTCAGCGCTGTCGCGCCGGCGGTGACCGCCACAGCCATCGTCGCCAACGCGGCCGCGCGATAGCCCTGCCGCTCCAGCCAGTAGATGCCCAGCGCCAGCGCAACCGGCAGAAGCCAGGTCCATTGGAATGCGGGCAGGGGCGCGCGCGAAAGGCCCGCCGCCAGCGCCTCCGGCAGCATCGGCAAGGCGACCGGTATGGCCATCATGCAGAGTGCCGCGGCGGGCAGCACCCAGCGTGCGCGCGTGGCTTCAGCCAGGGCAATTCCCATCAATGCCGCGGCCGCCGGCGCCAGGGGCAACAGGTAGCCGGGCAGCTTGTTCTTCGAAAACGAGAAGAAGACCAAGACGAAGAGCAGCCACAGTAACAGGAACCGGCGGCGGCCGTCATGATAGAGCGCGCGGCGCGCCAGCAGTAGCAGGGCCGGTGTCCATGGCATCAGCGCGGCCGCCAGCACCGGCACATAGAACCAGAATGGTTGCCCATGCGCCAGTGACGCCGTCGTGAAGCGTTCGAAGTGCTGCTCCCAGAAGAACGTCCGCGGGAAAGCCGCGCCGTTGCGCAGGTAACATAGCAGATACCACGGGAGCGCCACGAACAGGAACGCTCCGGCGACCGGCAGGCGCAGCAGATCGGAGCAACGCCGCCGCCCGCACCAGAGCAGCGGCAAGCTGAGCGCCAGCGGCACCAAACCCTTGGCCAGCACCGCCACCCCCAGCAGAGCGGCGGCCAGCGGCAGGCGGCGCCGGTCGCCAGTCTCGATCCAATCGAGCGACAGCAGCATGGCCGCCGAGAAAGCCGCCGCCATGGGCAGATCGGTAGTGCCGATGAAGCTGCACCCTAACCACGCCGCCGAAGTGCCCAGGATGAGCGTCGCCGCCCACGCCGCCCGCGCGCCGAATTCGCGGCGCAAGATCCATTGAAAGAAGATCAGGAAGGCCACCGAGAACAGCGCCACTGGGACGCGCGGGGCCAGGTCATCGCCGAAGCCCAGCCGGAACGCCGCGCCTGTCATCCAGTAGGTCAGCGCGGGTTTCTCAAACCACGGCTGGCCCCACAGCCGCGGCGTAATCCAATCGCCGGAGCGAGCCATTTCGCGGCCGATGGAGGCGTACCGCGGCTCGTCCGGCCCGAGCATCCCGGATGCCGAAACGCCCGAGAAGTACAGGATCGCGAGCAGGGGAATCGCCAGCCACCAGGCGCGCGCTTGCGGGGCAGCCAATCTATGGCTGCTTCTTCGGGGCATTGAACGACCGCTCCACCATGTCGTGAACGTCCGTCGAAACGCCGTAGTCCCGCCACAGCCAGCGCATCATTTCGGGGAAGACCGTCTGCAGCATCTTCTGACCGTGCCGCTGAATGCCCCACGAGTAGTTCACCTCGTAGCCCTTTTCGGTGAGCGCCTGCTGCATGCGGACGTTCTGATAGAACCAGTCGCGGGCTTGATCGTAGCTGCCGTCGGCCCGCAGACTCCGATTATCGTTCCGTCCATCCACCAGGAAAATACGGATGGGCTTCTTGTCGCTCTTACGGATGATATCCGGATAAGCATTTCCGCCGCGAATGTTGGTGAAACTACCAACGTTGCTCAGCACTTTCCGAAAGACGTCCGGCCGCACCCAGGCCACGGTGAAAGCCGCAATGGCGCCGGAGCTCGATCCGCCGATGCCATGGCGCTCGGGGTCTTTCGATATGTTGTACTCCTTATACAGCACCGGAAGCAATTCATCCACGACGACCCGCGCATACTTGTCGTCCAAGGTGTTGTACTCGGTGGGCCGGTTGGTCGTGCGGTCGCCCCATTCGCTGCCGGACGGCTCCGGCTGATCGGGGCGGCGGCCCGGATTGATAAAGATTCCGATCATGACTGGGATCTCGCGGCGGTAGATCAGGTTGTCCATGACGACCTGCGCGCGGATATCGCCGTCCGGATTCATAAACGCCTGCCCGTCGTTGTAGATCATCAGGCTGGCGGGCGCGGCCGGGTCGTACTGCGCGGGCACGTAGACCCAATAGGTATGCTGGGTCCCCGCATATGCGTCGCTCGGCAGCGTAAACGGTCCCTTGATCTCGCCCTTGGGAACGCCATCCTGCGGGATGGCATCGACCGCCAGCTTGTAGTAGATGTCCGTGTTCGGCGTCTCGGCCATCGGCGGGCGCTGGCCCTGGACCTGCGGCGGCGTCTGTGCGAGCGCTGCGGCAGCCAGCAGTCCGAAAATTGGAGTGAGAGTGCGTTTCATGGCTTCGGAAGCCACCATACCACACGACATCGGAGGTGAAGTTAAGCCGGCGGACGCAGCGCGCTCGGGCAGTCCGGGGAACGGGGGAATTGGGCGCCTTTGTGCGTAAATGTGCGGCTTTGTGCAATGGGTGCGTTTGAAGCCGCATGCGAAATTTGTACAAACGAAACCAATTTATCCTTTTAAATCAACGAGTTGATATGCAGCAACGCTTGAATTTCAAGCCGCTGCCACAGGGGCAGGGCTGGTTACGGCCGGGTTGGGACGCAGGTTTTGGGGTGGCCGGTTTGGTGTCCGATTGTGCGGGGGATTTTGGGTGCGGGCGGCCTTGGATGGCGAGCGCGGCTTCGAGGCGCACGGCGGCGGGAACCTGAGGATCGGCCAGGATGGCCTGAATTGTGCCGAGGGCCTGGCCCGCGAGCGACCGGGTTTGCTCGCGCCAAGCGAGATCCTGGTCGCTTCGGGTCTGAATGAGGGCGTCGCGAAAGGCGGCGGCACGCAGCCAATTGCCGACGGTATTGCGGTGGACGCCGACGAATTGTGCAGCGGCGGTAGCGGTGGAACCGGCGGACAGCAGAGCGAGAGCGCGTTGCTGGGCCGGGGTCAGGTGGTTGCCAGGCGCCATAGATAGGGGCCTCCTTAATTTCAGAAGAGCATGGGGGCGGGCGGGGGTGGCGGGGCTAAGGCGCCAGGTGATTGATTAGATGGGGGATATTTTTCGCTAGAACGGTGACCGTTGCGCCGACGGCCCGCCTGTCCCCGCTCTTTCGCCACCTGCCCCACTTTCAGTGATCTCTAATGGGGGGCTTCGCTTTGTCCCTGGCCGGATGCGGTTTGATCGTGGCCTATCTAAAGGTGGTTTCCTCGGTTTCGCCACCATGGCCCTCGTCGCCAACATTTTGCATCCCGGCGACCGGCAGCCGCCACCGTGCTGGCAAGCGGTGGATACGCACCTTGGGGCCATCAGCCACGGACCGGTCAGCCCTCTGCGCGAATACCTTGCCGCGCAGGACATACAGGCCCTAGCCGTCGCCTCGTCCGCGCGGGTCGTCGTGTTCCCGGAGAGCGTGGTACCTCGCTGGACCGTGTCTACGGATCTGTTCTGGAAACCAACCATCGATCCGCTTCGTCAAAACGGCAAGGTTGTTGTGATTGGAGCACTCATTCCGGAATCGCTGGCGCTCTCGAATGCTGATATTCACGCTGCAATCGAGGTGCTGAGAACGGCGCACGCAGCGCAGCCGATCCCCCGCCAGGAGGAACCCTACTCCTACCGGAACGTGGCGATTATTCGAGGGAGCCAATCCGGTATCTTCTTCCAGCGGGTACCCGTGCCGCTTTCGGTGTGGAAACCGTTTTCGCGGGGAGGCGCACCGCTGCATTTGGGCGGCCCGGCGGTGCTGGAGTTAGGCGGCGAGCGGGCGGCCTTGCTGATCTGTTACGAGCAGGTCATCCCCTGGACAGTGTTGACCGCCGCTATGGCGCACCCCACACTTTTCGTGGGGATGTCCAACGATCATTGGGCCACCCGGACACCCATCCCGCGATGGCAGGCGCTTTGTCTTCGCGCTTGGGGTAGCCTGTTTTGGGTACCCTATTTGCTGGCA
>Ga0302325_10007620_pt1 | contig 23971 bp, 13 predicted proteins | sample Palsa_T0_2_FD_201948 | JGI IMG/M metagenome (GOLD analysis project Ga0302325, IMG submission 201948) | Peat permafrost microbial communities from Stordalen Mire near Abisko, Sweden - Palsa_T0_2 | ecosystem: Environmental > Terrestrial > Soil > Palsa > Peat permafrost | place: Sweden: Abisko... | reverse complement strand
TCTCGACCTTGGTTACCTGAGGTCGGACTGACGCAAACGTGGTTGGGGGCGCCGGATCGAAGACGGCGCTCCCGCCACGTCTGTGACCTTTGGATGAGTTCGGCTAGTCTCGCCCGATGCGACTTAACCCACTTCTATTTGCGCCGCTTGTCATCGTGTTTGTCCGCTGCGTCGGCGATTCGACGGTCACCGTCCCCGACGCATCGGATGCCACGATGGGGAGCGACGTCGCGCAAGCCGGTGACTCCACGACGGACGTAAGCAGCGACGCCACCGACGCGGCTCTCCCTCCGCTCGCCATCACGCCGACGCTGGCGCTCGGATTCGGGTTCTCATGTGTCTCGCAGGCGAACGGCAGCGTCTGGTGTTGGGGCCTGAACTCCACCGGTGAGTTCGGCAACATGGCCACGAACACCACCAACCCGAACCCAGTGCCCGGGCAAGTCGACAACATCATGAATGCAGCGACGATCGGCGCCGGCGCAGGATTCGTTTGCGCACTGGCCACGGATCACACCGTGTGGTGTTGGGGGCAGAACACCCTCGGACAGGTCGGACAAGCGGCGAGCACCACTCCCACCCTCGTACCCACGCAGGTCCCGGGGTTGACGGACGTGGTTCAGCTCGCGGTCGGTGGCAATCACGTGTGCGCTCGCAAGAACGACAGCAGCGTCTGGTGCTGGGGAGATAACGCCTTTGACCAGCTCGGATACAGCAACGCCACCGACACCCTGTGCGGCGGTACCCTCTGCAACCCGACGCCTACCAAGGTGGCCGGGCTCGTTGCAGCAAACATCGCCTCTGGGGTGGTGCACACATGCGCACAGGTTGGTACGACTGCCCAGTGTTGGGGAGCCAACGGGGACGCGCAGCTCGGGCACCTTCCAGGCCAGATGGGCGATCTTGGAACTTCTCCAAACTACTACAACCCCACCCCGAACCCCGCTGCCGCAACAGGCGTAGATGCGATCTACGCTGGCGGCGACGTGACGTGTTCGATAAGCGGGAGCCAGGCTCTCTCGTGCTGGGGATCGGACAACACTGGACAGCTCGGTGACGAAGGCGCGGCAGGGGCGCAGACCATCAATCCGGTGATCGTCACCGGCGTCAACCCCACGACTCAGGCCGCACCGGGTTTCGTTAACTCGTGCGCTGTCGCCAACAGCGCGGTGTTCTGTTGGGGAGACAACGTTGGTTGTGAAGAGGGTACCAACCAAGACGGAGGAACCGACATTGGACCGTCGAACGTGAGTGGCCTCAACACTGGCGTCGTCCAGGTCGCATCGGACATGATCGGCGCCCACCACTGCGCGCTCAAGGACACCGGTGACGTGCTCTGCTGGGGCGAGAATGATCACGACGAGCTCGGCCACGATAACTCGACCGACCGAACTTGCCCCGGCGGCGCAAAGGGTGATTCGACGCCGACACTGGTCGCTGGGTTGTAAGCGCCACTCAGTTGCCTATGAAGCTTTACGGTGCAATCGCGGCGTGGCTCGTCGTCGTCCCGGCCTACGCCGACGCGAGCAAACAAGAGTGCATCGATGCGAGCGCGCAGGCCCAATCGCTCGAGCATGACGGCAAGCTCGTCGCGTCGCGACGCGAGCTCCTCGTGTGCGCTTCGGCGACTTGCCAGATGCTCGTGGGAGACGATTGCATGCGGCGTCTCGACACCCTCGGTCAGAGGATCCCGAGCGTCCTGTTCGACGTCACGGACAGCGACGGCAACGACCTCGAGCCCGTGACGGTGACGGTCGATCACGAACCCCTCGTCTCACGCCGCGCGGAGGCGCCCATCCTCGTCGACCCGGGCGAGCACGTGTTCACGTTCGAGACGGCAGGGTTTCAGCGGCTCGAGACACACGTCACGCTGCGTGAAGGCGAAAAGGCTCGACACGAGCACATCATGTTGTCCGCCGCATACCGGCCGCCGACATCGACAGCGACGGACATCCCTGTCACGACGAGCCGTCAACCGCTGAGCCTCGCCAAGACCACCCCCGAGCCCCCAACCAACACCGACTCTGACACGTCACCCGAGCGAAGAACCGGCCGCATCGCTGGGTTCACCCTCATTGGAGTGGGGCTCGCGTTCGTCGGGACGACCATTCTCTTCGGTTACCTGGGCGGTAGGCAAAACGCGGCGATCACGACCGGCGGATTCGCGAGCGGGTCCGACATTGCGAGCGCCGACGGTCTAGGCGACGCGTTCAACATCGCGTTCGTGGTCACCCTCGTCAGCAGTGTCGTGTTCGAAGGCATTGGCATTCCGCTACTCCTGGCCAACCTTGGCCGTTCTCCCAAATCGGTATCATCACGAGGCAACGGCTTTGCGATTCAGTGGTAGCGCCACACGACTTTCGAGACGATGGGTGGTGTTCGTCACCATCACGAGCGGGGTGCTTGCTTGCTACAGCGGGCTTTCGGGATTGGCACCGTTCCCGTGTGGTCAAGACGGCAGCTGCCCCGTCGGCGCGTCGACGGTGTACTGGCAAGACGACGCTTCGTACGCCTGTCTCGACGTCGGGTGTGTCGCCTTCGCGGATTTGCCGAACCACGCGTGCGTCGTCGGCGACGGGAGCTGCAGTCCGCAATCCACCTGTCGATTATTGGTCGTCGGAACCGGGGTCTTTGCGAGCGCCTTGGTCGACGGTAACGGCCAGCTTTACGCGGCACCAGCGGTAGCGCACGCGTGCGCCGACTTCGAGGGTGCGAACCTCTTGTCCGTGTGCACGCCCGACGGCCCAGTGCCCCAAGGTCAGAGCTGCGTGCAGCAGCGGTGTGCCCACGACCTTCAGTGCGTCATCGTCAGCGATGGTGCCTTTTGCGAGCCCACGTGCACCGGGGCGTCCGATTGTGGATCGTGCAACGGCACGGGCGCGGGCGAGTGCAACTGCACCGTTTGCTACGACACGAGCGGCACCAATCAAGCTTGCCAGTGAGCGACGAGTCTAAAGGCGAATCTGTTTCCAATCGCCGGAGCGGAACTTGAGGGCCATCACGGTGGCCGCTAGCACCGCGTAGCAGCAGGCCGAGATCCAGATGCCGTTGAGGCCGACGTGCAACTTCAGGCCCACGATCCACGCGCCGGGGACGAGGATGCCGAACACGAGGAGGAACTGCGCCGCGGCCACGAACTTGGTGCTGCCGGCGCCGAAGAGCGCTTCGCTGAGAATGAGCGCGATGCTGATGAGCGGGGTGACGACGCCGACGAGCATCATCGGCTCGTGCATCGCCTCACGCACGCCCGGTGTGGCGGCGAAGATCGAGATGACCGGCTCGCGCAAGACAAGCCCCTCGAGGAGGCCGACAGCACCAAAGACGATGAGCCCGAGCCTGACGCTCGCCCAGCCGTAACGCGCCGCTTCTTCGGGCTCCTTGCGGCCGAGCGACTGGCTCACGAGCGTGGCCGTCGACGTCCCGAATGCGATGCACGCCGTGAACGTGAGCATCATGATCTGGATGATGTTCGTCGTCGCCGCGCCGTTCTTGGCCTCGAGCGAGCCCGCGTCGAGCACGTTGACGATCTTCGTGAAGAGCGCAAAACCGAACATCATCACGATCGTCGCGATGGCCGCGGGAAACGACAGCTTGACCATGTCCCACGTGAGCGGGCGCGAGATGTTGCTCCACCGCACGGGCAAGAAACTGCCCCGGTGGAAGTAGACGTAGACGAGCATCACGACGAGGCCGATCCACGTCGAGATGAACGCGGAAAACCCGGCCCCTTCGGGCCCCATCGCGTGGGCGCCGAGGTGCCCAAAGATGAACACCCAGCACAAGACGATGTTGGCCACGTTCATGACGAACGACGCGACGAAGTGATAGGTCGTTCGGCCGATCCCGTCGAAGAAGCCCTTCACGGCTTGCGTCATCGACATCGACACGAACGCAAAGAGGCGCCAGTGCGTGTACGACTCGGCGATGGCCCGCACATCGGGCGACGGAATGAGCTTCGCGAGAATGACCGGAATGAGCAGATACGCCGCCACGCACGTGACGATGCCGCCCACGAAGGTGAACCACACGGCGTTCGAGAGCACGCCGCCCGCCGCGTGATATTTCCCTTCGGCGAAGCGCCGCGCCGTGATCGCCTGCGTGCCGACGCTGATGGCCCCGAGCGACCCCCCGAAGAGCCACACGAGAATCAGCGACGGTTGGAGCGCGGATTGAGCATTCGACGCGACCAACTGGTCTGGCAAATGGCGGAAATACACGTCATCGACGACGTTGACCGACGACTGCATGAGCATCGCGAAGACCGTCGGAATCGCGAGCTTGAGGATCGTCGCGGTCTTGTCGGCGGCGAAGTCGATTTGACCCGAAACCCCGTGCCCGCCTTGTTCCGCCATCGCCGTTCTTGTCGGCTACGTAGCACATGGTTGACAAGCCCGGCGATTCGGGTGCAAACCGTTGGTCGATGATGCGCGCGATGCTCCGAGTCATGGCCGTCTCGCTTTCCGGTGCAGTGATGGTGGCGACCGTGGGTGCCGGTTGCGGCGGCGCGAAGTACCCAAGCTGCGACAACGACGAAAACTGCAACGCCGACGGCCACACGGGCGTGTGCGTCTCGGGTACGTGCGTCGCTTGTCGCGACGACGCCGGCTGCGGCAAGGGCAAGCAGTGCAAGAGCGGGCAATGCGAGGTCATCACGGACTACTGCGATGACACCCACGCTTGCTCGGGCACGTGCACGAACCATCACTGCGCAACCAAGGTCGCTCAGCCAACCCATGACCCGACGTCGTGCGACGACGACCACCCATGCACCACGCCCGGCGAGCGTTGCCAAAACGGCCACTGCGTTGCGCCTCCGCGCGGGGGGCCCGGTTGCACCGACTTCCCAGCGCCGAAGTTCGCCTACGAGTCGCCTGACTTGACCGACGACGCGAAGAAGACGGTCCAGCGCCTCGCCGCCTGCCTGACGACGGGCTCCCTCAAGGGCGCGCACGTGCTTCTCGTTGGCCACTGCGACGCGCGCGGGGAATACGAGTTCAACATGGGCCTCGGCGCCGAGCGCTCGGAGGGCGCGAAGAAGCTGCTTATGAGCCTCGGGGTTCCCGCGGACGTCATCAACACGACGTCCCGCGGCAAGCTCGACGCAACGGGTACCGACGAAGCGGGCTGGTCAAACGACCGGCGCGTCGACGTCGAGGTCCGGTAAAGGTGGGGCTACTCGCGCTCGTTCTTGGCGACTTGGCCACGACGTTGCGCGGTGTCGGGCGGCGGTAGAGGCGCTCCGAGCTTGGCGTGGAGGCGGCGTGCCGCGTCGCTGTCGGGGTGCGTCTCGAGCGTCTCCTCGAGGACGGCGCGCGCCTCTTGATGCTTGCCGCTCGCGTCCAGCACGCTGGCGAGAAAGACACGTGGCTCGGGGGTCGAGTCGTGCAAGATCCACGTGTCGACCGCGCGCCGAGCGTCACGCAGATCGCCCGCGCGCACTGCAGCGTTCGCCCACGCACGGAGCAGCCGTGGGTCGCCGGGCTTTTGATGAGCCGCCGTGCGCGCAGACTCGAGCCTGTCCCTCGCACGGTCTTGCTTCAGGGGCTTGTCACCGTTGCCGATGGGGTCAGTCGGGGGTTGCACGAACGGCGACGGCTGGATGGCAAGCGGCGCAGGGTCGGGCGAGCTCGGTGCAGCGGATTCGGTGTCACGCGCGAGAATCTCACGCGGAACGTCGGAGGGGACCGGAGCCGAACGGGTTCCCGCGTGCGACACGACGGCGATCCCGCCCGCCACTGCGCCTACGGCCAGGGCGCGTCCAATCCACGAGCGCTTGCGTGACTTCGGCGCCTTGACGAGGGCCTCTTCGAGCGCGCGACGCATCGCGACCGCGCTTGGGAACCGCTCCTCGCGCTTCTTGCTCATCGCACGCATCACGACGTTCTCGAGGACCTCGGGGATCTTGCGTGCCGGGGCGCGCTCACACGGCGGGACGACCGCCTCGCGTACCTGCTTGCCAAGCACCTCGACGCTCGACTTGCCGACGAACGGAGCCTCGCCCGTGAGCATCTCGTAGAGCACGCAGCCGAGCGCGTAAACGTCGCACCGCGCGTCGACAGGCTCGCCAGCGACTTGCTCGGGCGCCATGTACTCGGGCGTGCCGAAGATGGCGAAGCCCTTTTGCCGTTTCTCGTCGGTTGGCACATCCGACAGCGCCATCGCGACGCCGAAGTCGAGCAGCTTGAGGGTGCCGTTCTTGGTCACGAAGAGGTTGGCGGGCTTGAGATCACGGTGGACGAGGCCCGCCGCGTGCGCAGCCTCGAGCGCTTGCGTCGCCTGCACGGCGAGGCGCGCAGCGTCCTTCGACGACATCGGCCCCTTGGCGAGCGTCCGGTCGAGGGGCTCGCCGTCGAGCAGCTCCATCGCGAGGTACACGCGCCCGTCGCGCGCCTTGCCGAAATCATAGAGCGCGACGAGGTTCGGGTGCGAGATGGCCGCGACCGCGCGCGCCTCCCGACGAAAGCGATCGATGGCATCTTTCGCAGACGCGTGCTCGGGTGCCAGCAGCTTGAGCGCTACTTTGCGACCGAGCTCGAGGTGCTCCGCAGACCACACTTCTCCGCTCGAGCCCTCGCCGATCTTGTCATGGAGCTTGTAGGCCGTGCCGCTGAGCACGCCAATGCCCTCGTTCATGTGCTCGGCAGCGTGCTCGCTCACTTCGGGGGCGGAAGGGGTCACGGCCGCCAAGCGGCCGTTCGAATCGCGGGCGCCTTGCGTGCGAACCGCGAGGCCGCGCGCCTCTTTGAGCATCTTGCTGAACTCCGACCGCGACCGACCCGGCTCGTGTGGCCAGAGCATGTGCATGAGCGCGGCGATACGACCACGCATCGCGCGCTCGCCGTTGGGTCCGGCAGGCGCCATCGCGAGGAGCTTGCCGAGCGCGGCGCTTGCCTGCGACGCGGATGCGTAGCGATCATCGGGCTCGTTCTGGGTCAAGCGGTCGATGACGTCGTCGAGCTCGCTCGGACCATCGACATCCTTCGCCACCGGGTGAACGACGAGCGACCCGCTCGAAGCGTCTTCGAGGTGCTTGGCGGGGTCACCATTCAAGTAGCGCCGGCCAGCGCACAGCTCCCAGAGCATGATGCCGACGGCGTAGAGGTCGATGCGCCCGTCACCGACTTGCTGGCGCGCGACTTCCGGGGCGACATACCCGGGCTTCGCGAAAACGACACCCGCGACCGTGTGGCAGCGCCGGTTGTGGCCGCGCGCGGTGCCGAAGTCGATGAGCTTGACCTCGCCCGCGTACCCCACCATCACGTTTTGCGGTGAAAGATCGCGGTGAACGATGCCGAGTGGCGTACCGTCCGCCCCCGAGCGCTCGTGGACGTGGGCGAGCGCGTTCGACATCTCGAGCACCATCGCGACGGCCTCTGGCCAGCCGATGCGCACGCCGGACTGAATGGCGCGTGTACGCACCTCGGCGAGGCTACGGCCCTCGACGTATTCGACGACGCTGTAGGGCTCGCCGCTCTCGTCGGTCGCGGCCTCGACGACTTGGGCCACGCCGGGGTGGTGGAGCTGCGACTGCACGCGGGCTTCGTCGAGAAAGCGGGCCAGAAACGAGCCGTCGTGAATGTGGTCGCGGCGAATCGTCTTCACCACGCACGGGCGCTCGGCTCCCTCGATGCCCGTCGTCGCGGCGAGGTACACGTCGCCCATCCCGCCACGCGCGATGAGCTTGAGCAGAAGCAGCCGCCCGAAGGCGCGCGGCATGTCGAACGCGGCTTCGCTCCACGCCTGTCCATCGGCCCGCGCCGGAGCAGGTCCATCGGCGCTCCGCGCCGGAGCAGGTCCATCGGCGCTTCGCGCCGGAGCGGGCAGTGATGCGACCATGAAGCCGGAAGCTATTGACCGCGCAGCTTTCGGCCAACTTTTTGGTGCTAAGTTGCGCTCATGCCGAAGCTGTCGAAGTACTTCGAGACGAAGCGCGACGCCGACGGTGTCTTTCGGATGCACGTGTCGCTCGATGGCTACGCGCTCCTGCGTCTCGCTCCGACGAACAAGGGCACCGCGTTCACGGTCGCCGAGCGCCGCGCGCTTCGTCTCGATGGCCTCCTCCCGCCGCACGTCAGCTCGCTCGACGAGCAGCTCTCCCGCACCTACGCGGGGTTCCTGCGAGAGCCAACCGACCTCGCGAAGTACACGTATCTCCGCAACGTGCAGGAGCGCAACGAGACGCTCTTCTACGCTCTCCTCGAGCAGCACCTGCCGGAGATGCTCCCCATCATCTACACGCCGACCGTCGGGGACGCGGTGCGCAACTATCACAACATCTACCAGAGCGCGCGCGGCATCTCGCTGTCACCCGACAACATCGGCCACGCACGCGAGGTGCTCCACAACGGCCACTACGACGACGTGCGCATGATCGTCGCCACGGACTCGTCGGCGATCCTCGGCATCGGCGACCAAGGCTACGGAGGAGTCGCGATCAGCATCGGTAAGCTCGCCCTCTACACGGCGGGCGGCATGAGCCCGTGGCGGTCGCTGCCTGTCGGTCTCGATGTCGGCACCGAGCGGAGCGATCTCCTCGAAGACCCTCGCTATCTCGGCGTGCGGCAGAAGCGCTTGCGCGGCGACGAGTATTACGCGTTCTTCGACCGCTTCGTCGATGCGGTGAAAGAGCGCTACCCGCATGCCGTCCTCCAGTGGGAGGACCTGTCGAAGGATTCGGCGTTCGCGGTGCTCGAGCGCTATCGAAAGAAGCTGCCTTCTTTCAACGACGACGTCCAAGGTACTGGCGCTGTCGCGCTCGCCGGCGTGCTCTCGGCGTGCAAGCTGCGGGGTGACAGCCTGCGCGACCAGCGCATCGTCGTGTTCGGCGCAGGTGCGGGTGGGGCAGGGGTGGCGTGGGCGCTCGTCCACGGGATGGAGCAGGGTGGCCTCTCGAGAGACGAAGCCATGGCGCGGATGTTCCTCCTCGACTCGAAAGGCCTCCTCTCGGCGGACCGCGCGATGGAGGACTACAAGCGTCCGTTCGCGAAATCGAAGCAAGTCATCGCCGAGATGGGCACGACGCTCCTCGAGGTCACGGAGAGAGCCAAGCCGACCATGTTGCTCGGGCTCTCGGGTCAGCCCGGGACATTCACGCAAGCGATCGTGCGAGCGATGGGGAAGAACACGGAGAGGCCGGTCATCTTCGCCCTCTCGAACCCCACGACGTCGTGCGAGGCGCAACCCGCCGACATCCTCGCGTGGACGGCCGGCCGCGCCATCGTCGCGACGGGAAGCCCGTTCATGCCCGTGAGCTTTGGCGGCAAGCTCTACGAGATCGGTCAGGGCAACAACGCCTTCATCTTCCCGGGTCTCGGCTTTGGTGCCGTGCTCGCGCAAGCCGAAGAGGTGACGGACGCCATGGTGATGGCTGCTGCGAGCGCGCTCGCCGATTACACCGCCGAGCACCACCTCGCCCAGGGCCTCATTTATCCTCCCGTCGTCGAGCTTCGTGAGGTCGCGGCACACGTGAGCGCACGCGTCATCACGCAAGCGTTCGAAGACGGCGTGGCCCGTGCCGAGCGCGTGGCCGACACGCTCGCGTACGTGCGCTCGAAGATGTGGCAAGCGAAGTACTTGCCGTTCGTCCGAGCGTAGACCTCGCCTTACTTTTTCTGGGCGAGAGCGATCTGCTCGTGCTCTTGCTCGAAGCTGACGAGCTGAGTCGTGACGATGTCGACGTTGGCGTCGTTCTGCGCGCTCGGCTCCGCGCGCCCGAGATCGAGCATCTGTTTGCGGACGTCACCAAGCTCGTCACACAGGGTGGACAGGCGCGCGAGATCACGCGTCTTGCGATCCTTGCCCGCGAACTCGTTGCGAAACGCCTCGAAGACTTCATTCGCGCCGCCCCCGAGCCGCCCGAGCAAATCACCGAACGCGATGCCTTTGCGGGCAGTTCGTATCTCATCGAGCTCGGCCTTGTACGTCCCTGTCTGTCGGTCGACGATGTCGATGTTCGCGTCGTTGCTCTCGCTGGCGAGCCCAGCCTTCTTGAGGGCGCGCATGGCCTTCCCGAGACCCTCGAGCTCCTCCACGACGCGCACGAGCAGCGCAGGCCGACGCGTCGACCGTGACTTGCCCGCAAAGTGGTTCTGATAGATGCGGAACTGGTCGTTGGCGAGCTGCGCGAGGAGGCTCGCCTGCTCGTCGGGCGTGCCCATCTTCCGTGCTCCCGCGATGTGCTCGATCTCGGTGCGATAGGACGCGAGCGATTGGCGTACGAGATCGCGGTCGCGGCCAAGCTCGGTCTTTCGTTGCGCGTCCTTGCCTTCATCGACGATGGCAGACATGGCTTCCTCGATGGTCTCGAGCTCGTTGACCATTTCGGTCAGCAAGCTGACGTCACGGGTCGCACGTGACTGCCCAGCGAAGTGGCGGCGGTAGCGCGCGAAGACGAAGTTCGCGCTCGACGCGAGGGTGGCGAACCGTTCGAACTCCGGCCCCACGCGCGCCGCATCGTGGATGAGCGCACGCTCGCGTCGATAGAGGGCGATGTTCTGCCGCGCGGTGGCCGCGAGGTCGTTCAGCTCGGGCGGGCGCACCGCGTCAGGAATCGACTCGATGCGCCCGAGGAGGCTCTGTGTCTCGGCGGAGATGGCGTCGAGCTCGTCGACGTTGCGGCTGCTCCGCGGCATTCCGGCGAACTGAGACTCGTAGCGAGCAGCGATGCGATCGAGCTCCTCAGCGAGATTCTTCTTGGGCGTGCTCATGCGCAACGCAACGATGGCACGGTACGCTCAGTGGGAGTGCGTTTGTTGCGGCGTCGGCTGAACGGGCCTGCGCGACGCCGTGGGTTGCGGCACGGTGTGTTGGACGGGCTGCTGCGTCGTCGTGGCGTGCTGCTGCTGCTCGACAGGATGGGCTTGTGTCGTGGCTTGCCCCGATGTGGTGTGCTGCATCTGCGGTTCGGCCGGGTGCGCTTCCGTTGTGGTTCCCGTCGTGTGAGCTCCGGTTCCGGTGGTCGACGTGGTGTTGCCCGGGTGCTGCATCGACGTCGCGCCCGTGGTGGTCGTCGTCCCGTGGGTACCCATCGAGTTGTTGTTGGTGATCGGACGACCCGCGCTTTGATGCGAGAACGCCTGCGCTCGCACGAGGCCCGGGTTGTTGGCCGGAGGCCGCGGCAGCGTCGCCACGTTGAGGCCGAGGTGTGTCGGCGCGGGCCCACGCACGGTCATGCGCGTGTTCCCACCGACGACGACCGTGCCCGACGGCGCGAAGATCCGCGTGTGTGACTCGAAACCCCTGATGCGAACCGGATCGCGGATGACGCGGACGCCGATGCTGGGAACGAACAGATTCCCTGTCTCGACGTAGCTGAAGCGAGGCGCGAACCAGGGCGTCGTGAGCATGACGGCCGCACCCCCACGCCAGTAATACGTCGGCGCAGTTGGCGCCCAGCCGACGAAGCCGTAGCCGTCATCGCCGTTGCGCCAGGTGACCCACGCGCCCGCGTACTCCTTGCCTGGAATCCACGACCAACCACGGCCCGGAAGCGAGACCCAGCGGCCATAGTGGAAAGGCGCCCAGCCCCAGTCATAGTCGCTGACCCAGGTGTAGTCGCTGTCATAGACCCAGTGGCCGGCAGTCTGGTACGGCGTGAAGTCACCACCGACGACGCTCGGGTTTGGCTGCCAGATCGTGCCGTACTGCGGATCATCCATCCACGTGCCGTACGGGGCGAGCACCGGGCGGAAGTCGCTGATGGCGCTCGCGTCGGTGTCGTCGGCTTGCGCGGCCGGCGCGTTCGGATCGACCTGCGCGTTGGGGTCAGCCTGCACTTGGACTTGTACGTTCGGGTCCGGCGGCGGCGGCGTGCTCACATCGACGTTCACCTGCGGCGGCGGGGGCGCGTTGACCTCGACTTGCGCCGAGTATTGCGGCGGCCGAAAGGCCGCGTCGACCTGGCACGCGATGACGGGAAGGGCAGCGACGATGAAAAGGATGGAGCTAGAGCGCATGTGGATTGGACGGCATACTACATGGAAAGGTTCATACACGAGCCCGATTTTCCTGCGCTCGTGCTAAGGGGAGGCGCGGTGCCCAAACGCACGGACGTGCAGAAGATCCTCCTCATCGGCGCGGGTCCCATCGTCATCGGGCAGGCCTGCGAGTTCGATTATTCGGGGACGCAAGGCGCGAAGGCTCTGCGTGAGGAAGGGTACGAGGTCGTCCTCGTCAACTCGAATCCAGCCACGATCATGACCGATCCCGAGCTCGCCTCGCGGACGTACATCGAGCCGCTGGAGGTCCGTACGCTCGAGGCGATACTCGAGCGTGAGCGGCCGCAGGCGCTCCTGCCCACGCTTGGCGGCCAGACGGCGCTGAACCTCGCGCTCGAGCTGCATCGACGCGGTGTGCTCGACAGGCTCGGCGTCGAGATGCTCGGAGCGAGCGAGCGCGCCATCAAGACCGCCGAAGACCGCGCACTCTTCAAGGCAGCGATGGAGCGCGTCGGCCTCGAATGCCCGCGCGCAGGTGCGGCGCACTCGGTGGAAGAAGCGCGCACCATCGTCCGCACGACGGGTTATCCGGCGATCCTGCGACCGTCATTCACGCTCGGCGGGTCGGGCGGCGGAATTGCGTATGATGCGAGCGAGCTCGACGCCAAGGTCGCGTGGGCTCTCTCGCAGTCACCCACGGGCGAGGTGCTCATCGAGGAGAGCGTGCTCGGGTGGAAGGAATACGAGCTCGAGGTCATTCGCGATCGCAAAGACAACTTCATCGTCGTTTGCTCCATCGAGAACCTCGACCCGATGGGCGTCCACACCGGCGACTCCATCACGGTGGCGCCGGCCATGACGCTGACCGACCGCGAGTACCAACGGCTGCGTGACGCGGCGCGGGCGGTGATGACCGAGATCGGCGTCGAGACGGGCGGATCGAATGTGCAGTTCGCGGTGTCTCCCAAAGACGGGCGAGTCCTCGTCATCGAGATGAACCCGCGCGTGTCGCGATCGAGCGCGCTCGCGTCGAAGGCGACCGGCTATCCCATCGCGAAGATCGCAGCGAAGCTCGCCGTCGGATACACGCTCGACGAGCTGAAGAACGACATCACGGGGACGAGCGCTGCCTTCGAGCCCGCCATCGACTACGTCGTCGTGAAGTGGCCGCGCTTCGCGTTCGAGAAGTTTCCCGGCGCAGACGCGACGCTCGGCACGCAGATGAAGAGCGTGGGCGAGGTCATGAGCATCGGGCGCACCTTCTGCGAGGCGATTCAAAAGGCCGCACGCTCCTTGGAGACGGGGCGAGACGGTCTTGGGACGCTGCTCGACAAGGTCGATTACCGCGTGCTCGCCGAGCGTGCCACGAGGGCGCGGCGACGCGATCTCGTGATGGACGCACCGGAGGTGGAACGCACCGAGAGGCTCCCGCCACCTACGCCGGACGAGACGCGAAGCGCGCTGTCGGCGCTCGTGGCGATACCGAGCGCTGACAGGCTCTTTCACGTCGTCGACGCGATGCGCGTCGGCATGACCGACGTCGAGCTTCACGAGCGCACGCGCATCGACCCGTGGTTTCTCGTTCAGCTTCGCCGCGTGGTCGTCGCCGAGGATCGCATTCGCGCTGGGCTCGACGAGGAGACGCTGCGTGACGTCAAGCGGCTCGGGTTCTCGGATCCCCAGATCGCCAAGCTCGCGGGTAAGAGCGAGGACGACGTGCGCGCGCTGCGGAAGGCGGCAGGCGTGCGGCCCGCTTACGCGCGTGTCGACACATGCGCGGCCGAGTTTCCCGCGAAGACGAACTACCTCTATTCCGCCTACGAGTCCGAGAGCGAGTCCCAGCCCGTGGCGCGACGCAAAGTCGTCATCCTCGGCGGCGGGCCGAACCGGATCGGGCAGGGAATCGAGTTCGACTATTGCTGCGTTCACGCCGTTCAGGCGCTCCGCGAGCTCGGGCACGAGACCATCATGGTCAACTGCAATCCCGAGACGGTGTCGACCGACTACGACACGTCGGACAGGCTCTACTTCGAGCCGCTGACGCTCGAGGACGTGCTCGCGGTCTGCGACGAGGAGAAGCCGGATGGCGTCATCGTCCAGTTCGGCGGGCAGACGCCGCTCAAGCTTGCGGTGCCGCTCCAGAAGCGCGGCGTCGTGCTTCTCGGAACGAGCGCGGACGCCATCGACCGCGCGGAGGATCGCGGTCGCTTCGACGAGCTCCTGAGCAAGCTCGGGCTCAAACGCCCGCGAAGCGGTATCGCCAAGAGCATCGCGGAGGCTGCACGGATCGCGGACACGATCGGTTACCCCGTGCTCGTGCGGCCGAGCTACGTCCTCGGCGGACGCGCGATGATGATCGCGTACGGCCGAAGCGAGCTCGAGGCGTACGCCGAGCTCGCGGTCGCCGTCGCCAAGGATACGGGCACGGCGACGCTCCTCGTCGACGAGTTCCTGAAGGATGCCATCGAGGTCGACGTCGACTGTGTGTGCGATGGCAAGCGCGCCGTCATCGGTGGTGTGATGCAGCACATCGAAGAGGCGGGCATTCACTCGGGCGACTCGACGAGCGTGCTGCCACCGTATTCGCTGTCGCCGGAGATCGTCCTCTCGATCGAAGAGCAGACTCGCATGCTGGCGCTCGAGCTCGGCGTCGTCGGTTTGATGAACGTTCAGTTCGCGGTCAAGGGCGGAGAAGTGAACGTCCTCGAGGTCAATCCGCGAGCGAGCCGCACGGTCCCCTTCGTCTCGAAGGCGACGGGTCGGCCGCTCGCGAAGATCGCCGCGAAGCTGATGGTGGGAAAGACCCTCGATGAGCTCGGCATCGTCGACGAAGTCTTGCCGAGCTACGTCGCCGTGAAGGAGAGCGTGTTTCCCTTCGCCAAGTTCCCAGGCGTCGACACCATCCTCGGCCCGGAGATGCGATCGACGGGCGAGGTAATGGGGATCGCCGACACCTTCGCGCGTGCCTTCGGCAAGGCGCTGCTCGCGAGCGGGCTTCCCATCGAGGTGCCCGTGGCAGGGAGCGTACGCCGCGCGTTCATCAGCGTGAAAGACGAGGACAAGCCCGTTGCCGTCCACATCGCGCGCCGGCTGCGCGCCCTCGGGTTCGAAATCTGCGCGACACGCGGCACGGCAGCGGCGTTCGCGCGTGCGCGCGTCCCAGCAGAGGCGATCAACAAGGTGAACGAGGGCGTGCCGCACGTGGTGGACGCGATCCGCGGCGGAAGCATCGGTATCGTTGTCAACACGACGATCGGTGCAAAGGAGGTCCGCGACAGCTACTCGCTGCGACGGCAAACGCTCCTGTCGAACGTGCCGTACTTCACGACCATCGCGGCTGCGCTCGCGGTATGCGACGCGCTCGAAGCGACGCGCAACGACACGAGGCCGGTGGTTCGTTCGCTCCAAGAGTGGGCGAGTGGTCGAAGGTCGTGAGCCATGCAAGACTCGAATCGAACATGCCGGGACGCAAGTATCCGCTCGAGCCCCTCGTCAAGCTGAGGCAGCGGGAGGTCGATGGCGCGACCGAGAAGCTCGCGCACGCGATCGCGGAGCGCGAGAGCGCCGAACGCAAGCGGCTCGTTGCGGAGAAGGAGCGAGAACGCGCGGACGAGGTCGCGAGTCTCGTGCGCAACGACGAGCGGAGCGCCCTGGAGAAGGGGACACTGCGAGCCGGAGATCTCCAGCGAGCGCAAGCGTGGGAGATCGGCGTCGGTGAGCAGCGAAAGCGCCTCATCCAGCAAGTCTCCACCGCGTCGCAAGACGAAGAGCGGGCGCACGCGCTCGAGGACACTGCGCGCACCGAGCTCGCAACGCGCGAAGCCGATGCGGAGGTCGTCGACAAGGACAAGACGCGTTTCGATGCCAAGAGCGCGCAGCTCGACCTCGCACGAGAAGAGGAAGCCGCGGCCGAGGTGCGCGCAAACGTGAAACCTCGCGACGACCAATGACGAAGGCCCTTCGCGCTGGAGCAGGCGCTGCCGTGTTGGGCCTCGCGGCGTTCGTTCAGTGTCATGGCGCGGGCGGCCGTGATGTTCCAGCGGACACGGCGACCCGCGACGCAGGGGCCATCGAAGAGGCCGACGCGGCAGAGGCACAAGTGGGGCCGGCGCTCTGGGTCGTGCTCGATGATCCACGTTTTGCAGACGCTCGCGCGCTCGAGGACGACGCCCACCACGTCGAGGCCGCCGCTGCGCTCGATGCCGACGCGGCCAAGGCGACCACGTCCAAAGAACGATGTGCCGTGCACTACGTGGTGGGTCGGTTGCGTGCGCTCGGCGGCGACGATGCGGCCGCTGCGAAGGCATTCGACGACGCGACGCTCGAAGGTGGCGCGCCGTGCGCTCTCGTCGAGTACGCACGTGCACGAGGTGCGGCGGCGTACGAGCGGTTGGGCAAGACCGATGACGCCATCGCACGCGCCTCGGGCGTGGACCCCCACGTCGCGATCGCCGAGGAAGCCGCGTTGGTGAACGCCGAAGCGCTCGCGGCCCGCGGAGACCGCGCCCAGGCTGCTGGCATCTGGCGCGACCACTTGACCAAGCACCCGCGGGGTACGCGCTGGGTCGACACTGCCGCGCGGCTCGCGGGGGCGCTGCTCGATGGTGTCGAGGGAGACGCTAAGGCACACGCGCGCGAAGCGTACGATCTCGCGTCGCGCATCGTCGTTGAAGCGCCGACGTTCGACGAATCGACAGGCGCGAGCGCTCTTCGCAAGAAGGCCATCGCGCTCGACGCGTCGCTCCCGCGAGATCTCTCGATCGACGATCGCATCAAGCGGGCTCAGGCTCTCGCGTCCGCGGGGCAGAGCGAGCGAGGACGCAGCGAGAGCGAAGCGGCCATCGCATCCATCGCGGGCAAAGATCGCGTCTCGGAGGCTTCGTGCCGCGCGCACACGGTTCGCGCGCAGGCGATCGCGAAGTCGTCGAAGAAAGCGGCGACCGCGGACGCATGGGGAGATGCGCTCCGTGCCTGTGCCAAGGAGACCGACGGACTCGCGACGGCGCTCTTCGCGGGTGCGAAAGCGAGCTCGGCTGCGCAGCGGCCTGACGAGGCGCTGGAGCGGTACGGTCGCGTCGAAAAAGAGCTCCCGAAGCACAGGCTCGCGGACGACGCGCGGCTCGCGGGCGCCCTCATCATCCACGATCGCGACGTCGCGCGCTTCGAGACGATGCTCCTCACGCTTCCAGACGACTACCCAGACGGGGACATGCGCGGCGAAGCGCTCTTCCGTGTGGCGCTCGATCGCATGGCGCGCGGCGACTGGGAGGGAGCCAAGGCGCCTCTCGACCGTGGAGCGCTGATCGATGCGCCGAGTAGACATTGGGCGAGCGCGGGGCGCTCGGCGTACTTTCGCGCCAAGTGCGCGGCGAAGATGGGCGATCCGAGCGACGCGAAGCGGCGTCTCGTCGAAGTGATCCGGTCACACCCCCTCGCCTATTACATGGCGCAGTCGTACGGGCGCGTCGCGGAGCTCGATGCCGCGCTTGCGCAGCAAACGCTTGCCACCGCCGTCGCGTCCGAGCCAGCTGGCCCATGGCTGACGAGCGCGCATCCTGAAATGCAAACGAGCGAGCTCGCGCGCGCGGTCGCGCTTCTCGAGGTTGGCGAGACCGACTTTGCGAGGAAGGAATTCAGCGCGAGCGGCGCGCTCGGCAACGACAGCGAGCTCGTGTGGCTGGTCGCGTCGCTCTTCGATCGCGCGGGCGCATGCGACGTCGGCCGCTCGGTGGCCAGCAAGCTCACCGATTACCTCGAGCACTATCCCAGCGGCAAGTGGCGCTTTGCATGGGAGGCGGCGTATCCGCGCGCGTTCGCGCCGCTCGTGCTCGCGACGGCGAACGACGAGCACGTGCCACCGCCTGTCATTTGGGGCGTGATGCGCGAAGAGTCAGCTTTCATCGCCGACGTTCGCAGTCCGTCGAATGCTCATGGGCTGATGCAGCTTCTTCCTAGCTCCGCGCGTGAGGTCGCACGTGGCACGAGCTTGCCGAGCGACGAAACGGCGCTGCATCGACCCCGCGTGTCCATCGCGCTTGGCGCGAAGCTGATTGGGCAGCTTCGCGCGAGCTTCGCAGACAATCCATCCTTGGCAATTGCCGCGTACAACGCGGGCGCAGGTGCGGTGCGAACGTGGCTCCGTGCCAGGCCGACGCTCGACTTCGACGTCTGGGTGGAGGAAATCCCATATGACGAGACGCGCGGATACATCAAGCGGGTGCTGTCGAGCGAGCTCGCGTACGCCATGCTCTATCCTCCGTCGGCGAGCGCCGAGCCGCTTCCAGATGCCGTGAAGGAAGTGTTGCTGTTGCCCGCTGCCGTGAGCGTAGCGGGGCACACGAGCACGCCGTGACGCTCCACATCGTCGCCGTCCCAAGGCAAGTCGAGACGGCCTCGCAAAGAGGCCACCGCGCGGAGACCCGGCGAGACCTCTTCGAGCGACTCGCCGCCGCGTTCTTGCGAGACGGCGCGCCCGTTCAGGCGACGAGGTACGCGAATGGCGTGACGTCGCGGGCGGCGCTGGCGCTCGTGCTCGTGAGAGCGCTCGAGGACGAGCGCGTGATGGCCAAGGTTGGGCGCGGAGAAGGTACGTGGGATCAGATGGTCGACGCCATCGACGATGCGCTCGGCACGCTGCGTGCTCTCGGCGTCGGTGCCCGTACGCTCGGAGCGATCGAGCACAAGGAGCCGCTCGCACGCGTGCTCCGCAAGGCCATCCAAGCGCAGGACGAGCGACTCTCGCGGGCCGGACTCGTCGATGAACGAATGAGGCGCACCGCGCTCGCAGAAGCGTTGTCTCGGGCGCAGCCAGGTGAGGTCGCCCGCGTCGTTGGCGCATCGAGCTTGCGAGCGCAGTGTCTTCCGCGATGGGACGTCGATGCCGTGTGGTGGAAGCCGCTCTCGACAGCCCTTCGTCGCGCGGGCGGCGAGGTTGCCGTCGAGCTTCCCGTCGTCGTCAAGCCGATCGACGCCGCGAGGGGCGCAGACCCATTCGAGACAGTCGTCTTCGACGTGGCACGCGCACTCGACGAACCGCCCATCGAGGTGGCGTGCGAGTCGGTGTTCGGAGACTTGACGTTGACGACGGCGGTGCCACCTCACGCGCGTGCTCGTGTCGCGATCTGCCGGGCGCTCGATGACGAGGCTCAGGCGCGTGCAGCCGTACTCGAGGTCGCACGTGCGATCGCCGAAGGCGTTTCGGTTGACCGCATCGCGCTTGCTCTGCCGTTTCGGGTGAGCAAGGCGACGCGGTCGGCGCTCGAACGACAGTTCGACGACGCACGGATCCCGCTTTACTTCGGCGGACCGGAAGACGTCACGGGCTCGCTCTTGGACACGGTGTTCTCGCTGCTGAGCCTCGGGGCGAAGGGCCTTCCGCGTCGTGACGTGGCCGCGCTTCTTCGGTCGCGTGTGGTGGATGCCCGCTTGCTGAGTGGGATGGAGGACAGACGGGTGGCGCGGGCGGCACTCGAGGATCTCGCTGACGTGCTCGACCGAACCCCCACGGTAGCGAGTGCAGAGCAGGAACCACCGAGCGATGCGGCAGTCGAGGGACTCGTCGCGACAGCGGTCGTGCGTGAGTCGCCGATGCGCGATCGGCGCGGGGCGATTGCACGTCGCCTCGGTCTCGCTCTCCGCACGTACCAGGGAGCAGGGACGCGTATGGCGCGCGTGCGCGGCGCCCGTGCGCTCTTTGCTCAGGTGGGTCTCCACGTGGGCGCAGGGCTCGATGTACGCGCTGCGCTCGCGCGCAACGAGCGACCGAGCGCGCTCACCCGCCACGAGATCCACGCATACGCGCGTGACTCACGCGTGATCGAGGCCATCTCCGCTGCGCTTGACGACATCGAGCGCGCTGCGGTCCTTCTCGATGACGACGAGCCGTGCTCCGCCGAGACGTTCGTGCACGAGCTCGAGCGCACGGTGCGTCTTCGTCGTGCACCGAGCGCCGCGCGCGCAGGCACCGTACGCGCAGAACGGATCGGCGAGCTCGCCTTCAGCGTTCTCGAGACCGTCATCGTCGTAGACGCGAACGCTTCAGTGATCCCCTCGAGCGACTCGGGTGGCACGCTCATGACCGCCGCGCTCGAGGACGCACTCGAACGTCGTGATGCTCGCCACGCAAAACCAGCGAGCGAGCTCGTGGAGCTCGCGATGGTAGTCGAGCGCGCGCGCCGCATCGTGCTCTGCTATCGCGTCGCGGATGACGATGGCGCGGCGCTCGCGCCGTCGCCGCTCGTCTCGTGGCTCGAACGTGGCGGTGTTCCAACGAGGATCGTGCACGGTACACCGCTCATCGGGCCCCCAACCACGCCGCACGAACGAACGCTCGCGCTCGTTGCCATGGCGCCCGAGCGCGCGCCCGAGATCGCGCCACACGCAGCCCACGTAGCCGCGCGCGAAGCCGTGCGCGAAGCCTTCCATGCGCAAGCGCTTACCGCGCCAAGCATGGCCGGCGTCGCAACCCTGCGCGACGCAGCCGACCTTCGGCCGCTCCTAGAGATCGAGACTGGCGGGGGTGCGCGACCGCTGTCGGTGACGGCCGTCGAGCGGATGGCGCGGTGTGCCTTTCAAGGCTTCGCGGCGCAAGTGCTGGGCGCGCAAGACGACGATCCCCGCACGGACGATGTACCCGACCGGCGCGAGGAAGGAATCCGCGCCCACGAAGCGCTCGCGGCGGCGTTCACCGCCATCGCTCCGCTCCTTCGCGTCCGGCCACGCGACCGCGACGCCATCGAACGCGGGGCGATGGCAGCCGCCGAAGCCGTCCTCGTGCGCGGCGGTAGCGCAGCGGTCCGTGCCGCGCATGCTCGCATCCAGCTCGAAGTGGCGAAGGTGGTCGACCTTGCGATCGACGACAACGAATGGGATTTCGTCCTTGCGGAACAGAGCTTCGGTGATGGCGCGGGGGTCACGCAGGGGGGCTGGCCTGCATTCGTCGTCGCGGACGGAGAGACGCGTGTGTCGCTTCGTGGACGCATCGATCGCATCGACGTGGCGAGCGACGCGTCCGCGGTGCGCGCCATCGACTACAAACGTCGCGTCTCGCTGCCCCCAATCACGGACCTTGGCAGCACGGCGATTCAAGTTCCAATCTATGCGCTCGTTGCACGGAGCGCGCTCGGTGCGGCGATTGCGTACGGTCGATACCTCTCGACCGTGAGCCCGGCACAGCGGAGCACGCCGGCCTTCGACGCACGTTTCGCCGACCTCGTCACGGCGGCAGCCGATGGGTCGACCGAGGCGTCGCGCTCGGTTCTCGAGCTTGTGCGCTCTCTCCGCGCGGGCGAGATCGCGCCACGTCCGTCGGCTGCGAAGTGGTGCGCGCAATGCGGGCTCGATGGCGCGTGCCGTCGCCCGCGCTTCGCCGTGACCGCCTCGGGTGAGGAATGAGCGCCGATCTCTATGCCTTTCGGCGCAACGTAGTCCTCGTCGCGAGCGCGGGCACGGGGAAGACCCACGCGCTCGTTGGCGTGCTGCTTCACGCGCTCCTTGGTGTGAGCGAGCTGTCGCGTGAGCCCATCGATCCTGCGCGCGTCGCCGCGACGACGTTTTCGCGCAAGGCGGCCGCCGAGATCCGCGAGCGCCTCGTGACGGAGCTCGAGCGGCTGGCCTTCGGTGCGCACTCCGTCCACGCCGCCGATCTCGACGAGGCAGCTCGTCGACTCGGGGTCGCGCAGTCCGGCGCCCCGTGGGAGCAAGCGCGTAGAGAGCGGGCACGCCAGGCTCTCGCAGTCGTCGACCGTGCGACGATCAGCACGCTCCACGGTCTCGCATACGGAATCGCGCGAACGCACGCTCTCGCGGTCGGGCTCGCGCCGTCGCTGGTCGTCGCTTCCGAGGACGACAACGAAGCATGGGCCAATGACGCCGTGGCGTTTGCGCTGAACGAGCAGGCGGAACGCGATTCCGATGCCGTTCGGGACCTCTTTCGGTTGATGCGGGGCGGGGACCGCGCGCAAGCGGAGCTTGTTCGACTGCTCCTCGCCCTGGACGACGACGGCCGCAGTGCGTCGTCACTCGCACTCCCCGAAGGCGACGCTGCCGTGCTCGATGCGTGGATGCTCGTGTCGCGCGATGACGAGCCCGCGTCGAGCGCGCGCCGTGACTCGCTGGCCCCTTCTGGCGCGACGCAGCGTGAGCGGGCGGAGGCTCTCGCGAACGCATGGGACGCACGCACGCGCGTGCTGCCGACGGCGGGCCTCGTTCGCCAGGTCCTCTCGCAGGCGCAAGCACGGCTCACCGAGTTGCACGCCAGCGCCGGTGCGGTTGGGTTCGGCGCGGCTCTTCGTCTGGCGCGTGACGCCCTTCGGGATGACCCATCGGCGGCGGCTCGCGCGTCCGCGGCGTACGACGCGCTGCTCGTCGACGAGTTTCAAGACACCTCCCGCATCCAAGTGGAGCTTCTTCGGCTCTTGTGGGAGCGCTCGCCTCGCTCGCGAGAGCCAGGTGCCATGCCGGCGTTCGGCGACCTGCGCGACAAAGGCTTGCTCGTCGTGGGCGACCGCAAACAGTCCATCTATGCGTTTCGCGGCGCCGACGTCGGCGTGTTCATCACGGCGTGTATCGAGATCGCAGGAGAGCGAGCACGTGTCGCGCTCGGTGTGCCGGACGGCGTCGTGCCCGCACCCCGGCAGACGACCGGGGACTTCTTTGCGCTGCGCGAGAATCATCGTGCCAACGCGCCGCTCATCGCGTTCGTCAACGCATTCAGTCGCGAGTGTCTTCACGCCGAGAGCGAGGAGCTCTTCGAGGCCCGTTACGTCGAGGACATCGAGTCGCTCGTCACGTCGCCCGACACACGCACGCTGACGAAGAGTTGCGTGACGTGGCTGCGTCCCCCGGGCGAGCCGCGGGACACGACGCGGCTCGAAGACGCTATGATCGCCACCGCGTTCATCGCGCAGTCTGCCGGCCGCGACAGCGGCGACGACGGCACGCCGCTCGCCTTTCGTGACTTTGCAGTGCTGGCACAATCGAGCGCCATGCTCGACGCCGCGGCGTTCACGCTGGCGCGCGCGGGGATCCCGCACGTCGTCGCCGGGCGCGGCTTCTTCGCTGCCCGCGAGGTGCAAGATCTCCTCGCGCTGCTGCGATGGATTGACCGTCCCGACGACCGTGCAGCGCTGCTTTCCGTGCTCCGCGGGCCCTGCAGCGCGTTGAGCGACCGCACGCTACTCGGTCTCACGGAGCCACACCGTGGCCTCGTCACAGCGATGGAGCGATGGGACACCCTCGAACGACGCGCCCTGGTCGAGGATGAAGATCGCGCCGCGCTCGACCGCGTGAAACGGACGCTGCGGGCGCTTCGCCGATCGTCGGAGCGGCTCGGCCCCGGCCGCACGCTGCGGGAAGCCGTGCGCGAGCTCGAGATCGAGCAGACCCTCCTCCTTCTGCCGCGCGGCGTTCAGCGGCTCGCCAACGTACGCAAGCTCCTGCGCATCGCCGACGAGGCTCCTACGATTCGCGCGCTGCTCGAACGCGTCGCACGGGCCGAGGCCCGCGCACGAGAGCCCGATGCGGCCACCTTCTCCGACGATGACGATGCCGTGCGGCTGCTCACGCTCCACGCGAGCAAGGGCCTCGCGTTTCGCGTGGTGATCGTGCCGGAGCTTCGTGGGTCGCCCATTCGCAGCCAGAACACGACGCTCGGCATCGACCTTCGCGCCGAGCCCGCGTGCATCGCGACGAAGGTGCTCGATGCCAGCGGCGAGCCGGTGAGCACACCGTCGATGGTGCGCCTCATCGACAACGATCGCGCTCGACTCCGCGCGGACCGCCGGCGCTTGATGTACGTCGCGGTCACGCGCGCTCGCGAGCGGTTGGTGTTCGTCGGTGGCGTGAAGGCCCGCACGGGTCGTGGCGACACGCAGCCGCGCTTCGGCGCCATCGTCTCGACGCTCGCGCGCATGGGCGCCGTCGAGACGTGCGAGGCTGAGACCGATGTGCCCGTCGCGTTGCCATCTCGCGGTGAGGGGCCCGAGATGACGATCGCTCAGCTCGCGCCTCGCACGCGCGAGGTGGCGCTCACGCCC
>Ga0302325_10007618_pt1 | contig 23973 bp, 26 predicted proteins | sample Palsa_T0_2_FD_201948 | JGI IMG/M metagenome (GOLD analysis project Ga0302325, IMG submission 201948) | Peat permafrost microbial communities from Stordalen Mire near Abisko, Sweden - Palsa_T0_2 | ecosystem: Environmental > Terrestrial > Soil > Palsa > Peat permafrost | place: Sweden: Abisko... | reverse complement strand
GCTCGCGCCATGCCCGCATTCAGCGCCGCCGCCTTGCCGCCGTGCGCAATGCGAAGCACTTGGACGCCCTCCGCCGCAAATTCCCCAGCGATCTGCTCGGTACGGTCCGTCGAACCGTCCGAAATCACCAGCACTTCCATGCGCTCCCGCGGGTAATTCAACTCGCGTATCGATTCCAGCTTCGCCCGAATCCATTGCTCGCCGTTGTAGACCGCCAGCAGCACCGTCACGGGCCTGTCTTCGAAGCGCTTCCGGACCGGCTTCCCCCCGCCCCGGGCCAGCCATGCCAACAGCAGCGGATACCCAGCCAGGATGTAAACCACAAACCCGGCGCTGAAAAGAAAAAGGATGACCGCCCAATCGTTCACCAAATCTTCACGCCCGCCACCTCCGCTCAAAACGGAACGTTGACCATTATCGTACTACTCGCCGCCAACCCTGGCGTTCCCCATACAACCCCACCCCAAAATCTTCCACACACACCTGAAACGCTCGTCTCACCAACCGCACTAATAAAAAGGAGCAACAAAATGTCCTCACCCACAACACCATCGCCAACTCCAACGCTTAGCCACGGGTCCGCCATCGAGTACAGAGCTTACGCCCGGCATTTTTTCCCTGACTCACATGCCGCCGTACTCTTACTCACCGCCACCTGCTATTACGGCTCTGCCGGCTTCAGCATCTCGTTTCAACCAACCGCTTCCGGCTTCGAGCTTGTTGAGCATCCGCCCACCGGGATCGTGCCCCAACTCGTTACCTATTATTCAGCCAGTTGGAACAGCAGCCAACAAGAAAGCACGCCTCCCAAGCACGTAACAGTCACCGATGCCTTCGGGCAGCACCATGTTCATGTGAAGGAGTGGTAGCTTCGAAAATTGGCGGGCAATCACCTGAAGGCAATGCCCACTTCGGCTCGCGCCGTTGGGGAATCTACACCAAACCGACCCCTGGGGTCGAATCAGTCATAGGCATCGCCGTGAGCTTGCCCAAACGCCCCCTGCGGACCGCCGTCATACAGAATCTTCCCCATGGCGAGAGCCTCGTCCACGAGCGCCTGAAGTTGGCGGCCTTCCTTCTCGGCGAGCGTGCGCACGGCCGACAGGATTTCTGAATCGACCTGGGTGGCAAATTTCGCGCGAGTTCCGCAGCCGCCCCCATACCGTGTGCGAAAATGGCAGCTTGCGCATTGCCATCGACGCCATTCCCCTGCTGGTGCGCAGCGCCGGCGTCAAGAACTACCTCTTTTACTGGATATCCCACCTGCGCCAACTGCTGGGCGACCGCCAGATCTCGCTGTTTCCCTTCCTCGACCGCCTCCCGGATCTAAATCACGAAGGCTCCATCGCCAGTTCCATGGGCACGCTCGCCCGCCAGGGCCTGCTCTACGCGCTCAACCTCTGGCCCAACCGCGCCTGGGATCTCATCGGCCCCCACACCGATATCTTCCACACCACCAAGCTGCTGAATCCGCCCCGCCGGCCGCGACTCACCGCCCACCTGCACGACCTGACCTGCTGGCTTCTCCCCGAATTCCACCAAGCCCCCAACGTGGCCGCCGAGAAGCTCTTCGCCGAGCGCATATGGAAACGCGCCGCCGGTCTGATCGCCGTCTCGGAAAGCACCCGCCGCGATGCCGTCCGCATCCTCGGTCTGAACCCCGCTATCATCCAGGTTATTTATCCCGGCGTGCCGCAGCCGTTTTTCGAGGCAACCGCCGAGAGCGCCGCCTCAACATGCCGTAAATACGGGCTCACGCGCCCCTACGCCCTGTACGTCGGAACCGTCGAGCCGCGTAAGAATCTCGACCGCCTGCTGGACTCCTGGCAGGATCTACCGGCTTCCGTGCGCGATCCATTCGACCTGGTCGCCGTCGGTCCCGAAGGCTGGCAATCCGCCCAAACCATGGCCCGCCTGCGACGCCCCAGCCCCGGCCTGCGCTATCTGGGCTATGTCCCGGAGCCCGATCTGCCCTCGCTCACCGCCGGCGCCGCCGTCTTTCTTTATCCGTCGCTCTATGAGGGCTTCGGCTTCCCCGTCGCGCAAGCCATGGCGGCGGGTGTGCCCGTAATTACTTCCAACCTGTCCTCGTTGCCCGAAATCACCGGCGGCGCAGCAGTGCTCATCGATCCGCGCAGCGTGGCCGAAATCCGCGCCGCGCTCGACCGCTTGCTCACCTCGCCGGCCACCCGCGCACAATTGTCGCAGGCCGGCAGAGTGCAAGCCGGGCGCTTCCACTGGGACGTCTGCGCCCGCCAGTCGGTCGAATTCTTTGAAAAGGTGCTGGGGCGCGGTTAGCTCTACTTGCTACCATTAATCCCGTGACGAAAATACCATTCCTGTTGTTTGTTTGCGGCTCTGCACTCCTGGCACAGCCGTCCCCTGAGCAGCGCAAGCAGCAGCTCGAATATACCCGCGCGCACTATACCAAGTTCGATTACCGCATTCCCATGCGGGACGGTGTGAAGCTTTTCACCAGCGTCTACGTGCCCAAGGACACCTCCCAACCGTATCCCATGCTGATGCAGCGCACACCCTATTCGGTGGCGCCCTACGGCATCGACAACTACCGGCCGGTGCCGGGGCCGTCCGAGTTATTCACCAAGGAGGGGTTCATCTTCGTCTATCAGGACGTGCGCGGTCGATACTTGTCGGAAGGCGTCTTCATCGATATTCCTCCACACAAAACGCATTTTGACGGCCCCAAAGACACCGACGACAGCACGGACACCTACGACACCATCGACTGGCTGGTGAAGAACGTTCCGAACAACAACGGAAAGGTGGGGATCTGGGGCATTTCGTATCCCGGTTTTTACGCCGCGTTCAGCCTCATCGATTCGCATCCGGCATTAAAAGCGGTCTCCCCGCAAGCGCCCATGGGCGATGTCGGAAACGGCGACGACGCGTTTCACAATGGCGCATTCTATCTGGCAGCCAACTTCGGGTTCTATGCGAGTTTTAAGCCTCGAGGCGAGGAGCCGGAGCGCCCGAAAGGGTCCGTCCCCTTCGATTTCGGAACATCCGATGCTTACGATTTCTACCTCCGCATGGGGCCGCTCTCCAATAGCAACGAGAAATATCTGAAAAACGCCAATCCCTACTGGACCGACAATCTCAAGCACGCCCGCTATGACGAGTTCTGGCAAAGCCGGTCGCTGGTGCCTCATATGAAGAACGTTAAACCGGCTGTGATGTTCGTCGGCGGATGGTTTGATGCCGAGGATCTCTCTGGACCCCTGAAACTGTTCCACGAATTGGAGCAGAACGGTCCCTCGGCGCCGGACACCCTGGTGATGGGTCCATGGCGGCACGGCGGGTGGGCGGGGATGCCTGGGGACAAGCTGGGCAATCTGGATTTCGCGTCGAAGACCGCCGAATACTTTCGCGAGCACATCGAGCTGGCGTTTTTTCTCGAACACCTGAAAGGCAAAGGCGACGGGCTCAAGGCCAAGGCGGACAGCGCTACCCCGAAGGCCTGGCTCTTTGAGACGGGAACCAACCAGTGGCTGCGGTTTGATTCCTGGCCGCCCAAAACTGCCGCCGCTCGCGAGTTGCATTTCGACGCGGCGGGCAAACTCTCGATGGCGCCGCCGGACGCTGGGTTCGACGAGTACGTGAGCGATCCCGCGCGTCCCGTGCCGGTTATCGGCGAGATCGGTCCAGGCATGCCGGGCGACTACATGACCTACGACCAGCGCTTCGCTTCCCAGCGTCCCGACGTGCTGGTGTACCAGACCGAACCGCTCGAACACGACGTGACCATCGCCGGGCCGATTACGCCGCTGCTGTCGGTCTCGACCACCGGCACGGATTCCGATTTCGTGGTGAAGCTGATCGACGTATATCCCACCGATTATCCGGATCCCGATCCGAATCCCACCAAAGTTCACATGGGTGGCTATCAGCAACTGGTGCGCGGTGAGCCGTTCCGCGGAAAATTCCGCAACAGCTTCGCCAAGCCCGAGCCGTTTACGCCGGGCAAACGTACGCGCATCGAGTTCTGGATGCCGGATGTCTGCCACACGTTCCGCGTCGGGCATCGGATCATGGTGCAGGTGCAAAGCTCCTGGTTCCCGTTGACGGATCGGAATCCGCAGCAGTTCCTGGACATTCCGGCGGCCAAGGCTTCGGATTTTCAGAAGGCCACCGAGCGTGTGTATCGGGGCGGAGCCGACGGGTCGGGAATCCGGGTGATGGTGCTGGAGTAAGCGCCGGGTGTCGGCGCCCACTCTTAAGGGCTCTTCAATCGTCACTCGGAGCTGGTAGCCTACGGCGGATCTCCACAAGGAATGCTACTGGATCAAGAATCTGCAGCTCAGGAGCCTGATGCCAAGACGTTCTCCGTCGGGGGTGGATGCGTTGGCAAGATCCAAAATATCGTTGTCTCGGCTCACGAGGTAGCTCACTCTCGCGGTGATCGCCAGATTGATGTACAGCGCATCTTTGGGATCTGTCAGTGCGGGAAACCTCCGTCGAACTCGGGGACGTGCCAGCAGGTCGCGAACTTCGGCCATAATTTCTGGAACACCCAGAGCTCGATCGCATCTAATTCCACCAAGAGGAGGCACGCACCCGCGACGCTCTCGCGTCTGGCAGCGCCCTGAAGAAACACCATGCAGTCGAATACGGCGCGGACCTTTGGACGATCAGGGCTCATCGATTCGACGCGGGCTTCGCTCCCGATAACTTTCCTCACGGGCTTGGGAGAAGAGGCGGTCTAGCTCCTCGTCACTGATTCCGCTGCCGGCCACCTGGTCACGGAAAGGGGCAAGCATGTCGCTTACGGAAGGTTCACCATTCACGTCCTTGGAAAGGACAGCGTGAATGTACGCTTCCCGCCCAAGTCCGGCAGTCTGGGCTCTCTCGTCCACAAGCCGCAGGAGTTCTTCAGAAATTGTGAGTTCGATTGTTCGCGTCATCGTCCCGTAAACACCTGCAGGAGCGCCGCCATGCCAAACACCGAAACCCGTAACCAGAAGCTCGACCTACGGCTGACGCCGTCAGCGAAGCGCGCTCTCCAGGTCGCCGCGATCGCCGCGCACCGCTCCGTCAGCGAATTCGTCCTGGAGAGTGCCCTCGCCCGCGCCGAGGAAACTCTGCCCGACCGCCGGCGCTTCGGGTTGAGCGCCAAGCAGTGGGAAGCCTTTCACGCGCTGTCTGCCCCGCCCCGGCCGGCCCCGCGGCTCACCAGGCTTCTCAAGAAGCCGAGCGTGTTCGAGCGTGGCGCCACTTAAGGTGACCGCGTTCCGCATCGAAAAGTTGCAGCGCGGCCACAACCTCGACACCTTTGACTGCGGCCGGGAAGCCCTCAACCGCTTCTTGATACGGTACGCGCTTCCGAATCAGCAGGCCGGGGCCTCACAAACCTACATCGCCTTGGCGGATGAAGAAGTCGTCGGTTACTACACGCTTGTGGTTGGCCAAGTCGAGTACAGCGACGCACCCGAGCCCCTGACCAAGGGCCTTGCCCGCCATCCCGTCCCCATCATGCTGCTGGCCCGGCTCGCGGTTGCGACTTCCTGGCAAGGCAAGGGCCGCAGCAGCGGCCTCCTCAAGGATGCCATGCTTCGCACATTGCAGGCCGCGGACATTGCCGGCATTCGGGCGTTCGCGGTTCACGCGAAGGACGACGACGCCAGGTCCTTCTATGAGCGCTTCGACTTTGCCGCATCGCCCAGCGACCCCTACCATCTGTTCCGCCTGCTCAAGGACATCCGCGCCGCCCTGAAATCGTGAGCGCCCCCACCGTGGGCGGCCTTAAGCGCTGAAAGGCAGTTCGAGAGAGATCGCCTGATACGGCACTTCCGGCCGGATCCGTCCGCGCTCCCCCCGATGAAGCCGCACGAAACCATACTGCTCCATGGTCTTCAACGTCCGGGACAGATTGGATGCCTTGCGGCCGGTGTGCCCCGCCAGTTCCTGAAGCGATATCGGATGCGTCGCCGCGATCGTCGCGAGCAGGGCGCGTTCTTGTGCGACAGCACCTTGGCAAAACTCTCGGTCGAGGTAAACCACACCTTGGGGTCTCCCGGCTTGAGCATGTCCTTGTAGCAGGCGATCCCGATTTTGAGGGTCTTCATGGCACTATTCCTTTCTCGCGGAGGACAGCGTCCACCGCTGACTATTCGTATGGGCGCACCGTCTTCAGCCGGTGCTTGTGATCGAACGTCGAGCTGGGTTTCCACCCGGACCCCGAACGCTCCCTCACCGGATGCGCGTTATCGGGACCATGCAGGGTCAGCGAGTAGTCAAGGCCGTGCGGCTTCGCCTCGCTCGCCGGACTCCTGGGAGGACTCACCGGCCTATTCGTTCTCTTCGTATTCTGTCCGCATCTCGACGCCGGTCACTACTTACTGGCGCACGCCACCGTGGTAATTGCCTGTGCCGCGCTCGGTCCGGCCATAGTGGCCCTCATCGATCGCCTCTATCCTCACCATTGACAATCCCGACAACTACCTGCTACTCTCCTATGCAATGGCCAAAGGGAAAACATCGGAAGTTCTCCAGGGAACTCTCGATCTGATGGTCCTCAAGACCCTGGATGCCCTGGGACCGCTGCACGGCTACGGCATCGCCCGCCGCATAGAGCAGTTGAGCCAGGAAGTGCTGCAATTGAACGAGGGAACCGTGTACACCGCCTTGCTGCGCCTCCACCAGCAGGGCTGGATAACTTCGGAATGGGGCGCATCGGAAAACAATCGCCGGGCGCGGTTCTACTCGATTACACGCAGCGGTCGAAAGCAGCTCGCCAACGAGACAGAAAACTGGGAACGCATTTCAGCAGTAATTGGCCGGGTCCTGCGCCTCGCCGCTGAGAGATGATCGGCCATGCATCGCTCGGACCCGGATTTTAACAACGATTTTGACGACGAAGTCGACACCCATATCAGCATGTTGACCGAGAGACTCGTCCGTCGGGGCATGCCATTCGAGGATGCCCGGTGCGAGGCGCTACGCCAGTTTGGGAATCGGACTGTGTTGAAAGAAATCAGGAATGACATGCGGACATTCGTATGGCTGGAGACTCTCTGGCAGGACCTGCGTTATGGCGTGCGCGTGCTGCGTAAGAACAAAGGCTTCGCCGCCGTAGCCGCGATCACCTTGGCCTTAGGCATCGGAGCCGACACAGCCATCTTCAGCGTAGTCAACGCCGCCATCCTTCGCCCGCTGCCCTATCCCCATCCGCAGCGCCTGGCGATCCTGTGGGGCAACGTCAAACGCGCCAGGGTCGAGCGGCGCGGTGCCTCCTATCCGGACTATCTTGACTGGCGTGACCAGACTCAATCGTTCGAGACCATGGCCGCCTTTACCGACAATAAGTTTGCGCTGACTGGCATTGACACGCCCGAACGCATTTCCGGCGAGTACGTCTCGCAGCCCTATTTTTCATTGCTCGGTATTCATCCCGCGCTTGGCCGTACCTTCAGTCCCGCGGAGGACCGCGTGCCCCAGCGTGACGCCGTGGTGGTTCTGAGTGACGGCATCTGGAAACACCGCTTCGGCGGCGAGCCTGCCATCGTGGGCCGCACCATCCAACTCGACGGACATCCCTACACCGTCATTGGCATCGCGCCGCCTGGATTTAGCGGCCTCACTGACCAAGCGGAGTTATGGGCCCCCTTTGTCATGAGTGGCAGCGCGGAGGACCTGGCAGAGCGCGGCACCCGCGGCTTCGAGGTGCTGGCGCGACTCCGCGGCGGAGTCTCATTTGCACGCGCCCAGGCCGACATCGACGCGCTCTCACTTCGCCTCGCCCGCGCATATCCTGGCACGAATGAAGCTCGCGGCGTCGAAATAAGCCCGCTCGAACGGGAAATTCTCGGCGACATGCGCCAACCTCTCCTCATCCTGCTGGCAGCGGTCGGCTTCGTCCTCCTGATCGCTTGTACCAATGTCGCCAACCTTCTTCTGGCGCGTTCGGAAGCCAGACAGCGTGAGATTGCCATGCGCATCGCGCTGGGCGCAAGTCGCCGGCGAGTGCTACGGCAGCTCTTGGCCGAAAGCGCGGTGCTCGTGACTCTAGGTTGTCTTGCCGGACTCATCCTGGCACACTTTGGCGCGCGTGCCCTGATGGCAGCCAGCCCGGTAACATTTCCGAGCTACGTTCACCCCAGTCTCGATCCCGCGGTTACGCTTTTTACCGTACTCATCTGCTGCTCGGTCGGCTTAGTGCTCGGACTTGCCCCCGCTACTCACGTCCGCACCGCCGGAGTCCATGACGCACTCAAGCAAAGTTCCGGACGTTCCGCCGGCTCACACGGAGGCCGCCGCTTTCGGAATGCGCTGGTGGTGGTGGAAATCTCGTTTTCCATGCTGTTGCTGATTGGCGCGGGTCTTTTGATCCGCAGCCTGGAGCGTCTGGCAACGCTCAATCCTGGCTATGATCCCAGTCATCTGCTCGCCCTGCGAGTGAGCCTCCCGGGGCTTCTACCCGCGAGTGCCCAGCCCGATGCGGGACTCGTAGTGACTGCGGACGAGATTCTACGACGGGTCTCGCAACTCCCCTCCGTCCAATCTGCAAGTATCGCTACGGACGTGCCCCTCGGCGGCGAGTCCGCCGTTTTCTATACCGCCGAGGGTCAGCCGGCCATGAATGCTCAAACCATACCCCGCGCGTACTTCCATCGTGTCTCGCCGGATTTCTTCAAGACCTTGCGAACCTCCTTCCTAGTTGGCCGCGCATTTACGGAAGATGAAGTTCATCACAATGCCGACGCTGTTATCGTCACCGAGAGTCTGGTCAAGCGCTTCTGGTCCGGCAGCGATCCCATCGGCAAGCGGATCAAAGTCGGAGGCCTGAGCTCGCCGCGGCCGTGGCTGACCATTGTTGGGGTAGTACATGACCTTAAATATCGCGGCTTGCCCGACAACCCCACCGCCGATCCGGACCTTTTTCTGGTATTTAATGAGCGATCGCGCGACTTTTCCGTGCTCGTGCGGACGTCACTCGATCCGTCCGCCATCGCGCCGGCTGTGCGGACTACACTGCGACAGGCGGAACCGTCCATCCTGATTTATGATTCCGCCAGTATGGAGGAGCTCATAGGCCATGAGACTGCCCGCCCCCGCTTCACCGGCTGGCTTATGGCCATCTTTGCGGGCATCGCGTTGACGCTGGCCGTCATTGGAATCTATGGAGTCGTGTCTTACAGCGTGTCACGTCGCGCGCGCGAAATTGGCGTGCGCATCGCACTGGGGGCTGACCGTCCGCAGGTGCTCCGCATGATCGTCGGAAGTGGCATGGGGTTAGTCGTCGTCGGCCCCCTGCTCGGCACGGGCGCTGCTCTGGCGCTCACGAGACTGATCGGCACGCTGCTCTACGGTGTAACTCCGAGCGATCCGCTAACTTATAGTGTCGCCGCGCTAACCCTGGCGGTCGCGGCATTAATGGCATGTCTCATGCCGGCATTGCGCGCCGCCCGAATCGACCCCGCCGTAACCCTACGAAACGAGTAGCGCACTCACCAGACTCTCCCGAATCTCCATTACACTGGAACCCCGCTGCCGGGGGTCTTCCGCCAGACACCCGCAAAGAACTTGCAGCACCGCGCCGTCTTTCCCTCCAAGCTGCTCGGACAAAGCCGCGATGCCAATTGCTCCATCGGCGGCGCGCCGTGGAAGCTTTCCGGAGATAGCCTCCACCGCCATCACTCCGGCCGAAAAAATATCGCTCCGCCAATCCGCCTGTTCACCGCGAAGCTGTTCCGGCGACATATACGCCACCGTGCCCATCACTATGCCGGTCTCGGTGCTCTTCCAGCCGTCGGATGCCTGCAAGGGCGCCTTCGCCACGCCGAAATCCAGAATCTTAAGCAGACCGCCGCCGTTCTCGCGCGGCTCGATAATCACGTTCTCCGGCTTCAGATCGCGATGCACCACCCCAGCCTCGTGAGCCGCTTGGAGCCCGCCCAGCAGTTGATCGAACCATGTAGCCGCGGTGGCCGGCGGAATCTTCCCCAGCCGCTGCAGTTCGGCCCGCCAGGAACTCCCCGCCACGCGTTCCATCACCAGGTAAGCTCCCTCTCCGCCCAGCCGCCCGAAGTCGTGAATGGCCACAATATTCGGATGGCGGAGCCGCGCCAGTATCCGCGCCTCCCGCTCAAATCGGCGCAACGCGGACTGGTCCCCAAACAGACGCCCGGTGGTCACCTTGACGGCCACCGTGCGGTTCAGATTCAGATCTGTCGCCTCAAAAACCACGCCCATGCCGCCCTTGCCGATGCGCCGCTCCAGCCGGTACCGTCGCGCAATAGTCCGCTCCACGGGCAACGAAAGCATCAGTTGACTGCCATCGGCGGGACATGTCTCCGCCATGTTGTCCATGCTGTCGAAGCAGGCCCCGCACGCCGGGCATTCCTTCAACAGGTGGATGCTCTCATGGTCCAGCCGGCCAAGCACCTCATGCCTTTCCCGCAGGCCTTGGTCGACTCTCTCCTTCAAACGCAAATTCTCACACGCTATGGCCATCGCGCCCGCGATAGCATCCAGCAGATTGCGGTCGCTCTCCGTATAAGGCTCCTCCGATTTCCTCTCCCCCAGCAAAAGTGCCCCGCCTTCGTTCCAATTGTTTGTGCTCACCGGAACTACCAGCATTGTTTCGCTGGGCGCCATCGCGCACTCTCGCGATTCCTTGCAGGCTTTGAGAAGCTCTAAAAGGCCGTCCCCATCCGAAGCCGCCATCCGGACCGCTCCTGGCACCGAAGCCCGCACCACCGCCAGATCGCGCGCCTGTCCTTTCCACTGACATAAGTACAACCACTTAGGGTGCAGAGCCGAATCTAATTCGTCGCATACCAGCCTGGAAACTTCCTCCGCTGATTCGAGCTCTTTAATTCTGCCCATCAGCCGCCGCAGAATGACTTCCTGCCGATACGCCTCTCGGAAGAATCGCCGGTCCAGCCAGGTGCGCATCTGCCGCCGGTACTTCAAACTCAGGCCAACCAGCGCCAGCAAAATCAGATTGACAATGGATGAGCTCTGCCGCAGCAGCTCGATCAACGTCCGGTTGGGATGAGTGATAATGGGCAGAGTCAGACCGAGGAACGGCAATATCAGAATAGCTTGTAACATCCGGCGGGCCAGCATATATCTCAAGCCGCGCCGCACCGCGACACTTATATCCAGCAACTGGTGCTTGAGCACGCCATAAGTCAGCGATGCCGGAAGAGCGATCATGCATCCATCGGCTAACCACCTCAAGTTGGCCCATGCCGCGCTCATAAGCCATGCCCGATGTCCGGTGCTCGAAAGCAGTGAACCCGTCAGGTTGAGCAGCCATATCGGCGCTATCCCTACCGTGCAGCCGGCCGCAAACCAGCGCACCCGCCGGCGATGATTCACATCCTGCGAGTGCCGGTATCCCCAAACGATCAGAGCGCCGATCGCGCCAAATGCCAAAGCCAGAAACGTATCCCACAAAGTATTGAGAAAGACGATATTCAGCTCGGCGATCCAAAAATGCCGCGAAGCCAGGTTGACTACTGTTTCCTGCCCGCGCAAAGTCGCGGCGAGATAGATAAGCTGCGACGCTGCCAGCACTGCGCTAACGCCATAGAGAATTTCCCGAATCGCCCGCCACAACGGCTCCCTGCCGGCCTCCGCGCTCATACGCAGGAAGAAGTGATAACCCACCGCCAGCACCACCGGAAAACTGAAAGCCGCCACTTGGTTGAGCGTAAATGCCATATCCGGAGGCGAACCGGGGTGAATGACCAGCGGACTCGCCAGATTACGCATCGCCGCCAGCATCTGCGTCGCAAATCCGAGCTGCGCCAGCCGGTCCCGCGGCTTGAGCAGCGCCATGGCCATGCCAGTCGCGAAGTTGACCAGGCTCAGAAGAAGGTAACTGGTCGCCCAGGGAAGGCTGCTCCAGTCTATCCATGGCCCGACGCGCAGCCCGTACTCGTGCAGCTCGCCGTGGCGTGAGACGCGGATCGAATAATTGTCGCCGGGCTTGAGGAACTGTCGAAAGGTATTCGGGCCGACCCGCGCCGCCCGCGTGTCTCCGCTGAACGCCAGGATGCGGTCTCCGAAGGCCAGCTTCCCCTCGGCTGGGCCGCCTTCATAAACCCTGCCCACCGTCCAGCCATCCCGCGAATAGAAGACCTCCCATCCGAAATTTCTGCCGCCCGTGTTCCGGTAAACCACCCAGCCGCAGCACACATACATGCCCAGCATGGCAATCCCCACGGCGATGGCGAACCAGAAGAATGCCGGCCGGCCTGGCTTGAGTAATGCAGCGGGCCCTGGCTTGAGCAATGCCGGGCTTGGCTTTACGATGGATCGTAAAGCCGCTTCAAATCCCGGAGAGGAAAGGAATCCGGTGCAACGTTCCGCCTCCGCCAGCAGAGACTCCACTTCCCTGCGCAGCTCCTGGTCGCCTCCGCAGGCCTCCGCCACCAACGCCAGGCGGGCTGCCGGATCGCGGCCCAGCGCCTCGGAGTAGATGTGTTCGACGCGTTGCCAGCGGCTTGGAGACACGGGTTTAGTTACCGCGCAGCTCGCGGTGCAGCCAGGCCCGCGCCAGGCTCCATCTGTTCTTAACCGTAGCGGGTGAGACGCCCACCACCTCGGCAGTCTCTTCGATACTCAAGCCGCCGAAAAAGCGTAACTCGACGATGCGGGCTTGCTGTGCATCCATCGCCCCCAGCCGGTTCATGGCCTCGTCGAGTTCGACGATGTTCGCCCGCCAGTCCGCCACCGCCATGTTCCCCGCTTCGTCAATCGGCACAGTGAACGCGTCGCCGCCGCGTTTGAGAGCGTGTTTGGTCCGGTAGTGATCCACCAGAATGCAGCGCATAAGATTGGAGGCCAGGCCGAAGAAATGCGCACGATCCCGCCATTCCACCTGCCCCTGATCGACCAACCGGAGGTAGGCTTCATTCACCAGCCCCGCCGATTGCATGGTGTCCTCAATCCGTCCGCGCCTCAAGTGATAGCCTGCCAGCCGGCGCAGCTCGCCATACACCAGGGGCAATAGTTCATTGAGAGCTTCCCTGCGGCCACCCCGCCAGGCCAGCAGCTTCTGCGTGACGTCTGGCGTCGCCTCAGCCATCTTGATAAGACTTCAAAAAGTTTACCATGCTTAGCTATTTTTCTTGCCATTTCCGAATGTCTGGTTGGAGGCAACTTCAATGCAATTTAACGCGAAAACGAAAAACGAAAAACGATTGGCCGGATGGTTCTCGGCTCTCTCCACGGCCTTGACGATGGTCTTGACGGCGGCTGCTTTATCCGCAGTCACAACGGCCCCTGTCATGGGCCAAACAACCGGATGCACGCTGGCCACAGTCAAAGGCAACTACGGGGTGCTGGCCAGCGGGACCGCCCTCGGAATTGGACCGGTCACAGCCGTCGGTGTCGCCACATTGGATGGCGCGGGAAACGTGACTTATACCGCCACCGAGAATTACAACGGCGAGATAATTCCCGGTATTCTTACGGGGACCTACACGTTGAGTTCGAGCTGTACCGGCACGGTGACGGTCCCGGGTTTCGCGGATTATGCCGCCGTTGTGGTCAACGCAGGGCAGGAGATTGACCTCATCGGCACATCCAACCCCGGCACCGCTATCGTTCAAACGGCGGTGGCCAAGAGAATTGGCATTCCCACAACGCCCGGTTGCTCGCTATCCACAGTAAAGGGCAACTATGGAGTATTAGGCAGTGGGACATCCGCCGGCGAGCCCCTCACGGCTGTTGGTCTACTCACATTGGACGGCGCGGGAAACCTGACTTACGCCGTCACCGAGAATGCAGCCGGCTATATGGTTTCCGGTACATTTCCGGGGACGTACACGCTGAGTTCGAACTGTACCGGCACGGTGACGATCCCGGAGGCCCCGTCGGGTTCCCTAACCTTTGCCGCCGTCGTGGTCGACGGAGGGCAGCAGATTTACATCATGGGCGCAACCACAAGTGTCCCCCCTCCCATCTTTCAAACCGCGGTGGCCAAGAAAATTAACTGACCCCGCCGCTAAACGGTTGTCCCGGACCACGCTGGCAGTCCGGCCGGCGATGCCCCCAGCGGCATCGCCGGCTTGGTTACGGCGCCAACCCCTGGGGTCGATTCAGACCCTGTGTCTCCTCGCATATCCCCTCATTACTTTCATCACTTTTGTATTGACAACGCGCCTCCGGCGCTATGTCAGCCATCTTGATCAGACTTCAAAAAGTTTGCATTAGCCGTTTTTGTCACCGTTTCCGAATACCTGGTTGGAGGACACTTCAATGCGATACAACGCTAAGAAAAGCTCGGCCCTGAGCTTCGACTCTTCGGTCTACCTGGCAATATTAGGCAGCCTGTGCATGTATGTGTTCGGGGCGGCCACGGCCAGAGCCGCCGCTGCCGCGCCATCCATCACCGCGGTAACGGCCAATTTCTCCACAAATCAACCTACCATCACGATCACAGGCATTAACTTCGGAAGCATTACGCCAGGCGTCACTTTGGACGGAGTTCCGCTCGTGGTGGAGCTCTATACGTCGACTTCCGTCACAGCCCTGCTTCCGGCCAGTCTCAGCCCGGGAACCTTCCGACTGGTCCTAACCGATAATGCGACGCAGCTCCAGGGCGCTTTCGACGCGTCCATCGGAGCCGTCGGCCCCGAGGGGCCTGCCGGGCCGGCGGGCGCTGCCGGACCTGCCGGACCTGCCGGGCCAACCGGCTCCCGGGGACCGGCTGGAGCCAAGGGTGCCACCGGGCCTGCCGGGCCGGCGGGCGCCACCGGAGCCCCTGGACGTGCCGGAACTGCCGGATCCAAGGGACCCGCGGGAGCCACGGGCGCCACCGGGCCGCAGGGGCCTGCCGGACCCCTGGGGCTGCCGGGCCCCACCGGCGCCACTGGTGCGATCGGACCTGCCGGTGCGGTTGGGCCGCAAGGTCTGACTTGGCAAGGCTACTGGAACAACTCCGCCGTCTATGCCCTGAACAGCGCCGTCGCCTACAACGCTTCCACTTACATCAGTCTGATTGCCAACAACACCGCCTACCAGCCTGATGTTACACCGGACGCCTGGAGTCTGGTCGCCAGCGCCGGCGCTGCCGGAGCTCAGGGACCCGCGGGAGCCACGGGCGCCACCGGGCCGCAGGGCCCGGCCGGCGCCACGGGCGCCATGGGGCTTGTCGGTCCAGCCGGGCAGCCGGGTGTACCAGGCGCGGCCGGACCTGCCGGCCCCACCGGGCCGCAAGGCCTGACCTGGCAAAATGCCTGGAATGCCTCTCAACCCTATAATTTGAATGACGCCGTCGCCTACAACGGTTCGAGTTACATCAGCCTGGTTGCCAACAACACCGCCAACCAGCCTGATACCGCACCGGCCGCCTGGAGTCTGATCGCTGGCGCCGGCGCTACCGGAGCCCAGGGAGCGGCGGGAGCCGGGGGTACCACCGGTCCGCAAGGGCCTGCCGGACCCCAGGGAGCGCAGGGTGCTAACGGTGCCATCGGCCTCACGGGGCTTGCCGGTCCCGCTGGGCCGCAAGGACCACAAGGTTCACAGGGACCACAAGGTGTGGCGGGTGCTTCGGGCGCCACAGGCCCGCAGGGGCAGCCGGGATCAACACTCAACTATTACGCGCTTTCAAGCGGCCCTGTTCAAATCTACAGCGACGGTACAACGGTTGCAACGCTCTTTCTTAACGCCGGCCAGTATTGGATTTCGTCGACGACCGCTGTACAGATCCAGAACGGCCAAGGTGCCAGTATCTCGGTGTTCTGCCAACTTGTGTCATCGTCTGGGTCCCTCGCGTCAGCACCCGTCGTGACGGACATGAATAATTCCGGGCAGGTAACGCTTGCGACTCAGGGGGTAGCTAACTTCACCACTTCAGTATATGTATACTTGCAGTGTACTGCGAATACCTCAGGCGTGACTGCTTCCAACTCGCAGATCACTGCGATTTCGGTAGCCAACGTTAATAGTAACTAATAAATCGTTTGAGCCGCCTGTTGCTGGCCGCCGGGAACGGTAGTCCCGCTTTACCGGGACCTGCGGCCGAGCGGGCTCAGGATCTGCCACCTTTCTCATTTGTGGGACGAAGGGCTGCGGCAGCGGACCACGAGCCAGCACGTGCGCGCGCATGCCGCTCGCCTTCCACCAGCGCGAAGAACTGTCCGTGCGCGCCGTCTCTCCAGCGTCGTCTCGATGCCACCATGCGCCTACAGGCGGCGTCGCGTTCCAATTGCCGGCCATAGTAAATTAGCCGCTTTTCCTGTCGTTTCCGAATATCTGGTTGGAGGACAGTTCAATGCAACACAACGCTACGAGAAACCCGGCCCTGGTTCCCGCGCATTCACTGGCATCCGGACTTGGCCGCCGGTTAGCTGACAGCAGAGTTTCAGTCTGCCTGGCAATACTAGCTGGCATGTACATGTATGGGTTCGGGACCGCGCCGGCCAGAGCCGCCACTGCCGCGCCAGTCATCACCTCGGTGACAGCTAATCTCTCGACAAATCAACCTACCATCACGATCACAGGCGGGAACTTCGGAAGTGTTACGCCCGGCATCACTTTGGACGGAGTTCCGCTCGTGGTGGAGGTTTATTCGGCAACGGGCGTTGTCGCTTATCTTCCGGCCAATCTCAATCCGGGATCCTACCAACTGGTCCTAACCGATAATGCGACGCAGCTCCAGGGCACTTTCGACGCGTCCATCGGAGCAGTCGGCCCCGAGGGGCCTGCCGGACCGGCGGGCGCTGCCGGACCCGCCGGACCTGCCGGGCCAACCGGCTCCCTGGGACCGGCTGGAGCCACGGGCGCCACCGGGTCTGCCGGGCCGGCCGGAGCCACCGGAGCCACCGGGCCGGCCGGAACTGCCGGAGCCAGGGGACCCGCGGGAGCCACGGGTGCCACGGGCGCCTCGGGTCCGCAGGGGCCTGCCGGACCCTTGGGGCTGCCGGGCCCCACCGGCGCCACTGGTCCGATGGGACCTGCCGGTGCGGTTGGGCCCCAAGGTCTGACTTGGCAAGGCCTCTGGAACAATTCCACCACCTATGCCCTTAACAGCGCCGTCGCCTACAGCGGTTCCACTTACATTAGTCTGGTTGCGAACAACACCTCCAACCAGCCTGGTAATGCACCAGCCGCCTGGAGCCTGCTCGCCGCCGGCGGCCCTACCGGAGTTGCTGGACCGGCGGGAACCACGGGCGCCACCGGGCCACAGGGCCCGACCGGCGCTACGGGCCCCATGGGGCTCGTCGGTCCAGCCGGGCAGCCAGGTGTACCAGGCGCGGCCGGACCTGCCGGCCCCACCGGGCCGCAAGGCCTGACCTGGCAAAATGCCTGGAATGCCGCTCAGCCCTATAACCTGAACGACGCCGTCGCCTACAACGGTTCGAGTTACATCAGCCTGGTTGCCAACAACACCGCCAACCAGCCTGGTAATGCACCGGCCGCCTGGAGTCTGATCGCAGGCGCCGGCGCTGCCGGAGCCCAGGGACCGGCGGGAGCCGCGGGCGCCACCGGTCCGCAAGGGCCTGCCGGACCCCAGGGAGCGCAGGGTGCTAACGGTGCCACAGGCCTCACGGGACCTGCCGGTGCGGTTGGGCCGCAAGGACCCCAAGGTTCACAGGGACCACAAGGTGTGACGGGAGCTTCGGGCGCCAACGGTCCGCAGGGGCCGCAGGGAATAGCGAACATTTATTATGCGCAAGCGCCCGGCAGTGTTTCGCTCAATTACACCCTTGCAACGGTAGCAACGCTCTCTCTTCCCGCCGGCTGGTATTCGATTTCGTCGACGGCCATGGCAGAAAACGTGGGCGGCATACCGGTCGTGGTGACGTGCCTGCTTCAAGCATCGGCCGCCGGGCTTTATACCGAATCAAGCATTGTGACCGTACCTGCTGGCGGATCTGCATCGCTTCCGACCCAGGCAGTAGCCAGCTTCACCGGCCCGGTGACGGTCACGCTAGCGTGTGAAGATCCCACGGAAAGCACTTATGCTTTCTACATGCAGATCACCGCGATTCAGGGGACCAACCTCTTCACTCAGATCAATCAGTAAGTAGCCCGAGCTTCTCTTCGCGGCCATTATCCCGCCGGGGCCGGTTGCACGGCCTCGGCGGTTTGCGCCGACCAGCTCCCCTCACATATCCTTTCATTACTTTCATCACTTTTGTATTGACAATGCACCTAAGTGATCCTTACCATCAAAAATGTAGCCAATCCATGAAATCTCGCGTGGAGCCATATCTCAAGTCCCAGGAAGTGGCCGACGTCCTCGGAATTACCAAGCGCACCCTGATGAACTGGTTGCGCGCTCAAAAGATCCAGGAGCCCGACCGCAACCAGGCCAACCGGTATCGGCGCTGGTCCGCCCAGGACGTGGAACGCATCCGGCAGACCCTCGCGGAGAGCAACGCGGAGAAACAACAGTGATTAGGCTGGTGATTTCCAATCAAAGAGGCGGCGTAGCCAAGACCACCACCGCCACCACCCTGGCCCGCCTGTGGGCCGACCAGGGCCGCAAAGTCCTGCTCATCGACACCGATCCCCAAGGCTCGGTGGGCATGTCCCTGGGGCTCAAGTCCGATAAATTCCTGCACCATTTCGTGGTCTACAACCACCTGTTCGAAAGCTGCCTGGTGCATGCCGCGCCCAATATCGACGTGCTTTGCAGCAGCCGCGAAACCATCCAGGCGGAGGCCTCCCTGATGGGCGTGCCGGCGCGGGAGATGTCCTTTTCCCTGCTCTTTTCCAGGGTTGACGAGCCCTACGATATCGTGCTCATCGACGTAGCCCCCTCCATCACGCTGATGCAGACCTGCGCCATGGTTTACGCGCAGCGCGTGCTGATCCCGGTCAGTATGGATACCCTCAGCCTGCAGGGCGCCGGCGCCTGCCTCGAAACCGCCCGCATGATGAACGAGCTTTTCCGGGTGAACGTCCAGCCGGTAGCGCTGCTGCCGGTGATGGTCGACAAGCGCTTTCAGCATACCGCCGTCATGATGAAATCCCTCGAGGACCTCTCCGCCAAATTCAAGATTCCCCTGCTGGCCGCCATACGGACCGACGTCACGGTTTCGAAGTGTGGCCGCGCCCGCCAGTTCCTGGCCGATTACGATCCGAAATGTAAGGCCATGGAAGACTATCAGATGGCCGGAGCGCAGTTGTTGGAGCTGCTCAGTGAGCGAGTCGACCAAAAACAACCCGAAGGCGCCCAAGCGATCCTCCAGGCGTAAGCCGGCGATGGAGCCTCTGGGCTGGGACGAGATCGTTAGCCAGCCGGGTATGGGCGGCTATCTGTCGTTTTTAAATGGCCCCATTCCCCTACCCCACCTACAGCCTCCAGCCCCTGAGCCTGATCCAGACCCTGTGGTCGCATCAGACCCCGCAGTCGTTCCGCATGCAGCTGTTGCTACAGCCCCAGCACTCGAGCCGACCTCAGTGATCGCCCCATCGCCAGCCCCTGTGATCGCACTAGCCCCAGTCCTCGACCCGACCCCCACGGTCGCCCCCTCGCCCTCTCGCCCCCTCACCCCCTCACTTCAATCAACCCCTGTGGTCGCATCAGCCCCAGTCCTCAACCCGATCCCTGCGGTCGCCCCCTCGCCCCTTCGCCCCCTCGCCCCCTCACTCGCACCAACCCCTGTAGTCGCACCAACCACCCGCCGCCCGCGCATCCGCAAATGCGCCGCCGCCCACGATGGCCACTCGCTAGGCGAGGAAGTCCTCTATCAAGCTCTCTGGAAGGCCGCCGCCGCCGAATCCGCCGGCGCGCGCATCATCGTGATCGGCTGGCGGGGCATGTCGCAGCTTTGCCGTATGACCCCCAAGAACTGTAAAATCAATACCCAACGCCTGATGCGCAAGTTGGCCCTGGAGGTCCTGTCGCCCTACAACACTCCAGAGTCCATCGGCACCACCTACCGCATTTTTCCGAGCGAAGCCATCCTGTGCCGCCGCCGCGCTGCGGGACTTGAATGGGTAGTACGGAGCAGGGGAGTCGAATTTGTCGATCCAGCCACCGGAATGCCCCTGTCTGCCCATCTGTGCGGTTACGTATCGGGGCTACCCTCGCAACTTAGCTGAACAAATATAACGATTATGTGCACTTCTCATGCGTCATCCTCGAACGTTACGACGATGCGCTTGCCGAGTGCCGCCAGCGCGGCCTGTATCTTCTCGGGTTTGGTGTGGTGCCCCGGATTCAACATCCGGCGCACAATGGTTTCACTCACACCGAGCCGCTTGGCAAGCTTAGTGTTCGGCATGCCGCGTTCGCGCATGGCGAGATACAACGCCAGCTTCGGCGCAAGGTAGAGAGGAACGCTGATGAGGCGTTGCCCGCGCTTGGGCTTCGACGGCGGGGGAATCTCGTCACCACGGGCGCCTCCGGTAGGAATGTCGCGGGATATGTTGCAGTGAACATCAGAGATCCTCTTTACGAATGCCAAGCTTGCTGCGCCGCAAACGAACTTCTGCGCCGCGATCGTCTCGTTCCATAATGCTCCTGGCGGTACGCGCGCCTCATGGCCTTTCTTGCAGTCTAGCTCTTAGAATCTCCTTCAGGTTTCGCTTGCCGTGCAGAATGGCTATCACTTGCAGAGGCTTGGCTCCCGGCCGGTAGACGATGACGTAATTCGGGTATCTGGGCAGGGTCCAGAAACGTACCGGAAGGGGTGTGACATCCCGCCGCTTACTTCCAATTAAAGGATAGCGAGCGAGCCGATGACATGTGGTTATGATCTCGGTTTCCACCCGGTCCGCGGCTTCGTTGCTGTCCATCGCAATGAACCACCAAATGCCATCAAGGTCTTCAGTCGCTTGCGGAGTGAATTGAAACGGCGCCCTCATCCTGGCGTCTTCAGCCGCTCGGCGCGGCGTTGACGCAGCATCTGTACCGCCTCCTCACCATCCATCAGTTCGCCGCGCTCTGCCTGGGCGAAGCCTACGGCGATTTGGGAAGCAAGCGCTTCGCGCTGCTCCTTCATCCAATCTTCAAGATGGAGCTGTTCGCGGATGATCTCGAAGGCTTGGTCCAGCATTTCATCGGAGTTCTGGTATGCGCCGGACTGGATAGCCAAATCGATCATGCGCTGATGTTCGGGCTTGAGTTCAATGGTCATGGGTCGTCCACCTCGTCCTATCTATCCCGATAGTACACCGTACAACCCTCCATGTTCGACTACGCTTTGCACCTCACTCGCGCTCCGCCCGGGGCAGTGATGCAGCATCCTGCGCGCCGACGCCCTTTAGCGGGAGCTTCAGCCTCCGCAAGACGCCAGGGCAATTAAAGTACTCAACGAACATCGGCAACCTTACCGTCATGGAACTCAACGGTCATGTCTTTGTACTTGTAGAGAACCTTTTCGCCAAGATCTATGCGCGTTTGCGGAACTCCCAAAGCGCTCTCAACCTCGGCAAACGACATGCCGGCTTTTACCTGATTCACGAATACGCCGGCCGCGGTATTTCCGAGCTGCGCGCCATCCACAGAATCCGTGCCATCCAGGAGCGTAAACCGTTGAGCGACCAACGCATCGGAAGTATCGAAGTCCATCACAATGTACGCTCTCCCTTGTTCCATACTCGGGTGCGCAAAAGCCCCAATTCCTCGCGTGATCGAATGCGGTGTGATGCTCTGAACTGCAAGGTCCAAATAGTCTTTGCCTAGACGGACGGAGCGAATCTTGAGACATTCACCCTTGTGTATCGGTTCCGTACCACAATGAAATCTATCACGGACTTCGATGCCGCCCGCGGCGCTAAGGACATTTATCGCGCCCGAGGAATCGCCCAGACTGCACATGCCCTCCCCAGCGAGCCCTACGGAGATACCGTCATTCTTAACAATAAGAAACTTACCTTTGTACTTCAGAACCGCAGCTTCCTTTTCCGTTCTGGATTGAGCCTCTACCGGGTGAACGATCAGCCCTACAAAGGCGGCCATTCCGAAAATCAAAATCGTTTTTTTCATGTTCGTTAATGCGCGTTCCTTTCAACTCGATCTTTCGCCGCCCACCACGTGGCCCTTTCCGGGCAACGATGACATCCCCACCACCTCACCCGCGCGTCACCCGCCGCTCAATCCAAGCCCCGGCGCACCCCATCAGCGAATACCCCGGCAACCTCGCCAAATACACTCCGAACACTCCCACCGCAACCGGGCAACACCCTCGGCATCCAGTGAATCAGCAGGCCCAAAGTCGAGCCGAAACATCATCATCATCACAGTTCCACACCACCTGCCGCTCATCCAGCAAGCGGCATGGCGTCGTTGACCAGGCCGGTCAGCACCACTTCGCCCGCCGCCCTGCCGTCCGGCCCCAGAATCTCGGTCACTCCGGCCAGCGGATGCGCGTGTCTCCGCCGAGGTCAGCGCCGCCTTCAGCCGGGGCACGCCACGGCCCACTCGCCGCACTGCAAGCTACCCGGAGTTGAACCTTTCAACTGTTGTCCCCCATAAACCTATGGCTATCGTTACGGTCAAAAACAAATATCAGGTGGTCATCCCGCTGCGTGTCCGGGAACAGATCGGCGTCGCCATTGGCGACGTACTGGAAGCCAAGGCAGTAAAAGGCAAGATCGTCCTCGAGCCGAAGTCCATTGTGGACCGTGGGATTGCCGAAGGGCTCGAAGACATCCGAAAGGGCGTGTACATGGACCCTACCGCTCGGTCCCAGAAGCAATGAAGGCGTTCCGGGAACGGACCGCCAAGCTCTCTAAGCGTCCCAGGCGCGCGGCCTCCTAATTGATGGATCTTATTCTTACCGAGCGGCTTGACCGAAGCCTCCGTCAGGCGCCAGCGGCGGTGCAACGAGCCTTGTGGAAACAGGCGGGCTTCCTCTTATCGAACTTGAACCATCCGTCGCTGCGGGCAAGAAGTACGAAGGCGCCGATAACGTCTGGCAGGGACGCGTGAACCGTGATTGGCGGTTCTATTTCAAGATCATTGGCAGTAAGTATCACCTCGTGGACATTACGCCGCACCCGAAATGATGGGAGCCGGATCAGTCCGCTTCGTCGTCTTGTTGAGACGGTCTTCCGGCGCGATGCGGAACGCCTTGGCCGTCGCGTACTCGCGCGGCACGGCGATTACACCACTTGCCGAAGAACATCTTCAAAGACCCTTAGGGCTGGACCAGCTTCAGTTCCGACCATCCGTCGCTGCGGGCTTGATACCTCACTCCCCCCCGGTGCGCTTCTCAAACCCCTCATAATCATTCGCAATCGCCTGCGCCAGCGCAAACAACTTACTCAGCAGTTCCTCGGAAGACTGGAACTGAATGTGCAACGCGCCCGGACTCAGCCCCACCCCCGCCGGCAGGTCCGGCCATCGCTGGCTCATCACTTCCGGCTCCACTGGAATAGCCACGCGCGCCCCTGCCTGCAGCCGCCGCATAGCTTCCAGCCGCTCGGCCAGGCGCTCCTTCCGCCGCCACTCCATCTTGAAATCCGCACTGTCGCGGATCTGCTCGAGCTGCGCCACCAGCTTGGGCCGATCGATTAAAAACGTGCGGCCGGCCTGGTAGCCGCCGAAGCATCGCATCAGATCGATGGCGCGCCGCCGCCGCAGACGGAACAGGCCCTCGCAAACGGCGCGGTCCACCACCGGCACGTCCAGCGCGCGCAATTCCTCCAGAATCTCCGGCACGCGAAGCAGCCACTGCGCCTTAGCGGGCATCTCGCGCGTCCATCAGCGCTGCCAGCCCTGTTGCTGCCAGCTCAATGCGGCGGTGTCCAGCAGCATGTGGTGGATCTCGATCCAAAACCCGGACAGCTCGGTTTGCAGCACTTCGCCCAGCACCATTTGCCCGTCCCATTCCAGGCGCACCGCGGCGCCGGTCTTCACCGTCAATCCCGCGCCCAGGCGCATGCGTTTGCCCGAAACCTCCAGAATGCGCGCCGCTCCCGCGCACGCTCCATCCCCCAGCACGCTCAATGCAACGGATTGCTCCGGCTTCCAGTTCAGCTCGCGCATGCCCTTCCGTGCCAGTGTACTATGCGTACAGGACGATGTTTTCTTTTCTC
>Ga0302325_10007615_pt1 | contig 23978 bp, 19 predicted proteins | sample Palsa_T0_2_FD_201948 | JGI IMG/M metagenome (GOLD analysis project Ga0302325, IMG submission 201948) | Peat permafrost microbial communities from Stordalen Mire near Abisko, Sweden - Palsa_T0_2 | ecosystem: Environmental > Terrestrial > Soil > Palsa > Peat permafrost | place: Sweden: Abisko... | reverse complement strand
TCGTCGACATCGCGGGGCTGGTCCGGGGCGCGGCCCAGGGCCAGGGGCTGGGCAACCAGTTCCTCGGCCACATCCGCGAGACCGATGCGATATGCCAGGTCGTCCGGGTGTTCAGCGACCCTGACGTCAGCCACGTGGAGGGCGACGTGTCTCCAGAGCGCGACATCGAGACCGTCGTCACCGAGCTGATCCTCGCCGACCTGCAGACGCTGGAGAAGGCCACCCCCCGGCTGGCCAAGGAAACGAAGTCCGGCAAGGACGCGATGCGGATCCGGGTGGCGAACGCGGTCGGCAGCGCGCAGAAACTCCTGGACACCGGGACCACGCTGTTCGCCGGCGGTGCCTCGGCCGGGATCGACCTGGTAGATCTGCGCGAGTTCCAGCTGCTGACGGCTAAGCCGTTCCTGTACGTCTTCAACGCCGACACCGAAGAGCTCGCCGACCCCGGCCTGCGGGAGCGGCTGTCGGCTCTGGTCGCGCCCGCGGAAGGGATCTTCCTGGACGCCAAGACCGAGGCCGACCTGGCCGAGCTGCCCGAAGACGAGGCTGCGGAGCTGCTGGCCGAGGCGGGTCTCGGCGAACCGGGCCTGGCCCAGCTGGCCCGGGCTGGCTTCCGGACGCTCGGCCTGCAGACCTTCCTCACCGCGGGCCCCAAGGAGACCCGGGCGTGGACGATCCCGGCCGGCGCGACCGCGCCGGAGGCGGCCGGCGTCATCCACACCGACTTCCAACGCGGCTTCATCAAGGCCGAGGTCGTCTCGTTCGATGACCTGATGGCCGCCGGCTCGCTGCAGGCGGCCCGCGCCGTCGGCAAGGTGCGGATCGAGGGCAAGGACTACATCATGCGCGACGGCGACGTCGTGGAGTTCCGCTTCAACGTGTGATTCAGGGCATGCTGGCCGGCCCGGTTCGCGCGGAGGTCCTCACCCGGATTGGCCGGTCCATGAACGTGACGCTGGCGCGGCCCGCGGAGCCTGCGGGCGCCGACGATGCCATGGCGACGGCCGCGGCGGCGTTGCGCCAGGCCGCCCGGGCTATGTCGCCCTACGCGCTGGTGGCCGCCGACCCGCTGGCGGCGGTGGCCGATGGCTGGCGGTTGATGTGGGACGTGTCGCGCCCGCAGGGGCCGGCCGGATTCGAGCGGGAAGCCGCGAAGGTGCTGTCGGCTTGGCGGGCAGGCCTGTTCGAGCTGCCGGACTACTACCTGGTCACCGCCACGAGCGCTGGCGGTGGCGAGCCTAGTGACCCCGGCGAGCCGGGGCCGGACTTTCACCTCGGGCCGTTGCGTTCGGTCCGGCCGCACCGGGTAGCGTTCGTCGCCGCGGCCGAGCCTGCTCAGCAGGCCGCGGGTATCCTGCACACCCTCGGCTCGCTGCGGCCCGGCCGCTGGTGGCCGGGCCTGGACGAGGTGATCGAAACGGCCCGTGGCTTCTATCCCGGGCGGCTGGCCGAAGCGGCCGGGCGGTAGCCGTCGCTCGGGCAACAAGATCCGCGCCCTGCCCGGTGCCATGATGGACTTCCGCGCTAATCGCCGGTCAGTCGGCGCATTCCCGGCCGGGCGTGCATTGTTGGGGATGTTTGCGCAGGTCAGAGCACTGAACGAGCGGCCGGCGGTCATCCCGGGTCGACCGGCTAAAGATGAAGCCTTAGAGTCGCTCTTTGGGCCGGTTCTTGTTTCCCGCGCATCGGCGTATCCCGGCGAATTTCAATTATCCCGAGGGCGGGCGGGGACTTGCTCATCATTGACTCGCCGCGCCGGTCTTTATAGCGCACAATGGGCGTTAAGGTCGGCGGGGTGGCGTCAGCCGGACGGAGAAGCCCAACGCGGAGTGGGCGGAGGTGTGATGGTTCGCGGTTCGGGCATAGATGACGCAGCGCGGCCGACTGTGTACGCTAGTGACACTGAGATGGATAACGGCACACCGGGACGGCCCGGCGACGGGCAGCCCCGCGTGTCCCGCTCATGGAGCGGCGGCGGAGGCCGATGGCTCATTTGGACGCTGCGTGCGGTGCTGTGGGTAGTCCTGCTCATCGTCGGTTACCGGGGCATCACGGCGATCATCCTCAATGAGACCCCGGCCTCGCGATCGGGCACGTCGGGTACGCCCGCCCCGGCCAGCAGCGGGAGTGCGCAGTTTCCTTCAACCCTCGCCGAGGCCTACGCCATCCAGTTCGGTGCCGTGTACTTGAACTTCAGTGCCGCCACTGCGAACCAGCGTGCCCAGGAGCTGGCGGCTTACCTGCCCAGCGCGCTCAGCAGCGCCAACCCGCAGCTGGGCTGGGATGGCTCGGGTGACCTCCGGCTGCAATCGGAGCAGGTCGCCGGGATCACCGTGCAGGACGCGAGCCACGCGGTGGTGACCTTGCTGGCCAGCGTGAACGGCGAGCTGATGGAGCTCGGGGTGCCCATCTACGCGGCCAACGGCGGCTTGGTGGTATCGGGCGAGCCCGCCTGGCTGGCCGCCCCGGCGCAGGCCTCTCCGCCCACGCCGCCCACCGTGACGTCGGATCCCACGGCACAGGGCCAGCTGAGCGCGCAGCTGCCGGCGTTCTTCCAGGCGTACGGGAGCGGAGACAATGCCACCCTGAACCGTTTCCTCGCGCCCGGGGCGACGGTTTCCGGGCTGGGTGGTGCGCTCTCCTACTCGAGCATCTCCAATTTGTATGTGCCGGCGGGCGGCTCGACCCGGGACATCATGGCTACCGTCGTCTGGCAGCTGTCCGGGGTGAGCGGAAGCGGTTCCGCCAAGCTGGAGATGAGCTACAACCTGACCGTCATTGACCAGGGCGGCAAATGGTATGTGCAGAATATCGCGGCGTCGCCTCAGGGGCAGCAGGCGGGAAGCTCATGATCCAGGCTGGCTCCCGCCCTCCGGCCCGGGCAGGCGAATTCGGGGGCAGTGAACCGTTCCCGCGCTGCGCAACGTATTTCCTGGGGGAGGGCGAAGGTAAGCACTCGTCCCTGGCCAGCACGGGGTGCCCTAGTGTGAGCGCGGCCCGGCTCTCGCCGGCCGCCTGGCAGGTGCCGGCCGCCTGGCGGGTACCTGATGATCCCGGAAGGGAAGAGTTATGTCCATACAATTCCTGGCCGCGGAGCCGATCGCTCTCAGCACCCAGGGTCTCGTCAGCTACCTGCAGGGGCTGTTCGGGCCGCTGTTCCTGGGGATCGTGGGCATCGTCGCGCTCTTCTTTCTCTTCACCCGGGAGATCACGCGCTTCGTGCAGTTCATTGTGCTGGCCGTGCTGATCGCGATCATTTTCTATACCCCCGGTATCATCCAGGCATTGGCCACGGGAATCACCAACGCGCTCGGAGTCCACTAGCCACCGTAACGGCCCAAACTCCGTCACGGCCAAAGGAGTGCACTTCGTGGACCTGCCCACTTATACGAACATCTGGCGAATTGAGAAGCGTCTCTACAAGCTTTATGATTTCCGCTTGCCGATGCCGCTTCCCATCAGCTGGATCGCAGTTTTCTGTGGCATTACGGTTCCTTATGTTGTTGTACTCGCCGCGATCGGCGTGCCCTTCAATCACACTCTGCTCTGGTTGTACGTTCTGCCGCCGGGGGTCCTGACCTGGCTCACGACCCGGCCGGTCCTGGAAAACAAGCGACTGCCGGAATTGCTGGTCTCCCAGCTCCGGTACCTCGGGGAGCCGCGCACCTGGTGCCGGCTCGTGCCGTTGTCGGAAAAGAACGATATTCGTGTCTACGCACGTGTGTGGCACCGCCCGGAGGGTGCCGCCGCGCCAGCCACGGACGGTGCAGCGGCGATGGCCATGGCGACCACCGGGCGCGCGCGTGCGGCCGGGACTGTCGTAGCGCCCGGGCTGGCGGCGCGTATCCGCCCCGCCGGGCGGCCGGCCACTGACGGTGCGGGCCCGGTCCGCGGCACGCAGCGGACCTGGCGGGACGGCCGCGGACGGCAGGACCTGCCGCTCCGGGCCGCGTCCGCGGGACCGCAGTCCTGGCCGTACGCGGAGATGGGGTCCGGGCAGACCCCCGCCCGCGCCCGCGGAACGTCTGCCCCGGCGCAAGCCGGTCCTGGACCGGCTGCGCCCGGACTGGCCGGGCCAGGACCGGCTGCGCCAGGACTACCGGCTGCGCCTGGACTGACTGGGCCGGGACGGGCGGCTCCTGCCCGGGCCGGCTGGATGGAACCGGCCGCCGGAGCAGGATCACGCGGGTCGTTGCCCGCGGACCGGCGCCCTGCGATCCCTGGTCAGGTACTTCGCGGACCAGCGACCGCCCCTCCCGGCTCCGGCGGCCCGCAAGCCGGCCGCCCGGCGGTTCCCGGCGGGCCGCCCGCGGCTCGTGCCGCGTCCCGGTCCGGTGGCCGCAGCGGTCCGGCCACCGGACCGCTGCCCATCGCCCCGCCCATCGAGGTCTCGCACGAGACACAGGAGAAGCGGGGCCCGGCGGGGGTCCCGCTCTGGGGCCGGCCCGCTCGCCGTAACGGCCCGGGTGCTCCCGCCTCCGGTGCCGTGACCGGGGCCCGGCCTCCGCGTGCGCTCCCGCCGGCCGCCCCGGGCCAGCGGCGCGGCGTTTCCGACCCGCCCAGGGACGACACAAGCCCGCAGGCCCCCGTCTCGGGCCCGCAGGCCCCCGTCTCGGGCCCGCAGCCTCCCGGCCGAAGCCCGCAGCCTCCCGGCCGAAGCCCGCAGCCTCCCGCCGGGAGTCCCCAGACACCCGCCCGCGGCCCGCAGCCCCATGCGGGCGCGGCGGCACCCGGAGCGGCCGCAGCGTCATCCGCGACGGCCACGCCATCGTCCACGCCGGCCGCAAAGCCCGCGGACACCGATGCCGCAGAGCGCCCGGTCCCGCCCCACCCCGCCCCGGCCCGCCCCGCCCCGGCTGCCAGGCGTCCCGCCCCGGCTGCCGAGCCCCCCGCCCCGGCTGCCAGGCGTCCCGCCCCGGCTCCAGAGCGTCCTGCCCCGAGCACCGCCGTCACGGCCAATACCCGGGAAGCGCCCGGGCCTGGCGCCGCCAGGCCCGGAAGCCCTGGCGCCCCCAGGCCTGCGGGCCCGGTGCCGGCCGGGTCTGCGGCCGCGGTGCCGATCACCCCCCCGGCCCCGCCCGGGCCCGCGAAGCCAGCCACGCCTGCGTCTGGTGCCCCGCAGCCGCCCGCGCCCGGCCAGCCCGGCCGGCCGGCCCCGTCGATCGAGCGCGCCCTGAGCGGGCCGGCCGCGGACCGGATCGACAGCTGGCAGCGCCGGGTCCGGGTCGTCCCCGGCGGGCAGGGCCCCGGCAAGCGGGATCAGGAGACGCTCGACCAGGACCGGGCCCGGCTCCCGCTCGCGGGCCCACGGCGCATCGTGTTCCTCGGCTGCACCAGCGGTGCGGGCCAGACCATGACCGCCTTGATGACGGGTCAGCTGCTGGTCGCACTCCGGGGCGACCCGGTCGCGGCCCTCGACCTGAATCCCGGCCACGGGTCGCTTACAAGGCAGGCTCAGGCTTCCCCGGCGCTGACCATAGCCGCGCTGCTGGCGAGTACCGGGTCGGCCGACGTGGTGCCCGGCAGCCCGGTGTCTGCCAGCGCGGTGCTCGCGGACACTGGGCACTCGCCGTGGGCCCGGTTCGACATCATTACCTCCGACGCCGATCCGGCGGCCCCGGCGGCGCCCGGGGAGCGGGACTACGCCCGGCTCGCGGAGCGGGCCGGCCGGCTGTACCCGCTGATGGTGATCGACCCGGGCGCCGCCGAGGTCGCCCGGGTCCTTGGTGTCGCCGACCAGCTCGTCCTCGTCGCCCCGGCCAGCGCGGACGCGTCGCGTTCGCTGGCCATGACCCAGGAATGGCTGGGCAACAACGGCCACCGCGAGCTGGCCGCCCGCGCGGTAACCATCGTCAACGGGGTCAGCCGGGCCAGCCTGAGCGACGTCGAGCAGGCCGAAGCTGTCGCGCGCGGGCGCTGCCGCGCGATCGTCCGGATCCCGTGGGATGACGGCCTGGCCGGGGGCGGGCCGGAAGCCACCGGATCCGCCGGGCCCGCCGCCCGGGTGTCTTCCCTGGGGCCGCAGGCGCGGCACGCCTACACCGCTCTCGCCGGGGTGCTCGTCGCGGGTCTGGCCGCGGCCCCGGTTCCTCGGAAGGTTCTGCATTGACCAGTCGGACCAAGGGAAGCAGTCGGCTCGCCATCCGGTATTTCGACGACCGGATCCTGCTGACTGACAACCACGCGTGGGCGTACTTCCGCCTGCCGTCGGTTTCCTATGAGTTCACGACGCCCGAGGAACGCGAAGCGCTGGCCACGAACATCACGGTCGCGCTGGCTGCCATCCGGATGCCGGACGCCGAGGTGCATCTGCGTATCGCGCACCGTTCGTACCCGGCGGCGGACTGGGCCACCGGCCTGGACGCCACCTCTGACGGGGGAGCGGGGTGGCGCGAATACCTCGACGAGTCTTATCAGCACGTGTGGACCAAGGACTTCTGGAGCAAGGAGATCTACCTGGGGGTCCGGCTGGGCCAGCGGGGCATGCGCGCCCAGCTGTCCGGCGGGGTGCTGTCCCAGTTCATCTCGATCTACCAGGGCGGCGAGCGCCGTCTGGGCATCGAGGACGAGGCGGTCGGGTCCGGCGAGGTCGGCAAATGGACCGACCAGGCCGAGCGGGTCGGCCGGGCCCTGGCGGCCAGCGCGCTCGCCGCCCGGCACGCGACCTCCGACGAGCTCGCCTGGTTGCTGCGGCACGCCCTGATGGGCTCGCTCGGTGAGCCGCCGCCCTCGGCCACCAAGCGCCGGAGGTGGGGCGCCGGGGAGATCGAGAGCCTGTTCGAGGGTCAGGTGCACAACGGGCGGACGCTGCTGCAGCTGGAGCACGCCACCGGTGAATCCTTCGCCGCGTTCTTGTCCTTCTCCCGCTTCCCGGACGTGATGGCCTTCCCGGACGGGGAGCCCTGGCTGCACTACGCTGATTCGCTGCCGTTCCCGGTCGAGGTCAGCTCGCGGATGCGGCTGATACCGCCTGCGAAGGCGAGCAAGGACGTCAGCCGCCGCCTGGCGCACGCCCGTGACATGGACGCGCACATCCGGGAGGCCGGCGTGGAGGCGCCGCTCGCGCTGGCCGAGCAGATCGCGGCGGCGCGCATGCTGGAGCACGGGATCACCAAGGAGCGGCTGCCGTTCGTATACGGCTGGCACCGCCTGATCGTGACCGCGCCCACCCGCAATCTCTGCGTGCGGCGGGTCGAGGCGGTCGTTGAGCACTACCGGGACATCGGCGTCGACATCGTCAACTCCACCGGAGACCAGTTCTCGCTGCTGTGCGAGTCGCTGCCCGGTGACCGGGTGCGGCTGAACTCCTACCTGCAGCGGCAGCCGCTCTACACGATCGCCGGCGGCATGCCGACGGCCACCGTCGACCTGGGGGACCGGACCGCCGACGGGGTCGGCTGGATCGGCCCGTATATCGGCGAGACGCTCGGCCGGGCCCGGGCGATCGTGCACTTCGATCCGCTGCTCGCCGCGGCCCGCAACCGCCCGACCGCCATCGCGATCACCGGGGAGCCGGGCGGCGGCAAGACCACGCTGGCCCTCCTGCTCATCTACCAGCTCGCGCTACGCGGGGCGACGGTCGCGGTGATCGACCCCAAGGGCGACGCCACGTCACTGGTCCGGCTGCTGCAGGCCCGGGGCCGGCGGGCCCGGATCCTCTCCCTGGGATCGGCGGCGCCTGGGCTGCTCGACCCCTTCTCCTTCGGCGATGACCTGGCCACCAAGCGAACCATGGCCACCGAGACGCTGCGGCTGCTGCTGCCCCGGATGAGTGAGGAACGCGAGAGCGCGATGATCCAGGCCGTCGGGACCGTCGCCGCCGGGCCGCGGCCCAGCCTGGGCAAGGTGGTACGGCACCTGGAACAGGCTGACGATCCGGCGTCGAAGAACCTCGGGGCCGTCATGCGGTCCATCTCCGAGATGCGGCTGGCCCGGCTGTGCTTCTCGCCGTCGGGTGGCCAGCAGGTTGACGCCGAGGGCTGGACCACGGTGTTCACGCTCGGCGGCCTGACCCTGCCGGACACCGCGATCAGCCGGGACGACTACTCCTACGAGCAGCGGCTCTCGGTCGCGCTGCTCTACCTGGTGTCTCAGTTCGCCCGGCGGCTGCTGAACGGGATGGACCGGCGCATGCCGAAAGCGATCTTCCTCGACGAGGCCTGGGCGATTACCGCGACCCCCGAAGGCGCGAAGCTCGTACCAGAGGTCTCCCGGATGGGCCGGTCGCGCAACACGGCGCTGATCCTCGTTTCGCAGAACGCCAGGGATCTGCTGAACGAGCAGGTTACGAACTGCATCTCCACCGTCTTCGCGTTCCGCTCATCGGAACGGACCGAGGTGGAGAGCGTCCTGGCGCTGCTCGGGGTGGAGTCCTCCGACGAGCACAAGGCGATCCTGCGTGGCCTCGGTAACGGCGAATCGGTCTTCCGGGATCTGGACGGGCGCGCGGGCCGGATCGGCATCGATCTGGCCTCCGATGAGCTGCAGCGCTGGCTGGACACCAACCCGACCCGGTCCCGGCCCGACGAGGCGGCGCAGCGCGCTGCCGAAGCCGCCCCGGCCGCCGAGCCGCCCATGCCGCGGGCGGAGAAACCGGATAAAGACCCCGAAGATTCCGACGACACCGATAGTCCCAGCCACCCGGCCCGGGAAACCGCGGGCGAGGCGAGCCAGTGATCACCCGGAGAAGCTCAACAGGAGCCCCCCAGATGACCAGAACCCGTGTCCGCTGGGCGGCCCGGCTGCTGATCGTCATCGGCGCGATCCTGGCGGTCCCCGTCTCGGCGGTGGCCGCGGACGCGTCGCCGTTCACGGCCTCGGCCGTGGCGGCCGGGCCGGCCGCCGTCGTCCCCGCGCCGGCCAGTTCGGCGCCGGCCAGTTCGGCACCGGCCAGTTCGGCACAGGCTAGTTCGGCACAGGCCAGTTCGGCACAGGCCAGTTCCACGCAGGCCAGTTCGGCCAGCGCCGGCACGGTGAGCACCCCGGCCAGTTCCGGCCCGGCGGCCCGCGCCGTGCTCACCGCGGCGCACGCGGCCGGCACCCCGGCCGCGCCTGCGGGCGGGGTCTGCTCGGTACCGGGGATCGGGGACATCGGCGGCCTGCTGGGGCTGTGCTCGGCCGGGTCGAGCGGCATCATCGGCGACCTGAACAACGTCTGCCAGCCGTCCATCCCGCAGCCGGAGGCGGCTACCGGGGGGATCGACGCGCTGATCGAGCCGCCGGCGGGGGTCGCGGCGGGCAAGACCCTCTACGACAGCTACGGGGTCGCCGGGCAATTCTGGGCCGCCCACGGCCTGCAGTGCTCCGACATGACCTCGCTGATCGGCAACAACGTGGCCGGTATGGTCTTCGACGCGGCGAAATCGATCGACCGCGTCACGATCACCGTGTACCAGTCGGCGGCCGGCAACGGCATTCTGGCCTGGCTGCAGAGCGTGGTGGACCGGCTGATCAGCGCGCTGGGCAACGCGATCTACTTCCCCTACCTCGCCCCGGTCATCATCCTCGGCGCCATCTGGCTCGCCTGGAACGGCCTGGTCCGAAAGCGGGCGACCCGCGCCATCGAAGGCACTCTGTGGATGGTGGTGGCGTGCGCGGCAGCGATCTGGCTGATCGGGCGCCCCGCCGACTTCACGGGTGTGGGCACGACCGTGTCCAACGGCGTAACGCAGGTCCTTAACGTGGCCTTCGCGAAGCTGCCCAACCCTGGCGGGAACAACTGTGTGCCCGTCCAGGGGGGTGACCCGCAGGCGGCCACCGGCAACTTCGGGTTCACCTCCAGCAACGGGCTGGTGGACAGCAACGCCAACGAACTGTGGTCGGTCCTGGTCTGCAAGCCGTGGCTGGACGGGGAACTGGGCACGACCCAGTACGCCACCTCGGCCAAGGCGCCGCAGACGGTAGTGAACACCTACGGCCGGCAACTGCTGTGGGCCCAGGCCATCGCCGCCAACGAGAAACCGACGGCCGACCTCATCCAGGCCAAGCAGGCCACCTACATCGGCGTAGCCAACTCCCTGCAGCAGAACAACCCGTCGGTCTACGCCCTGTTCCAGGGCAACCAGTGGACGACCCGGCTGGAAATCGGGTTCGCGGCGCTGTTCGCGGCGCTGGTGGCCGGGCTGCTCATCCTGCTGATCTCGCTTACCTTGATCATCTTGAAGCTCGGGTTCCTGCTGCTGCTCATCGCGGGGCCGTTCTTCCTGATCATCGGTACTCATCCGGGCTTCGGCCGGATCATCGCGATCCGCTGGTTCGAGATGCTGGTCGGTGTCCTGATGAAACAGGTGGCGGTCGCGCTGGCCCTAAGCGTCCTGCTGTACGCGTACTCGCTTATCATGGGCACGAGCGACGCCGTACTGCCCTGGGCGCTGAAGATCCTGATGATCGCGCTGGTGACGGTGGCGGTCTTCATCTACCGCAAGCCGTTCCAGCACCTGTTCTCCGCCGTCGGCTACGGGGTCATCGGATCGCAGGAACGGGCCGATGTCAGCCTGCGGGAGGCCAGCACGACGTTCCGCCGCGTCACGCGGGACACCGCGACCGCGACCGTGCCCGGTGTCGCGGCTTACCGGGTCGGCCGGTGGGCCAGGCAAAATCCGGGCGAGGCCGCCGCGCTCGCCGCCGGCATCGTCGGCGCGGCCGGGGCCGCCAGCGCAGGCTCGGCGGCCGGCAAGATGGCCGCGGCTCAGGGCGCCGGCGGCGCGACGGGCGCGACCGATGACCCCTCGGCCCGGGTCCGGGCCACTGGGGACGGCCAGTCCGTGGACGCCGACGCAGCGGCCCAGGCCGGGCAGGCCGGAGCGCGGCCCACCGCGGCTGAGCGCGCCCGGCGCTCGCCAGGTGACGCCGACGGCCGGCGGGCCGCGCCACCGCTGCACCTGCCGCCTCGCGCCGCCGACAACGCAGGCCCGGCGGCCCAGCCGTCGTCCGGCTGGGCCCGCGGCGGCGCCCAGGCGGCCGCCAGCGTACGAAGCGGGGAAGCGCCGCCGCGGCCCGGCTCCACGGTGCGCGTCGGCCATGCCCCCAGCCCGGCCACGGGCCGCCCGGCACCCACTGGACGCCCGGCCACGGGCCGCCCGGCACCCACTGGGCGCCCCGCCGCGGCTGCCACAGCCACCCCGGGACCGTCCCCGGCCGGCCCGCCCGCGGCGGGGGGCGGGCCGGCCGGGTCCCGTTCGGCTGGATCGTGGTGGTCCGCCGCGGCCCGGTCCGCAGGCGGACGGACGTCCCGGCCCGCGGGTAGCTCCTCCGGCCCGTCCCCGGCTCCGTCGCCTGCGCCCGCCCCGCCGCGGAGCTCCGCACCCACCTTCGGCGGCCGTCCGACGGCGAGCCGCGCCTCCACCGGCGGAAACGGCCTCTTCGGCGGGAACGGCTCCGGTAGCGGGAACGGCGCCAGCAACCGGAGCGGGACCAGTGCAGGCTCCGGCGGATCCGCCGGCGGACCCTGGTCCGGGGCGGCGCGCCCCCGCTGGCAGCCCGGCCCGATCCGGCCCTCGGACCCGTCCGGTGGATGGGCGGGACGCCCCCGCTCACCCGAACCGCCGGCGGGCGCCCCAACCGGCAGCTCATCCGGCGGCGGTCGTGCCCCCAGCCGCACCAGGGCACCGGAAACCTCCGCGCCGGGCCAGGCGAACGGCAGCCGAGCCGCTGAACGCGGGCCGTCCGGCCCGGCGGCGCCCCGCGATAACGGCTCGTCGCCGCCGCCGGAAAGCCCAATGCCCTTCTGGCTCCGCCCGGTGCGGCGCAGGAAGTAGCGCGGCACGATGGACCTGTCCGCGGGCCAGCAGAAGGCACTCTTCGCGGTCGTTGTGGTGGTGCTCGCCGGGCTCGGCGTGTTCCTGCTCGCCCCGCACAGCTCACATCCGCACGCCTCGCCGTCCGCGTCCGCCCGGCCGTCCGCGCCTGCCGCTGCGGCCGGCTCGCCGTCCGCCGCGGCCGTGCCCTCGCCGGTCGGCAGCACCAACGTCAACATCTACCAGTGGCTGCCGTTCACCCAGCCGGAGCTGGCCCAGGCGGCCGCGGTCGCGACCGAGGTCACCACCGACTACAACACCTTCACCTACACCGAGAGCGCCGCCAGCTACGTCGCGCGGATGAACGGTCTGATCACCAGCCAGCTGAGCCAGACGCTGAAGAACGGCTACGCCACCGTGGGCGTGGCCCAGACCCGGACCAGCCAGAAGCAGGTCTCCTCCGGCACGGCCACGATCGACTCGATCCGTACCTTCGGCTCGTCCAGCATCACGTTCGTGGTCACGGCCGCCCAGAAGCTCACCGGTACCCAGGGCTCCACGACCAGCAGCATGCAGTACGCCGTCACGGTCACCGGCCAGGGCGGCACGTGGCAGGTCTACGACATCGAGCCCGCGACAGCAGGCAACTATTGACGGGAGCCGAGACATGACCGGCCGATGGGGCCGGGGGCGGACGGACACACACAGCACGGCACAGCACAGCCGGCCTGGCGGACGGTCTGCGCTGGACCGCGGTGCCAGCCAGATCATGGTGATCGGCATCATCGGGGCGGCGGCCCTGCTCATGATCGGCTTCCTGACCGTGCCAATGATCGTGGGCGGCTCCAGCCTGCTCTTTTCCGCGGGCAGCGGCGGCTTTGGCTGCTCCAGCTCCCAGCAGGCCAAGAGCGCGCTGCAGTCCAAGGTCAGCGGGACCGCGAAGGATTCGATCCCGTCCAACTACCTCAGCTGGTATCAGAAGGTCGGCCAGCAGTACGGCGTTCCCTGGGTCATCCTGGCCGGGATCGGCACGGTGGAAAGCGACAACGGCCAGACCACCCTGCCGGGGGTGCACAGCGGGTCGAACGCCTTTGGGGCGGCGGGCCCCATGCAGATCGGCATCGGGGGCGCCGCCAGCAACAACTGGGGCGGCGCACCCGTGCACCCCGCCAGCGAGGTGGTGAACGGGGTGGCCACTGACGAAGACGGCGACGGAATAGCCAGCGTCTACGATCCAGCGGACGCGATCGCCGGGACCGCGAAAATCCTGCTTGCTCACGGCGTCCTCAGCAACGTGTCGGCGGCGATCTTCGCCTACAACCATCTCGAGTCCTACGTGCAGGCGGTCGAGAGCTATGCCAGTACCTACGCCAGCGGTGGCTACTCGGTCACGGCGGCCGTGGGCAGCCCGACCGCGAATACGGCCGCCTGCGTCCAGGTGGCTGGCACCGTGATCAGCGGGTCCACCAGTGTGCCCAACCAGACCGTCGCCGCCGCGATCGCCTACGCCCAGCAGCAGATCGGCAAGCCCTACCTGTGGGGCGGCACGGGGCCGAACGCCTTCGACTGCTCCGGGCTGGTCATGATGGCGTACCAGGCGGTCGGCGTGGACATCCCCCGTACGTCGGAGGACCAGTGGGCCTGGGGGCCGGAGGTCCCGGCCAGCCAGGTGGAGCCGGGCGATCTGGTGTTCTTCGCGGGCTCCGACGGTACCGCGACCGATCCCGGGCACGTCGGCCTGGTCATCGGCGGGGGGAAGATGATCGAGGCCTACGCGACCGGCTTCCCGATCCGGGTCTCGTCCTACGGCACCAGCGCGTCCGCCGGCGGCGATAACCAGGTGGTGGGGTTCACCCGGCCGTGGGCGCACGCCGGCGTCGTGCTGCCGGCCGGGTCCGCGTCCGCGTCGCCTTGAGCCGCCACCCATCCGGTAGGTTCTCACCGCAAATGGCGCACTAAGCGCCGGTTGCTGTCACGCGGAGGGCCTCGGCGATCACGTCCGGCACGCTGCTGTCCGGGGCCTCGAAGGTCGGCCCTGAGCCCAAGAAGGCGGCGTGGGCCCAGATCGTCAGCATGTGTTGACGGCAAATGCCCGTCAGCTTAAGCTGACGGACATGGAAACCACTCTGGAAATAGCGGAGGGCGCGGCCAGCAACGACCCTGACGTCGGGCTGCGGGCCGTGGCGGCCCTCCGGGCGCTCACCGAACGGCTGGAGATCCTCCAGGTCGAGAACGCGCGGGAGCTCGGCTGGTCCTGGCAGGACATCGCCAGCCGGCTGGGCGTCACCAAGCAGACCGTGCACCGCAAGCACGGCCGCCGGACCGGGAGGCGATGATGTTCGAGCGCTTCACTGCCGGCGCCCGCCAGATCGTCGTCCGGGCCCAGTCGGAGGCGCGCCAGCTCGACCACGGCTTCATCGGCTGTGAGCATCTGCTGCTGGCCCTGCTCGCCGGCGATGAGCCGGCCGCCGACGTCCTGCGCGAGCATGAATTGACCCCCGAACGGGTCCGGGCGGAACTCATCCGCATGATGGGGGTACCGCCCGCCCGCCCCGCTGACCTGCTCAACGTTCTCGACCGCGAGGCGCTGGCCGCCATCGGCATCGACCTCGACGTCGTGCGCAGCCGGATCGAGGCGACGTTCGGCCCCGGCGCCCTGACCCGGGCCACGCTGACCCCGCGCCGGAACCGGCGGCGCGGACTGCGATCGCGGCTGCGGCGGCCGGCTCGCAACGCCCGGCTGCTGCCCGTCATCGGCGGTAACGGGGAGCTGCTCGATGTGCCCCCGGTTCGGCGCGGTCATATCCCGTTCACGCCCCGCGCCAAAAAGGCCATGGAAATCTCCCTGCGTGAGGCGCTGGCCCTGGGAGACAACTACATCGGCGCGCAGCACGTTGCGCTCGCCCTGCTCGGCATGAACAGCGGAGCCGTCCCGCCCATCCTGTCGGCGCTCGGCCTGTCGGCGGCCCCGCTGCGCGCGGCGATCCTCGACCGCTATCGCAAGGCGAGCTGACGCGGGCGCACTGGTCGGCCCGGGGGCCGGCCGGGGGCCGGCCGGGCCGGCCGGGTCCACTGGTCCTGGCCGGCCGGACACCCGCTCAGCTGATTGTGGCCCGGGCCGAGCTGAACCGCTCGTGCCGGACGTGATCGAGCTGGCCGAGGAAGGCCTTGAACTCGCCCAGCCGGTAGGCCGTACCGTCCTGCGACGTGGCCATCTCCACGTCAAAGTCGCGCTCCAGGTCCGCCAGGCGCCGTAGCACAGCCCGCCGGCTGAGCGGGGCGCCCGGCAGCCCGCGTGCCGCGGCCTCGGCCTGGACCGCCGCGGCGATCTGCGGGGCGGTCAGGAACGCATCCCGGGCCCGCAGGACCGCGAAGACCGGGTCGTGCAGGTGCGCGGACTCGTCGGCCGGCGGGTACGGAGCGCCCTCGTGCCGCAGGGCCCGCCCGATCGCGCTGCCGACCGCCTCGGCCACCGGCGGCGGGAACGCGTTGCCCACCTGCCGGTACCGGGCCGTCTTGCGGCCGGTGAACTCCCAGCCCCACTCGTCCCGCCAGCCCTGCAGCCGAGCGACCATCTCGCACGTCAGCCGGGGCGTCAGCGCCGGGTCGTCTCGCGGGCCGGGCGGCTCGTCAGCGACGCCGAGCCCGTCCACTCCCAGCCCGGCCCAGGCGCGCTTGGCCCGGGTGGGACCGAGGTCGGCCCCGCCGTGCTTCTTCGAGCCGCCCACGATCGTTGGCGCGACCGCGCTGGCGTGGCGCGCCCATCGCGCCGCGCCCGGCCAGCCCCGCGCGCCCATCAGGTCGCCGAGGGCCTCACCCACGGTCGGCGGGCGCTCCGCGGACGGCGCGGGCCAGCGGAACCAGGAAGCGTCCTCGGGGCGCAGCGCCACCAGCACGGACCGGGGGCGCAGCTGCGGGACCCCGTAGTCGGACGCGTTCAGCAGCTTCCAGCCCGGCACGTAACCCAGCTCGCGCAGCCGGTCCAGCACGTGCTGGCGGTAGGCGCCGAACCGGTTCATGCTCAGCCCGCGGACGTTTTCCAGCAGCAGCGCCCTGGGCTGCAGCCGCTTGCACAGCTCCACCGCCCAGGCGAACAGGTCACGCTCGTCGATAGCGCCCAGCTGCCGGCCGGCCACGGTGAACGGCGGGCATGGCACGCCGCCCGCGAGCAGGTCCACTCCCGAGTAGGCTTCCGGTTCCCAGACCGCCCGGTCCGCGACGTCTCCCTGGGCCACCTTCCAGGCCGGCCGGTTGGCCCGCAGCGTGGCGCAGGCGGCCGGATCGAGCTCGACGGCCAGGGCGTGCCCGAAGCCGGCCCGCTCGAGCCCCAGCGCCTGCCCGCCCGCTCCCGCGCAGATCTCGATGACTTCAAGATCCTTGGCGCCCTCCCCGCCGTGACCGACCGGGGTTCCTGCCGTGCCGCTCATGCGGCACCTCGGTGGGTTCCTGCCTCACTGGGACCTGCCAGGCTCAGGCCTGGTCTGACAGTCCCTCGGTAGGCGTTCGCGCGACAGCTCTCCCGCAACCGCAGGCGGTCGTTGAACACCATCCGCGCGCACCCGAAGGCCCGCGCCAGGGCTTGCTGATGTCCCGGCGACGGATAAATGCGATAACGGTATCGGACCTGCACAGCCACCGACCCTACCGCTCGCATATGACAATCAGCGGAGACTGGGCCAGCCCCAGCCCCGCGGCGAACAACGGGACTCGCGCCCGTACTTTTAGCCTGCCAACCCCCCTTTTCCGCTGTGGGGTCAGCTGACCGGTTCCCGCTATGAGGTCAGCTGACTGGGCGGGACCGACGCGCGGAGCGGATCTGCGCCCGCGGCTCAGGTTTGCGCGCCAGCTCCTCCGGCAGCCGCAGCAGCGAGTTGGCCGTACTGTTCACGACTTCTTCGGCGATGTCGACGACCCGCCGGCCACGGGTCCGGGCCGCGGTCCGGAGCAGATCGAACGCCTCGCGGGTGCGCAGCCGGTGGCGTTCGGCGAGAACCCCGATGGCCTGCTCGACCCGGACCCGCGCGGTCAGCGCGTACTGGAGCTGGCTCACCGTCACGGCCAGCCGCGCCGCTTCATCCTCCTCGGCCAGCGGGCGGGCGTGCCGGGCAGCAGCCCTGGGCGCGGCTCGCCTGGGTTCCGTCGCCCTTTCCGTGCCCGCCGCGTCACCGGATTCGGCCGGGCCGGATCCAGGGCCGCCCGGGGTGGCGAGGTCGGCGGCCAGCAGGTCCGCGAGCACCATCGCGCTGGTCAGGTCGGATGCCTCCTCGCCGCCGACGACCCAACCTTGCCCGGGCCGGCGGACGACCGTCTCCCCAGATCCCATTGCCCCGCTCATTTGCCGCTGCCTTTCCTGGCCCCGCGCTCACCGGGATGACCGGCACGTTTTCCGTCCGGCCAATCCGCGGCAATTAACGAGTCGTCCCGTTTGGCATTAGACAAATATACCCGTGAAACCAGAAATTCACTCTCAGCTGCTCGTGGCGAGCTCCGCCATGCGCTTCTTGACCTGCGCGGCAGAGGGATTCACCAGCACGCTTCCGTCGGGGAACACGACAGTGGGGACGGTCTGATTACCTCCGTTGACGCTCATCACGTAGTCGGCGGCGGCCGGGTCGCGCTCAATGTCGACCTCGGTCATGGTAATTCCGTCCCGGGCCAGCTGGCTCTTCAGACGCCTGCAGAAAGCGCACCATTGGGTTGTGTACATGGTCAGCTGAGCCGACACGTGCTGTCTCCTTCCGTTGCGTGCCCCCGTGTGAGGACTAGCAACACAAAATTCCCCGCTGCGCTTCCCTTGCGCGGGCACCCGGCCGGTCAGGTGCCGCGAAAGACAGGCTTGCGTTTCTCGGCGAAGGCCGTCAGCCCTTCCAGGTAATCGCTGCTGTCGTAGGCTTGCCGGCGCAGCCCCTGGAGGCGTTCGTATACCTGCGCCGCGATGGGCTGGTAGTCCGTCAGGACCCGGAGCTGCTCCTTGATGACCGCCATCGCCATGGGGGACTTCGCCGCCATCGTCTCGGCCAGCTCGAAGGTCATCGCCTCGAGCTCGGCCGCCGGCACCAGGTGGTTGACGACCATCAATTCTTTGGCCTCCCGCGCGTTCAGGGGCGCGGCGGTGAAGAACATCTCCTTGATGAGGTTGATGGGCAGTCGCCCGACGAAGTGCAGCAGGCCCGTCGTGTTGTACGGCAGGCCGAGGTTCGCCGGGGTTATGGCGAACGACGCCGTCTCATCCGCGATCACGAGGTCACAGCTGAGCACCAGATCGAGCGCCCCGCCCCACACCGTGCCGTGCACCATGGCCACCACCGGCGCCGGGAACGTGCGGATCTCGCGGAGCAGGCCTTCCAGTGGATCGTCGTACCCCAGCGGGTCGCGCCGGCCCCGGGGCAGCTCGTCGATGTCGTGGCCGGCCGACCAGACGGACATTCCCGCTGCGGCGCGGATCACCACGGTGCGCACCTTCTGCGCCCGCATGCTGCCAAGCGCCGCGACGATGCTGTTGGCCATCCGTGCCCCGATGGCGTTGCGCTTGTGCTGGTCATCCAGCGTGATGACGCCCACCTGCCCGTGCATGGCCGTATGAACCACGGAATGCTTGTCCGGGGCGACGCCCGCGCCCGCCGCGCCCCTTCCGTCTTCTGTGTTGCGTGCGCTTCCCCCGCTTCCGCCATCTCCGGCGCTTCTCCCGGTTCCCGTTTCTGACGTGCCTCCGGTTTCTGCCGCGCCCGGTGGGGGAACCAGCCCTGGCGGCACCAGCTGCCCCTGCAGCGGGTCGCCCGGGTGACTGGCCAGCGACACGTAGGTCCGGGCCAGCGCGTCCCGGCCGGCTCCGAGGATGACATTGACGAGCCGGAGCGTCTCGAGCCGCTGATCGCCGCTTAGGGCGTCGGCCAGATACCGCCAGAGCACGTCCTCCAGTACGGTGAACGCCACCTGGATCTCGGCGATCTCAATGCCGGCGGCGAAATGGTCCGCGGCCATCTGCTGGGACGGCCCGATGATCGGCTCGCAGTGACCCTCGTGCACGCAGCGCTGGATCAGCTCGAACAGATGCTCCATGTCCTGGTGGCGCTCCGCCGGGCTGGACGCGACGCGGCCGGCTTGATCGCGTTCGTTGAGCGTGGCCAGTGCCTCGCCGACCACCCGGTCCCGGGCGTCGGCCAGCATCGCCGATATCCCCGCCGGCATCTGCGCTGATAGCTCCATCAGTCGGCACCTCCGTTCTTTCCCTCAGCCTGCGCCGATCTTTCCCTCAGCCTGCGCCGAGCCTGCCTGTCCTGGGAAGGCGTGCGGGGCCTTTCCTTGCCCAAAGCCTCCTGAGCCTCAGCAGGCCACTCGATCCGGGTGCCCCGTGATGCTGGCGGATTGTCTGGCCCGCCGCCCTGGTGCCCGCCGGCCGCACGCACCGGCCGACCCGGCGGGCTAGAGTGACGCGCCAGGGGCGGACCGGCAGGGCCGCCGTGGACGGGAAAAGGACCGCGGGGACGGCAGCAGTGGAGGCGGACGGCAGCAGTGGAGGCGGACGGCAGCCAGGCCGGAGCCGGCGCGGTACTGGACGCGCTGGACCCGGAGCAGCGTGCGGTCGCCCTGGCCGTGCGCGGGCCGGTGTGCGTGCTGGCGGGAGCCGGGACGGGCAAGACCCGGGCGATCACCCACCGCATCGCCTACGCGGCGCTGACCGGGGTGGTCGATCCCGCGCGGGTGCTCGCGCTCACGTTCACCGTGCGGGCCGCGGGTGAACTGCGTGGCCGGCTGCGCCTGCTCAGCGGCGCGGGCCTGGGCACCGAAGCGGTCCGCGCGACGACCTTCCACGCTGCGGCACTGCGGCAGCTCACGTACTTCTGGCCCCGGGTGGTGGGCGGCCGCCCGCCCCGGCTGATCGAATCCAAGCTCCCGCTGCTCGGCGACGCCGCCCGGGTGCTGCGGCTGCGGACCGAAGGCGGCGGCCTGTCCGATATCGCGGCGGAGATCGAGTGGGCCAAGGTGACGCAGGTGCGGCCCGACGAGTACGTGGCCGCCGCGGCCAAGGCCGGCCGCGCCCCCGGGCCCATCGGTGCCGACGGGGTGGCGTCGCTGTACGACACCTACGAACGGCTGCGCCGGGAGCGCCAGCTGATCGACTTCGAATCCGTGCTGGAGCTGACGGCGGCGATCCTGGCCGACAGCCGCCCGGCGGCCGATCAGGTTCGCGCCTCGTTCCGCTCCTTCGTGGTCGACGAGTACCAGGACGTCAACCCGCTGCAGAAGCTGCTGCTCGACGTCTGGCTGGGCGACCGTGACGACCTGTGCGTGGTCGGTGATCCGCACCAGATGATCTACTCCTTCACCGGGGCCACGCACCGGTACCTCACCGGATTCGCCGCCGAGTTCCCGGACGCCACGGTGGTCCGCCTGGTCCGCGACTACCGCTCCACCCCCCAGGTCGTCGCGCTGGCGAACCGGCTGGTCAGGCCGCCCGCAGTAGCCTCCACCGCGGGTGTCCCGGCGACCGGCCGGCCCGCTGCGCCGGCCCCCGCCATCCCCCTGGTGGCCCAGCGGCCGGCCGGCCCGGAGCCCGTGCTGCACGGCTACGAAGACGAGCTGGCCGAGGCCGAGGGCGTCGCGGCCCGCGCGCGGTCGCTCATCGAGGGCGGTCTTCCGGCCCGGGAGATCGCCGTGCTGGTCCGCATCAACGCCATGCTGGAGCGGTTCGAGAGCGCGCTGGGCGCCGCCGGGGTGCCCTATCAGGTCCGGGGCGCCGATCGCTTCTATGACCGGCCCGAGGTGCGCCAGGCGGTCATGCTGCTGCGCGGTGCCTTGCGAGGACGAGCCGAGGAGGACCCGGCCGGTCCGCTCCCGGCCGAGGTGCGGAACGTCCTGTCCGGGGTCGGCCTCACCGGCGCCGGCCCCGCCGGGGCCGGCGCCAGCCGGCAGCGCTGGGAGTCACTGGCGGCCGTCGCCCAGCTCGCCGACGATCTGTACGCCGCGCACCCGGATGCGGCGCTGGAGGATTTCGTGGCCGAGATTCAGGGCCGGGCGGCGCTCGGCCACGCGCCGGTCATGGACGGGGTGACGCTCGCCTCAATGCACGCCTCCAAGGGCCTCGAATGGGACGCGGTCTTCCTCCCCGGCCTGGTGGAGGGGGTCATGCCGATCGTCTACGCCCGGACCCCCGAGGCCATCGAAGAGGAACGGCGGCTGCTCTACGTGGCGGTCACGCGGGCCAGGGAACGGCTCTACCTGTCCTGGCCCGCCGCCCGCGGGCCGGGCGCCCGGGCGGCAGGCCAGCCCTCCCGCTACCTGGCGGAGTTGATCCCGGGTCCCCGGCCAGCACCAATCTGACACCGGGCTCGCGCGCCGGACGAGGAGGTGCAGCGGGTCTTCGGTGGCCGCCGCAGGTCCGGCCCGGGCGCACGGGGTGGCTCGGCTAATTGATTTTTCAGGCAAAAAACCAGGTCAAAAATGTGTTGCCGCGTTTGGGTCACGCTACGTAGGCTGCTGCCATGCGTCTGGGCCCGTTGCCTACACCCACGAGGGGAGGTGCCCAGTGAACATCGAACTCACCGTTCCGGCTGCCGCGCAGCCTATCCGTGACGGTATTTCACCGCTGAGCGCCGCCCAGATGGGCGCTGGCGGCGGCTGCCTGCCGGCTTCGTGGCGTGCTGCCGCGAGCAGCAAGCGTTCGCGTCTGGGTGGCCGTTCCGGCGCCGAGTTCGCGCTCGCCATGACGCTTACCGCGGTGACCAAGCCGGGGCACACGAATATCCGCAACCACACGTACATGACCCGCGTTAACGCCGATGGCGATGGCGGATCGGGTCCGCACTCCTGGAGAGAACAACCGGCCTAGCAGAGCCGGCCAACCTCCTCGAGGCCGCGGACCCCACACAGGGTCCGCGGCCTTAAGTATTTGGGCCTCGGTCCCTTCGGACGGGCGAGAGATCGCATGACGACGAGGGATCAGCAGACGAGAGGGGTTGGCTCCGATGCAGTGGCCCAATGCCACCGCCAGCGCGGCGGACGCGGAGGGGTTCGAGGCAGGTTCAGCCGGGTCCGGGGACGACTCGGTTCCAGCGTCCAGACCACGGGACGGGAGCGCGGGCGGCGGGGCAGCCGGCTCCGGGGCGCCAGGGGGCGTCCACCTGCCCGGCAGCAGCGGCGTTCCGAACGGGCTGGCCGGGGTGAATTTGCCCTGTACCGGCGATCCAGAGTTGTTTTTCGCTGAATCACCGCAGGACGTCGAGAGCGCCAAGGCGCTCTGCCGTGGCTGCCAGGCGCGACTGGCCTGCCTGTCGGGCGCGCTCGAGCGTAGGGAGCCGTGGGGAGTCTGGGGCGGAGAACTTCTCCTGCACGGCACGGTCGTGCCGCGCAAGAGGCCCCGGGGGCGTCCCCGCAAGACCGAGGTGGCCGCCTGAACCGCATGCGCCGCGGCGGACCAGGACGGCCTGGATACACATCTCAAGGGTGGCGAGCAGCATGTATCTCATCGAGGAAATGGCAACCGAACGACATCGAAGTTATCTACAGCAGGCGTCACGGACGCGCCAGGCGCGGCGGGTCCGGGCTCTGGGCCGGGCGGCCCGGCGCGCGGAACGGGCCGAGCGGCGGATGCGCGACGCGCGCAGTGCCATCGCCCGGCTGCGCACCGAGGTTGACTTAAGCCGGGAATGACGCCCGCAACCGCAGGCCCCCGCCCCGCCGGCGGGCGGGGCCTGCGGGGGACCGGGCGGGGGCTCGCTCGTGATCAGGCCACCGGCAGCGGCCGGCGCCCGTCCGCGTCCGGCTCGTCCGTGTAACCGGGTATCCACTTGAGTACCTCGGCCCGGAAGGCGCCTTCGCACTCCAGCTGGCACAGCACGCCGATGCCGGATGTGGACACCCGGTGGATGAGCACGTAACTCGGCGGCACGTTGAACTTCCGGGAAATGTTCGACGCGTTCAGATCCGTGACCCGCGTGGCCTCGCCGCGCATCCATTCCCGGGTGAACCGGAAGCACTCGACCTTGGACGGCTCGGCCAGCGGGGCGAGAAACGCGCGCAGCGCCTCCAGGTCGACCTGGATGCCCTCGTTGAGAAATCCGTTCGCGCGCAGCTCACGTTCGACCGCCCCGACGTCGGGCTCGTCCTCGTGCATGATGTGCAGTAGCCGGCCGAAGAACCGTGGCAGGCCGCCCGGCAGCCGGTCGACCGCGCCAAAGTCGAGTACCCCGAGGCGCCCGTCGTCCAGCAGCCGGAAGTTACCCGGGTGCGGGTCGGCGTGCAGCAGCCCGGCCCGCGCCGGGCCGGAGAACAGGAACCGGGTGAGCAGGATTCCCGACCGGTTCCGCTGCTCCTGGGTGCCGTCGCTGATGATCCGGGCCAGCGGCGTGCCGTCCATCCACTCCGAAACGAGCACGTGCTGCGTTCCGGTCACCACGTTCGGCACGTAGATGTCCGGGTCGCCCTCGTAGGCGTCGGCGAAGGCCTGCTGCGATTTCGCCTCCAGCTCGTAGTCCAGTTCCTCGGTGACGCGGTCCCTGAGCTCCTCCAGCAGCGGCTTGACGTCCAGGCCGGGCATGAGGACGCCGAACAGGCGGCCGACCCGGGCCAGCTGGGTGAAGTCCTTGATGATCGCGTTGCCCGCGCCCGGGTACTGGATCTTGACTGCCACCCGGCGCCCGTCGCGCCAGGTGGCCGCGTGCACCTGGCCGATCGACGCTGCCGCCACCGGACGATCGTCGAATTCGGTGAAGTTGTCCCGCCAGCTCTCGCCTAGGTCCTGTACCAGCACCTGGTGGACGGTGCGGGCGGGCAGTGGTGGCGCGGATTCCTGCAGCTTGGTCAGGGTAGCCCGGTACGGCCCGGCGATCTCCGGCGGCAGCGCGGCCTCGAAGATGGACAGAGCCTGCCCCATCTTCATCGCCCCGCCCTTCAGCTCACCGAGGACCCGGAAGATCTGCTCGGCGGTGCGCTGCTGGATTTCGGCCGCGACGATCTCGGCGCTGCGGCCGCCGATCCGCTTGCCCAGGCCGAGGGCTGTCCGGCCCGCGTAACCGATCGGCAGGCCGGCGAGCTTGGCAGTACGCGTCACAGCGCGTTGAGGTACGTCATTCACAGTTCAATTGTCCGCCATGCCGTGCGGCGACGCGCCGCAGGTACACCTAGTGCAGCCGCTCAGTAGTCCCTTCCTGGTTGCTGTCGGCCTTGCTGGTTACTGTTCGTATTCGGTGAGGTGGACGATGGCGGCGGTGTCGTATGCGTCGTCCGGGGTGCCGGTGTACTGGC
>Ga0302325_10007614_pt1 | contig 23981 bp, 21 predicted proteins | sample Palsa_T0_2_FD_201948 | JGI IMG/M metagenome (GOLD analysis project Ga0302325, IMG submission 201948) | Peat permafrost microbial communities from Stordalen Mire near Abisko, Sweden - Palsa_T0_2 | ecosystem: Environmental > Terrestrial > Soil > Palsa > Peat permafrost | place: Sweden: Abisko... | reverse complement strand
GGAAATCGGTTGCGCGGAGCTTTTGCGCAGTGGCCATCTGGTCGAGCTACTTCCGGAATGGTCGGACGAGCGGTTTCCCCTTTATGCGCTTTATCCCTCGCGGCTGCACCGCGCGGCGAAGGTACGGGCATTCATGGAGTTCTGCCTCGAAATCATGGGCGGGAATCAACACGCAGCCGTGAGGAAGGCGCAGTGAATCTCACTGAATTCCCAGCCACCTCGCGATTACTCCAGCACGAAGTCCGATCGCTCAATCAGGTCCACGACCTTCGAAACCAGGCCAGCGTCATTGTCCTCGATCACTTCGATCGCATCGTTCGGAAACTGGTTTTGCAGATCGCTCATGAGCATTTCAGGATCCTCGCCTACCATGATCGAGCGTATAAGTTGCTCAGACACGGCGATGATGACGAAGCCCAGCGAGCACGGCGCAATGGCAAAGCCGATGGTCGCTGCGGTTCGGATGACCGGAATGAGCATGTCGGCGGCTGCCGGTTGCGGCCGGTCAGTGTTGGATAACCTTGTAAACATGAATCTCTCCTTGGGGATAGCTTTTACGCCATGCCGCGGCGAACGCCCGGCAGGCACTTCGGCTGTTTTCCGCCCCCATATCGCTGCACCATGCAAGAATGGTTTAATGGATGTGGAGGGCACCTCCGTTTAATATACGGAGGTTACCTCCGTTTTACAAGTGCCTCCCAGGAGCCCAACAGTTGAACGCGAATCGAACTGCGATGGCGCGCGCGCGCAAACCCCGCGCCGACAGTGCACGGAACCGACAATTGCTGATCGATACCGCCAAAACGGCGTTCGCGGACCTCGGGGTGGGCGTTAGCCTGGAAGAAATTGCGCGTCGCGCCGGCGTCGGGATCGGCACCCTGTATCGCCATTTCCCGAGCAGAGAAGCAGTCGTGGAAGCGGTCTATCGTCGCGAGGTCGAACAGTTGGCCGACGCTGTCCCGCGGCTGCTTAAAGCCTCGCCGCCGGACGAGGCCCTGCATAAGTGGATGCACCTGTTCGTCGACTACATCGCCACCAAGCGCTTGATTGCGCCGTCGCTGGAAGCGGTTGCAGGCGTGTCTTCCGCGCTTCGTGCAAATTCGGCCGAACTTATCGCGCAGGCCATGTCGACTCTCGTGAAGCGCGCTGTAGAACATGGGAAAGTGCGCAAGGACATCGCTCCATCTGACCTGCTGCGCGCGATGGTCGGCGTAAGTTACGGGAATCCCGACGAGGCATGGGAAGCGAGCGCACGGCGGCTCATCGATCTTCTGATGGACGGGCTTCGGCGTAAAAGGCGATGATTTGTTTGCCAGCGTGGCGCTATGAGGAACTCTCGCCCTCGAACTCTTTGAGTGCCTCGATCATGGCCTGCTTGGCAGAGTTGGCTGCTGGAAACCCGGCGTAGGGGATGGAGAGGTAAAGCACTTCCTCGAGCTCCCTTACGGTCAAGCCGTTTGCAAAAGCGATGCGCACGTGGTGTTTGATTTCGTCGGTCTGACGCAGGGCCATCAGCATGCCGAGCACCGCGCAACTTCGCATCTTCCGGTCCAGCCCGTCGCGTGCCCAGACTGTGCCGAAGGCGAACTCCGCTGCCCAAGTCGCGCATTCCCGACCGAAGTCGGCCGAACCGATATGAGCGCGCAGATCCTTCGCCCGCTCCTGTCCTAGAACTTCGCCGAAAAAGCCAATGCCGCGCTCGCGTTTGTCACTCATAGCTGCCCCTTATTTCCACGGTTGCCCGAACCTGTCACCGCCGGTGATAGTATTTACTTCATCCGACTCGAAGTTGATACCTGCAGGTACAGCCAATGGCCCACGTGATCGTCGCTCGACTCGCCTTCGGCCCTCACTGGCATGCGCACAGGAGACGGTAGAGATGCCAGGAATGAATCGGGAATTTGCGGGTCGTGTGGCCATCGTGACGGGCGGCGGCACAGTCATCTGCTTTGCCACTGCGCGGCAGCTCGGCGAGAAAGGTGCCGCTGTGGTCATAGCGAGCCGCACAACCCTCGAACTGGAAGCAAGTGCTGCCGCCATCCGCGATGAAACCGGAGCGCGATGCATCGCCGTACCGACCGACGTGACCGACGAGGAGCAATGTACGCGCTTGGTGCAGCGGACGATCGAGGAGTTCGCGCGGATCGATATTCTCGTCAACAACGCCGGGGGAACCCGCATGGGGCCTCTTGCAAAATTGCCGACCAAGGCCTGGGATGCAAGCTTCAATCTCAATGTCCGATCGGCCTACTTTTGCACTCGCGAAGCCGGCCGCTGCATGATCGAACAGAAGTCGGGCTCGATCATTAATGTTTCTTCCAATGCTGGCCAGCACGGAGTCAAGGGCGGGGCGCACTATTCATCGTCGAAGGCAGCGTTGCAGATGTTCACCACCGTAACGGCGGCAGAGTGGGGACGCTATGGCGTGAGGGTCAACTGCGTTGCCGCCGGCATGATTGCATCGCCGAGAGCGGCAGCGGCATGGAAAGTGGCGAAAATCGACACAGCGAACATCACCACCATTCCGTTGCGACGTGTGGGGACACCGGAAGAGGTCGCCAACATGATCGTGTTCTTCGCCAGCGATGCCGCATCCTACATCACCGGCCAGGTCATCGCAGTGAACGGCGGTCCGCCGATGAGCGGTATTCCGGATGAGTGAACAGTTCCATTGGCGCAACCATCGGCTTGGCGCATCATCGACACTGAATCAGACCAATATGGAGACGACATGAGCAAGGTGATGGAAGGCGTCAGGATACTGGAAGTCGCCCAGTTCACATTCGTTCCGGCCGCGGGCGGCATTCTCGCCGACTGGGGCGCCGACGTCATCAAGGTGGAGCATCCGCTGCGCGGTGACACCCAGCGCGGTTTTCTCAACATGGGCGGCGTCAAGCTCGATCCCCTGCGCCACACATTGATCGAGCATCCCAACCGCGGCAAGCGCAGCGTCGGTATCGACCTCAGCAAGTCGGACGGGCAGGAACTGCTCCATGAGATGGCGCGTCAGTCCGATGTGTTTCTGACCAATTACCTGCCTCAGGTGCGGCAAAAAAACCGGTTCGATGTCGAGCACATCCGCGCAATCAATCCGAACATCATTTACGCGCGCGGCAGCGCGTGGGGCAACAAGGGGCCCGAACGTGAGGTCGGTGGCTTCGACGGCACCGCCTTCTGGTCGCGCAGCGGCATCGCCGACGCCATGACCCCGGCCGAACTCGACGGGCCGCTCAGCATGGGAATACCCGCCTTTGGTGATTCCATCGGCGCCATGTTCATCGCTGGCGGCATTTCCGCGGCGCTGTATCACCGAGAGAAGACGGGCGAGGCCAAGGTGCTCGACGTGTCGCTGATGAGCACGGCGTGGTGGGCATCGGGCGCGTTACTGTCGCAGATTATGGAAACCGGCGTTTCGTTGAAGAATGCCATGCCGGCGTCGGGCGGCTCCGCGCGAAGCCCGTTCAATGGTAATTACCGCACCTCCGACGGCGGCACCATCAACCTGTGCATAAACAGCCCCACAGGGCTGATTCGCGATACGTTCGAGCACTTAGGGCTGCCCGAGTTGGCAGACGACCCGCGCTTCAGCGAGCCGGTCAAGCTCTTTGAAAACGCCAAGCCTGCCAGCGATCTGATGGTCAAAGCCTTCGCCAGCAAACCGTTTACCTATTGGAAGGAGCACTTGAAGACCATGCGGGGGCAATGGGCCCCGGTTCAGAGCCTCAAGGAGCTGCTCGAAGACGAACAAGCGCTGGCCAACGACATGATCATAGAAGTCGAGGCTGCCGATGGGGGAAAACCGCTGCGCTTGGTCCGTGGCCCCGTGCAGTGGGACGGCGAGCCGCTGAAGACTACCCGCGCGCCTCAAGCCAGCGAACATACGGAAACCGTGCTCATGGAAATGGGAATCGATTGGGAGCGGATTGAGAAGCTGAAGTCCAGCGGTGCGATTGCGTAGACGCAGTTCAACCCCGTTGCGCACTCACCAGGTGCGTGGTCTTCGGCGCGCCGCCTATTTGAAAGCGACGTACCGCCTGCTCGACAATCCGATCGCCTTTGGTCACGCGCCGGTGCAGCCGCAGATGTTCGAGCCAGGAGTCCGTTAGAAAGGTCTCGATGAACCGACCGTCGTCGGCAGGATCTTCGAATATTCCCCAGTCGTACGCGCCGTCTCGGCGACGTTCGCGCGAGTATTGACCGACCGCATGTAGAAACGCTTTGCGGTTCTTCGGGTCGATACGGTATTCCACCGTGACGAGAACCGGGCCTCGGTCCGGTTCGATCGCGTGAGTCGTCACCGGGTCCGGCCACTGCATGGAGGGGGAAAAATCCACATTCATTCCGGTCTGTAACTTCCACCGCCAGGTGCAAAGAACACCGATTACTGCGCCCGCCGCTGCGACTAGCAGCGCCGCCGGCAATCCGGCAATGACGGCAAGCTGACCCCAAATCGCGCTGCCGATGGTCAACGCACCAAACATCACCGTCACGTATACGGCAAGACCGCGGCCGCGAACCCACTCGGGCAATGCCACTTGCGCCGAGACGTTGAGGCTGGACACCGCAGCGATCCAGGAGGCACCCGCAATGAAACTGGCAACGACGGCGGTCGCCGGATTGTGAGCCAGAGCAAACAGCGCGGTTGCGATCGCCGTGCCTGCGCTGGCCGCCCCGACCAACAAATCCGCTCCGAGCTTTTCCCTGAAACGTCGCAGCAAAAACGCACCCCCCACCGCTGAGGCACCAATGACACCGAGCAGCACGCCGTAAAGCGCGGGGCCGCCGGCAATCTGCGTGCGAGCGACCAAGGGGAGGAGTGCCCAGTATGCACTGCCAAAGACGAAGAATGCGATCGTGCGGATGAGCGTTGCTCGTAGATGGCGGTTGTATCGGGCGTAACGCAGTCCAGTGCGTATTGCGCTGACGAAAGGTTCAGGTGGGAGGGGCGAGCCGCCTGTCTTCGGCGCGCGCCACCACATGAGAGCAGCGATGACGCCCAAATTGCTGAATGCGTCGAGCCAGAAGGGCGCAGCAATGCCGAATGCTCCGACGATGACACCGCCGAGCGCCGGGCCGATCGCACGGCTGACGTTGATACCCACACTATTGACGGCAACGGCTGACGGCAAATCTTGCTTTGGCACCAGCTTCGCTACCACCGACTGCCAGGCGGGCGCAGTCACAGCCGCCCCTGCGGCCGCAACGAAACTGAACAGCAATAAGCTGCCTGGGGTGACGAGCCGAAGCCATATCAGCGCAGCGAACGCGGCCGAGATGATTGTAATGCTCGACTCACCCAAGATCAGGAAACGCCGTTGATTCACGATGTCCGCGAGTGCACCCGCCGGAATCGCAAACAGAAACATCGGCAGACTGTTGGCAACCTGTACCATCGAGACGATGAACGCGTTCGGGTCAAGGCTCGTCATGAGCCAGCCCGAGGCAACGTTGTACATCCAGCCGCCGATGTTCGAGACTACTGTCGCGATCCAAATGACGGTGAACGCCCGATGACGAAACGGGCTACGTGCTGGCATGGCCGCGCGCGTTTCTGGGGTCGAAGGATCGTTCATGGCCGCCCATTTGGCATGGCGCCGGCTTGGCCGCCGCAGTCAACAGGGTACGACGTGGCATGAGGCCGCACAACTTTCGGGCGGCACACTGGCGCGCAATTGGCGATCGTATTGTTCGTGCATGTTTGACACCCATGGGTGCCACCCGCGAAGATCCGTTTTCATATCGCGTGGGGAGGCTGGATGCGCGCATTCATTCTGGTGATGGCGGCGGCGATAATCGCGGTGTCAGGAGCGGCGATCGCCGCCGATGTGCCGCCGACTGATCGCTTCACGGTGGGTCAGTACCTTAAGCTGGAGACGGCAAGCGCAGCGCGCGTCTCGCCTGACGGCACCCAGATCGTCTACACGCGCTCGCATATTAACGAGCTGGAGGATAAGGTCGACACGGCGCTTTGGATCGTCGGCGCTGATGGCCAGCATCACCGGTTCCTCGCCAAGGGCAGCGGTGCTGCGTGGTCGCCGGACGGTAAGAGCATCGCCTACCTTGCCCAGGGCGAGCCCAAGGGCAACCAGGTCTTCGTAATCCATCTCGACGTTGTCGGGCCGCCGACCCAGGTAACACATGCGGCCGAGGCGCCGGCCAACCTACGCTGGTCGCCGGACAGCCGCCACATCGGCTATACGATGAAGGTGCCCGATCCGGAGAAGTGGAATGTTGACCTTCCGCCGATGCCTGAGGGCGCCAAGTGGGCGAAGGCGCCACGCTATACCGAGCGCCTGCACTACCGCCAGGACCGTGTCGGTTTCACGGAACGCGGCTGGCGGCGTTTGTTTCTGGTCGCGGCCGACGGCGGTGAGGCGCGGCAGCTGACGAGCGGCAACTGGAGCGTGGGCGAGAGTGAGTTCGAGGTGGGCGATGACGTGTCGTGGGATTTCGTGCCGGACGGTCGCTCCGTCATCATCGAGGGGTACAAGGAGGATGACCGCGACGTCAACGATCGGGACTCGTACCTCTATTCGATCGACATTGCGACGGGCGCGGCAAAACGGCTGACGTCAACGCGCGGCGCGTGGCTGCACCCGGTCGTCTCGCTGGATGGCAGGACCATCGCCTATCTAGGCCACGAGCGCAACGACGACTCGCACCGCGACTACGGCCTATACACCATGTCCGTGGATGGCGGCAGCCCCACGCTGCGCTCGGCGGGCTTCACCCGCGAACCCCAGAATCCCGTGTGGGCGCCGGACGGCAGCGCCCTATATTTCACCGCCGAGGACCGCGGCAGTGTGCACCTATATTCGTGGTCGGCCTCTGCGGGGATCCGCCAGCTCACCCATGCCGACGAGGTGATCCGCGACCCGTCCGTCGGTCGCGGCGCCATCGTCGCCGTGCGCACGACCTTCCAATCGCCGGCCGATGTTTACCTTTGGAATCCGCGCCGGGCCGAGTCCCCGCAGCAGCTGACCCGTCTAAACGAGGAACAGTTGCATGGCATATCGCTGGCGACGGAGGAGGAAATCGAGTTCGGTTCGAGCGGCGGCGCCCGCATCCAGGGCTGGGTGGTCAAACCGCCAGGCTTCGATCCGGCCAAGCACTACCCAATGCTGCTGGAGATCCATGGCGGACCCCATGCGATGTTCACCGTGGCCTTCAGTGCCGCCTTCCAGAGCTTCGCGGCGAATGACTACCTCGTCCTGTATCTCAACCCGCGCGGCTCGACCGGTTACGGCTCCCCATTCGCGAATGCCATTGCCAAGCACTATCCCGGAGTCGATTTCGACGACCTGATGGCTGGCGTCGACGCTGTCGTCGGCAAGGGCTACGTGGACACGGCGAGGATGTACGTTGCCGGCTGCAGCGGCGGCGGCGTGCTCTCCAGCTGGGTGACATCCCACACCGATCGGTTCGCCGCAGCGGCCGTTCGCTGTCCGGTCATCGACTGGATCAGCATGGTCGGTGAGACGGACGTTCCCAACTTCACCTACCGCTGGTTCAACAAACCCTTCTGGGAGGACCCGACGGACTGGCTCGCCGAGTCGTCGCTCATGCACGTCGGGCAAGTGAAAACGCCGACCCTGCTGATGACCGGAGAGCTCGACATGCGCACGCCGATCGCGCAGACCGAGGAATACTACTCGGCGCTGAAGTACCGTGGCGTGCCCGCAGCGCTGCTGCGCTTCGATGGCGAGTACCATGGCACGGGCTCCAAGCCCTCGAACTGGATGCGTACCCAGCTCTACATGATGAGCTGGTTCCAGCGTTACGGCGCCAAACCACCGGGTTCACCCGCCGCGCGTTAACGGGGTGCGCCCGATCGTGCGCGTCGACCGTAAGCTCCCGTGACGCGATTCCAGCTTTCGTTCTTGACACTGGTGGCGATCCAGGCCGCGCACTCACTCGAGGAGTACTTTGGCCGTCTCTATGACGTGTTTCCGCCCGCTCGATTCGTGAGTGGCCTGATCTCCAACGACCTCAGGCGTGGCTTCGTCGTCTTCAACCTCGGGCTCCTATTGTTTGGGCTGTGGTGCTTCCTCTGGCCGATTCGACGGCGCTGGCCCTCCGCAATCCCGCTTGTTTGGTTCTGGGTCGTCATCGAACTCATTAACGGGATAGGTCACCCGGTCTGGACCCTGACTGAGCTGAGGTATACGCCTGGAGTAGCCACAGCGCCTTTTTTGCTCGTCCTAGCGCTATATCTGGCTTGGCAGCTTCGCGCCATGCGCTCACCTGCTTCGACGCCGCCCACGAATTGAACGATCCGATCATGAGTGTCCACGGCAGCTCGGGGTCCTTCGTGCGTTGCGTTCGCGGCGCACGAAGCGATAATAGGTTTTATCCTGGGGGCTAGTGTGGAACAGCGAGGATGAACTTATGCGTCTTACCGGCAGAATAGCCTTCGTCACCGGATCCTCGCGCGGGATTGGCGCGGGGATCGCGAAGCGGCTTGCTGAGGATGGCGCAAAACTGGTGTTGCATTCGAGCAAGGGCGGCGAAAAGGTTCAAGAGGTCGCCGACGCGATTCGAGCAGCGGGTGGCAACGCCGCGGTCGTGACAGGGGACCTGACGAGCGGCGATGCCGCCGGCCAGGTCGTGCGCGACGCCTTCACCGTGCACGGCGCGCTGGATATCCTTGTCTGCAACGCCGGCGCGCCTGTGTCAGGGCCGCTGGTTGAATTAGACGCCGCAAAGATTGACCGCAATATTGCGCTCAACCTGCGGGCGATCATGCTTTCGACCATCGAATTCGCCAAACTCACGCGCAGCCCCCATGGCCGCGTCGTGCTGATTTCATCGGCTTCGGCCGCCCATCCAGTCGATGGCGCCGCCCTTTACTCGGCCACCAAGGCTGGCGCCGAGGCCTTTATCCGCTGCGCCGCGCAAGAACTGGGCGCGCGCGGAATCACGTTGAACTCGGTGCAGCCGGGGATGACGGCCAGCCGCCCGGTGCCGCCGGAGATGGCCGAAAAAGTTGCGCGGTGGACCGCCCTGCGCCGCATCGGCACGCCCAATGACATCGCCGACATCGTTGCTTTCCTGGCATCGGACCAGGCGCGCTGGCTAACGGGCGTGACGATTCCAGCCACCGGCGGCCAAATCACCTCGGCGACCAACATCATTTCGAAAGGCTAGTCTGGACGAGTAAAGTACTCCTGCCCGTGTAGATTCATTCTCATCGGAGGCAACCATGAAGCTTATGAAGATCGCTGCCTCGGTCGCTCTGGCCATCTTTGTTTCTTGTGGCATCTCTTGCAGTAGCGCTCCTCCATCCCCCGATGGGGTCGTCGGACATGCAATGCTGGCGCCACACCTCCCCGGCGCGGTTGCCAACGGCAAAGCTGCGATGACGGGTACGCTGAGCCCTCAGCAACGGCTCAAACTTGCAATTCATCTGCCGCTGCGCAATCAGGCTGAATTGACTCAATTATTGCGCGAGCTTTATGACCCCAAGAATCCACGCTTTCACAAATACCTCAGCGTTTCAGAGTTCACCGAGCGCTTTGCCATCATGGCCCGGGACTACAACAAAGTGGTTACCTGGGCGAAGGCGAACGGCCTGACCGTGACCGCCAAGACGCCGAACCGGCGCTTGCTCGCGGTCGAGGGCTCAGTGTCCACGATCAACCGAGCCTTCCACGTCAAAGTGAACTACTACCGCCATCCAGTCGATGCGCGAACCTTTTATTCCCCTGACCGCGAACCCACCGTCGCCGGACTGAATGTGCCGCTGCTGCAGATCACCGGCATGAACAACTATGTTCTGCCACAACCGATGCTGCGCCACAGGGCGGCGCCTGGCGCCCCCGAGTTGGCCAGCGCGACCGGCTCTGGACCGGCCGGTGAGTATCTGCCGAGCGACATGCGCGCGGCCTACTACGGCAATGGTCCGCTCACGGGTGCGGGCCAAACGATCGGCATCTTTTCGTTTGACGGATATCTTGCAAGCGACGTGCAGCTCTATTACTCAAAGACCGGGATGTCATCGAGAGTACCGATCAAGAATGTACTGGTCGGTGGATTCAACGGTGCCTGCACTTCGGTGAGTCCGCCCACGAGTTCTACCTGCGATGACGGCGAGCAGGTGCTGGATATCGTGAATGCAATTGGCATGGCTCCAGGGATCCAGCAGATTCTTTTCTATGAAGGTTCGAGCAACACCGAGATCCTCAATCAAATGGCGACCGACAATATTGCCAAGGTGCTCAGTTCCTCCTGGGGCTGGAATCCGGCCGATGCAGCGAGCGACGACCCGATATTCCAGGAGTTCGCCGCCCAGGGCCAATCCTTCGTCAGCGCAAGCGGCGACGACGGCGAGTTCAATCCCTCGACATATTCTTTTCCTGGCGTCGATCCTTACATCACCCAGGTCGGTGGGACGGACTTGACGACCACAGGGCCGGGCGGCGCATGGTCGGCGGAGACGGCGTGGTCGCAGAGCGGCGGCGGTTATAACACCGGCACGCCGATTCCGAGCTGGCAGCAACTCCCCGGTGTCATCAATTCCTCGAATCTCGGTTCGACGACCCTGCGCAACTCTCCAGATTTAGCGGCGGAAGCGAATTTCGACAATCCAACGGTGGTCAATGGCGCCTTTGTGACCGGGTACGGCGGCACGAGCTTCGCAACGCCACGCTGGGCGGGTTTTTTGGCACTGGTCAATCAGCAATCCGTGGCAAACGGCAAGGGTACTGTCGGGTTCATCAATCCCGCTCTCTACAACCTCGGCATCAGCTCGAGTTACTCTAGCGTCTTCCACGACATTACGACCGGCAGCAACCCACCCACGGCGGGTGATGGCAGCGGCTTCAGTGCGGTCCGTGGCTATGACCTGGTGACCGGTTGGGGAAGCCCTGCGGGAGCAGCACTGATCAATCTGCTGGCAGGTAGCAGTACGAGCCAGCGAGCGCAGGCCGCCCACTGATAACAGTAATCATGCGCGGCAATTATCGACTGCTTACCCTATTTATCGCAGCAATCCTGTGCTGTTCCGCTGCCCCACATGCGGCGTCGCCGGCGCCGCCGCCGGCGGCACCCGCCGACGTGGCTGCGGCGGACAACGCATTCGGCTTTCGCTTACTCAACGCAGTCCAAAAGACCATCCCAACCGGCAATGTCGTTCTCTCGCCGGTCAGCGCGGCCCTGGATCTATCGATGGTGCTCAGCGGCGCCGACAGTGAAACAAGACAGGAGATGCTGTCCGCGCTGTCGCTTGAAGGACTCACGCCTGCCGCAATCAACGGGGCCAATGCTTCTCTGATCGAGGTCATTCGCACACCAGCCCAGAGCATCACATTATCGGTGGCTGATTCCTTATGGGTCGACAATCGTCACGTGACGCTTCGCCCCGAATACATTGAGCAAACGCAAGCGTACGACGCCGAAATTACCGATCTTGATTTTTCCAATCCCAGTGCGGCGTCCCGGATCAACAGCTGGGCGTCCAAAGAAACGCAGGGCAGGATTTCCAAGATCATCGATCGGATCGACCCAGCGGATCTCATGCTGCTGCTCAATGCGGTGTATTTTAAGGGACAGTGGGCGCACAAGTTCGACAAGGCGCAGACGCAGCAGCGCGACTTTACGCTCGCCGGCGGTTCGGTCAAACAAGTGTCGCGGATGGTGCAATCGGGACGCTTCGAGTACTTTGAAACGCCGCTGCTGCAGGCGATCCGCCTGGCGTTCGGCGACGGGGATCTTGTCATGGAGGTCCTTTTGCCCGCGAAATCATCCAGCCTGGACGCGTTGGAAGCGGAGCTTACAGCCGAGCACTGGCAGGGCTGGCAAAAGCAATATGCACCGCGCCCCGGAACGATTGAGCTGCCGCGCTTCGAACTGAAATCCAATTATCACTTGAACGAACCCCTGCAAGATCTTGGTATGCGGCGCGCCTTCCGCGCGGATGCGCAATTCACCGGCATGTTCTCATCTGCGCCGGGCCAGCGCGGCACCGGGCACTTCTTCATTTCGTACGTGCGTCAATCGACCTATTGGAAGGTCGACGAGGAGGGCTCTGAAGCTGCGGCTGTCACATCGATCGGTGTAAGAGCCACTGCAGTCGCGCGCCCGGCGCAACCATTTCGCATGATCGTTGACCGGCCGTTTTTCTGTGCGATCGAAGACCGGCGCAGCGGCGTGCTGCTGTTCGTCGGCGCCATCTACGATCCGACGGCCTGAGGTATGGTCAACCCGCGCCTTCGAATCCAACACCCATGCTAGACGTTCATCCACCCCACGAGAGAGTTCATACCTGGAAAGACTTCTTCATCCACATCGCTACGATTTGCGTGGGTCTGTTGATCGCCGTCGGCCTCGAGCAGACAGTAGAAGCGGCCCATCACCACCAGCAGCGCAAACAACTGCTTGTCTCACTGGATCACGACACGCGCGCAACGCTCCAGGACGCCGACTTCGCCGCCGGTGAACGCCTCCGGCGAATGCAGTGGATTAAGGCTCGCATCGAGCAGGTGCACGCCGCGCTGGCGTCCCGACAACCGCTGGCGGCAGCCGCGCCTGAAAAAAGCGCGTTCATAACGGTTCCTGCCGACCCGGCCTGGGAAGCTGCGAGAGCTAGCGGCATGATCCCTCTTTTTTCCCAAGGTGAAATCGCCGCCTACAGCGAGGTTGCCGATGTCATTGGCCGCGCCAGACCCCGCCTCGATACCGAACGTAATGCTCACTCAAAACGCCGCGATTTCGAAAAACGATACGAGCCCGTGAGCGAAGACGCAAAAGCCAGTTATAGGCTTGAATCGGCGGCAGATTTGCAGACGTATCTGGACTTGCTTCTCGCAGAACAAAGTGCTATTGAGGATGCCCGCTTCATGACCGCCGTCATCAGGGGGGCCGAAGCCGCCCTTCTTGAAGGCACGCGCGACCACGCCCGCATCGAAGAACGTGAAATTGAAGCTGCGATGTCTCTTCCTAAATGATGCAGATCCTCTCGCCTTCAGCTCAACAAGGGCGGAACGGAACTGTGACCGACGTCGACCAAAACTGCGGCCACGGAAGCTACATTGCCTCAATGCACCGATACGACACGATGCGTCGAGGCGCGAGACCTGCCACGGATCCCGCGCGCTGGCTTCGCTTGGGCATCCTTTGTCTGACCGTCGCTGCAAGTTTGGTGCGGGCGAGCGAGGTTTATAAATCCATCGACGCCAACGGCAATGTGGTGTACTCGGATCATCTCGATTCCTCGATGACGCAATCAACCGTGGTGCAACTGGAAGATCCACGCTTCCCGCCTCGCGAACTGCACTTCTGCTGGACCAACTGCTTCACTCTTGTTCTCGACAATGGCGTGTATCATCGTATCGACGGCACCGACGAGAGTTGGACTGTGGAGACATTCTCCGCCCAAGCCATCGTGTTGCACCGGCATGACGCTCCCGTCGATTGGAACGGATACAGCCGAGACGTGGTCTACGCAGGCCAAGTCTCGAACGACCGGCTGGTCAACGTCACGGTCAATGGGAAACCGATAAGCGGTATCGACGCTTCCTGGGGCAGTGCGCTCAATACCCTGCCGGGAACCAATGCCGAGCGAGACGCAAAGAAGCCCGCGAATCTCAACTTACCCAGCGGCGCCGTGAGCAGTGCTGTGACACCGCCGCCCTTGACTGAAGAGGATCAACCGCCGCTCCCTCAAGACGGCTTTCTATGGACGCCGGGGTATTGGTACTGGCGGGATCAAGCATACTTCTGGGTCCCCGGTGCCTGGGTACGACCGCCCCAGTTGGGCCTTCTTTGGACCCCCGCCTATTGGAGTTCCGCCGGCACGGTCTTTGTCTTTCATCCCGGACACTGGGGTTCGACCGTCGGTTTCTACGGCGGCGTCAATTACGGATATGGCTATTTTGGGAACGGCTATACCGGAGGCCATTGGATTGGCAATTCGTTCGCCTATAACAGCACCGTCAACCACGTGAATCCAGCTGTCGCCCATCATTCCTACGCGGAGTCCGTAGCCAATCAAGCTTCACGAGCTGTCTTCAGTTACACCGGTGGGCCGCGCACCGGCGACGCTACCCACGCGGCGGCACAACATCAATCGCTGCCGCGAGCGGTCAACAAACCTGCGCCGACGACCGTCGTCAAGACGCCGGCTCCCAGCGCGCCTCCGAAATCCAATCACGTCACTCCGACCCAAGCAGCACCGGTCAGATAATCCAAAGCTGCGGTTCAATTGATTCACCATTACTTCTTTTTGGCCGCCTCCGCTTGTTGATGTTTGGCGTAGGCCTCTGCTTCAACCGCTTCGATTATGATTCGCATGGGGATTTCGTCGCCGACTTGAGGAACGTAGGCGCCAAGCTTGAACTCGGAGCGCCGAATGGTTGTCGTGGCATCGAAGCCGACGGTGGACAGCCCATCGCGCGGGTTTTTGCCGATCTTCACCATCGTCACATCAAGGGTAACCGGCTTGGTAATGCCGTGCAGACTCAAATCTCCGGTCACTTTGAGGTGACCCATCCCAGCTTTCTCAACCATGTTGCTCTTAAACGATGCCGTCGGGAAGGAGGCGGTATCGAAGAATTCCGTCGACCGAAAGACTTCATCCAGGTCGGGCAGGCCGGTCTGCAGAGTGGTCAGTGGGATCGTGACCTCGACGGATGCCTTCGTCGGATCGGTCGGGTCAAAGTCCAAAGTGCCCTTGGCCTGTGAGAACTGCGCGGCCGGGTTCGAGAAGCCCAAGTGATTCCACCGAAACACGCCTTGGGCATGGTCCGGTTCAATCGTGTACGTCGTGGCAAACACTGGCATGGCCGCCCAGGCGAGCAGGGCGGAATACACGTAACGGCTCATCATGGCGGGGAACACTCCTGAGGCTCAATTAGACAAGGGGCATCGACGCTGCGACTACGGCGGCGTAGCGTGCTCGCCCGAGATCCGAAAAGTCCCGAAACCGAGCTGAATCGCCCTGAATCCTGTTGAAAATTCCTGAAGAAATGGCGCCCGAGGTCGAAATTGCCGCGTCAAGCCCCTTAAAATACCCAGAGCCTCGCCTAACCTCATGCTAACCACCCAAAACGCATGGATCGCCTAGTCTCCATTCCGATGCGCGTCGGGGAATGGCGCGTTGATCCGGTCTTGAGTCAACTATCGAAGGGCCAAGAAATCGTCAAAGTGGAGGGGCGAACGATGCGCCTGCTGCTGTATCTCGCGCAGCGCTCCGGCGAGGTCGTCAGCATCGACGAATTACTGACCCACGTATGGGCCGGGGTGGTTGTGACACCGGACTCCGTTTACCAGGCGATTGCTTCGCTGCGGCGGCTACTGGGCGATGATCCAAAACAATCCCGCTACATAGCAACCGTACCGCGCTTGGGCTATCGAATGGTTGCCGACGTTTCGCCCTGGGCAGACATGCCGGAGCCGAAAGATCCGTTCCCGAATGGAGCGACGACGCCTAAGGGAGGGACGCCGCCGGCGGACGCAGATGGTGCCAATTTATCCAAAGCAGATTCCTGCCGCACGCGTTGGAAGGCGCTGATTGGCGTCGCATGTCTGATTTTTGTCGCTCTCGGTATCGCGTACTGGATTCATGATCACGCCGCACCTGAAGTGCGCGCATCGATTGCCGTATTGCCGTTTCTTGACTTGACGACCCAGGAGATGAACGAGGAATTCTTCGCGGATGGGTTGACGGAGGAATTGATAGGGGAGCTCAGCAAGATCGGCGGGTTTCGCGTTCCCTCGCCGACGGCCGTATTTAACTTCAAAGGAAAAAAGGTACCGATCCCCGAGATCGCACGCCAATTGGGGGTGACCTTCATCCTCGACGGCAGCGTGCGAAAATCGAACAACACGTATCGGGTGGCCACGCGACTGATTCGGGCTGACAATGGATATGTGGTGTGGTCCGAAGCCTACGATCGGCCCTTAGGCGATCTCGTGGCGGTGCAAAAGGACATCGCCAGTGAAGTTACCAAAGCGGTTCGCGCATCGATCGAGGGCAAGGCAGCCTCTCTACCTCCCGCGCACTAAGAGACCTCTCCCGTCCCTCGGAACTTATGGTGTACACAACCGCCGACAGACGCGCGCAGCTGGCGCGCGTATGGTGGAGGCGTCATTACTCTCAAGTGGATTTGTACATGAACAACGAGCACCCCGCGACAGGCACTGTCGATGACGATGACGACCGCGACGATGAGCATCCCGGCGAGAACGAAGCTCCCATGCGGGAGACAGATGAACTCACGGAGGCGCCCGAAGAGATGGAAATCGACGACGAGGACGAGGCAGACGCCTAACGGGATAGCTCTTTTGCCGGGGTCGATCAAGGTTGTCGCAGAGAAACTCGAATTTTGTCGGATAAGCGGGGTACCGCACCGACGAACCTGCTCCGAGTGGCCATCATGAATGCGATTGTCGGTTGAATCAACTGGATAGGACAGGGGTGGCTCCGCTTGTTAGGACAGAAAGTCTTCCGGGATAAGTGGACCTGCCTGAGCGGTTGATGTGATCGTGTCTTTCTCTTCGGTCTTCGTCAATGGTCTTGAACAGAGAAGGTCTGCCGCGTTCAGCGACAGAAGCTCCGGGATTTTTCTGCTGAGCGAAAAATCCGACCGCCGTAAACGCTCCAGGAACCGAGATCTTGATCGACCTGCTACCTCGGGTATCACGGAAAATCGATGCAGCATCGGATTTTGCGATCATGCCGCGGCCGCCATGACAGTAGCGAGCCCCGCGAAATACACTTCGTCGGGCGTGGCGTAACCGAGAGCCTCATGAATGCGCCGACCGTTGTAAAAATCGAAGTACTCGGTCAGTCCTCGTCGTAGCTGCGTTCCGGTCTCGTAGGCGCGCAGGTAAATGTTCTCGTACTTGACGCTGCGCCACAGCCGTTCGATAAACACGTTGTCGATCCATCGTCCCTTGCCGTCCATGCTGATCTGGACTCCGGCCGCCTTGAGCGTATCGATCCACTCCCCGCTGGTAAACTGAGATCCCTGGTCCGTGTTGAAAATCTCCGGCTTCCCGTATTTTCCCAGTGCCTCCTGCAGCGCCTCGAGGCAGAAGTCCGGCGTCATCGTGTTCGACACCCGCCAGGACAGCGTCTTGCGGCTGCCCACATCGATGATGGCCACCAGATACTGAAATCCGTGGGCCATCGGCAGGTACGTCAGATCGGCAGCCCAGACATGATTGGGCCGTTCAATCTTCAGGCCGTTAAGCAGGTAGGGGTAGACCGCAGATAACGGTGCGGGGATGCTGGTGCGCGGTTTACGGTAGATCGTTTCCATGCCCATCCGCCGCATCAGCGTCGTCACATGACGGCGGCCGACCTCGTGGCCCTGGTTTTGCAACTCCCGGGCCAGTTTACGAGCCCCGTAGAAGGGCCACTTCAGATGCAACTCGTCCAGAATCCGCATCAGCTTCAGATCTCGCTCCGGCAAGCCCCGCGCCACGTAGTAAACGCTCGACCGGCTCAGATCCAGCAGCTGTGCCTGGCGCTTCACCGATACCTCACCGTCCCGCTCGATCATCGTTTTCCGCTCAGACCGGGGAATTTCCCGAGCGCGCCTTCTAAAAAAGAGTTCTCCATCGTCAGCTCGCCGATCTTCGCTTGCAACTCCCGGATGCGCTCCTTGCCGTCCGCAGCCAGCACATCCCCGCCGAAGATTGCCGCCGCGTTCTCCAACAGCTCCGTCTTCCAGGCCGTCACCTGGGTCGCATGCACCTCGTGGTGTGCTGCGATCTCGGCCACGGTCTTCTCGCCTCGAATCGCTTCCAATGCCACCCGCGCCTTGAACGCCGCTGAGTGATTACGTCTTGGCTTTCTCATGGATATCTGCCCTCCGGTTGCTATATTGCCCGGGCAGAACTCCACTTACACCCCTGTCCGAAAAAACGAAACCACCTCTGTTCACTCCCTCGATCGCCTTGGGCGCACTGTTGGGCGGGGTATTGGGATTCTTGTGGTCATGGGTCTGGCCCGGCGTACCGCCCGGGCTCTTCGCGGTTTTGGGTGCGGCCGGCGTATTGGCAGCGACGACTCACGGCCCAATATCAGCGGTGGTATTGATGATGGAGCTTACAGGCCGGGATCGATCCTTTGTACTTCCCCTGCTCGTAATGGTGGTTACCGCGACCGTGGTGGCGCGCACCCTCGATGCGCGCTCGATCTATGATGCGCGATTGACGACACGCGAGATTCAGCGGCTGCAAGTGGCGCGCCGCCCCGCGTCGACTTGACGCATGGCTGGTCACTCGCCATCGCACTCTACACGCCTAGCTTGGTGAGGCGCCGTCTCATGGTTTAAACACGATGGGCGATAAACGTAGCACCACGCGCAACCGGGTACCTCCCTCAAGTTTGCTCTGTATGTCCAACTGTGCGCCGATCAGCTCTGCCTGTTCGCGCAGGCCAACGATGCCGTAGTGACCCGGACGAACTTCTCTAGGCTCAAAGCCAATCCCATTGTCTTCAATTCGAAGCTCGAGCATTGCCTCGTCGCTCGACTCCAATCGCAGCTCGACCTGTGTTGCCTTGGCGTGGCGCTCGATGTTGCGCAGTGCCTCCTGCGCAATGCGCACGAGCGTTTCGGCTCGTTCATCGCCAAAACGAGAAGCGACATCGTCCGCATGAAAATTACCTGAAATGCCGGTAAGGTTTATAAATCGCTCGAACATCACTGCGAGCGCAGGACCTAAGCCCGATTCGCGCACGGCAGTGACGCGCATCTGGGTGATGGCACTGCGTGCTTCTTGAAGTCCGTCCTGGGCAATCCTTTCGGCGCGGGCGAGCTCCTTGGTCAGCGCCTTGGGCTCGCGGGCCTGGAGTTTTCGAAGAAATCGTATCTCGCTTAAGATTGCCATCATTGAATGCGCGAGCGTATCGTGTAAATCCCGGGCAATTTTCAACCGTTCCCGCACAATCGCCGCGTATCGCGATTCATCCGCAAGTCGTTCTACCTCACGGCTGCGCACCGCCACGCGGCGCTCCAGCTCGTTGCGCTCTTGCGCCAGCTCGTCAAGAAGTTTTGCAAAGGCCTGGCCGAGGCAGGCGATTTCATCGACCCCGCTGGGCACTTCGATTTGGGACGCGTCGTGACCCACATGGGCGACCGAGAAAGCCAATCGTTTCAAGCGCCGTGTCAGATGTCCGGCGCCTAACGTGCCAAGCGCGGCTGTGGTTGCCCCAAGGCACAAGGACACCCACAAAATTCGGAGCGCCAAGGCATTCGCGCGCTGAAAGACCCGTTCATTCGGTTCGCTCAATTGTACCCTCCATCCCAGCGAGGCGATTTCATCGGTACTGCTGAGTGCGGAACTGGCGATGAGAACGCGACGCGCATCCGGCAAGCGCTCGAATTGCGGGGTGTCAGTGCCCTGCTGGGTGGCCTCGGTAAGGCTGGCGGCAGCCCGGCCGTGCACGACTACGCCGGGCCATCGCTTGCCGAGGAGGTTTTTAGGTCCCAGCAGAACGAGGCCCGTCCGATCAATCACATATACTTCCGTCGTGGTGCGCGGATCTGGCTCATCGGTGAGTCGTTCCGGATGATGCGCGCCTCGTCGCCAACGCAGGTGGGCGGCGATCACCCCCATCGTGCGGTTCGATTCATCTTGCAGCGGAATAGCCACATCACCCAGATTTGTAAATTCACCCGACGAGATAAAAGTAGGGTAGGTTTTCGGATCGGTGAAGCCGAGCCAGAGCCCTCGTAATCCGGAAGCTACCCAAGGGAAGGCGCTCGCATCCTCGCCGGCAAGCGGTGGGTCTTTGGATGCGACGATGACGCCGCGCGCGTCCGCCGCCGCAATCCAATCGAGATGGGGGTAATTGACAGTGAGTTCTTCAAAGACGCCACGCACATCTCCTGAGGCTCGACCAACGGCCCGCGACATCGAACGCGCGCTACGAACCGCGTCGAGGTGCGCCGCGAGGATTTGGCTCAACTCCGCGCTCAGCTGGTCCGTTTCCAGCGATAAACGACGAACATGCTGCTCCAGCACATTTGTTCTGGCGATGCTGCCCACCCAGATCGCCGCTGCAATCGAGAAGGTGGCCGCAAGGGCGATAATGAGCCACATCGCCGCGGCGCTTAAGCTGCGCCGGGCGTCTAGCCTTGAAAGCGCGGCCTGAAAGGTTTCGACAAGGTGGGCGTGTGCCATCTGCTCACCTTAACAGGTGACTAAAGTCACTTCCAAACCGGCGGGCCCAGGTCGCATGATGATGTCTTAGTCAAAACCAAGAGGTGGCAAGATGCGAGTACCCCACTGTAGCAAGTTCGACTGGATCGGGTCGCGCGTGATTGCCCGTGAGAATGAGGCGCGCCTTTCGGACAGTTTGTTTCCGATCGGCATTGGCGGATGCGATCTATTGCATAGTACAGACTCGCGGACGGTCACGGCTTGGAGGATGTTGCCGTGACCGTCGGGGAGCAGACCGACAATCCCGCCATTCGGATTGTCATAGCCGAGGACCAGGCTATCGTGCGTCGGGGAGCGACCATGTTGTTGTCGATGGAACCTGACATGGAGGTGGTGGGTCAGGCACGCAATGGCGTCGAGGCGGTCGAGCTTGCGCAGCTACTGCACCCGGATGTTGTGTTGATGGATTTGCACATGCCCCTGAAAGGCGGCGTGGCCGCTACACGTGAGATCACCAAGGACTTGCCCAACACGCAAGTCCTGGTTTTAACGACGCTTGATGATGATGAGACTGTCTTCGAAGCGGTGCGCGCCGGCGCCCAGGCGTATCTTTTAAAGGACGCCAGCGAGGATGAATTACTCGAGACGATCCGCGCGCTGACGCGCGGCGAGTCGCGACTGACCCCACAGATTGCACGCAAGGTCATGGACCAGTTTCGTCGCATGGCAACGGGTTCTCCACTCATTAGAGACACAGGCGCGGCCGCACCCGATCATGCGTTGGCACCCGCAAGAGCGCCTGACACAGAGCCACTCACCGACAAAGAAGAGAGGATCCTTGAGTTGATATCCGAGGGCATGACCAACCGACAGATTGCCCATACATTGTCGTTCGCCGAAGGCACGATTAAGAATTACATCAGCCGCATCATGGAAAAACTACACGCTAATACCCGCACCGAATTGGCGCTGTTGTCGAAGCGCCAACCGCGTGCCGACTGATCAAATCTGGTATTAGGGTGCAGGCTAAATCGAGAAGAAAGTGACTTTAGTCACTATCTAAAAAGTGACTTTGGTCACTTCAAAGTGATGACTTTCGGCCCCTGACTTCCCAGCTAAGCTTCGCTAAATTGCAAACACGGAATAGAGGTTCTTAAATGTCTGTGGTCGAAACCGCCCTGAAGCGGCCGTATACGGTTGTCGCCGTTCTGATTCTTGTCACCCTCATGGGTATCGGTGCGGCGCTGCGCATGCCAATCGATATCTTCCCCGAAATAGATATTCCGGTCGCGGCCGTCGTATGGACATACAACGGGATGAGCGCTGAGGATATTCAGAACCGGATTCTAACGTTACACCAGCGCCAGCTGGCCTCCCTCGTTGACGACATTTCGCGCATCGAAGCGGTGAGCTATCAAGGCGTGGGTGTTGAGAAGATTTATCTACATGAGGGCGCGGATGTAACCCGCGCGGTATCGCAATTGGCAAGCAGCGCCTTGGTGGTGCTCAAGTACATGCCGCCCAACATCACCCCGCCGCTGGTGCTGCGGTACGGCGCCACCGACGTGCCCATCATTCAGTTGAGTCTCTCAAGCAAGTCATTACCTGACACCAAGCTTAACGACTTGGGCCAAAACATCATTCGTCCCGCCTTGGCCGTCGTGCATGGCGCGGAAGTACCATACCCCTACGGCGGTAAGCCGCGGGTCATCATGGCCGACCTGGACATGCAGGCTCTGCAGGCGCGAGGACTCTCGCCCTCTGACGTCAGCGCGGCGCTGCAGCATCAAAACGTCATTTTGCCGGCGGGCGATGTCAAGATCGGCGACAAAGACTACACCCTGGCGATGAATAACTCCCCCGATGTGATCGAGACGATCAACGCTTTTCCGATCAAGCAAATCGACGGGCGAACTGTGTTCATGCGCGATGTGGCGCATGTGCACGATGGTTTCCAGGAACAGACCAATTCGGTCTCGGTGAATGGCACGCCGGGTGCATTGATGACGATCAGAAAAACGGGGGGCGTGTCGACGTTGGCGGTGATCGACGGGGTTCGATCCGCGCTCGACGATATCAGAAAGGTCCTACCACCCGAGGTGTCGATCAAGGCACTCTTTGATCAGTCGATCTTCGTGCGCGCCGCCCTGCATTCCGTACTGTTGAGCGCCGGCATGGCCGCCGGCCTCACGGCACTCGTGATTATATTGTTTCTTGGCAACGTGCGCCTGTCGATCATCATTCTCGCGGCGATTCCGCTCTCCATCATCACCGCCGTGCTTTTCATCAAGCTCACGGGACAGACGCTCAATACCATGACATTGGGCGGATTTGCGCTGGCCATCGGCATTCTTGTCGATAATGGTACGGTCGTGATCGAAAATATCGAGCGTCACGTCGGTATGCGCGAACCCTTGCATCAATCGATCGTCGAGGGGGCGAGTGAAGTAGCGATACCGACTTTCCTCTCGACGCTGTGTATTTGCATCGTTTTCGTGCCGGTGTTCTTACTCGAAGGCACCGCGAAGTACCTGTTCTCGCCGCTGTCGCTCTCCGTGATCGGCTCGCTGCTCGCAAGTCTCGCACTCTCATTCACGATGGTACCGGTGCTCTTCAATTATCTGATGCGCAAGTCCGCGCATGAATTTGAAGGCGAAGGGGCTTCAGGTCACGCGCCAGCGAAAGCGGCGTCGAAGAACGTGCTGGTGCGCTTTCAAGCAGGCTTCGAGCGCAGCTTTGAGAGATTTCGCGAGGGCTACCGCGACACGGTATCGTGGGCACTCTCGCAGGCTCGCCTGACGGTTGCCGCCTTTATCGGTCTGATCATTATTTCGGCGGTATTGTTTCCCTTTCTCGGGCGCGATTTCTTCCCCCAAGTCGACGCAGGACAGATGCGCCTGCACGTTCGCGCACCCCCCGGCACGCGTTTGGAGAAAACACAGCAGTACTTTTCGGAAGTTGAAACGCAGATCAGGAAGCTTGTCGGTAATGATCAAATCGACGTCATGCTCGATAATATCGGGTTGCCGTATAGCGGCATCAATATTGCCCTGAGTGACTCGGCCACCGTGGGCCCTATGGATGGGGAGATCTTGATCTCGCTCACCGAAAAGCACCAACCAACCGCGAAAATTATTGCCATGTTGCGCCAAGAACTGCCTAAACGCTTTGCCGAGTTGCAGTTCTTCTTTCAGCCCGCCGACATCGTCGATCAGGTCCTAAACTTTGGGCAGCCCGCACCTATCGATGTCAGAATCTCGGGCCCGGATCAGGACGAGGCGTTCGCGCTCGCCTCCAAAATAGCTCGTTCCCTGACCCGAGTAGCCGGGGTTGTCGACTCGCACGTCTTTCAAGTACCCAATGCTCCGGCGCTGACGGTTGACATGGATCGTACCTTGGCGACCGAGACAGGAGTTACGCAGGAAGAGGCGGCGAATAACGTATTGGTGGCGACCAACTCCAGTGCGCAGACGGCACCAAATTTCTGGGTCGATCCGCGTAACAGTGTGAGCTATCCGCTGGTGGTGCAGGTGCCTACCTATCGCATCGATTCATCCCAGGACCTGCAGACGCTGCCGGTTACGTCTAGTGGCGGTGCTTCCTCGGGGCAGCTCTTGTTGAATCTGGCCTCCTTTGGCCGCGAATCGCTGCCGTTGGTGACCTCGCAGCTCAATATCCAGCCCGTATTTGATGTGCACGCGGATGTTCAAGGTCGAGATCTGTATTCGGCGGCCGCGGATATCGACAAGGTGCTCGAAGAGAATCGCCCGGATGGCTCCAAGGCGCTCACGGTCTCCTTGAGCGGCCAGGTGGAAACCATGCGGGAGAGTTACACGGGCCTCTTTACCGGCATCGCGCTCGCCATTGTT
>Ga0302325_10007613_pt1 | contig 23983 bp, 21 predicted proteins | sample Palsa_T0_2_FD_201948 | JGI IMG/M metagenome (GOLD analysis project Ga0302325, IMG submission 201948) | Peat permafrost microbial communities from Stordalen Mire near Abisko, Sweden - Palsa_T0_2 | ecosystem: Environmental > Terrestrial > Soil > Palsa > Peat permafrost | place: Sweden: Abisko... | reverse complement strand
AACGATGGCAGGTCGGCACGATCGGTTCCAGCCGTAGGACCTCTTCCACGAACTCGCGTATCAGCTCAGGCTGCCGTCGAAGCATGTCGCACAATTCGGGGCTGCGTGCCAACTCGAATAAGTGCGAGCCGGCGTGTCTGGACAGGTTGCGGCACGCCTCGGAAAAGACCTGGCCGGACCGGCCATTCAGGTGCTCAACGGGCAATAGCTGCAGGCGCGACACGACGTCGAAAAGGGCGCTGGTTATCGGCGTGGTCACATCGGCCACCGCGTCCCCGCCACCAGCGGCGACGAAACGATCGATCAGCGCGGCAGCGGTCGGACGGAACGCCGCCGCAACGTCATGAGCTGATTTCGGCGCGAATAACTGCTGGTGAACCTGGAGATCGTCCTCGGGAAGGGCGCGGGTGGAATCCAACCGTGCGTCGTCCAGATTCGCTAACACCTCGTCCCGTCCGACGACAAACACCCAGTTTTCAAACCAGTCAGCCCCTGGGTGTCGCAAAACCGGGCCGGCCTGTCGCGCCAGGCGCCAACCCAAACCGCGGTCCGTGCTCATGGCGTTTCCCGCCTCTGCGGGAAAGACTGGACAGTCGGCAAGCTTCATATGCCCTCTTCATGCTCAGCTGTCTGGCGCTCTGAATTCCGGCAAATTCGCCACCATCGCCACTGACGACGATTCAGCTATCCACAGGACCGTCGGGACCTTCGCGGGGGCCACTTTCGACGTCGCGCTCGAATTCGGCGATCGCTTCGTCGATCCCGCTGGTGTCGCCGCCGATGACACGGTCGATGAAACCGGCCGGGTCGTCGAGGTCCTCGGAGTCGGGCAGCAGATCGGGGTGTTGCCAGACCGCGTCGCGGACGTCGATTCCGCCGGCTTCGGTCAGCCGATCCCACAGCGCCGCGGCCTCCCGCAGCTTGCGTGGTCGCAGCTCAAGGCCGACCAGCGTGGCGAAGGTCTGCTCGGCCGGCCCGCCGGTCGCCCGGCGGCGGCGCAGCGTCTCGCCGAGCGCGGCCGCGCCGGGAATCCGGTCGCCCAGCGCCGCATTCACCACGGTCTGCACCCAGCCTTCGATCAGCGCCAACAGCGTCGCGAGGCGTTCCAGTGCTTGGGTCTGCTCGGGTGTCGCCTTGGGCTCGAACACGCCTTGAGTCAACAACTGCTCGAATGCGGCCGGATCGCTGAGCGACGCAGGATTGAAGTCGCGCGCCAACTCCTCGATGCCGTGCATGTCGATCTTCATGCCCTTGGCGTAGGCCTCGATGGTGCCGAGCAGTTGGCTGGACAGCCACGGCACGTGACTGAACAACCGGTGATGAGCGGCCTCGCGAGCGGCCAGAAAGGTGACGATCTCACTGCGGGACTGCTCGAGTCCCTCGGCGAACGACTCGATCGCGTTCGGTAACAGAGCGGCAATACCCGTGGGCCCCAACGGCAAACCGATATCCGTCGACGTCAGTACTTCTCGCGCCAGCCTGGCCAGCGCCTGGCCGAGCTGCGAGCCGAACGCCATGCCGCCCATCTGCGACATCATCGACAGCAGCGGACCGGCCATGCTCTTGGCCTCATCGGGCAACGCCGACGCCCACACCGTGGCGATCTGCTGGGCCATCGGATCACACAGCCGCTTCCAGGTCTCCAGCGTGTGATCAACCCAGTCGTTGGGCGTCCAGGCGACGGCCTTGGTGGTGCCCGCCGGCAGCGCGGTCACGCCGTCCAGCCAGGTCTCGGCTAGGTGGACGGCGTCGCTGATCGCGTCGCGGGTGGCGGCCGGGATCGGAGCCACGAACCCGATCGAGCTCGACGCCAGTTGTCGGGCCAGCTCGTAGTTCACGGGTCCGGAGGCGCTACCGCTGCCCACCGACGAGCCGGCGCCGCTGAACATCTGTCCCAGGCGAGTGAACATCTGGCCCAGGTCGGCCATGTCGAACTCGCCGCCGAGGCCGCCCAGACCGAACGGGTCGGCAGGTCCCGAGCCGGAAGCGGGATCCTGGGGGCCATGGTCGTCCCGGTGCTTGTCACGGTCCGGGTCGTCGCCGGGGGAGAACCCGAAAGGCAGCTCAGCCATGTCCACAACGGTACTCACCAGCCGAGCGCGACGCGCGACCGTCCGTCACGCTGTGAGTGAACCGGACCCGGCGACGCCCGGCGACGATGCAGACCCGCACGGTCTGAGGAGGAGCCAGGCTTGCGAACGTTCCGTCTAGTCTTAGCGACGTGAACAGGCGGATTCTGACGCTGATGGTGGCGCTGGTCCCGATCGTGGTTTTCGGTGTGCTGCTCGCCGCGGTGACGGTGCCGTATATCTCTTTGGGCCCGGGACCGGCGTTCGACACACTCGGTGAGGTCGACGGCAAGCAGGTCGTCGACATCAAAGGCACCCAGACCCATCCGACGACGGGCCACCTCGACATGACGACGGTGTCCCAGCGTGACGAACTCAGCCTGGCCGAGGCGCTGACGTTGTGGCTGTCCGGACAGGAGCAGCTGATGCCGCGCGACCTCGTCTATCCGCCAGGGTCGTCGCGGGAGGACATCGATAAAGCCAACGACGCCGATTTCAAGCAGTCCGAGCACAACGCGGAGTTCGCGGCTCTGGGATATCTGAAGTATCCGGAGGCGGTCACCGTCGTGGTGGTCAGCGAGCCCGGACCGTCGGTCAACAAGCTTCAGCCCGGAGACTCCATCCAGGCGGTCGATGGCTCGCCGGTAGCCAATGTGGATCAGTTCACCTCGTATCTGAAGCACACCAAACCCGGACAGTCGGTATCGGTCGACTTCCACCGCAAGAATGCACCGCCCGGGGTCGCGCAGATCACGCTGGCCAAGCACCCGGACAAGGATTACGGTTTCGTCGGCGTCTCGGTGACCGACGCGCCGTGGGCGCCCTTTTCAGTCGACTTCAACCTCGCCAATGTGGGCGGCCCGTCGGCGGGCCTGATGTTCAGCCTTGCCGTCATCGACAAACTCACGACCGGCAATCTGGCCGGTTCGAAATTCGTTGCGGGTACCGGGACGATCAAGCCGGATGGTGAGGTGGGCCGCATCGGCGGGATCGTGCACAAGATGAGTGCGGCCCGCGATGCCGGGGCGACGGTGTTCCTGGTGCCGGCCGAAAATTGTTACGAGGCGAACTCCGACAAGGTGCCCGGGCTGCAATTGATCAAGGTCGACAATCTCGGTGGGGCAGTGGACGCGCTGCACGCCGTTGCCGCGGGCGGGCAGCCGCCGAGCTGCTGATGATCGCAGAAGAGCGCAGCCGGGCAGATCAAACCCGCCGGGTGACGATGCGCGCCGCAGGGCGGCGTGAGGAGGAGCCGGGCAGATCAAACCCGCCGGGTGACGATGCGCGCCGCAGGGCGGCGTGAGGAGGAGCCGGGCAGATCAAACGGTGTGCGTACAGTTGAAACGTCGAGGACAACCGAGCAGGGAGCGTAGCTAGTGGGGATGCGGCCCGCCGCCAGAATGCCGAAGCTGACTCGACGAAGCCGGACCCTCATCGCGGTCGCCCTGACCGCGATTGGGCTGCTGCTGGTCGGCCCGCGACTGATCGACGCCTACGTGGACTGGCTCTGGTTCGGCGAACTGGGCTACCGCTCGGTGTTTTCCACCGTTCTGGTGACCCGGCTGATCGTGTTCGTGGTGATCGGGCTGCTGATCGGCGGCATCGTGTTCGCCGGCATGGCGCTGGCCTACCGCACCCGGCCGGTGTTCGTCCCGAGTAACGGCAATGATCCGGTGGCGCGGTATCGCACCGTGGTGATGGCGAGGCTGCGGGTGATCGCGATCGGCGCGCCCGTGGCGATCGGCCTGCTTGCCGGGGTTATCGCGCAAACCTACTGGGTGCGTATTCAGCTGTTCCTGCACGGCGGCGACTTCGGTGTTCGCGACCCGCAATTCGGCAAAGACCTCGGCTTCTACGCCTTCGAGCTGCCGTTCTACCGGCTCGTGCTCAGCTTCTTCTTCGTCGCACTGTTTTTGGCTTTTGCCGCGAACGTGTTGTCGCACTACATCTTCAGCGGCATCCGGCTCTCGGGGCGCACGGGCGCGCTGACCCGCGCGGCGCGCATCCAGCTGATCAGCCTGGTCGGAACGCTGGTGCTACTCAAGGCAGTTGCTTACTGGCTGGATCGCTACGAGTTGCTGTCCCACACCCGCGCCGGGAAACCATTCACCGGGGCCGGATACACCGACATCAACGCGGTGCTGCCCGCCAAGCTGATCCTGTTGGCGATCGCGTTGATCTGTGCCGTCGCGGTGTTCTCGGCGGTTGTGTTCCGAGATCTGCGGATTCCGTCCATCGGCCTGGTCCTGCTGCTGCTGTCGTCGATGATCGTCGGCGCCGCGTGGCCACTGATCGTCGAGCAGATCAGCGTCAAACCCAATGCGGCGCAAAAGGAACGCGAATACATCAGCCGCAGCATCACTGCGACCCGGCAAGCCTATGGCCTGACCGAGGACGTGGTGTCCTATCGCGATTACAACGGCGACAGCCAAGCGACCGCTGAGCAGGTCGCCTCCGACCGCGCCACGACCTCCAACATCCGACTGCTCGACCCCACCATCATCAGCCCGGCCTTCACCCAGTTCCAGCAGGGCAAGAACTTCTATTACTTCCCCGACCAGTTGTCCATCGACCGCTACCGCGACCGCGACGGCCATCTGCGCGACTACGTCGTCGCCGCCCGCGAACTCAACCCGGACCATCTGATCGACAATCAGCGAGACTGGATCAACCGGCACACCGTCTTCACGCACGGCAACGGCTTCATCGCTTCGCCGGCGAACACCGTGCGCGGAATCGCCAACGACCCCAACCAAAATGGGGGATACCCGGAGTTTCTGGCCAGCGTCGTCGGAGCTAACGGCAGTGTGCTGTCGCCCGGTCCGGCCCAGCTGGATCAGCCGCGTGTCTACTTCGGTCCGGTGATTTCCAGTACGCCCGCCGACTACGCGATCGTCGGCAAGACCGGCGTGGACCGCGAATACGACTACGAGACCAACGCCGACACCAAGAACTACACCTACACCGGAACCGGCGGGGTGCGGGTCGGCAGTTGGTTCTCGCGCAGCATCTTCGCCGCGAAGTTCGCCGAGCGAAACTTCTTGTTCTCCAACGTCATCGGGTCCAACAGCAAAATCCTGTTCAACCGCGACCCGGCCCAACGGGTGGAGGCGGTGGCGCCGTGGCTGACGACCGACAGCAGCGTGTACCCGGCGATCGTCAACAAGCGGATGGTGTGGATCCTTGACGGTTACACCACGCTGGATAACTACCCCTACTCCGAGCTCACGTCGCTGTCTTCGGCCACCGCCGACTCCACCGAGGTGGCGTTCAATCGGCTGGCGCCGGACAAGCAGGTGTCCTACATCCGCAACTCGGTGAAAGCCACCGTCGACGCCTACGACGGCACGGTGACGCTGTATCAGCAGGACGAGCACGATCCGGTGCTGCAGGCGTGGATGAAGGTCTTCCCGGGCACGGTCAAGCCCAAGAGCGACATCACGGCTGAATTGTCTGCCCACCTGCGCTATCCCGAGGATCTGTTCAAGGTGCAGCGGATGCTGCTGGCCAAATACCACGTCAACGACCCGGTGACGTTCTTCTCCACGTCAGATTTCTGGGACGTGCCGTTGGACCCGAACCCCACCGCCAGCAGCTATCAGCCGCCGTATTACATCGTGGCGAAAGACATTGCCAAAGGGGACGATTCGGCGTCGTTCCAATTGACCAGTGCGATGAACAGGTTCAAGCGTGACTACCTGGCCGCTTACATCAGTGCGAGTTCCGATCCGGATTCCTACGGCAAGATCACCGTGCTGACGATTCCCGGTCAGGTCAATGGGCCCAAGCTGGCCAACAACGCGATCACCACCGACACCGCTGTCTCGCAAGACCTCGGTGTGATCGGACGCGACAACCAGAACCGGATCAAGTGGGGCAACCTGTTGACGCTGCCGGTGGCCAAGGGTGGATTGATCTACGTCGAGCCGGTCTACGCCTCGCCCGGCGCCAGCGATGCCGCGTCGTCGTATCCCCGTTTGATCCGGGTGGCGATGATGTACAACGACAAGATCGGCTACGGCCCGACCGTCGGTGACGCGCTGACGGGGCTGTTCGGGCCAGGCGCCGGGGCGACTGCGGCCGGCCCCGCGCCCACCGAGCCGGCCTCACCCCCCGGCAGCCCACCGCCGGACGCGTCACAGGCAGCTCCACCGCCTGCGGCCGCGGCCATCCCGCCGTCGCCGGGTGCTGCCGTCGCGTTGTCGCCCGCCAAGGCCGCCGCGCTCAAGGACGTCGAATCGGCCATGGGGACGGCTCGCGAAGCGCAGAAGAACGGCGACTTCGCCGCGTACGGCTCGGCGCTGCAGAAGCTCGACGACGCGATCAACAAGTACAACAACGCCAAATGAGTTGGTTCACACGCTGATCAGCGCGCGATTTGGAGGCATGGCGAGCGTTCGGTAACCTGATATTCACCCGTCGCGGGGTGGAGCAGCTCGGTAGCTCGCTGGGCTCATAACCCAGAGGTCGCAGGTTCGAATCCTGTCCCCGCTACTAGTAGGAACGGCCCTCGGAGTTTCCTCCGGGGGCCGTTTCCATTGGCGGCTTCAAGGCGGCATCAAGGCGGCTTCGAGTCGCCGACAGCCTCGCGGTAAGTTCCGGGGCATGGCCAGCGACAGAGTTCACGTGGAGATCGGTGCCAGCGGCGTCGCAACGGTGACGATGGTGCGCACCGATAAGCACAACGCGCTCGATCAGGCCATGTTCGAAGGACTGATGAATGCCGCGGGCCGGCTGGCCGGCGAGGCGTCGGTTCGCGCGGTCGTGCTGCACGGCGAGGGTAAGAGCTTCTGCTCGGGGTTGGACGTCGCCAGCTTCATGTCCGGCCGGGGCGGCACCGGCGTGCTGCTGGAGCGCGACGGCGACCGGCTGGCCAACTTCGCTCAGCGGGTGGCCTACGACTGGTCCTTGGTGCCGGCACCGGTCATCGCCGCGATTCACGGGAATTGCTTCGGCGGGGGTCTGCAGATCGCGTTGGGCGCCGATATCAGGATCGCTGCACCGGACGCAAAGCTGTCGATTATGGAGGTCAAGTGGGGCCTCGTTCCCGACATGGGCATCACGCAGACGCTGCCGCGACTGGTCCCCATCGACGTCGCCAAGGAGTTGACGTTCAGCGGCCGCGTCGTTTCTGGGAGTGAGGCTTTGGCGCTCGGATTGGTCACGCGAAACAGTGACGATCCGCTGAAGTCGGCGCTGGCCCTTGCCGAGGAGATCGCGCAGAAGTCGCCTGATGCCGTGCGTGCCGCCAAGCGCCTCTATGACGAGACGTGGGTCAGCGACGACGCCGCCGCTGCCCTGAAACGCGAATCCGACTTGCAGGCCGGGCTGATCGGCAAACCCAATCAGCTCGCTGCCGTGGTCGCCGGAATGTCAAACGAGCCTGCGGTCTTCGTCGACCCCGCTTGACAAGACCCTTCGGTGGCCAGCTCGTCCCGACCACGTCGACTACGAGTTGCCGTCGTGATGGTCAGGATGAGCGGGCTGTTGTCCGAACCGCCTCGGAGCTGGTGTTGAGCACCGCTGGTGATCGCCGGCCGACACGAAGGAAGCTTCCGGTGCGGACCTTTCCGAGGATGTCGGTGGGCCTGCCCTGCGCGATCACCTGCTGGCCGCTGATGAACACAGCCGTGATGCACTCGTCGTTGCGGTTCACCATGCGGGACAATCCGCCGTACTGTTCGACGCGCTCTTCGCTGTATTTCTCCAAGGAGTCATCGAGTCGTTCGGGGTTGATGATCGACAGGTCTGCCCGGTCACCGATGCGGATGTGACCGGCGTCGATTCCGTACCAGTCCGCGATCTCGCCGGTGAGACGGTGTACGGCGTGTTCCGTTGTCATGAAAGGCTTTCCGGCTATCTCCGCGTCGCGCACATGCTTGAGCAGCCGTAGGCCCATGTTGTAGAAGGCCATATTCCGTAGGTGTGCCCCGGCGTCCGAAAAACCCAACTGGGTGTAGGAGTCCTTGGCGAACTTCTTGAGCACATCGGGACGATGGTTGGAGATCGTGGTGAACCAGCGCAGATTCGCGCCGTGCTCCAGGACGAGGTCGAGGAATGCGTCGACGGGGTGCAAGCCTCCGCGATCGACACCGACCTCTCCGAACGACTTCCCGACGACCGACTCGTCTGGGCAATCGGTGATGACCGCGTCGAAGAAGTCGCGGTGCCACACCCGGATTCCGAACTTCTGGTCGTAGTCCTTACGGAACCGCCGCCGATACGCCTCGTTGGCCATCAACTCGTCGCGTTCCACGCAGTCGGCCAGGTGCATCGCTTCCTGCCCCGACCCGAACTCCTCGAAGATAACGAAGTCGATACCGTCCGCGTACACCGTGAACGGCACCGGGAGATGCTGGAAGCGGAAGTTGGCGCCCAGCACGTTGACAGACGTTGCCAGCGTCTTGAGGATGAACGGCGCCAACGTGTTTGACTTGGCGTCCGCCGCGGCCAGCAAGGTCGTCTTCAGCGGTTTCCGGACCAACCCGATGGAGTGCAGCGCTTGAAAGACCATGTTCAACGGCATGCTGATATCGGGCGCTGATTGCAGAATGCGGCCGCGGGCGCGCACCAATTTTCTGAGGCGGCGATTCTCCCGCCGTTTGGCGTAAGTCGACGGCAATGTGCGCGACCGGCACGTCTGCCCGTCGATTTTGTCGAACCGAAGCTGGTTGGTGGACAACCCGAGAAAGCCGGCGTCCAACGCTTCGGCCAGCATCCGCTCCATGCGCGTCACCTCGGCGCGGGTCGGCGTGATGTCGTCGTCGGTGGAGCGTTCCAGTCCCATGGTGACGGTGCGGATGTCCGAATGTCCGATGAAGGAGCACAGGTTCGGGCCGAGCGGCCGGTTCTCGATCGCAGCGACGTAGTCCTCGCCAGAGGCCCACGTCTTATGAGCGCCGATCGACTTGATGACGTGCTGGCGGGGGATCGCCTCGACGCGGCCGAAGAGATCACCGGCTTCTTCGGCGTTGACGTGAATGGTCGATATCGAGCACGAGCCCGTTGCCACCGTCGTCACGCCGTGACGGACAGACTCCGCCAACCCCGGGCCTTCCAAGACCTCGATGTCGTAATGCGTGTGAATGTCGAGGAATCCAGGGACAACCCAGTGGCCGGTTGCATCGATGACGTTCGTGCAATTGTTGTCATCTAGCTCGTCGGCCGATATTGCGGTCACGTGTCCGGCCGAGATTCCGATGTTGCGGATGGCCGAGGGCGCTCCGGTCCCGTCGAACCAACGACCGTTGCGGATGATCGTGTCGTATGCCATGCCCGTCCCCACCGCTCGGCTAGACCTTGAAGCGGCCGGCGAAGCCGCGTAACGGTAGGTCCGCGCTCGTCAGCAGCCCGGGCGGGGCCTCGACGACGGACTTGATGGCGTTGAGGGCCGGCAGGCCCGTGACGGTCATGCCGATCGAGGCGAAGTTGTCGGGGTTGGACAGGTCGACTCCGGGCTTGGGAAAGATCATGTGCTTGTTGTAGACGCAGGGGTCGCCCTGAATCTGAGTGATGTAGCAGCCCTTGATGTTCCAGCTGGGGTCGGTGTGCGGGGTCATCTGCCATTCCAGGTGCGTCTCCACCTTGGGCACGCCGTCGACGATGCCCTGGTACTTGATGTAGTTGCCGCCCAGCGAGCCCTTCGGCATCTGGTACCAACCGAGGTCGACGTCTTTGGTGCAGGCGCCGAGTTCGTAGCTGAACTTGACCTCGTCGAGTTGCATATCGAAGCAGTCGGCCATCATCAGCACGCTGTCGGCGAAGACGCGGGTGTACTTCTCGAGCTTGCCCGGGATGCTGGGATCGTCGACCGGTAGGCCGTAGCCGACCTCGATCCAGGTTTCCTTGCTGTGGTGACAGGACACGTCGACCGACTCGAGGGTCAAGACATTCTCGATCTCGGCGACGTCGGCGGAGCACACGATGCCGAGGATCTGGTTCAGGCCGGGGTTCATGCCGGTGCCGTAGAAGGAGGAACCGCCCTGTGCGCAGGCTTCGGCCAGCAATCGGCTCACCGGCTTGCCGGACGGGTGGGGATGGTTCTTGTCGCGGTGCCATCCGGTGATCCAGTCGGCGGTCGTCACGATGTTGATGCCGGCCTCAAGCACTGTGGCGTAGAGATCCTCGTCGGGGAATACGCCGTGGAAGGTGAGCACGTCCGGCTTGGCCGCGATGATCTCCTCGACGGTGCCGGTGGCTGTCACCCCGATCGGCGGTAATCCGACGATCTCGCCGGCATCGCGTCCGATCTTCTCAGGTGAATAGCAGTGCAGACCAACGATTTCCAGGTCCGTGCGGTTACCGATGCGTTTGATCATCTCGGAGCCGACGTTGCCGGTGGCTACCTGGAACACGCGTACGGGGGCATTCATTCGGGTGGGCCTTTCAGCTGATTTCGGCTGCCGCGGACTGCAGTTCGGCGGCACTGCCGCCTCCCCCGTCGGGATAGAACTGTCGGGCCCATTCCCGGATCGCGGTGAACCCCTCGAACTCCGAGGATGACAGCGCCGGCGGATCCGAATAGCGTTGATGTGACCAGATATAGATGTCTTGCTTGAACTGCCGGATGACCTCTTGGCCGAATTCCTGGGCCTTGGTCTCGGCCCGGGGGGAGTCCTTGCCGGGCTGGCGACCGATGTAGACCGTGAAGCGCACATCCGAGGTCTTTTCGTCGACCGGGGTGATCGTCGACATGGTCCGGTTGTCGACCATGCCGGAACTCTTGGTCACCGCGATGCCCAGGCCGCCGTTGATCGCCTCGATGCAGCTGTCGATGTCGTCGATCGACTGGTTCTCGTCGCCCTCGAAGGTGATGGTGAAGTCGACGTAGGACGTCGGCTGATCGAAATCGTGTCGGGTGAACACCGGCACGATCGGAGTCTTGTGCACGAATTTGAAGTGGGCGACGTCGACACCGTTTTCCATCACGTACTGCGGGTGCAATTCCTTGTTCGGCTCGTACAGGCTCTGCCGGGGGTAATAGTCGGCGAGGCTGCTGCCGTCCTGGAAACTTGCGAAGATGTCGGGCACATCGAAGTACGGCTCACGACCCTCGACGTCATGCCAGATGTAGACGGACTCGTTGCGTTCCACCACCGGGTAGGTCTGCATTCTGCGCCCGCGGTTGGGCCGTTTCTCGTAGGGGATGCAGACGTTGCGGCCTTCGTGATTCCACTGCCAACCGTGGAACGCGCACTCGATGGCCTCGCCCTCGACGTGGCCGCCGAAACCCAGGTGGGCGCCGAGATGTTCGCAGTAGGCGTCCATCACGGTCAGCCGTCCGGACTGTGCCCGCCAGGCCACCATTTCGCGGCTGAAGTAGTGCATCTTGTGCACGTCGCCGATCGCGATCTCGTCTGACCATGCGACCTGGAACCAACCGGTCGGTTTCATCGACAGCGGCGGCTTCGCCATCTGAACTCCTTCGAGTGGCGTGTCGGGCTGCGCCGAAAGGGCGTCGAATCACGAGCATAGTGGTGTCAATGAAAAAACCATAGAACCTTCTGTGTATCTCGCCGAATCGCGTGGTCGGGCCGTACCATCTGCCAGATGACCGACGCGGGTGTCCAGCCGCAGCGCACCAACCGGCGCGGTGATGCCACCCGCGCGAACATGCTCGAGGCCGCGCTCAAGGCACTGGCGACCGGTGATCCCGGCGCGGTGTCGGCGAATCGGATCGCGAAGGAGATCGGGGCCACCTGGGGTGTCGTGCAGTACCAGTTCGGCGACGCCGACGGGCTGTGGGCCGCGGTACTGCAGCGCACTGCCGAGCACCGGGCCGACGTTTTCCAGCCGACCAGCGCTTCGACGCCGCTGCGAGAACGCGTCGCGGCGATCATCGACACGCTGTACGACGGTTTGACGGCCACCGACTCGCGGGCGATCGAGAACCTACGGGCTGCGCTGCCGCGTGACCCCGCCGAGCTCGAACGTCTCTACCCGCGTACTGCCGCCGAGCTCCAGTCTTGGGGACGGGGTTGGCTGGAAACCTGTCAGAACGCGTTCGCCGGCCTCGTCGTCGACCCCGAACGGGTGCGCGAAGTCGCGACGTTCATTCCGGGCGCCATGCGCGGAATCACCTCGGAGCGTCAGCTTGGCAGCTACTTCGACCTCGACCTGGCACGGCGCGGGCTGACCAACGCGATCGTGGCTTACCTCGAAGCATCGCGCGATGTCTGAAGGCTCGGGCGGCGCGCTGCGCGTCGTTCAGTGGACCACCGGCAACGTCGCCGTCGAGGCGGTGAAGGCGTTGATACAGCGACCCGACGTCGAACTTGTTGGCGCGTATGCGTATTCGCCCGACAGGGTAGGCAAAGACGTTGGTGGGCTGTGTGATACGGGCAGTGACCTCGGTGTGTGTGCCACCGACGACGTTGAGGCGCTCTTAGCGCTCGAGCCGGACTGCGTGGTCTACACGCCACTGCATTTCGACACGGGGGAGGTGCAACGAATCTTGCGGGCCGGGGTGAACATCGTCACCAGCGCGGAGTTCCTGACCGGCCGGAACCTAACTGAGCGCGCGCGGACCGCTGTCGAGGCCGCGGCGAAACAGGGCGGTGGGACGATCTTCGGCAGCGGCATGAACCCGGGTTTCGCCCAGATGGTGGCGGCGATATCGAGTGGGGTATCCACCAACGTCAGGCGTGCGTCGATGACCGAATCCGTTGACGTGTCGCAGTTCATCGGGGACGCGAATTTCTGGAGTATCGATACCGGCCGGTCACGTCGGTGGCATGGACGTCAAGTGGTACGGCACTGTCGACGGCCGCGAAGTTCTCGCCGTGAACCAGCGATGGGTCGCCAGCCGGTCGTTGGAGCCGGTCTGGAAAATCGAGCACGGTTATCGCGTGGAAATCATTGGTGACCCGAACGTGTATGTGAAGGTCGACTTGATGCCGACCGCCGACGACCTCGCCGACCTGACTCCGGACCGGATGCGCGGCATCGGGCTGCGCATCACCGCCGCTCCGCTCGTCAACGCGATACCCGCGGTGTGCGCGGCAGCGCCCGGGATCGCGACTTACGCTGAGCTGCCAGCGATCTCGGCCCGTCTGCTCGCGTGATCCTCAGGTATGCAGTTTGAATGCATGGGCTTGTGAACGAAGGTGTAGCCGAAAGCAGCCGTGTCGTCGAAGTCGAAGCGACAGCCGCAAGCTAGCCGCGTCCTGGGTGCAAGGAACCTGCGCCGTGAGGGATGTGCGGATTTACGAAAGGCGCACTCAGCCGGCACGTTGGTGGTGCGGAGAGATGCGGGTGGACTTGGTGGCAGCTATCGCCCGTTGCCAACCTGAGGCGATGTTCCAGACATCTGCGACACGCGCGATGGCGGCAGCCTCACAGCGTCCGCAGCCGCATTCGGCCGGGTGCGCGAGTAGGCCGTCGACCACGCGCCTGACCAGCACCATGGTCACCGGCTCGCCCGTCGACTCAGCGGCGTTGAACACATCAACGGCGATCAGATCGTCGGCATCGGCCATCCGCATGGTGGTCAGTGTGACAGCGAAACCATAGAAGCGGTGCCATGACACCTGACAAGGCGCTGTCAAATATGGAGGGCAAAACCCCGAGTCGCGGGTTCGAGCCGCGCTCAGTTGCCCGCCAGGGCGCGCACCCCGAAAAGCCGTTAACAAAATCCCCACCAGATCGCGTACTATCTAGGAAGTCGAAATTCTAAGTGTTCGTGTTCACACACGCTCGCGCAGAAACTTGGTGCGGGCGTCTCTTTCTCCTTGCAGGGCAAGCCAGAAGCAGCGTCTGACAATTCGGCCGCCGGTTCGCATGGCGCGGACCGGATCTCTGACATAGGAGAAAAGTAATGACACAGGGAACTGTGAAGTGGTTCAACGCCGAAAAGGGCTTCGGCTTCATCGCGCGCGAAGAAGGTCCGGACGTCTTCGTGCACTACTCCGAGATCGATGGCGGCGGCTTCCGCAGCCTCGAGGAGAACCAGAAGGTGGAGTTCGAGGTCACTCAGGGCGCCAAGGGTCCCCAGGCCAGCAAGGTCCGGGCACTCTAACCACCCACGCACCTCGGAAGCCGCACCCGCTCTGCATTGAGCGGGTGCGGCTTTTCTCGTCTGGCTCGGAGGCGTTGCCAGATTCCGGGCCCGACGTCACCGCAGGATGAGCTGATGAGGCATCCAGTCGCAGTCTCGTGGCCGCGCCGCATCGCGCGTGTGCTTCTGGGTGCCTTGCTGATATTCACCGGTGTCAGTCATGTGAGCTTCGGCCGCAACGCCTTCCTTGCCCAGGTTCCGCCCTGGTTGCCGGTGAGCGCTGACGTCGTCATCATCGCCTCAGGCGTAGTCGAAATTGCACTCGGTGCGAGCCTGATGCTGCTGACCCGGTGGCAGGTGCCGGTCGGTTGGTGCGTTGCGCTCTTCTTCGTTTTGGTATTCCCGGGCAACATTTCCCAATTCGTCACGCATGCACATGCTTTCGGGCTTGACTCTGACTTCACCCGAGGTATGAGACTGCTGTTCCAGCCGCTACTAGTGATATGGGCGTTGTGGTGCACCGGGGCGTGGGCGGCCCTTCGAGGGCGCAGATCCTGAGCGGATCGGCACTCTCGGAAGGGCTTCCACAAAGTCAAGCGCGCTCAGTAGTAATGGCGCCGTCCGCCGACAGCGCGTCCAGTGGATCCCGCGATCGCCAGAACCGCGCCCACAACCAGCAGCAGAACGCCGATCACAAGCAGAACATGGGCGAAGGCGAACGTCGGGATGAGGGTGGGCAGTAGAAGTCCGAGGACGATCAGGACGATGCCGAGAACGATCATGATTGAGCCTTTCTGATCTGGCGCCGGCGGCGCTTGAAGGTCGGATCGGTCGGGCAGGTGCTCGACGTGTGTTGAGTTGACCACCCCCAAGGGGGGTGGCACTACACCCCAAGGGGGGTAGTGTCCGGGGCATGCCACCGTCCACGAAGCGTCCGATCACCGTGGCGCTCGTCGACGATTACGACGTCGTCGTGATCGGTGTGGCCAACATGCTCGAGCGGTACCGCGACCGGGTCGTCATCGCCGAACTCGACTCGACCATGCCCGTCTCCGACACGGTCGACATCGTCCTGTACGACTCGTTCGCCCAACCCGAATCCGACCACGAAGAGATCGCCACCCTCATCGCTAATCCCTGTGCGCACCGAGTTGTGGTCTACACGTGGAACTTTCACCCGGATCTGGTCGCCAGCGCGCAACAGCAGGGAGCGCACGGCTACATATCCAAGACGTTGCCGGCGCGAGAGTTGGTCGCTGCGTTGGAAGCGGTGCACGCCGGAGAGAGGGTCGTCAGCGATGCTCCGCCGCGGGCACGCAGCGCCCCCGGGCTCGACTGGCCCGGCCGCGGCGAAGGGCTCAGCGACCGCGAGTCGGAGATCCTGGCCCTCATCACGCAGGGCATGAGCAATGCCGACGTCGCCAGGCTGACGTACCTCAGCCCCAACACCGTCAAATCCTACATCCGCACGATCTATCGAAAGATAGAGGTCGGCAGTCGAACTCAAGCTGTCTTGTGGGGCGTCGACCATGGTTTCACTCCTGACCACCACCGCATCGAACACTGGCGCGGCGGCCCATAAGCGGGGTCGAGGGGACTATTTCGATCCGACTCAGTGTTGGTGGTCGGCATGGGTAGGAAGTCGAACCGATGAACGCGCCGCAGCTGCACTTCAACGCGTTCATCTGGCCCAACGGATATCACGAGGCCGCCTGGCGGGTCGTCGACGACGACGACGTTCGCAACGTCCTCGGCCTGTCGTACTACACAGATATCGCGCGGATCGCCGAACGCGGCTTGATGGACTCGATTTTCCTGGCCGACAACATCGCCATCGCGGAATACCGGGCTACGTATCTTCCTCAGACGCAATTCGATCCGATTTCGGTGCTCTCAGCGCTGGCCGCGGTCACCAGCCGAATTGGTCTGATCGGGACGGGCTCGACGACCTACAACAAACCTTGGGAACTCGCCCGCCGATTTGCGACACTGGACCACCTCAGCGCCGGTCGCGCGGGCTGGAACATCGTCACCACCGTCACGCCATTGGCCGCGGCGAATTTCGGTGAACGGTTTCATCCCGAGCGCGCCGACAGGTACACGCGCGCCAACGAATTCGTCGAAGCCGTCACGCGTTCGTGGGACAGCTGGGAGGACGACGCGGTCATCGGTGACCGCGTCCATGGCGTGTGGGCAGACCGTGCCAAGCTGCACGCCCCGCGCTTTCATGGTCAGTACTACGACGTCGAGGGGGTCTTGCCGTTTCCACGCTCGCCGCAAGGGCACCCGGTGCTCGTCCAGGCGGGACAGTCGAGCGCCGGCGTCGCGCTGGCCGCGCGGTACGCCGAGGTGGTGTTCTCCGGGCCGCCATCGCTGGAGGCTGCGGTCGCCTTCCGGGCTGATCTGCACACGCAGGCTGCTGCCGCAGGCCGCAAGCCCGATCAGGTCTTGGTGTTGCCGGCGTTGATGGTCACATTGGGCGGTACGGAAGCCGAAGCCCAGGCGCGCGCGCGGCGTCTCGAGGAGCTGGAGAACCCGGAGTTCCGTTGGCAAAACGCTTTGTACACAGCCGGACTCGATCCTGATGGCTTCGATCCGGACGATCCGCTACCGGCCACGCTGTGGGCTGACCAGTCGGTGCCGTCGAGTCGCGCCGAGCAACTGTATGCCGCCGCGCAAGCCCGACCGAACGCGTCGCTACGCGAGATCACCCGGCCGGCGAGCGGAGGTGCCGGGGGAACGCATTTCATCGGCACACCCGAGCAACTCGCCGCTCATATCATCGCGTGGCAGGATGCAGGTGCGGTCGACGGATTCACCTTCATGGGATCAACTCTGCCACATGAACTTACGGCATTCGTTGATCATGTCGTGCCAATCCTGCAGCGTCGCGGCCGGTTCCGCACCGAGTACACCGGTCCGACATTGCGCGACCACCTCGGCCTGTCGCGGCCTTCCACGTAAATCGTCGACGACCGGGCCATCGTGTAGCGCGTATCTTTGTCGCGATGATTCGACTCGGTCGCTTGCTGCGTTGGGGTATCCCGCTGTTGGTGGGTTCATGCTTGGCGCTGGCATGGGTGTTTTTCGGGTCGGTTCGTCGCGCCAGGCCATGATGCCTACGGCAAGGTTTCGATTCCTGGTCAGGCCACGGTGACGTTGCCGGCGGGACCGGCCCGGCTCTACGTGCAAGAGCATGGGTATTTCGGTAAGGGTCGAAGTGCGCGGATCCCAAGTGGTATCGCAGTCAGCGTGCAACCTGTGAGCGGTGGACTGCCACTGGCTCTGAGCCTGAATACGCACGCGTCGGCGAGTACCGAAGGTCACGAATCGTGGCATACCTACGCGGCGTTCGACGTCCTGGCGGCGGGGGCGTATCTCGTCACAGTCCTCGACCCCCGACGCACCACGCGGTTCCAGGCCGCTGACGCGCATTTCACGTCACCCGGACCTGCAGGCGGGCACGTCGGATCGGCTGGTTGTCCGTACACCGATCCGTGGCGAATCCGTCGTGGTTGATCGAGACCGCGGCCAAACTCGGCCCCGCGTCGTGCAGAATGCCGCCGCTGATGGCGAATCAAGCCACCACGGCGCCCATCGAGGCGGCGTTCGCGACCATGCCGATCGCCCGCGTCCAATCCGTCGGCCACTTCATCACCATCACCACGCTCACGTCTCTACGTCCCTCAGGCCACGAACAGACCTTCGCTCATGAGCCTGTGAGCCAGTTTGGTGTGGGCTCAGCGGCGCGCAGGAAGAGCGCTAGCTGTCGGTCAGCAGGACGCGGGCAACCCACTCGACGCGACTCAGAGATTCGTCCAGCGTCATCATGCCGGTGAGCACACCGGCCAGCGAACTGCTCAACGCGGCGTTCAGTCCGAACGTGACATTGGGAATGGCTTCTGGTGCAACGCCTTCGAGGAGGCGGTTGAACATCTCGGTGTTTGTGCGATTCATCTGGTCGATCGCCACCCTGGCTTCGGGATCAGTAGATGTCGTGGTTTGAAACATCAACGCGGTCATGTGCGGGTTGCGGTGGAAGGCGCGCTGCGCCCGTCTCAGGTAGTCCAGGATGCTCGGCAACGGGTCGTGATCGCGCTGGCCTCCGCGTGACGCGAGGATGCGGCGGGTGAGTCGTTTTTGCCATTCCTCGAGTGCCGCCGCGAGCAAATAGTCCTTTGAATTGAAGTACCGATAGACGGTCGCCAACGCCACTCCTGAACGCTTGGCGACGTCACGCATCTGCAGTGCCTCAGCGCCCACGTCGGCGATCAGCTCGATGACGGCTTCGATGATCTTCGCGCGCCGTATCAGCTGGCGGCTGGTCATGTCCGTCAGCGGAACGACCGCGGATTCGGCCCGCTGGGCTGGGATGTTGACGGTGCGACCTCCGACTCGGGTCCTGTGCAGAACAGAACAAGCTTCTCATCTATCGATCGAGTATCGAGCGTGGTCGCGATGTTATCGCAGCTAGAACCACTCTACAACCTTGACAGAAGTAGAACACTGTTTCATTATGAACCGCGACAAACGTAGCGCAAGTAACGCGATCGGAGGAATCCATGGCTGGACCGGTAGGTCTGCCGGTGATCGACACGATGGTCGGATTTCCCCACGAGGGTTCTGCTCAGTACGACTTCATCCGCAAGCAGACCAAAGACCGTGAATCCAAAGAGGCTTTCGAGTTCCCCGTCGAATACATGTTCAAGGATGTCCCGCAGGGATTGTCGACCGACGACCCAGTCTCGTTGGTGCTGCAGCAGATGGACCGCTTCGGCATCGAGAAGGCGATGATCGGGGTGGGTGAGGATTCCGCACAGCTGGCGCTCAAGATGTTCCCGGACCGCTTCGTGCCCTCCGGCGCACTCGCGGACCCCAACGACGTGATGGGTTCGGTCAACGCGATCCGTCGTGAGCACGAGCAATTCGGTATCCGCGCGACCTCGGTCTTCCCGTCAGGCACCTTCCCGCAAGTCCCTATCGACGACCCAAAGATGTATCCCATCTACGCCACCTGCGTCGAACTCGGCATCCCGATCTTCGTCTGCGCCGGCATTCCTGGACCGCGGATTCCCTTTGCGCCACAGGAGGTCTCGCGGATCGACATCGTGATGTTCGACTTTCCGGACCTGGTGTTCGTTACCCGCCACGGCTGCGAACCGTGGGAGGATCTCGCCGTCAAGCTCATGCTGAAGTGGCCGAACCTGTATTACTCGACGTCGGCGTTCGCGCCCAAGTATTACCCGAAGGCCATCATCGACTACGCGAATTCGCGCGGCGCCGACAAGGTCCTGTACGCCGGCTACTTTCCGATGGGCCTGTCGTTGGAACGGATCTTCAGCGAGCTGCCGAAGGTTCCGCTGAAGGATGAGGTCTGGCCGAAGTTCCTGTACGGCAACGCCGCCCGTATTCTCGGGCTGGAAGGGTGACGGTGCTGTGACACTGGCGATCACTGTCGAACAGGAGCAATTGGTCGACGCGGTCAGCAGCTTCGCTGCCCGGCATGCTCCGATCGACAGAACCCGTGCTGCGTTCGGCTCGATCGCGGCCGGCGAATTGCCCTCCTGGTGGCGCGAATTCGTCAGCAATGGTTTTCACGCCGTCCACCTACCGGGTCATGTCGGTGGGCAAGACGGCAGTCTGGCCGACACGGCGTGCGTGGTGGAAGCGGCCGCTGCGGCCTTATTGCCCGGTCCGCTGTTGAGCACGGTGACTGCCAGCGCGGTGGCAAGTCTCGCCGACTCGTCGGTTAAGCCGCTGCTGACCGATCTGGCCTCAGGCGCGACAGCGGTCATCGTGCTGCCCGAGCACTGCGACGTGCAAGCGACCGCCGAAGGCAACTCCTGGCGACTCAATGGCTCGTCTGGCTCGGTGCTGGGAGTCTGCGCGGCGCAACATATTCTGCTGCCCGCCCGTACCGACGGCGGGGAGCAATGGTTCGTGATCACACCGAGTGCGGGCGTGACGATCGAACCGCAACAAGGAACCGACCTGTGCACCGATGTGGGTGTGCTGCACCTCGCCGAGCACATCGTGCCGGACAGTGCGGCGATATCCGGCATCTCAACTGAACGGGCGCGGTGCATCGTGGTGGCGTTGGCGGCGTGCGCGGCTGCCGGGGCGGTGCGGCGATGTGCGGATGCCGCCATCGAATACATCCGCACCCGTGAGCAATTCGGCAGGCCGGTCGGCTCCTTCCAGGCGCTGCAACATAAGGCGGCGATGCTGCTGGTGAACTCCGAACTGGCCGCGTCGTCGGCCTGGGATGCGGTCCGCGCCGAAAGCGAGTCCATCGAGCAGCATCGGCTCGCGGCGGCCTCGGCTGCAGTGATGGCGGTGGCCACGGCTCCCGACCTGGTGCTCGACGCGCTGCTCATGTTCGGCGCGATCGGCTACACGTGGGAGCACGACAGCCACTTGTACTGGCGACGCGCCACCAGCTTGGCCGCGTCGATGGGGCCGATGACGCACTGGAGTCGGGAAGTAGGGGAGTTGGCGCGCACGCTAAAGCGTTCCACCACAATCGACCTGGGCGACGTCGAGTCCGAATTCAGGGCGCGGGTGGCGGCCACGCTGGATGAGGCGATGCAGCTGTCCAACGATCACTATTCCGGCGACATCAGGACCCCCGGCTTGGCTACCGGGCCGCAACGGGACCTGCTCGCGCAGGAAGGGCTGGTCGCGCCGAATTTACCGGCGCCCTGGGGTGTTGGCGCCTCGGCGGTGCAGCAGGTGATCATCGCCGACGAGTTCGGCCGACGCCCCGAATTGATCAGACCCTCACTCGGCATCGCGGAATGGATTCTGCCCACGATCCTCAACAGCGGATCAGATCTGCAACGCGAACGCTTCGCCCAGCCGATTCTTCGTGGCGTACAGCCATGGTGCCAACTGTTCAGCGAACCCGGTGCCGGTTCGGATCTGGCGTCGCTGTCCACCCGGGCCACCAGGGTCGACGGCGGGTGGCTGGTCAACGGGCACAAGATCTGGACGTCGTTGGCAGACAAGGCCGACTTCGGAGCGTTGTTGGCCCGCACCGATCCCGAGGCGAAAAAGCATCGCGGCATCGGCTACTTCCTCGTCGACATGACAACGCCCGGTATCGAGGTCTCGCCGATCAAGCAGGCCAGCGGGCGTTTCGAGTTCAACGAAGTCTTCCTGACCGACGTGTTCGTGCCTGACGACATGCTCGTCGGTAAGCCCGACGAAGGGTGGAGCCTGGCGGTATCCACCATGGCGGTCGAACGAACGGCCATCGGAAATTACGTCAGCATCGACCGAGCCGAGGCACTTCGGGGAATGGCCGAGATACCCGGCCCGGAGCAGGATGCGGCGTTACGGGCGCTCGGCGATGTCGAGGCCTACGGCACAGCGATCAAATCCCTGGTCCTGCGCGAAACCCTGCGGCTGGTGGAAGGCCAGGGGCCTGGCCCGACGTCCAGCATCGCCAAGTACGCCATGGTCACGCTGTTGCGTCGCGCATGGAGCGCCACCCTCGGCGCGACCGGGCGCACTGCGATGTTGGAGAAGACCGAACCAGCGGTCGTTCAACGGTATTTCGACGCGCCTGCCGAACTCATCGGCGGCGGAACCCCCGAGATCCAGCTGACGGTCATCGCGTCGATGGTCCTCGGCTTGCCACGCAATTGATCCGCACGTCGTCACAGAAAGGACAGTCGCCGCGATGACAACACAGCTTCCGTTCACGTTCTTCGATTGCGACAACCACTATTACGAAGCCCTCGACGCGTTCACCCGCCACATCGAACCGCAATACAAGAAGCGTGCGATTCAGTGGGCGCAACTGGACGGCAGGCAACGTCTCCTCGTCGGTGGCAGAGTCAACAGGTTCATTCCGAATCCGACGTTCGACCCGGTGGGCAAGCCCGGCGCGCTCGACGAGTACTTCCGTGGCCGTAACCCCAGAGGTGCCGATTTGAATGCACTTTTCGGCGACTTGGAGCCGATTCCGCCGGCCTACCGGGACCGCGGTGCGCGGCTGGCTTTGATGGACGAACAGGGCATGGCGGGCTGCGTCTTGTTGCCCACACTCGGAGTCGGGATGGAACAGGCCCTGTTGCCGGACCTGGATGCCACGGTCACGACATTCCGTGCGTTCAATCGCTGGATGGACGAGGACTGGGGATTCGCCTACCAGGGAAGGATATTCGGCGCCCCCTACATCACCTTGTGCAAACCGGATGATGCCGTCCGCGAGCTCGAATGGGCGCTCGAGCGCGACGCACGTTTCGTCGTGATGATTCCCGGTCCGATCACGACCGAGGTCGGCATGCGTGCGCCTGGCGATCCCATGTTCGACGCTTTTTGGCAGCTGGCAAACGATTCAGGTGTCACCGTGTGCTACCACTCGGGCGAGACGTACTACTCGAAGTTCATGCCGGCCTGGGGCGAGTCGGACTACATGATGTCGTTCCAGGCGTTACTCGGGTTTCGCAGTTTGTTTTCCGGGGACGCCATACAGGACACCTTCGCCAACCACTTGCATAAAGGTCTTTTTCTGAGGTTCCCGAACCTGCGGATGGCGTGCATCGAGAGCGGCTCGACCTGGGTGTTTCACTTGTTTGAGAAGCTGACCAGGTCCTTCGGGCAGATCCCACAGATCTATAAGGAAGACCCGCGGGAAACCTTCAAACGCCACGTATGGGTGTCGCCGTTCTACGAGGACGAACTTGCCAGCCTGTTGAAACTGCTGGGTGACTCGCAGATCATCATGGGTTCGGACTTTCCCCACGTCGAAGGCCTCGCCGAGCCCGCGTCCTACATCAAGGACCTGGAGAACTTCGATTACACCCCCGAACAATGTCGAACTGTCATGCGAGACAACGGGCTTCGATTGTCGATCCGTCGGCCGGTGTGACCGTCTTGTGAAGGTCGGCAAGTCGAACCTGGTTGCCATGCTGCTGGAGGTGGGCGAGGAGAACGCGGCAGTTCTGCTGGCGCGCTCCGACCTGCCAGACGAGATCGACCTGCACAGTGAGTCGGGCGCGCTCGTGGCGTTCGGACTGGACAGAGATCAGATCGCCGAGGTGGCGCGGCTGACCATCGGCGTCGTCGTGACCGACGACGAAAGCAACCGTAGACAACGTGATGAGATGCAGACGGCCATCTCGCAGCGCTGGGCCGACCTTGTCGATCAATGGCTGACTTAAGGAAGGCACCATGACGAAACCGCAACTGCAGGGGTTCGACTTCACCAACCCCGACGTGTATGCCGAACGTCTGCCCACCGAGGAATTGCGCCTGCTACGGCACGCGGCGCCCGTGTGGTGGAACGAGCAGCCAACCGGCGTCGGAGGGTTCACCGACGGCGGGTACTGGGTGGTGAGCAGGCACCGCGACGTGCGGGAGGTGTCGCGGCGTAGCGATGTGTTCTCCAGCGCCCAGAACTGCATCGTCCCGCGGTATGTCAACGAAGAGGCGGCACGCGGGCAGATCGAGGCCGGCCGATTCTCGATGATCAACATGGATGCCCCGCAGCACACTCGGATGCGCAAGATCGTGTCGCGGGGCTTCACGCCTCGCGCGGTGGATCGCCTCCGGGAGGACCTGGCCCAGCGGGCTCGGCGCATCGTTGCGGATGCAGTCACCGCGGGAACTGGAGACTTCGTAGCGCAGGTGGCCAGCGAGTTGCCGCTGCAACTGATCGCCGGGTTGCTCGGCGTTCCCTTTGAGGATCGATCGAAGCTCTTCCACTGGACCAACCAGATGGTGGGAGACGAGGACCCCGAGTTCGCCGGGTCCGAGGCGCTGGCGTCGGCCGGCGAATTGATGTTCTACGGAATGCAACTCGCCGCACACAAAGCCGAGCGCCCAGGCGATGACATCGTCACGCAACTCATCACGGCCGACATCGACGGCCACAAACTCTCCGATGAGGAATTTGGATTGTTCATGGTGA
>Ga0302325_10007611_pt1 | contig 23988 bp, 17 predicted proteins | sample Palsa_T0_2_FD_201948 | JGI IMG/M metagenome (GOLD analysis project Ga0302325, IMG submission 201948) | Peat permafrost microbial communities from Stordalen Mire near Abisko, Sweden - Palsa_T0_2 | ecosystem: Environmental > Terrestrial > Soil > Palsa > Peat permafrost | place: Sweden: Abisko... | reverse complement strand
CCTCGCCGCGATCAGAGGCCAAAGTGTAAAGGATGTCCCGAGACAATGTGTAAAGGATGTCATGCGACTGAACACTCAAAGGCGAGACCTGGGGCACCCTCAGTTGTTAGTGATTCTGACCTTGCGCCACCCGCCTAAGAACTGCTTTCGCCTCTTACTCATCGTTCGTTGTCCTTGCTATCCCCGGTCCCCAAAAGCGAGGGACCGGGGGCACCCTCATTGTGGTTAGAGACCGGGGCCACCCGCCCGAAACGATGAAGCTTCAATCTACGTCTTCGGTTTTGAAAGCTGGAGTAAACGCTCGAACACTTGTTCGTCTTCAGCAGCATCAAGTGCTCTTGCGCGGACCTGTGCTTCAAAGGCGGCGCTGGCCAAGCCAGATTGGACGATCAACAAACTTTGCAGAATTTCGTCGATTAAGCGCCAGTCTTGATCTGTAATGGGTTCCCGTTCGCCTACTTTCGATCTTCTTGTGAAGCGATCGATATCTCCGTCAAACTTCTCATAAATTCGCAGCTTGTCTCGTGTGGATCATCTGTATTCCTTCGCACAATCATACGATTGCCGCGGTTTCGAGCGGAGTGTCGCCAAACCGGAAATTACGTCTCCGTCCGTCTCAAAAAGGACGGTTTGTTGCGAATGGGCAATCAAGATTGAGATTGGGCCGGTAGATTTCTTCGGCCGGTGCGAGGATAGAGCGGGCCTTTGGCCCTTGGTGCCCAGTTCGGAATGGCTTTCCTGGGGCGTCGCCCGAGGCTGGTATGGTGCGGACCTTCGGTCCTGTTTTGCGCTGGTATGGCGTGGGCCTTTGGTCCCGATTGGCGTGGGAGGGGTGCGGAGGGTGAAGCAGATTCCCTGCGGGAATGACAGAAAGAAAAACAAAGTGCAAGGGCAACAGCGGGTTCTTCGCTGCGCTCGGAACGACAAATCTGAGTTGGTGGAGTGCGGGGGGTGGCTGGTTTGGATACCGGGATTTGGGATGGATTTCCACGATGCGCGCGGTTGGGTTTATGGCCGTACAATAATCTGTAGAGAGTTTATACATTCATGTCTTTGAACGGTTATCCTTCGCGCCCTTCGCGTTCGCATGGTTTGCGGTCGCTGTTTTCGATGTTTTCGAGTGATTTGGCGATTGATCTTGGCACGGCCAACACGCTGGTGTATGCGGCTGGCAAGGGCATCGTGGTCAACGAGCCCTCGATTGTGGCTATCAACAAGAATACGGGCGAGGTAGAGGCTGTCGGCAAGGAAGCCAAGGATATGCTTGGCCGGACGCCGGGCAATATTGTGGCCATCAAGCCGATGAAGGATGGCGTGATCGCCGACTTCAAGGTCACCGAGAAGATGTTGAACTACTTCATCCAGAAGGCGCACAACCGGAAGATGCTGGTGCATCCGCGGATTGTGATTGGCGTGCCTTCGGAGATTACGCAGGTGGAAAAGCGCGCGGTCGAGGACTCGGCGTACCGGGCCAAGGCCAGCGAGGTGTACCTGGTGGAACAGGCGATGGTGGCGGCGATTGGCGCCGGGCTGCCGATTACCGAGGCTTACGGGAACATGGTCGTCGATATTGGCGGCGGCACGAGCGATATTGCGGTGATTTCGCTTTCGGGAATTGTGTATTCGCGGTCGGTGCGTATGGCCGGCAACCAGATGGACGAGGCGATTACCAATTATTTGAAGCGGAAGTATAACCTTTTGATCGGCGAGCGGACGGCCGAGCAGATCAAGATTGAGATTGGGTCGGCGTATGTGTTGGACAAGCCGCTGACGATGGAGATCAAGGGGCGCAACCTGATTGAGGGCGTGCCGAAGACGATCACGATCGACGATTCGGAGATTCGCGAGAGCCTGGCGGAGTGCATTGCCGTGATTATCAACGCGATTCGCGTGGCGCTGGAGCGGACTCCGCCGGAGTTGTCGGCGGATATTTCGGACCGCGGGATTGTGCTGACGGGCGGCGGAGCGCTGATCAAAAACTTAGACAAGCGGATTCGCGAGGAGACGGGATTGCCGGTTTCTGTGGCGGACGATCCGCTGGCTTCGGTGGTGCTGGGCACGGGCAAGATGCTTTCGGATTTCCGGCTGCTGCGGAAGATCAAAATCGATTGAGTACGGGGAGAAGGGAATAGGGAATAGAAGAGCCCTTAGCCGTTTTTTGGGAGCGAGTATGTCCTTTGTAGGCCTTCGCGCCAGGTATGAAGAGAAGAGGAAAGCGTCGGCACGCCAAGCTCTAGCAGGAGGCAAGCGCCGGTTCGTCGTGATCTGTGCCTCGACTTGGGCTGCTGTCTTTTGGCTAGCAATGAAAGCCTTTCAATTTCTGCGCCATCCGGATGTAATGTCGGGAGGCTATTTGGTCCTTGTGGAAATGATGGACTTGTTTATGAGCATGCTGGTCGGTTTTTCGATCAGCATGAAAGCGTGGAGCAATTACCAGAGAATTGTGGAATCGAAGTAACCTTCGCTCTTCAGCAGTTCCGATCAGCCGCACGGTTATTCACGGTTGATGAAGCGCAGTCTGGGTTCGCCTTCTGTTCCCTATTCCCTGTTCCCTAATCCTGAGACGGTATGGAATCGTTTTTTGGCCGGTATCGCAATCTGATCGTGCTGCTGGCGGCTTTGCTGCTGCAGGTGATTGGGCTTGCGGTGCAGGTGCGCAAGCCTGCGTCTGCCGTGACAACGGGGTTGGCGAACCCCCGCCGGGATGGGGCGGGAGTGCTGCTGATCCGGCTGTGGGCGGTGAGCCTGGTGACGCCGGTGGAGCGGACGATTCATGGCGCCGGACAGGGTGTCGGCGGGCTGTGGACGAACTATCTGGATCTGCGGCGTACCCAACAGCAAAATAAGGATTTGCAGGCGACGATCGACCGGCTGCGGCTGGAGCAGGCGGAGCTGCGTGAGGACGCTTTGCAGGGGCAGCGGTTGCAGGCGTTGGTGAAGTTCCAGGAGAGCTATGCGTACCAGACGCTGGCGGCGCAGGTGATTGGGACGAGCGGGAGCCGTTCGTCGCGGTTGCTCTATCTGGATAAGGGAACGGATTCGGGGCTGAAGCCGGATATGGCGGTGATTACCGGCGATGGGATTGTGGGCAAGGTGCGGGATGTGTTTCCGCACACGGCGCAGGTGTTGCTGATCAACGACCAGACGAGTGGCGCTGGGGTGGTGCTGGCAACGACGCGGATTCGCGGCATTCTGCGCGGAAACGTGGCGGGACAGCCGCAGGTGGTGAATATTCTGGCGGATTCGCGGATCAAGCCGGGCGAGCTGGTGTTGACGGCGGGCGGGGATCAGATTTTTCCACGTGGGCTGCCGGTGGGTGTGGTTGACAAGGTGGAGCGGGATGCGGAGCGCGGGGCGTTTATCAACGTGATTGTGAAGCCGTCGGCGCAGCTGGATACGCTGGACGAGGTGCTGGTGGTGACTTCACTGGAGGAGCATCTCTCGAAAGAGCAAGAGGCGGATCTGGCCAAGAGCGAGGATTTGAAGGGGCCGGAGGTTGCGGCGGCTGCGGCTGAGGCGGCGCGGAAGAAGGCGGCGCTTGAGATGGAGCAGCGCTTGCCGGGGCTGACGGACCCGAATGCGCCCGCGCCGGCGACGGTGATTGGGCCGGATGGGAAGCCGATGCCGGCTCCTGCGCCGATTCCGAAGCCGCTGCCGGTGGCACATCCGGACCGTTTTTCGCCAGGCGCGGCGGGTGGGACGGTGGGTTCCGCTCCTGCGGCGGATGGAGCTGCGCCGGCTCCCGAAGTGGAAGAACCGAAGGCGACGAAGCCGGATACTTCCAAGAAACCGGCTGCAAAACCGTCTAAACCTGCGCCGCAATCGCCGCAATTTTCGGGGAGGGTTCAATAGCTGTGCCGACTTTGATCCCCGACCATCGCCGCGATCTGGAGATACGGCGTTATCCGACTTATATCTATGTGGTGGCGCCGCTGGTGAGCCTGATTTTGCAGGCGTGGCTGCCGCTGCTGCTGAAGCGGTTTATGTATATGGACCTGCCGCTGCTGATGACGATCTATTTTGCACTGAACCGGCGTAGCCCGATCCACGGGACGGTGCTGGGGGCGGTTTTGGGCATGGCGCAGGATGGGCTGACGCAGGGAGCGATCGGGATTCACGGGATTGCGAATACCGTGGTGGGGTTTCTGGCGGCTTCGGTGGGCATCCGGGTGGTGGTTGAGAACAACGTGATCCGGATGGTGATGAATTTTGTGCTGACGCTGGCTGCGAGCGGGATTGTGGCCTTCATCGTCCGGGTTTTGCTGGGGCAGGACTGGCATTCGAGCGGGCTGGATGAGTTGCTGCGGGCGACTGGGAATGCGCTGATCGGCGCGGTGGTGTTTCCGCTGCTGGATCGGACGCAGGTTAGGGAATAGGGATTAGTTTCGCATCTGTTGGCACGAAACATGGGCTGATCGCGCATCCAGTTGTTCACTGCCTGGTAATTGGAAAAGGGATAAGCTAGTGGTTAGTTGCTAGTGGTTGGTGGTTAGGGATTTATGGCTTTGGATAAGGTCAATCGCGATGAGAAGCTGCCGGCGATGAAGCTGACGGCGGTGCAGTACGGCATTTTGTTCATGATGCTGATCCTGATTGGCGGGCTTTGGCGATTGCAGGTGCTGGGCGTGGATAGCTGGCGGGTGCTGGCGGAGCAGAATCGCATTCGCAAGGTGCCCGTGCTGGCTCCGCGCGGCAAGTTGCTGGATCGCGAAGGGCGTCTGGTGGTGGACAACTACCCTTCGGTTTCGTGCTTTCTGGTGCGGGAGCAGAACCGGAATATCGACGCCGATCTGCCTCTGATTGCCAAGGGGTTGAATCTGGATCTCGACCAGTTGCAGGCGACGCTGCACCACTTCCGGATGTCGCCGGGGTACCAGCCGATTCCGATCAAGCAGGATATTTCTCCGGATGAGCAGGCGTTTATTGAGGCGCACCGGAATGAGCTGCCGGAGTTGGAGACGATCGACGAGGAGCGGCGGCTGTATCCGAGGGATGGGTTTGCTTCGCATTTGATCGGGTACGTGGGCGAGGTGAGCGAAGACGACCTGAACAATCCCAAGTTTGCGTATTACGAGCCGGGCGACGTGGTGGGCAAGGCGGGGATTGAGGAGACCTACGACGAGGTGCTGCGCGGCAGCGATGGCTCGATGGATATGGTGGTGGACAGCCACGGACGCGAGGTGGGCATTCACGGGATTCAACTGGCGACGCCGGGGCAGGATTTGCGGCTGACGCTGGATATCGATATACAGCGCGCGGCGGAGCGGGCGCTGGGCGACGCCAATGGCGCGGTGGTGGCGATGGATCCTCGGACGGGCGAGATTCTGGCGCTGGTGTCGCATCCGAGCTACGACCCGAATGCGTTTGCGGTGAAGATTGGGCGCGCGGACTGGAACAAGCTGATCACCGATCCGAATCACCCGCTGATGAACAAGGCGATCCAGGATCAGCTGGCGCCGGGGTCGACCTTCAAAATCATCATGTCGGTAGCTGGATTAGAAGAGAATGTGGCGCAGACGCTGAAGGTGAACTGCGCGGGCGGCGGGGATTTTTACGGCCACTTCTTTCATTGCGACCATCATCATGGGCTGTTGAGCATTCACGAGGCGATTCCGGAGTCCTGCGACACGTATTTCTTTACGCTGGCGCAGAGGCTGGGGATCGACACGATCGACAAGTATGCGGGGCCGCTGGGGATTGGGCAGAAGACGGGCATCGATTTGCCGGGAGAGATGGCTGGGGTGTTGCCTTCGCAGGCGTGGAAGATGAAGACCTTCCATGAGAAGTGGTACGCGGGCGAGGTGATCTCGGTGGGGATTGGGCAGGGAGCGCTGGAAGTGACGCCGATCCAACTGGTGCGGGCGCTGAGCGGGATTGCTTCGGACGGGCACCTGGTGCGGCCGCATGTGCTGATGCCGGGGCAGTTGAAGCCGGAATACAAGCAGGCGGTGCTGGAGACCTATGCGGGAACCGGGGATACGCAGATGCCGCTGAACCCGGATACGTGGATGACGATTACCGAGGGGATGGCGCAGACGACGCAGGCGGGGCCGTATCATACGGCCGCGCTGGCGCACCTGGAGGGGATCGATTTTGCCGGGAAGACGGGGACGGCGCAGGTGGTGGGCGGCGGCGATACCCATAATAAGGGCGGCGCGAGGACGCCGAACGCGTGGTTCGTGGGGATGGTGCCGCGGCGAAATCCGGAGTTTGCTGTCGTGGTTTTGCAGGAGCATGGGGATTTTGGATCGGGTTCGGCGAAGCTGGCGGCGCAGATTATTACCGCTTACGTGAATAAGAAGCGTCGGCAGGATGGGAATTTGATCCTGCAGGCGGATAAGAAGCCTGCGACGGTGGAGGTGGGTGCGGTTTGGTCTACGCCGGGATTGGTGGAGTCCCACCCTAGCCGGAAAAACAACGACCCGGCGAGGGTGGGGCACCCGGATTCGGCGGCGGGGATGGCGGCTGGGCGGTTTGAGGTTGCGGTGGATGGTTCTTCGGCGCAGACGGGCGGGTCGATTTTTCCGGATCGCGGCCATCCGGGCGAAGGGCATACCTCAGGGGCTAAAGCCCGTGTTGATTCCCTCGGCTTTGTGCCGGGGATAAATCCCCGGCCTACCCCAAAGCCCGACCTTCCCGCAACGGCCGAGGCGAATGTTGGGTTGCCGGAGCGGGTGCGGCGCGTGATTTCCGGGGGAACTCGCTGATGCGGCGGTATCTTAGCTTTCGCGATTTTGACTGGCCGCTGCTGGGGATGGTGATGGTGCTGTGCGTCATTTCCATCCTTGAAATCTACTCCGCCACGCTGAACACGCAATACGCGCCTAAGCACTTCTACATTAAGCAGACGTATTGGTGTCTGGGCGGAATCGTCGCCATGTTCATCATGTCGAAGATCGATTACCACAAGCTTTTGGACGTGGTTTGGTATCTTTACGGATTTTTCCTGCTGGCGCTGGTTGGGGTTAAGTTGTTTGGGCACAAGGCTTTGGGCGGCAAGAGATGGCTCAAGTTGGGGCCGATCAGCTTTCAGCCTTCGGAGTGGTTCAAGCTGGTGCTGATTGTGCTGATGGCGCTGTATTTTGCCAATCTGGGAGGTCGGCGGCTGACTTGGCCGGATATTTTCAAGTCGATTGGGCTGGTCGGACTGCCGATGTTGCTGGTGCTGATGCAGCCAGATTTGGGAACTGCGCTGACGTATACGCCCATTTTGCTGGCTGGGCTGTTTCTGGGCGGGATCAATTGGAAGCAGGCGGCGATATTGGCGACCGTCGGCCTGGTCGCGGTTGTGGGCGTTTGGACGAGCGGTAAAGTGTTGAAACCATACCAGAAAGCGCGATTGACGAGCTTTATGGACCCGGACAACGACCCGAAAGGCTCCGGCTACCAGGTGAAGCAGTCGCTGATTGCGGTGGGCTCGGGTGGGGTTTGGGGGAAGGGCGCGGAGCAGGGTTCGCAGACGCAGGGAGATTTTTTGCCGATCCCTCATGCCGACTTCATCTTTGCGGCATTCAGTGAGGAGCATGGGTTTACCGGCGCGTTTCTGGTTCTGCTGCTATACTTCGTGATATTGATGCGTTTGATTCAGAACGCTCAAACAGCCGCAGACATGCCCGGTTCTCTCCTGGTGATGGGAGTGGTAGCCGTGTTGACCTTTCAGATCGCGGTCAACGTCGGCATGGTCATCGGTTTTATGCCCGTCACCGGAATTCCTTTACCGTTAATGAGTTACGGCGGATCTTCGGTGCTTTTCACCTTCCTGGCGCTGGGCGTGGTTATGAATGTCCGGATGCGCCGGTTTGTGAATTGAGCTTCCGTTTCGGCGACGAAGCGGGAGACTGGGCGCTGGTTGTATCGAATTTTTCACCTTCTGCCTGCGTTCTTCAGGAATGTCTGGCACGGAAGAGTAGCAGTAGGAACCACAAAATCAATCACTTCGCCGGCAGGTTTCGATTGCAAACAGCCCCGGCAGGATTGGGTGAATGAGCACGCAGAGACGGGTAGTCCGCTGGCAGCGCCCTTACATAACGGAACTGGCCGGAATCGGAGATCCACTGTCGCTTGACGGCGGGGTTTCGGGTTCGCGAGTTTCGTCCCGTGGCGCGACCGCGGTTCAAACGGTCTGGCTTTCCGGTTCGTCCAGCAATTGGACGTGCGGGCAGCGCGATTGGGCCACAACCTCTCTGAGCTTCAGCAGTTGCTGTTTTTGGGTTCAACGGAACTCGGTTGGCTGCGTTCCGCAGCACGACAGGTTCTTCTCCGGCATTGCGGATTTCGCAGTCCGGAGCTCTTTCCCGACAGCTTCCCCTCAAGCTTTTCTGGCTTTCTCCCCTCCTATCCGGCGCTTCAGGGCGGACACAAGCGTGTCTCGCCCGACACATGCATTCGGCCTTGCCGCAGTACCCACTGGCTTAAGCCGTGGGACGGAAAGGCAACATGGCCAAGGAAATTTGTATTTCGAGCACGCCGCATGAGACGCGGCTTGCCATTTTGGAAGACGATCAACTCGCTGAGATTTATTATGAGCGGGAAAATGAGTATACCCTCGCGGGTTCGGTTTACAAGGGCCGCGTAACCCGGGTTTTGCCGGGCATGCAGTCGGCATTTGTGGATATTGGCCTGGAACGCGATGCGTTTCTATATGTTACGGACTTTCTGGAGATGGAAGACCAGGAAGATACGGACGAGATAGAGCGGGCGGCATCCAAGGGCGACACGGTGCGGCCGCAGTTGGCTGCGCCTCCAGCGCCACAGCAGGTTCAGGCGCGTCCTGAGCGGGAACCGCGGCCTCGGCGGGATGGCCGAGATGGGCGGGATTCGCGTCCCGCGGCTGTGGATTCGGGATTCGCGCCAGCGCCGACCTTCCAGTTGGAACCGATTGCGACCGATGAGGGCGAGATTGCCATTCCGGCCTCGGTAGCGAATGCGACTGCGAAGCTGGATGAGACGGAAGAGCAGAGCGCGCGGCGGTTGCGCGGGCGTCGCCGTCGTCGCGGTGGGCGCGGCCGGGATGAGGGCGCCGTTGAGTCCAGTCCGGTAGAAGCGACCGCGGACGGGGAAGAGGCGGAGATTCCGGCGCTGGAGTTTGAGGCGGCGGCTTCTCATGCTGCGCCTTCGCGCGAGGTGGAATATGAGACGGAGGAAGCGGAACAGCTTCCTGCGGCTCCAGTTCGGCCGGTGAGTTCCGCGCCAGCGCCGTTTTTGCTGCCGGGGGAATCGCTCTCGAAGTATGGCGCGCCGGCGGTGCAGAAGTCTGCGCCGAGCCGGTTGATTTTGAGCGAGCTGCCGCCGGATATGTCGGAGCCGCTGCCGGAGCGGACGGTGGCCAAGCCTTCGACGCTGATTGAGAATGAGATTGTCTGGGATGGCAAGGGATTGCTGCCGGGCGAATCGATTGCTCGGCATCGGGCTGCTGCTCCGGTTGCTCCCGCTGCACTAGAGCCTTCCGCGGTTGTGGATGCTGAGCCGAGCGGCGTTTTTGCTGCTTCTTCAGCGGAGCCGGAAATCCTGGCTGAATATGAAGAGCATGAGCAACAGGAAGAAGTGGCGAATCCTGAGCCGCTTGAATTTTCAGAGCCGATTTTGGACGCTGAGCCTGAGCTTACGCCCGCGATTGCCGAGGAATTCGAGGAAGAGGAGTTTGCTCCTGCCGACGAGCGCGCCGCGGCGCATGAGCCCGAGGTTGATGAGGAATTTGAAGAGACTTCCGAGGAAGTAGCGGGGGTTCACGCGCATCATGCTGAGGCTGCTGCGGAGCAGGTTCACGTTGAGCATGAGGACGAGGTGCATGACGCTTCGGCCAGCCATAATGTCGATCCGTTGCCGCCGAGCAGTTTCCGGCTGAAGGATTTGTTTGGCGGGAAGAAGAAGGAAGAAGAGCCGGCTCCTGCTGTTCCAACGCCCGCTCCTGCTAAGACCGCGAAGCCGGTGGCTGCGGTTTCGGCGTATGCGCCGGGCGCTGGCCACTTGGAAGAAGAGGTCATCGAGGAAGAGGAGTACGAGTTTACTCCGCTGAAGGCGCATCACGGCGACGAGCATGATCTGGAAGAGATGGAAGAGGAGACGCTGCAGCAGCAGATTCGCTCTGGCGCGCTGGGCGAGATGCTGCAAGAGGCGCAGCTGGACCGGCGGATTCTGATTGAGTCCGACGACGAGGATGAGGATGAGGAAGAAGACGCGGCTGCGCCGGCGGTGCGGACTGCTGCTCCTGGCCGCGACCGGGGCGGTAAGGATTCTGGCCGGGATCGTGGACGCGGCGGACGTGGGCCGGGACGCGGCAGTGCAAGTGGATCTGGCGGATCGGGTGGTTCTGGCGAGGGCCGCAGGGCAAACGGGCCGACGGGGCATTCGCGGCGTTCGGCGCAGACCTCGGATTTGCCGATTATCAGCGATTTGCTGAAGCCGGGGCAGGAGATTCTGGTTCAGATTGCCAAGGAGCCGATTGCCAAGAAGGGCGCGCGGATTACCAGCCATATTGCGCTGCCGGGGCGATTCCTGGTGTTCATGCCGACGGTGAGCCATGTGGGCGTGAGCCGCAAGATTGCCTCGGACGAGGAGCGGCAGCGGCTTAAGCGGATTCTGGTGAGCGAAAAGGGCGATGCCACGGGCGGATTCATTGTGCGTACGGCGGCTGAAGGCGCTACGGAAGAGGAGCTTCGCGCGGATTTGCGTTTCCTCATTAACATGTGGAACGACATCAAGCAGCGGGCAGATTCTTCCAAGCCTCCAGCGCTGATTTACCACGATTTGAACCTGATCGAGCGGATTTTGCGCGACCAGGTGAGCGACAATTTCTCGCATATCTGGGTCGATTCCGAGGCCGATTACGAGCGGATTGTGCGCTTCCTGAATCGCTTCTCTCCGGAACTGGTGCGAAGGGTGAAGCTTTACACCAAGGAAGTGCCGCTGTTTGAGCACTTTGGCATTCAGGACGAGATTTCGAAGGCGCTACGGTCGAAGGTGTGGTTGAAGTCGGGCGGATCGATCGTGATCAACCAGACGGAAGCGCTGGTGGCGATCGACATCAATACCGGAAAGTACGTGGGCAAGACGGCGCGGCTTGAAGACACGATTCTGAAGACGAATCTGGACGCGATTCCGGAGATTGTGCGCCAGGTACGGCTGCGCGATTTGGGCGGCATCATCGTGATCGACTTTATCGACATGGATGAGCGCAAGAATCGGGCGCGCGTGCTGGCGGCTCTCGAAGAGGCGCTGAAGCAGGATCGCGCGCCGACCAAGGTCTTGCAGTTCAACGACTTTGGGCTGGTGGCGATTACGCGCAAGCGGGTGAAGCAGAGCCTGGAGCGGACGCTGAGCGTGCCGTGCCCGGTTTGCCAGGCGACGGGGATGGTGAAGAGTCCGGCGACCGTGGCGAACGAGATTTACATCGAGGTGCGGAAGATGCGGAAGCACTTCGATGGCAGCGAGGTGTTGCTGCGGGTAAATCCGGAGACGGCGAAGGCGCTGAAGTCGAACAACGCGAAGTGGCTGACGGAGCTGGAAGAGCTGGCCGGGAAGAATGTGCTGGTGAAGAGCGACGCTACGCTGCATCCGGAGCAGTTCGATATACAGGGATAAAGATTGTTGTGAAGCGATAGAGCAAAGACGCCTCCGGTTCCATCCATTGGATTCCGGGGGCGTTTTTGCGGTCTCGTTTCGAGGTATCATTCGGTCTCTGGTGGTAACGTAGAGACTTGTTGGTTGCAAATTGGAACTCTGGGGTAAAACGTTTGTATTCCTTGTCGAAGCGCTTTCTTTCTCTAATTTTCCTGGCTTTATTTTTAGTAGTTTCTGGCTCGCTTGTGGCTCAAACCTCAACTGAGACCGCTTATAGCAGTAGTGCTGTGATTCAGACGAGTGGTGATGGCGCGGCGGGGCAGGCGATTCAGCAGGAGCCTGAGCTACCGAGGCCAGGTCAGCCCGGTTCGCCATTTCAGAACGATCATTTTTGGAATCATATTTCGCTTGAGTTGGCGGGAGGATATTCGCCTATCGTCAATCAAGGGGCGGGCTACTATGGCTCCGGTTTCACGGCGACGGTGGGTGCTGTCTATCGCATGAATTCGCGGCTGGCTATTTCGGCGGATGGGCAGATTCTCGGTCAGCATGGCGATCCTGGCCTGAGTTGCGACGCATTGGGTCAGAATTGTGAGAGTACCAACTCCGGTTCGTACATCTTTTCATTCCAGCTATCCCCGATCGTCTATCTGCTGCCTCATGCGACTACCAGTCCGTATCTGACCGGCGGGGTAGGCTACTACCACCTCGGGACTCACAATACGTGTCAGTCTTCCGATGTTGGCTGCGAGTCCTCCAGCAACAACCCGTTCAATAGCGATGAACTTTCGGTCAACGCTGCCGGTTTCAACGCCGGTGGAGGGGTTAGGCACAGGCTTTCCGTTGGGCGGCAAACGGAGATTTTTGCCGACGTCCGCTACCATTCCATCGCCTCCGGTTCCTCTGCCGTAGGCCAAGTCTCCGTGTTGCCAGTCTCGGTCGGCGTGCGCTGGTGAGCCTGCTATGCTGCTTACGGAACAGTTCGATATTCAGGGATGAGCATTGCGCCTCGTTTTCGATCCTGGGGCGCTGTTAGACGAATATAGATAGGTAAAGGAGGAAGGATGAATTTCAATGCAAATTTGCGGTCGGCAGCCATGCTGCTGGCCGTCAGCGTGGCCGGAGCCGGCGTAATGCTGGGGCAGGCCAAGGATATTCCGAGCCATGGGCCGGCTCAGGTTCTGTTCGACGGCAAGGACCTGAACGGATTCGACACCTTCACTACCGCTTCTGGGCTGAATTCCGATCCGAATCATGTGTTTACGGTCGAGAAGGGGACGATTCATGTCTCGGGCAAGGAAATGGGCTACGTCATCACCAGGAACGATTACAAGAACTACTATCTGCGCGCGGAGTTCAAATGGGGTGAGGGGACGTATGCGCCGCGCGCTGGCCAGGCGCGCGACAGCGGCATTCTGTACAACATTCAGGGGCCGAACAAGGTGTGGCCGCGGTCGGTCGAGTTCCAGATCAACGAGGGTTGCACTGGTGATTTCTGGATGACGGATGGCGCGGCGCTCACCGGCAAGGATGGCGCGCGGGTGACCGGGCCGGCGGGTTCGGCATTGAAGATCGACCGTTTCAACAAAGGACCGTTTAAGAACGTGACCGGGTTTCGAGATCCGACCAATGAACTGGAAAAGCCACGCGGGGAGTGGAATGTGCTGGAACTGGTGAACCAGGACGGGCATGTGAGGCAGTACGTGAACGGCAAGCTGGCCAACGAGGGAACGGACGCTTTTCCGACGAGCGGGAAGATCCTCTTCCAGTCCGAGGGGGCCGAAGTGTATTTCCGGAAGATCAAGCTGTACCCGCTGAATTAACTTTTTCCTGAGGGGAAACGATGGGGCCGGGGCCAATGCTCCGGCCCTTTTCACATTCCGGTAACGCAGAGCAACCTTTGGCAGAAATCTGTGTCAAACCTAACAGCGGCAGCAAGGCACGACTGCCGCAAGTGTTTTTCAATTTCAGCTTTGAGGTCATCCTTATGTCTTTACGCGAGAAGCTGCCGCTGTTGCGGCGTATATCTCAATATGCCATCCCAGTGGCATGCGCAGTAACGATCGCAGCAATTCAGCCTGCGTTCGCTCAAACAACTTCCAACTCAGATTTTGCCAGCTCGACTCAGGGCATCGTGACAGACTTCGATGCAGGGCTGCCGGGGTCTCCGAGTCTTGCGGCTGGCGCCGGCGGGCAGTCGGGATCGTATGGATACCATGAGCATAACTGGAGCAGCCATCTGACCTTTGAGGGCGGCGGCGGGTTCAATGCGCCGCTCGGCAACGACCACCCCTTCATCACCTACGGAGGTAACTTCACCGGCGGGGTAGGATACCGGTTCATGAAGCGCCTTAGCGTGATGACTGAGTATCAGTTCATTGACGATAAGCTGCCTGGCAGCCTGATTGCCGATGTAGGCGCGCAGGGTGGCCATGCGCATATCTGGTCGCTGACTATGGACCCCGTGATCGATCTCTTCCCCGATAAGAAGAATGACGTCTATATAACTGGCGGCGGCGGATTCTACCGCAAGGTTACCAGCTTTACCGACCCGGAAGAAGTGGAAGAATGCTCTTTCTTCTGCTTTACGGGGACGGAGGAAGTGGTGGTGTCTCATTTCTCAAGCAACCAGGGCGGCTTGAATCTAGGCCTGGGCATTACTCACACGCTTGGCAGCGCGGATACGGGCAGCGACGGCAGGCTAAAGGTATTTGCGGAGGCGCGTTATCTCTGGCTGAATACGCCGGGCATCGGCGCCAACGACGGCTTGGGGACTACAGAACTGATTCCGGTCACCATTGGACTTCGCTGGTAGTTAGCTGGCCGGAGTAATTATTGTAGATGATTCTCCATCTTGCGCAGGGGATAGATCGGGCCTTCAGGCCTCTGGACTTTTGTTGCTACGGCCTACGACGCCTGAGCAAGATAGATATTCATCTTATTGTGTTGACCCGCCTTCGCTTTGCGAGGGCGGGTCTTTTTTGTTTGTTTAGATGCCCATAACTCGCAGGCGTAAGTTGCCCAGGTTGACGAAGATACATATCCGACGCGAGCATGGCCGGGTGAGCCGACCGTGTCTGGAAGTCGTCTGAAGAGCAGGGCCGCTCCTACTGCGACCATGAGCGCCATGGTGAGGAAGCCGGCGAGTAATGCCAGAAATGCGCGCAGGACGAGCATGAGTTATGCGCCTCGTTCGATTTCCGCGAGGAAGGATCGGGCGAGTCTCGGCTCGCCTGGATCGGATTCGCCGTGGATGGAGCAGAGGTCGAGGAATTGGTCGCATAGCGGGTCGGATTGTTCTTGCTGAGCGAGGATGGACTGGAGCGCGAAGGCTAATTCGCGCAGGCGCGCGGCTTCCGGCCATGAGCCGTGCTTATCGGCTTCTGGGTCGATGTGTTCGCGGTCGGTGAAGAGGCCGCGGCGGCCTTGAGCGCATTCTTCGAGGCAGGCGAGGAGTTGCACGCGAAAGACTTCGATCAGCGGGTCGAGGTCCGGATTCTCTTGCTGTTCTTCAGGCTCGTGTTCCCAGGACATGCTGTCTTCCATTGCCAAGTTATGGCCGATCCAGTGCCGTCGCGCGGCGAAGCGCAGTGGCAACCTGCTCCGCATCGGAAGCTGTGAGGCGATTGTAGAACGGGAGCGCGATGGTTCGTTGCCCAATCGATTCTGTGACGGGGAGACGGGCTGCTTGCGCGCTGGTATGGTGCGCGTATGCGGGCTGTCGATGGATGGGCGCGAAGTAGCGTGCGCAGCCGATTCCGCTGCTCTGCAGGGCTTCGACGATTGTGTCTCGGCAGTTTGCGGGAAGATGGTCGGCAACGCGGATTACGTAGACGAACCAGCTGTTGGTTCGATTGGGAAGATACAGCGGAGGGCACTCGATTTCGCCAATGCCGGCGAGTAACGTGTCATATCTTTGGGCAACTTCGGCGCGTTGTGTGAGTATCTCAGGCAGGCGGCGAAGCTGGACGATTCCCAATGCGCAAGCTAACTCAGAAATCCGATAGTTATAGCCGATTTCTGTGTGCTGCAGCCAGTCGGATGATGGGTAGCGGCCCTGGTTGCGCAAGGCTCTCACGCGGCGGGCTAGTGGCGCGTCGCGGGTGAGGATCATGCCGCCCTCGCCGGTGGTGATCTGCTTGTTGGGGTAGAAGGCGAAGACGGAGATGTGGCCGAAGGTGCCTGCGAGTTGGTGGTTGTACGTTGCTCCGATGGCTTCGCAGGCGTCTTCTATGACGAGGAGATTGTGGAGTTGGGCAAGTGCCAGCAATGCGTCCATCTCCGCCGGAATGCCGAAGGTATGGACGATGACGATGGCGCGGGTGCGGGGCGTGATGGCTGCTTCGACGCAGGCTGCGGTGATGTTGAGGGTGACTGGATCAATGTCCACGAAGATTGGCGTTGCTCGTTCATAAACGAGTGCGTTGGCGACGGCGATGAAGGTGAAGGAGGGAAGGATGACTTCATCGCCGGGGCCGAGGTTGAGTGCGCGAATGGCGAGATGCAGCGCGGCTGTTCCTGAACTCACTGCGATCGCGTGAGGCATTGCATGAAAGCCGGCGAAGGCCTGCTCGAACTCTCCCAGTTTAGGACCTAAGCTCAGGGAATTGGTGCGCAGGACGGCGGTGACTGCTTCGATTTCCTCCTCGGTGATGTCGGGTGACGAGAGTGGGATCATGGAGCCTCCTGCGTGGAAGGAACGGGCACGGGGGCTTTGATGAGGAGGCCTTCGAGCGGCGTGTTGACGAGGACTTCGACAATGCGCTCGGCGGCGTGGCCATCGCCGTAGGGATTGGTCATGCCTGTGAGGCTGTTACGGAATTCCGGGCTGCGGGCTTGCTGGATTGCGGCGAGGATGGCTGGAGTGCTTGCCTGCGTATCGATGATATTGATGGCGCGTTCGCGGCCCTGTTGGCGCATGCCGATGTTCACCACGGGAAGCGCGAATGACGCGGCTTCCATGATGCCGCTGGAGGAGTTGCCAAGGAGTGCGTCGACGTGGCCGAGGAGGCTCCAATAGGTGATGGCGTCGAGGTTGACGAAGATGCGCGTGAGGATGCGGTCATCGGCAAAGGCCTGAGTGCGCTCGATCAGCGCGCGGCTCCCGGCGTCGGAGTTGGGATAGACGAAGAGGATCCGGTCCCGCAGGTGTGCGAAGGCGTCGAAGAGTGCCTCGGCTTCGTCTGTTGTGTTGCGATGGATGGTGACTGGATGAAAGGCGACCAGCAGCGTGGGTTGGTTGAGATCGAGATTGAGACGCTGCTGCAGCTCTTCGCGCGAGTGAAGCTTGCTGCGGCGCAGATGATCGAGCGAAGGCGCTCCGGCATGGTGGACGCGCCACGGTTCTTCGCCCATGGCGATGACGCGCCGGCGGGCGAGCGGCGTGGAGGTGAAGTGGATGTGAGCGAGCTTGGTGAGGGCGTTGCGGACGGCGTCGTCGATAGCTCCCTGACTGACTTCGCCGCCTTCGATGTGTGCGACAGGGATGCGCAGGGCGAGGGCGACGGACGCGGGCGCGAGCATCTCGTAGCGGTCGGCGATGAGGAGCAGCAGGTCGGGGCGCCAGGCGCTGAGCGTGTCTGCGAGACTGAGTGTCGCGAGGCCGATGGTCTTGGCCATGCCGGTATCGGTATCTGAGCTGAGCAGGCACTCAATGCGGGCGATGAGAGGGAAGCCGTCCTTCTCGATTGCGCGCAGCGTGTTGCCAAACTCGGGAGAGAGATGCGCGCCGAGGGCGATGACGCCTAGCTCGACTTCCGGATGGCGCTGTAACTCGTGCAGAGGCCAGTAGAGATGGCTGTAGTCGGCGCGAGAGCTGGTGACTACGGCGATGCGGCGCTTCATCGGATGGCCTCGCATTGCTTGATTTGGCCGATGATTGTTTCGCTTGGTGAATAGCCCGGAACGATGCGCGCGATGCATTCGATGGCGAGTGGCAGGTCGCGATTGCCGACGGCTTCGCAAAGGGTTTTCATGGTGTGCGGCGCGAGTTCGCTCTTGCCGGGAGAGGAATGGATTTGAATCATGCCTGCGATGCTGGAGCGCGATGGTTGTTCGTCGCTGGACCAGAAGACTTCGCGTGGCTTGTCGCCGGGACGATGCCCGGTAAAGACAATGGGCGCGGCGTTTAACGGAGAGAACTGGTTCGATAAGAACTGGGCTAACTCGGCGATGCTATGCTGCTCGGCGAGTAGCGGTGCGAGCAGGGTGCGGGCGGGCGCGGCGATGGCGGAGGCGAGTAGGAGATCGACGGCTTCCGGGCCGGTGAGGAAGTAACGCCTGGCGTCGGAGGTTGTGACGGTGATGGGGCTGCCTGCGGCGATTTGGCGGGCGAATGTTTCGCTGACGCTGCCTTCGGTGCCGAGCACGTTGGCGAGACGCAGGGCGATGCCGTCATGAGCCAGTACGATGCGTTCTGCGATGCGCTTGGTGGCGCCGAGGATGCTGGCTGGGGCTGCGGCCTTGTCGGTAGAGAGCAGCACGATGCGCGCCGCGCCTGCGCGACTTGCGGAGCCGGACAAGGTAAGCGTGGCGAGGGTGTTGTTGGCAATGGCTTCGAGTGGGTGGTGTTCGAGGAGCGGAACATGTTTGTACGCTGCGGCGTGGAAGATGAGTTGCCGCGGCTCGAGGATATCTTCGAGTAATGGCGAGTCATTGCAGTTCCCGAGGATGAGTCGCGCATGGGTAAGCAGGCCGACGTCATTGAGGGAGCTTTGCAGGCGATAGAGGGCTTGTTCGGAGGCGTCGAGCAGGAGCAGCCTGCGTGGGTGAAGAGCAGCAAGACGCATACTGAGTGCGTTGCCGATGGAGCCGCCTGCGCCGGTGACGAGGATGGAGGCGTAGCGGAGTTGGCCGAGTGCTGCATCGGATGGCGCGGGCAGTCGCGGCCGAGCCAGGAAGCTGTGCCAGTCGATCGCGTTGGCTGGTAGGACGTTCACAGCTTGAGTATAGTAGTTGCTGCCTGGGCCTGCTCCCTTGTTGAACTGCGAGGCGTTTGAGCGTCAGCAATGCGGGTGAGTGGATTGCGCGGATGGGTGATGCGAAGGTAGCGCGGGATTTGAGACACTGTTAGCGCCTTTCGGAAGCTCAACTGAGCGTTGTCAATTGGCGGGAAGCTGGGAAATGCAGATTCGCTTGAGTCAAATGGTCTATACAGTGCTTGCCCTCGCTGCTTTGAGCGCCGGGCTGGCTGCCTGTGCGGCGGAACACGATGCGGAAGCAGTGCGGTTGAACAATGACGGCGTAGCGTGGATGAATCAGCAGCAGACGGAGAAGGCTGAGGCTTCGTTTGCGGCGGCGGAGAAGAAGGATAAGACCCTGGCCGAGGCAGCGCTGAACGACGGCATTGCGCTTCTCTACATGCAGAAGCTGGATGAGGCGCAGGCTGCGTTGAAACACGCGATCGAACTGGATCCGAAGAGTCCACGGCCTTGGTACAACCTGGGGTTGGCGCAGCGGGCGGCGAACGATGTTCCCACGGCGTTGGGCAGCTTTAAGCACGCGGTTGATCTCGATCCAACAGACGCGGATTCGCTCTACTTTGAAGGCGTTTGCGAGCAGGATCTGAAGGATTTTCCTGCGGCAATTGCGGCGTTTAACCGGGCACTCAAGGACGATCCACGCCACGCGTCTGCGGAGTTTGCGTTGGCGCGCGCGTTGCAGCGGTCGGGGCATCCGGATGAAGCGAAGGAGCACTTTACGCGCTTTCAGCATTTGACGAGTGCGAAGATATCGTTTGCGCTGGGACTGAGTTATGGGGATCAGGGTAAGTATTCGATGGCTGTTGCGGTGGACGAGCAGCGGAAGCCGAAGGCGGCGATGATTCCGGTGCGGTTTACGGCGCAGTCGTTCGGCGCTGCCGGCGAGGGCGCGAGCAGCGGCGGCGCGTGCATGATGGATGTGGACGGCGATGGCGTCTATGATCTGGTGCTGATGCAGAGTGGGGCTGAGGCGATACGTGTGCTGCGCAGCAAAGGCGACGGGAGCTTTGAGCCCTTCGACGCTAAGTTGGCTGGGCTGAAGATTAGCGGTCATGCGGTCTCCTGCGCGGTGGGGGACTTTGACAACGATGGCTTGGCGGATATAGCTGTGGCGCTCGACGACCAACTAGTGCTCTTTCGCAATCTTGGCAAAGGGCGTTTTGAGGATGTTACGAAGACTGCTGGAATTGTGCCTGCAAATAAGCCGGCGGGTATTTCGTTTGTGGACTACGACCATGACGGCGATCTGGATTTGTTTGTGACTGGCGCGTCTTTGGAGCCAGGTGGTGCGCCGAATGTTCTCTGGCGCAACAATGGCAATAAGACGTATACGAACTGGACGGCGCAGGTAGGGTTGGGTGGCGCTGGAGTCACTAAGTCCGTGCTGCTCTCCGATGTGAATAATGACCGGGCCGTGGACCTGGTGGTTACTGGGGATGGCGCGTCGCCGACGGTCTATCTCAATCCGCGTGAGGGAACTTTCAACGCGGAGCCGGTAAGTGCAGTTGGCGAGTTATCGAAGTCGCTGGGCGTGGCTGCGCTGGATTTCGACAAAGATGGCTGGCTGGACTTGCTGGTGACGCAGGGCGGCGCGCCGGGGCTTAGCCTTTGGCGCAACAAGGAAGGCAAGGGATTTGAGCGGGCGCCGCTGCCGCTGCTGGATGCGATTGGAGCGTGGGGCGTTACGCCAATCGATGTAGACAACGATGGATGGATCGATATTGCTGCGATTGTCGAGACGAAGCAGGGCGCGCGGGTGCGGGTGTTTCGGAATCAAGGCGATGGGACGTTTGCGGACATGAGCCAGTCGCTGGGATTGGATCAGATAGCTCTCAAAGACCCTCGCGGGCTGATTGCGGCGGATGTGAATGGGGATGGCGCGGCGGATCTCATTGTGACTTCCGCAAGCGGTGAGCCGGTCTGGCTGAAGAATGAGGGTGGGAGCAAGAATCATTCGATTCGAGTGAAACTTACCGGATTTGCGGATAACAAGACGGCGATTGGGACGAAGGTTGAAGCTTTCTCGAATGGAAACCGGCAGAAGTGGGAGATAGCCGGGGCTTCGGGGTATCTTAGCCAGGGACCGCCGGAGGTGTTAGTGGGATTGGGCGATGCGGATGGTATCGATTTGCTGCGCCTGCTGTGGCCTACGGGAGTGCCGCAGGATGAGATCGCGGTCGCCCGCAAGCCTGAGGTGACCTATGCGGAGGCAGACCGGCGTGGGAGTTCATGCCCGGTGCTGTTTGCGTGGGATGGCAAGAAGTTTGTGCTGGTGACGGATACGATTGGCGCGGCGGTGGTAGGGCACTGGTTCTCACCGGCGCGGCGAAATATCCCTCGTTCCGATGAGTGGATCAAGGTGGAGGGTTCGCAGTTATCGCCCGACAATGGGCGACTTAGTTTGCGATTTTCCGAGCCGATGGAAGAGGTGAATTACATTGACCAGTTGCGGTTGCGGGCGATCGATCATCCGGAGGGGACCGAGGTTTATCCCAATGAGCGGTTCCTGGACGATCCTCCATTTGCGGATGGAAGCCTGGTGGTGAGCACTGCGGCGCATCTGCCTGCGAGAGCGTGGGACGATCATGGCCGCGATGTGTTGAGTGTGTTGAGCGCGCGGGACCATAAGTTCGTGAGCGACTTTACCAGACTGCCGTATGACGGGTTTGCGAATCCACATGCGCTTACGCTGGATCTGGGCGATGTGAAGGATAGCGGGTCGTTGCGGCTGTTACTCACTGGGTATGTGGAGTATTTCAGTGCTACTTCGCTTTATTCCGCATGGCAGGCGGGGATTGCGCCGATTTCGCCTTATGTTGAGGCGCAGTTAACGGATGGAAGCTGGCAGCGGATCGACAAGGAGATGGGCTTTCCTGCTGGTCTGGAACGGACTATTGTGGTGGACCTGAGCGGGAAGCTTCCGGCAGGGTCGCATCGCATTCGCATTGTGACGAATTTGCAGATTTATTGGGATCATGTGCTGGTGGACGATGGTCCGAATGATCGCGCTTTGGTGCGTGAGACGGAGGTGCCGCTGGCTAAGGCTACGTTGCGGTTCCATGGGTATCCGCGGCAGATTGAGGGCGCGAGTGCGGGCGATTTGAACTACGACTATGACGAAGTGAGCCTGACCGGGCCGTTCCAGAGGCAGCGCGGGAGTTATACGCGTTTTGGAGATGTTACTCCGCTGCTGACTGGCGTGGATGACAAATTTGCGATCTTTGGCAGTGGCGAAGAGCTTGCGCCGGAGTTCGATGCGACGGCGCTGCCGCCACTGCCGCCGCACTGGAAGCGCGATTACTTCTTTTATGCGAATGGGTATGTGAAGGATATGGACTTTTACGATGCTTCGCCGTTTACGGTTTCGCAGTTGCCGTTTCATGGCATGAGCGCGTACCCGTATCCGGCGAATGAGGCGTTTCCTTCGGATTCTGACTCGGTCAATTATCAGTTGGAGTGGAATGACCGCTTCGACAGCGGCGCGCCTGCTCATGCTTTCCGGTTCGACTACAAACAGCGGCCTTCGACGCCGGCCGACACTGGATCAGGAGCGGGTGCGCGTGAGTGAACTGGTGCTGGCCTCTGCAATGCGCCAATTGGAACTTTTGCGCCAGGGCGAGGTTTCCGTTGTGGAGCTCGCTGAGGCGCATATTGCGCAGATTGAGCGGCTGAATCCAGTGTTGAATGCGCTGGTGGATTTCGATGCGGATCGGGTTCGGGCGCAGGCTCGCGCGCTTAATGCTTGTAAGTCGCCGATGGGTGCGCTGCATGGATTGCCTGTTACGGTGAAGTCTTCTATCTCGACTGCGGGGTATCTTTGCGAGATTGGCAGCATGCTGCAGCGTGGAGATATTCCCAGCGAAGATGCGCCGGTGGTTGCGCGGCTGCGCGAGGCGGGCGCGTTGATCCTGGGGACGACGAATTGCCCTGAGTTATTGATGGCGTATGAGACGGATAACTTGTTGCATGGGCGGACGAACAATCCGTGGGATTTGGAGCGGTCGCCGGGTGGGTCGAGTGGGGGGGAGTCGGCGGCGATTGCGGCTTGTATGTCGGCTGCGGGGTTGGGCAGCGATAGTGGCGGGTCGGTGCGGCTGCCGGCGCATTTTACGGGGATCTGCGCGCTGAAGCCTACGCCGGGGCGCGTGCCGGGGCGAGGGCATTTGCCGCCTTGCGTGGGGCCGTTTTCGACGCTGGGGGCGATTGGGCCTATGGCGCGGACGATTGCCGATGTTTCGCTGATGTTTGAGACGATTTCGGGGCAGGATGATTGCGATCCTGCTGGCGCGCCGGTGGGTTTGCGCAGGCTTTCGCTGGCGAATTTGCGCGCACAGACCGTTGGGTATTTTGAGGACGATGGGCTGGTGCCGGTGACTCCGGAGACGCGCGCGGCGATTCAGGATTCAGTGCGTGTGCTGCGTGAGGCTGGGTTTCGTGTGGAGGCGTTTCGGCCGCGGACGCTGGAGTTATTGCGGAAGCTTTGGTGGAAGTTCTTTGTGCGCTGCGGGGCGATGTTTTATGCGCCGACGATTCGTGGGAAAGAGAGCCAGCTTAGTCCGATCTTTCGGGAGTTTTTGGAGATTGCTGCTGTGGATGGGCCTATGGATGGCGTGGAGTTGCTGGATGCCTGGGCGGAGCTGGACTTACTGCGCAGCCGGACGTTGAGCGAGATGCGGAGTTATCCTGTGCTGCTTTGTCCCGTAGCGAGCATTCCGGCGTTTCGGCCTGGAGAGCGGAAGTGGATGGTCGAGGGGAGGAAAGTGGCCTATCTCGACGCCGTGCGGCATACGCAGTGGTGGAATGTTTTGGCTTGTCCGGCTGCGGTTGTGCCTGTTGGACGGTCGGCGGAGGGATTGCCGATTGGGGTGCAGGTGGTGGCGCGGCCTTGGGAGGATGAGGTTGCGCTTGGTGTTGCTGGGGTGTTGGATGAGGCGTTTGGGTATCGCGCGCCTGCGTTGGCGCGAAAGCCTTAGGGAGCATTTGTTTTGCGCTGAGGAGTGTGCCTCAGGGGCTGAAGCCCCGCTCAGATTGGGCGTGTTTTGCGGCACGACTGAAGTCGTGCCCTTTCACAAAGCCTTTCCTCATGAGCTTATCCGCAGGCTTTGAAGGTGAGCCGTAAGTGCCGGTTTCTTCTGGCCGGAAATCGCTACACGCCCACAGGGAAGGGCTTGGGGCTGGACTCATCGGTGTTGGCGCCGGGGTTTTTCCAGCGTTCGAAGCGGCCTTGCAGCAGGCTCATAAGGCCGGTGTACCAGTAGCCGAGGACGAAGAGCACCAGGAACGGCGCGGTGAAGAAGTTGTTGTTGGTGAAGGTATAGGCGATGGCCAGCGCGAAGTAACAGCCTATGGCTAACTCGACCCAGGGGGTGAGCAGCAGCCGTTTTCGGTACTTGGCGGCTTTGGACTTTTCGCCTTTCTTGGCGACGCTGTATTTTGGGGTGCGGGCGAA